>Ga0074199_1002126_pt1 | contig 13385 bp, 8 predicted proteins | sample EPASupsiteSAE347_FD_64528 | JGI IMG/M metagenome (GOLD analysis project Ga0074199, IMG submission 64528) | Bioremediated contaminated groundwater from EPA Superfund site, New Mexico - Sample SAE3-47 | ecosystem: Environmental > Aquatic > Deep subsurface > Groundwater > Contaminated ...
GTTTTCTTACAGGCTCTTATGGCCGGTCGATGAACGAAATTTGTTACAGTTATTTATTAACAAGGCCTTAAGAGTTCTTTATCGTCGTGATATAATCCGGGCGATGCAAAAAAAGCATACGAGTTTAACCATACCCGTTATTCGCGGGTTATTGATTTTAGCGTTTTTGTGGCGTCTGATCGATGCTTTTTATGTTATCCGCCCGTTATTGACAAATCTGAGTTACGGCTCCTCCATTCATTCATTGTTCGTCGGAACCCAGGCGACGCTTATTGGGCAAGTCATGAAGGCGTTGGCGGATCTTCTATTTTTAGCGATGCTCGTATTCGGAGGTAATCGCCGGGGAATCCCGATGGGCTGTTTTGCCTGGCTATTATGCTCCAACATTGCCGGCGAAGGCTGGGAGGCTTTATCCTGCCTGGAGCGCGAATATACGACGTTGGCTGTATTGGGGTTTTCCTTGCTGGCGGGCTCATTATTCGTGATTTTTCAGAAAGTGGGAATCAGGGGGAAAATTTTCATTGTATGTTTGGTTTGCGCGCTGATTCCCATGAGTTTTCTGGGCGGAGGTATGATACGACAAGCGCAGTTGCTGAACGAACATGCTGTTTATCCGATAGCGGTCGATATTCTCATAAGGCAGGCACGGAGAGCCGACGATTTTATTTTTTCCAAATATATGGAAGCCATGGAGCGCTTTTTCCGGCATGATTTCGCAACCGACATAGTCCAATTTGATTTGGTGAAAGAATATAGATCGCGAGCTTATGAATGTGGAATTCCGCTGATTAAGACCGATGAAAAGGTCTTCGGACCTCACAAAATCAGTATTTCCTTGACCGACGTTTTGCTTTCCCGGTGCGTTTTGCAGATTGCACGACAAGCGGGATTAAACGAACGAATTTTATGGAAAACGAATTCCGACCCGAGAATTACGCTGAAATTTCACGCTGCCTCGATTGCCGAAGTTCTGCAATACATCAACGAAACTTCCGGGATACGGATTCAACTGGTTGGAAAAGATCTCATCGTCGAAGATAGAAAACCCGGAGATGAGCTTTCGTCGACATTTCTTAAAGTGATTTCTTCCTCGACTTCCGCTTTGCGGATGATCAATCGAAAGTCGCGTGAAAGAAATGATTTGGGAAGCGGCACTTTTGTTGTTTCCGATAGAACCGGCGATCAATATACGGTTTCCTTCAGTGTTCCTCGTTTTGATGAAAAGCATGAGCTGACCGGAAGGTTGCTGATGACTTTCGACAACGGAAGCTTTTGGCGCCGGGCTTTATCCGATCTTCCTGTCGATACGGAATTCCCTTCGACCGTTCCCTTTGTGGCGCGGGAGGAAAAAAACTTCATCGATCTGTTCGGCGGATTTCGTGATACCCCCAGCCAGGTTCCTGTCGAGAAGCTCTTCCCCGATGAAAAGAAACTCAATGTATCGAGAGAGCAGATAGATTTCCGCAATCTTTCCGAATATTTCTCGAAAAAAGCCGATACGACGGATCTACCGAAAGTCGAAATGATATTCGGACTGAATTCGGGGTTGTGGTTAACATCTCCGAATGGAAAAGAATGGATTATAATGCAATTTCTTCTTCCGAAATCCGAAACTTCCGTTAGATTCGCCATTCCGAGCAAGGACGTTCGGTGGGTGCTGTACAACAGGCAAATGAAATCGTTCACTTTGGCGCTGTGGGCTGTTCTTCTGGCGGCATTCATGAGCTTCCTTTATAGCGAACAATTGAGCCAACCCATAAAGGAAATTACCGAAGCGGCGAAGCGTCTGCATTCGGGCGATCTTGACGTCAAGATTCCGATACACGGCGGCCAGGATGAAATGAAGGAGCTGTCTTTGGCTCTTTCCTCCATGGCCGAGCGCTTGAAAGGAAAAATCGACGTTGCCAACAAACTTGCCCTTGAAGAGAAAGCGAAGTTCGAAACCTTGGTCGAATCGACTTGGGAAGGAATTTTTCTGCTTTCAGCCGACGGCGTTTTGTTGTATTCGAATCCGGCGGGTCGACAGCTTCTGGGTGATGTAAATCCGAGCGGATCGTTTCTTGAAGCGCTCAATAAGATCGGCAGCGAATTTCAGCCGCCTTTGCCTTCTGCTCTGGATTTGAAGGTTAACGAGTTGCGCGCTTTGTTTACGCGTCCGTTACCCCATGAGGGAAGCGGCTTGTCCATCTCCCTTTATATTCGTTCGCTCGGTAGTCATGCGGGTTCCGGCGGCTTGCCCATTGCCGGATTCATCGCGGTCTGCCGCGACATCACGGTCGAAAAGCAGATCGATCGAATGAAAAGCGAATTCGTTTCTCAGGTTTCGCACGAACTCAGAACTCCCCTGACCTCGATAATGGGTTACACTGAAATGCTTCTGGACAGCGACGTTGAAGATCGTGACAAGCAAAAGGAATATTTGAACATTATATATGACGAATCGGGAAGACTTACCAGATTGATCAATGATTTGCTCGATCTTGCGCGTATTGAGTCCGGAAAACGAGTCATCAAGCCGGTCCAATTAGACATGGTACAATTGACGCGGGAAGTGTTGTATCTTCTGGCGGCGCAGATTCGTCAAAAAAAGCATGAGATTGAATTTTCGGATCCCGATTATCCGGTAACCTTTTACGGAGATGCCGATTTACTCAAGCAATCCGGCTTAAATCTTTTGAGCAACGCGGTAAAATACACGCCGACGGACGGAACGATTACCATTACTCTTGCAATAGATACAAACGGCGAGATTGTTTGGAAATTTACGGATACGGGAATCGGCATGACACCTCAAGAACTGGATCGGCTTTTCAGCAAGTTCTTTCGTGCTGATTCCGAATATGTGCGATCGATGGAGGGGACCGGTCTCGGTCTTGCTCTCGTGAAGCAAATAGTGGAGCGGCATGGCGGCAGTATTTCCGTTGCGAGTACATTCGGAAAAGGTTCGACCTTTACCGTAAAATTACCCGGAAAACCCATATTCGTGCACGATGCACCGATTCACGCATTCGACGGTAAATCCGATGGGTGATACCCGAAAAAACGCGCCATCCGGGCGCATTTCGGGTATCTACGCCGTCCCTGGGCGATATAGGGCGTATTAGGCGCCGGCGCCGTAATCCGCCGAGCTTGAGGAGTTTTCGAAAGGCAGGATTCAATAGGTCGAAATGATGAAGGATTTGTATGTGTATACCGAGTCGGAGCTGTTGAGAGATCTTGAGGCTCCGGTAATATCCTTCCGCATGTTCGCTCTCGAACACATCATCGGTAAAGGAGCATCCGAGAAAGTTCGTCGGATTCTTAATAAGCGTAAATCAATCGAGGATGATGAAGAGTGTTTGGCTTTGTTGTTATATGCCGTCGCGTCCTTTGACCGTCGGGATAACGAAGAAAATACCATTTTCGATTCTTTACCTGATCCCGCGGTCTTTTGCCGAATGTATGAGGCGTCGAGCAAGATCCGGCGGCTACAGTTGTTGTCGGCTCTTCCAGCCGATTCTCTTCAAAAGTATTCCGACGGCGCGGCGCTTCTTTTGCGGCAGGAAAGCAATACAATGGTTCAGGCGGCATTAATCAGAACTTTCGCTCGAACATGGCCCATCGAGCATGCCGAAACACTGAATTCCCTGCTTGCATCCAAAAGCCTCAACGTCAGAATTGCGGCTTTGGACGCACTGGTCCGGATTGCTCCTCAAGCCCTTGAAAATGAACTTCCGAACCTGCTGATTTCGAAGGATCCTCGAATACGAGGACTGGCGATTCGCGGTCTTTCTCAAATCGACATGGATGAAGCCATCGCTCATCTGGACTGGTTGTTTTCAACCACGGAAACATATCATCAGCTTGCTGCGCTTCGCTGCTGCTTTTTCTTTCCTTTTGATCGAGTGAAGGGAATTGTGCTGAAACACATTGCCGTTGAATCCGATCTTGCAATACTGGAAAAAGCCGGCCTGTTGTTGTCGAACAATCCCGATATCGATGTCCCGCCCCGCATTTGGGAAATCGCGGCCGGCTCGCCTCCGGGAAAAGCCGAGGTGTTGAAAAAAATATTGGCTCGATCGATTTCCGGCATCGAGAAATCGGGGATTCTTGGAATACGCCTGGATGAATATCGCGACAAGTTGCAGAAATGGATCTACAAAAGAAGTGCCCGTCGCTACGTACAGGACGTTGTTTTACGATTGTATGATCCGGGAAGCGATTGCGATATCGAATTTCAAACTACGTTGTTTCGAAGCATGCACGAACTGCCTGTTTATCAGACATTTGTCGAGGCTCTTGAGTGGGAAATCGCTCCCGAGGTCAAGAATAAATTAAGAATCGTCGTCAATAATTTTCACACGCAACCGATCTCACAAGCCTTCGGTGCCGAGGAAGAATCGTTTGAAAATTTGACGGATGAAGAAAAAATACGAAAACTGGCCTCATGGGGCGTCACATTGGCTCCCGAGCATCGTAAGCGGCTCGAAATGATCATCGGAAATCCCAGATCCGCTTCCGATCTACGCGCCGCGGCATTCAGAGTCGCGCAACGTTTGGGCGGTAAATTTTTTTCCGATTCGGCCGAGAAATTCTTGGCGGATCCTAATCCTAACCTCGCGTCGGCGGCGATGGAATACCTGGGCCGAATCGACCCCGAGCGGCTTCTTCCGCTTTTAGGAAAATATTTTCAATCGGCCTCGCCGCGTCTGACAATGACGGCGTTGCGCATTTTCAAGCGATTCGATCCTTCCCAAGCGGTTTCGATAGCCGATAACATGCTTTTCGGGGAGCGGGAAGAATATAAAGAATCGGCGCTGGCGGCCATGGTACATTTCCATTTTTCTTTGATACGAGATCTGGTTTTTTCGTTCCTGAAAAGCAGACCGAGTCAAAGACTTTTCGACATCGGATTGATATTGTTCCAGGCGAATCCCGACCCCGATAATTTGTATCCGCTTTATAAACTCGTACAAAGCGCTCCGACGGTTCAGGTCGAAAGAGTTCAGTTGGCGGCGCAACGGAATATGCAGGCGTTGCTGGATCTTGGACTCCGAACGAAACCCGAACTGGATAAGCTTTCCGAAGAATTCAAGAAACGATTTGAAGATGAGAAACTGAAAATACTTGAGCAACCGCCGGATTATTCGATCGCCAAGCTTCGATCTCTTCCGGAGACGCGACAAGTTTCGAAAGTCATCATCATGGTACGTTCGATCATGACTCACTTTAAAATTGCTCTAATCGTCACTTTTACCGCGATCGTCTGTCTTGGGATTTGGATGATGTTCGATACCGGAGGATCGCATTTTCCCCAAAAAGCCGAATTGCTTGAGCCGCCGCCGGTCAAAATGTCGGTTTCCGGAGTTCCGGCCGATATGCTTGGCGGCAGCGACACGGCAATTCTTGAAGCCGGCGAACCGGAAAAAATCGCACAAGAAGGAAAAACATCGCCGGAGCATCAAATGGAAATCCCACCGAATATCATGGATCAAAAACATAGCGGTTATTTTCTAACAGGCTCTAAACACAAATCGGTTACCGGGGGGCCTACGAACGACGATTATCAAAAAGCCTTGGATTCGTTCAACAAGAATTTTCCGGAAGCCGATTTGAATTCGTATGCGGCGAAAGATAAAAACAAAGATGAAATGTGTGAGGATATGTTGGAGGTTCTTGTCCAATACGGCTATTTGACATTGTTGGGTGAATTGAAAAGCCCCCCGTCGCCGCCGTCATTAAATGCTTTCGTAATAGCCGTCAAGTATTATGAAAAAGACACGAACAAACATGTGGGTATCAAATCGGGTTCAGAGGCTTCCGTTGCTTGGAAAATTTTACTGAAGAATTACGATACTTGGATGATCCTGGTCAATACGGGCTATCTCACAAAAGACGGTAAATTTGGCCCCAAAGTCAGATATCGGTAGTGTCCCAAATTAACTGAAAAATTCAACGCAGAGCCGCAGAGAAGGTGTGAAATAATCGACGTTTTGGTGAGGTTTTACGTACAGTCACCTCGCAAACCCGCATGAATTCAACATCAATTTTGTACCTGACTCGCAAACTTTTAATTATTTCACACCTTCAGAGATGCAGAGAAAGCTCATGAAATTCATAATGATTTTCTTCCGTGTCTGCCGTAAAAAAAGTTAAAATCTGACACCACCAATAGGCGGGCCGGTCGCGATATGGCCGGCACTGCTCTGACATCGGACTCTTGGGAAAAGCCACCGGAACAGGAAACTTTCGTGATAGTTCCATTCCATCCGGAATTCGGATATAATGTCGTTGAAATCATCGGCAACAGCGAGGTTTGCATGATCGCGATCAACCGGCTCAATGATTATGTCTTCAAACGAATCTTCGGGGTCGAAGAAAACAAAGACATACTGATCGATTTCCTTAACTCGATCATTCTGACGGACATCAACGGCCCCCTGACGGACATCGAACTTGAAGATCGCGAACTCGATCCCGAGTTTTTCGGCGACAAGGCCTCCCGGCTCGATATTCTCGCCACGGCCCAAAACGGCACCCGAATCAACATCGAAGTCCAGATCGTGAACATCTCTGAACAACGCCCAAGGCAAAGCACCGGAGAAAATAACCATGAGCGCACCCGCGATAAAGAAAGCCCTGACCATCGAAGAAATTGAAAAACACATTAGTAAAGAACCAATTAGGATTGGCATTCCGAATGATGAATGATGCACCCCAGGAAAGCCTCAGAAAAATATTCGGATACGATTCCTTTCGAGCTCATCAGAAAGAGATTATCGACGGTTTAATACGCGGCGAGGACGCCTTCGTCCTCATGCCTACCGGCGGGGGAAAATCGCTTTGCTTTCAAATTCCGGCGTTGCACCGCCCGGGCGTGGGTATCGTGGTTTCCCCTTTGATTTCCCTGATGAAAGATCAGGTCGATGCGCTTCAAGCCTGCGGTGTTCGGGCTGCTTTCTATAATTCATCGTTGAACGTCACCGACGCCCGTCGCGTATTGGCCATGCTGCACGGCGAAGAGTTGGATTTGCTGTATATCGCGCCGGAGCGCCTGATGAGCGCTGAATTCATAGAGCGATTGCGCGGTATTCCCATTGCATTGTTTGCCGTCGATGAGGCGCACTGCATTTCGCAGTGGGGGCATGACTTCAGACCTGAATACTGTCAGCTCGGCCGGTTGCGCGAACTGTTTCCGAAGATTCCCTTGATTGCTTTGACGGCAACGGCCGAGCCTCACACCCGCTCGGACATTATCGAACGTCTCGGGTTGCGGCATTCCAAATGCTATGTTTCCGGTTTCGATCGGCCCAACATTCGATATACGGTACTGGATAAACACAAGCCTTTCGATCAACTGACGGCATTCCTCCGGACCCGCCCGAGCGAAGCGGGTATAGTGTATTGTCTAAGCCGGAAACGTGTAGACGAAGTTGCGGCGAAGCTGACAAAGACAGGAATTCGTGCTTCACCTTATCATGCCGGCATGAAAGCCGCCGATCGCAAACGCGTGCAGGATGACTTCCTGCGGGATGATGTTGAAATCGTCGTAGCAACGGTGGCCTTCGGAATGGGAATAGACAAGTCCAATGTCCGATTCGTCGTTCATTACGATATTCCCAAAAACATTGAGAGTTATTATCAGGAAACCGGCCGAGCCGGGCGAGATGGTTTGGTCGCCGAAGCCTTGCTGCTGTTCGGCTTTGGCGATGTTGTCGTTGCCCGCGGATTGATCGAGCAAACGGATAATGCCGAGCGCAAGCGAATCGAACTTCACAAGCTCAATATCATGGTTGGGTTTGCCGAGGCTTCGACGTGCCGGCGTCGAATATTATTGGGTTATTTCGGAGAGCAAGTTCAAGAAGATTGCGGAAATTGCGATATTTGCCTCCATCCTCCGGAACGATTCGATGCGACCGAGGATGCACGTAAAGCTCTCTCTTGCGTTTTTAGAGTGGGCCAGCGGTTCGGAATGGGGCATGTGATCGATGTCTTGCGTGGTTCGCGAAACGAGCGCCTCATGCAACTTTGCCATGACCGGCTTTCCACCTACGGAATCGGAGTCGACAAGAGTCAGGAATATTGGGGAAGCCTTCTACGCCAACTTGTTCATAACGGATGCCTCGAACAGGATGTGGGCAACTATTCGGTGCTGAAATTAACCGCGGCTGCCTGGCCTCTGTTGCGCGGCGAAAGAAAAATGACGATGGCCGCTCCTCGCTTAAAGCCTGTTGCGCGCGAAAAACCCACTCGACGGAAAGCCGGTGCCGTTGATTATAATGAGAAATTGTTCGAAAAATTGCGTGTTTTGCGCAAGAAGCTGGCGGACGAGGCCGGAGTCCCGGCATTCGTTATTTTTGCCGATACGTCTCTGGCTGAGATGGCCGCGCATTGTCCGACCGATCAAGAGGCGTTTCGACTCATTCACGGTGTCGGCGCCAGCAAGCTTGAACGTTACGGTCCGATTTTTTTAAAGGAGATACGCACATTTTGTGGCCAAGATAAATCATGAGTCATGGAAGAGTCACATGAAAATTTTTTCGCCGGCGATTCGATACCCCGCTATGAACGGAAATATATAAAGGCGTCGTTTTCGTAAAATTGCTTCGGGCGTGAATCATTATTGGAATTCTCATTCAATGATTATGTGTTATAATCCTCCACCGGTTGTAACATAAATTAACAATGAAACGCATAAAAGCCAACCAAGTTGGGGCAAGAAAAAAACGCGGAGACGCCGAGGCGCTGAGAATGGCTATTAGAGGTGTTTTCTTCGCGTCTCTGCGCCTCCGCGGTGAAAAATTCCCTTTGATTTTTTCGTTGGCTAGCTTTGATACGAATCATTGTAAATTAATTATGATTTGATTAAGTAATGTAGAAACAAGATTAGCTGCGGCCATGGAAGATTTTCGGGAAAAAAAATATTGGCTGGTTTTGGCGGGCTTGTGGGCTTTGAGGTTGTTGCTGGCATTATCGTGCGACCTGACGCCCGACGAAGCCTACTACTGGGAACTTTCTCGAAGACTCGATTTTTCCTATTTCGACCATCCGCCCATGGTTGCTTACTTCATCGCTATTTGCAGAGCAGTATTCGGTGATACGGCTTTCGCGGTGAGAGTTCCCGCGTTAATGGGAATTATATGCGTCAGCGGATCGCTTTATGCCATCGGGAAGAACTTTTCCGGAAAAGCTTTCACGGGTTTCCTCGCGGCTTTGATAATTAATTTAACTCCGGCGGGAATAGCCCTTGGTTTTATAACGACGCCCGACGTTCCGCTGGCGTTGTTTTGGAGTTTCGGGATTTGGTCTTTCCTGAAAGTCATCGATTCCGATGATTGGTTGTCCTGGATCGGCGTGGGTGTGTGCCTTGGCGCCGGAGCCCTTTCGAAATACAATATGATTTTCTTTTGTCCCGCGGTGGCGCTTGTAATCCTTGGATTTTCCCGACGGCGACCGTCGCTGGTGTCAGGGAAATTTTGGGTGATGGTTTTGTTGGCGTTTGTCGGAACTCTTCCGATTCTTTATTGGAACATGCAACACGATTGGATTTCTTTTCGATTTCAATTTCAGCATGGTTTTAAGGAAAGCCAGCGTTCTTCACTCGGCAGCTTCGGCGAGTTCATCGGCGGTCAGTTGGGAACGATCGGCCCGCTGCTTTTTCCCGCTCTCTGGTTGATTGTTTTTTTTACGCTGTGGAAAGCGTGGCGGGATAACGATGAAAAGCGTTTTTTTCTCGCCTCCCTGGCTTTTCCGATGATGGCTTTTTTTGCGTATAACAGCTTGAATTCCAAGGTCGAAGCGAACTGGCCTCAAGTTGCCTATTTGTCGGCCATTCCGCTCCTGGCGGAGTGGTTGACGCAAAGTGCGCTTTTGAAGAGGTTTTTGTCCGTGGTCGGTCCGTCGCTGTTGTTGTCGGTTTTAGTCGTAACTCAAGCTTTATTTTGTATCTTGCCGCTGCCTCCGCGAATGGATATCTCGATTCGGCTTCACGGCTGGACGGAATTGGGAGAAATGGTGCGGGAAATCGACCAAAAGACCGGCGGAAAAAATCTTTTTGTCGGGCAAGGCGCGCCGCTGACCGCATTGGTGAGTTTTTACGGCAAACTCCCGCCGGATCGTATCGCTGAGGTCCATGGTACCGGCAACTGGAAATTTTGGTGGAATAACCGGTCTATCGCAACCGGCGCCGAAGTCATCTATGTCGACGACGACAGATTATCGGAGGCGGGGCCCTTCTCGCGTTATTTTGAGCGGACGCTGGCTTCGTTTTCACGAGTAATTACGATGCGCAGCCGACCGATAAGAACCCTGAATTTGACGCATTTCAGCGGTTTCAAGGGCGGAGGGATTTTCAACTGAATAAGCGGGTAATTGCATGAAAGAATTGGATTGTCGACATTTTACAGGGGATAAACCTTGCGGTTTTTCGAGCGGAAGTTGCTGCCCATGTCTTCTTGAAACTACCGAAACATGCATGCATTATGAACCCCTCGGAAAGATGATTCTCATCATAAAATTGGGTGCATTGGGCGATGTGTTGAGAACGACGACCTTGCTTCCCGCTCTAAAAAAGAAGTTTCCGAAATCCGCCGTTGTTTGGGTTACAAAAGAAGGAGCGATGCCCTTGCTTCAGGGAAAAGCGATATATAAAAGACTTCCCTGGTCCGTCGACACCGTTTCTTGGGCTGAAAACGTTTATTGGGATGTCGTTGTCAGCCTTGACAAGGAAGAAGGTCCGACGGCTCTTGCCCGTAGCGTGAATGCCGCCCAAAAATACGGATTCGGAAGAAACCGTAAGGGCCTTTTAACGCCGCTTTCGCGCTCATCCGAATATCTTTTCCGTCTCGGTGTCGATGATTCGCTCAAATTTACGGGCAATGAAAAGACATATCCGCGACTGATCGCCGAAGCTTGTGAAGTTGAATGGGGTCCCAATCCGTATGTTTTAGAATTGTCTCGGGAAGAAAAAGCGTGGGTTGCCGAGTTTGCCGAACCATGGGGAGAGCGGCCGCTTATTGGGCTGAACCTCGGATCAGGTGATGGTTTTGCGGGAAAACGCTGGCCGATCGAGTATTTTATCGAGCTTGCAAGACTTGCGCATGAATCGGGACTTACTCCGATTTTCCTGGGCGGACGTCAAGAAGAGGAAATATACGCTTCGCTTCGAGCACGGAAGGATATTCCAGGATTTTTCCCCGGTTACGATTTTTCATTAAGGCGTTTCTTTGCGATTGTTTCAAGACTCAAGGCAATGATCTCGGGAGATTCGCTTGCCATGCACGCGGCAATTGCGCAAGGCGTCCATACCATCGCGCTTTTCGGCTCTACAACTGAGCGTGAAATCGAATTCTACGGAAACGGAGAAGCCGTCGTCGGGAAAGTTCCCTGCGGACCGTGTTACCGTCGCGTTTGCCCCACGCGAGAGGAATGCATGATGGCTGTCACCGTGGGACAAGTCTTTTCAAGACTAAAGGAAGCCGTCGGATGAATCGTGTTTTTGCAATTTATTCAAGGAGAGTCGACTAAACCATGAAAAAGAAGATTCAAGTTACAATGGGCCATATCTGTTTTGAAATCGCGAAGCTGAAAAAATCGATGTTGTTTTATAATCCCCTGTTTGATGAAATCGGATTTCATTTGGTCATGGGCGGCGAAGAAGGTTATGCGGGGTATTCGAACGATGAATTCCAAATTTTTCTTTGCGAATCGAAACCTCGACGCGTTTCGCGAAAAAAACCGTCGGGCGAGGAGATGGTGATCAGCGATCACATTGCCCTTCTGGTTGCATCCCGCAAGGAAGTTGATTCTATCGCGAAAGCAATGGATAAAGCGGGATTTGAGCCTTTGTTTCCGCCCGAGGAGCATCCCCAATTCGTAAAAGGTTATTATGCCGTCAGTTTCAATGACCCGGATAATAATGTCATCGAATTTTACACCGTTCCTAAATAACGATGGCTTGTTTTCATCGATTGCTTGCGATGAGAACCGCTGATATCGGTTTAAGAAAATGATTCTTGAAAAGAAAATGAAAATACTGGTTTTTGTTCCGACTTATAACGAATCGGGAAACATCCTTAAATTGATTGATGCTCTTTTGGCGCTTGAACCGACTCTTGAGGTTCTGATCGTCGACGATCATTCCCCGGATGGAACGAACCGAATTGTTGCGGAAAAAGCCCGAAATGACCCTCGCGTGCATTTGATCGATCGCGAGCCGCCGAGAGGCCGTGGTTTGGCGGGTCGCGACGGTTTTGCATGGTTCCAAAAAAACGAGCGCTTCGATGTGTTGGTGGAAATGGATGGAGATTTTTCGCATCATCCGCGATTTATTCCGGCTTTAGTTGACCGATTGCGAAGTTGCGATGTATGCATAGGCTCCAGATTCGTTAAGGGAGGCGGAGAGACCGGTCGAACCCTGTCGAGAAAAATCACTTCGCTTTTGGCAAACACGTATTTACGCTTTATTCTTCATGCGAGAATCAGGGATTGTACTTCCGGCTTTCGATCGTTTTCGCGCGAAGCCCTTGCCGGAATAGATTTCACAGCCTATGAATCCGTCGGCCCGACAATCGTTTCCGAAACGCTGTTCGATCTTCTCCAAAGGAACAGGAAAATCATGGAGACTCCTATTCTTTTTGAAAACAGATTTTGGGGCGAATCCAAATTATCGATCAAGATCCTCGCGCAAAGTCTCTTGTTTCCTTTAAAACTCCGATTGAAAAAAATCTTAGGCTTGAGGTAAGGCCTTGTCGGCAAATAACTGTGACGAATTTCTGGGATTTTCGGCATATCAGGGCAAACGCACTAAAATTGCAAAACCCTCTTGTAATCACGGTAGGGCGGGTTAGCGAAGCGTAACCCGTCGAGCTTGAGAAGTTTTCGAAAGACAGGACTCAATAACTATTGATTTTGCTCGATGGTTTGTATTTTGTTCAAGAGCAAATACAATAGAAAAACTATACCGAGCTGCATGAAAAACAAGGCGATGAAAAGGCAGCGGGTGACGAATCGTTCCGTAAGAAAGAATACCAACATGTTTCCGGTTAATTCGGTTACCGGTACCTGCGGCGAAATTTTTACGGTGCTTAGTTCGGAGTAACTTTTGGAAGCCAGGACGAAACTGGTAAATGTTATCACGATCGCCGCCACGACGAAGAGGAAACTGGCGATTCTAAGGCGTCTTTCGATGATTTCCGTACGGACCATTCAATGCTCCTGTTCGACAATTAGTATGGTCGAATTATAGAAAGGTTGATTTCTTTCTGTCAATCTGATTTATTTACATTCGGATTATTTGAAATCAAGTATTGCACTATTTTAGGCGAATGGAGCAATTCTTGGAAGCGAATTATCACGCTGAGGCCTTGTCGGCAAATAAGTGTAACGAATTTCTGGGATTTCCGGCC
>Ga0074199_1002131_pt1 | contig 13338 bp, 14 predicted proteins | sample EPASupsiteSAE347_FD_64528 | JGI IMG/M metagenome (GOLD analysis project Ga0074199, IMG submission 64528) | Bioremediated contaminated groundwater from EPA Superfund site, New Mexico - Sample SAE3-47 | ecosystem: Environmental > Aquatic > Deep subsurface > Groundwater > Contaminated ...
GTCTGCGATTGTAATAGAAAGCAGAAGTACCGCAGGAATTGCGGGAATTGAAGCCTGTCAGAGTAATCTCAATAGAGAAACGATGAAACAGGAAGCCACCCTACTTGTAGGGTGGTAGTTCACCGCCAAAATAGACTGATCATATATGTCTGGAATTATCGGGAAAAGTTCTAATCCTTCTTACCTTTCTCCACCGGAATCCCGCATATGTCGCACTCATCCTTAAGCCCCACCTTCTCGGCGTCCATCGCCCTTGTGCCCTCAGCCAGCACGGCTGCATTGGACAGGGAGCCCGCTATCAATATCGCGTCGAATATCTCTTCTTTTGTTACCCCCAGGCGCCCGGCGACGCGGATATGCAGCTTGAGGCAGTGCTCGCAGCGCAGAGCAGAAGCCACACCTATCGATATCAGCTCTATCGTCTTTGCATCCAGGCGCTTGAACTCCCTCACGATCGCGTTCTCGTAGATGACCTTGGCTACAAGGAGCTCAGGCGATTCCTTCATGAAATTTAGGATATATGGCACTTCCCCGTAGACCTTTTCAACTTCTTTTAATAATTCTTCAGCAGCCTCGTCAGGCTCTTTTTTTAAAATTTGCTCGATCTTTGCCAGGTCCATATGCTAAAGCTGTTGGAATCCGATAGTAAATAAATATTTTGCCGACGGAGCGTAGGGTGAGATTAAGCCTTGACTCTAATCCGGGCTCCTTCGCTCACATTCCTGAAAACCTTTGCATCCCCTATTATCCTGCCAAAAACGCTAACAGCACTGTATGACCTGATCTCGCTACCTTTGCTTGATGGCGTAGGGCCAAAAAAGATACACATACTTTTGCCCGGCGGCCAGTAGGCGATCTCCCCAGCCTCAAGGACGTCTCTACCGTTCTCAGGCTGAAGTTCAAGCGGTATTTCAAAATAAATCTCTTCTCCCCAGCGGTGCGCTATGGATTCAAAAGGTAAAGAATCGTATATAGCTGAGGCAGTTTTTGTATTATTCAACTCAGCAAAAGCCTCTATGCTTTCAGTTACAATCTTTATCCTCATGATTCACCCTGCTCTTTCAGCAACAACTATGCGAACAGGGGATATAATAAGCAATCGACTCTCTTTTTAAAGAAATGTGGATAATAATTCATTCGACTTAAAAGGCAAACCCCATGGTAAGAGCGAAGTTAAACTAATTGCAGATCCATGTTTCACAGCACTGCATGATAAACTATTCTCATTACAAACCTGCTTCAACCTTCAACCCTCTCGCCAAAAGCAAAACTGGGTTTGACGTGCCGTATCCTGATATCAAGCGTCTCCCCCTTTTTTGCGCCCTTCACGAATACCACAAAATCGTTGACCTTTGCTATACCGTCCCCGCTCGCACCTATATCCTCTATGGTTACGGTATATCTCCCGTTGATTTTCACGGCATCGGGTAACAGCTCCTTCCCGATAACGTATATCTCCGCGCTCTGCTTCCGCGAAGCCTCTGGTGAGAATGCCTGCACCCTTGCAAACTGCTTCCGCACCTTATCCATGAAGCCGGGGAACATATCACCCTGGAAGACCTTTACCACGAACCTTCCGCGCGGCTTCAGGATTTTTTTGGCACACTCCAGGGCTGATGTGGCAAGGTCGATGGACCGCGCGTGGTCATAGCTCCAGTTCCCGGAGAGGTTTGGCGCAGCATCGCAAATAACGGCATCTGTACCTTCTTTTCCGCCATCTTTTTTTATTAATTCCCTTATCTTTTCGACCGTACTGTCAAGCCTGATATCTCCCTTTATCGTCTCAACGCCCTCAATCTTCTCTATCGGCAGTATATCCACCCCGATGACCTTACCCCCTGAAAGCTCATGGGCGACCTGGAGCCATCCGCCCGGGGCTGCACCGAGGTCAACTACAGTATCCCCTTTCCTGATTATGTTGAACCGCTCGTTTATCTGTTTTAGCTTAAAAGCGGCGCGGGAGCGGTACCCTTCCTTCTTGGCTTTCCTGTAGAAATAATCCCTTCGGTCTCGCGGCATAATAACTTTCAACGTTTGGGCTTATATCCTACATATACCCACTGGTCATAGATGCCCTTCCCGTCGGTATTGTCGATAATATCCCCCGAAGCTCCTGCTTTCTCAAGCGCGCCTTTCAGGATATCCATCTCTTCTCTCTTGTTCACTGTCAGCAGTATCATCCCGCCCGGCTTAAGGAGCATAACGGCTTCGCTCACCATTTTCTCCCATATCCCCCTGTTAAAAGGATATATCGTTCCGAGCATGAAGCCCGTTACCGTATCAAAGGTATCTTCTCTGAAGAACTGGGTAAGGTTCGTGGCGTCAAGGACTATGGTCCTTACCGGGTCAAGTACATTGTGCTCAAGCCCCTGGCATATCTGACATTTATCATGATCTATTGTAAGAGGGGTATATCCCATATCGTGCAGCGGCAGGGTGGACATGCCGTTCCCGCAGCATATCTCAAGTATCTCACCCTGGAGCCGGTATTTATCGAGCAGTTCCTTCAGCCTGGTTTTCCTGCTTTCGATATAGACCATCTCGTAGGGCTCTTTTGGGATGCGGCAGTTCTCGCATAACTGCCTGTTCACAAGCTCTAAAGAATAGTACTCGATTATCGCTGTATTAAGCTCTTTACAGCTAGTTTTATGCACCCTGTTCAGCTTTAAACTTCCTGCAATATCGGAGAATTGCCTGCTGCTTGCGTTCGGCACAGAAGTAGATGATATCAGGTTCGTAAAAACAGCCCGGAACGCAGGGGTATCCTCCGTCTCCTGGTTGTACAGGACAAGCCCGGTTATAGTCCCGTTCTCATCCTCTATCCCGTCTATCTCCTCAGGAGGGCAATTCTGGATATTCTCCAGATAATGCAGGGACAACCTGTTATTTTTTAAAGCTGCATAGCTCTCTTCAACGAAATATATGTTCTCGTCTTTCTCAAGACCAAGGATGTTGTGAATCAGCATATCTCTCTAATCGCCCTCATCAGGTTCGTCCTCGCGGTAGCTCTGGTCCCCGACCATCGCGGCGCTGATCGAATCTATACCGTCAAGCCACTCCGCCACAAGTCCCTCCGGGACCTCATCCAGAGCCTTCTCGCTGATCTTCCCGCCTGCAAGGATATTTGCGCCTATCTCTGCGATATGGCCAAGAGCAGCCCCCATGTTCTCTTCCTTTTCCGCCTCCACCGCGCCCTTTATAAGCTTGTCAAGGGATTTGGTCTTCTCGAATGCCTTTTCCACATAGCATTCGCATGACGCGAAAACGCCCATCAATGATAGCTGTACGGATTCGATCATCATGTCGATATCCTCGTTTATGGGTTCGACTTTTTTAAGGACTATTTCTTTTATCTCAGTAAGATTTTTCAGCGCGTCTTCGTTGGAGAGCAGGTTCCTATCGTATTTTGCTATCACTTTCAAACATGCAAGCACAACATCATCTTCCATGTACACGAAAACAGCGCCTTTCTCCTGGTCGTCGAGCTTAAAACCGCTTTCCTTTACCTTGTTTATCCAGTTCTGCCATCGTTCCTCAGTATAGAACGGGATTGTGTGTTTTGTTTCTTGCATGTTTTCTCCATTTGTCCTGATCAATTTTCTGGTTTTTGTCTCCTTTACGTTGTGCCGGTCAATTTCCTCACTCGGTCTATCAATTCATTTTTACCGAAAGGTTTTGTTATGTAATCATCGGCTTTTAATACGTGCAGCCCCAGCAATCTATCTATATTTTGTGCTTTTGCAGTTAATATAGCTATGGGCATCTTTGAATATTTCTCCTTTATCTTCCTGAAAACTTCCCACCCGTCCATATCAGGCATCATTATATCAAGGAGCACAAGGTCAGGTTTTGAGAGTTCGACCTGGTTCAGTGCATCCACTCCGCTCGTAGCCAGCAGCGTTTTAAAACCGCCGCTCTCAAGGACAAGCTTAACAAGCTCAAGCGTGTCGGGCTCGTCGTCCACAACAAGCACTTTTTTGGCAGCCGCATCTCTATTCATTCTTTTTCCTTCCTGGCAACAGGACATGAAATGTACTTCCTCTATTTTTACTTTCCGCCCATATCTTCCCTGCATGGGCTTCTATTATATTCTTTGAAACCCATAAGCCCAGTCCTGCTCCTTCAGACTTCTGCGCCTGCGTTGGATCTAACTGGTAGGACCTGTCAAATATCAATTCAAGATTCTCAGACGGTATACCTATGCCTGTGTCATCCACTTTTATATGTACATCCCCATTCTCCTCCTCTGCTTTTATATTTATTCTCCCCTTTATCGTGAATTTAATGGCGTTATCCATTATATTCGAAAATACCTGCATCAGCCTGTCTTTATCACCCTCAACCGTCAATTGCTGTGGAATATCTATATCTATCGGTATGTCTTTGATCGTAGCCAGAGTTCTCATATCTTCTGCAACATCGGACATGAGATCATATAATGATAACGTCTGTATATCGAGCTGCAGATTCCTGGATTCGATGAGCGCCGTATCGAGCAGCCCTTTTATCAGCCTGGATAGCCTCTGTGAATTCCGCAGTATTATCTCAAGCTTACGCCTCTGCTCTATGGTTATATCTTCATCAAGCATCAGCTCCGTGTATCCAAGTATGGATGTAAGAGGCGTTCTCAGTTCATGCGACATATTTGAGAGGAAGCTGTCTTTTATCTTGTAAAGCTCCTTGAGCTTCAGATATGTTAACCTGAGTTCTTCGTAAGAGTCTTTGAGTTCATCCTCAAGCCTCTTCTGGTCCGAGACGTCCTTCATCACAGTTATGATTTTTTCAACATTACCTTTCTTGTTTTTTATCGGGATCTTGGAGGTACTGGTGTAGATTATATCCCCATTGTATCCTGTTCTCTCTTCACTCTGGAAGAGTTCTCCTTTAGTAAGGACATACTCGTACTCTTTATCCACATATTTCTCTTTCAGTAACGGGAATACTTCAAAAAGGTTTTTACCTACTATCTGCTCTTTTTTGAATTTGTCTTTCCCGAATTTAAGCAATTCGTCATTAACAGCAAGTATTCTCATATCCTTATCGACCACATGGATCGCAAGATTAACATTGTTCAGGATCTCTTCGTTGAATTCTTTCAGATATTTGATATTATTATAGAACGAGATGTTCTCTATAGCTACACCGAGCTGCCTTCCTATCGAGGAGAGAAGCTGTCTGTCCCTGTCAGTGAATCTCCGCTTTTCCCTGCTTCCAAGCATGATCGTACCGAACGCCTTATCCTTCAGTCTCAGGGGGATACCGATAAAAGAATCCTCAATGATAGTTGCCTCCCTGCTTTCAATACCATATCCAGAAGACCCCGCCGGTATTGGAGCCTCATCCCTCCCGGAATGCATTTTAAAAGCGAAGGTCCCGGATGTCTCATCCAGCAGGTGTATCTCTCCTGCATCCATATCTGTGAGCCGTAACAGATTATCAAGCGTTTTTGATAATATTTTATCAAGATCGAACGTCTCACTTATAGTCTTTGAGACCTCATTGAGCACTGTAAGTTCTCTGTTCCTCCTTATTATCTCTTCTTCAAGCATTTCCCCCTGCGTAACGTCCCTCAATACCAGTATTATCTCTGTTTCCCCCCTGCTGTCCGAGAACAGTGAGCCATTGATCTCAAGGATTTTTCTATTCCCTTTAATGCTGGTCTCATGTAGTATCCTTATCGGTCTCTTTGTACGCAGCAATGTATCGACCGGACACTCTTTTCCCGGCCCCTGCTGCTGTGCAGTCCCGAATATCAGATCATGGCAGCTTCTGCTGAGCACCTGCTCCGGGCTCATGTCCAGCATCTTCAGGAAAGATTCATTCGTTTTGATAATCTCATGTTTCATGTTCAGGACTATTATGCCGTCATCGATGCTGTTAAATAGCGTCTCCAGGTACTTCTGCGCGGTCTCGGTCTGTTCCTTTGATGCGACCAGGTCCTTTATCTTCTGGTCAAGGCTCAGGGCCATATCGTTGAATGTTGCTGCAAGTTCGCCCAGTTCGTCGTTTGAGTGGATATCTATTTTCTGGTCCAGTATACCTCTATTTATCCTTTTTGCCCCATCCGTGAGCTTGAGGATCGGCTCTGTCAACCACCTTCCGGTAAAATAAATAAACACGCCCCATAGCACCATGGAGGAGACTGCAAGCAGCAACAAACTTCTTGAGGCGTCCTGTATCTGCGCTCTTACCCTGTTCTCTGATACGCCCACATGGACGTAACCAATGTTCTTAAAAAGGGGGGCGTCGAATTCATGTATTATCCCTCTTTCGCTCTCAAATACGAATTCCTTCGTTACGTTAGAGGGGGTGGTGTGGTCAAGAAGTGCTTTTGGGAAACCGCTGTCAAACGTATACATCAGCACTATTCCTGAAGAATCTGTCACAAAGATATACTCGATATCCGGATAACTGCTCTTGAAATCCTCAATTGAGTTCCTGACTTGAATTAAATCATTTACAAGTACCGGATTTGTTGTTTCTAATGCAAGATTACTAGCTAACAAATATCCTTTTTCGCGGAACTCCTGTTCTATTATTCCGGTCTGGATATCCTGGATAAGAAGGTGAGATCCTGTAATTATCAGCAGCCCTATCAGCAGGGTTGATATAATGATTTTAAATCTCAGGCTTATCATTTTATTATTTTCCTCATTTCCCTGATAGAATCATAAGCATTATCATCTATGTTCACGAACCTGTCGATCATGATCTCGGACAGGATTTTATTACCTTCATCGTCTTTATCCATATTCAATAAAATATCTTTAAGCCTCTGCTCTAAAAAGGGATCTATATCCTTTGGAACCACGATAGGCGGGTTTCCAAAAGGGGGTGAGACCTCAATTATCCGTGTCTTCGATATGATATCAGGCTTCGTATTTCTCATATACTCGTATGCAAGGCTGTCCACAGATGCACCGTCTGCCAGTCCCTCTGCCACTGCAATAATAGAGTTGTCATGGCTATAGGTGTAAAAAAATTTAGCTCTTCCAGATTCATCTTTTCCAAAAAAAGAATCAGGTGTCTCATTGATCAGAAAGAGCCTGTATGTGGGATAAAGTTTCCCTGAATTTGACAGAGGGTCTGAGAACGCGAACCTTTTGCCGCGGAGATCGAGCAGATTCCCGTAGCTGCTGTTCACAGGGACGATTATGTACGAATTATATGTTGTTTTTCCATGTATTCTGGGCGCCACAAGAAGCTTCATCCCGAATTCCGCATTTCCGTCGACATATGGGCCGCTGCTTATGAAAGCAAAATCTATCTCCCCGTTCTTTATCAGGTCGTTCACTTCCTGATAGCTCCTTCTCTGGACTATCCTGACAGGCCCGCCGAGCTTTTTGGAGATATACCGTATCATTTCCTCGTAGTAGACGTATGATTCCTTCAGGGAGACCACAGGAGCAATAGCTACTCTGACGTCAGTATCATCTACCCTGATGTCGGGTTCCACGGCTATGCTCAGGTTGACTTTTTCCGGTTTATCTATGCAGCCTGAAATTACAACTATTATGAAAAACAGTAAATATGCTCTTCTCACCATATCATCCTTTAAAAAGCTCTTTGAGAAGCCATCCCCAGTATTTTACTGATGCGATAAGCCCGCATGTCAATCCGAGAGAGAAAAAGATATATCCAAGCAGCAGGGGATTTTCGATATTCAGTTGCGGAACAATCACAGCAGAGCCTGAAAGTATGAGAGCCATGCCTAAATAGTAAAGATAATAGTATTTTTTTAGCCCCAGGACCTCACCCAGCCGTTTACTGAGCACGCTCAGGAAATAGAGTATAAATGTAAAGGAGAGGAAGGATATCACATCCAGTAATTCAAAGCTCATTTTACACCTACCATCAACCTGTACAGGAAGAAGCCTACAAGAAAAGAACCGACGGAGCCGATGAGTTCTATTGATTCAGATATACCCGTACGATAAGAGAACAGGTGAAAAGCTGCTGTGAAAAGAACAATCATCGGAAGAGGGTAAAAATAATAGAACGTTTTTATACCGAATTTTTTTTGATAGAATTTAGCTATGGCAGTTATGAATATCATTATGAGACCTGCCGCTGTCCATGCATATATTTCAATGATGTTCTGGAGCGAAAGATCTAACATACTTATTATTTTCTGAACGCTTCTACGAAAGCATCAGATAACGTCTTCATTGGGCTTCCTGATAACAGACCTGAGTATTCGCTGAACGGCAGCCTGATCTCAGCGCCTTTCTTATTGATGATAAGTTCCCTTATATCCTTATCATGGTCGCTTCCCCTCATCTTCAGCACCGATATAGCCTTTCTCATCTCGCTCTTTATCTCCACGTACCGCAGCAAGATAACAGTATCCATGGTCGGAGAGATGCCTGTGCCTGTGATCTGTGTGGTTCCTGTCAGGTTTGAGGCCTCGTTCGTATACACTGCTGTGACGTTTTTGTTCTTTATGTTATTAATAATGTCGCTGATATATTCAGGGAACGGTATGTACCTGTGCATCATCCGGGGAAGCTTGCCTGTGCCATCGAACAGCAGCCGTCGCGCGTTTATTTTTTCGATCGTTTCGTAAAGGGAAAGCGTGAATTCATTTACGTCGGATTCAGCCGGGGAGAGTATTTTAAGCATGTCCTTCTTCTCATACTCCTCCAGGTTCCAGCCGAACGCTCTTGAATTTTCGCGGATCTGCAGCGCATCTTCCTCGAACGAGACTATCACTGCGGGTTCGTCTTTTAAAAGACCTTCAACAATAAACTGCGTTCCGATGGTTGTTTTACCTGTCCCGCTTGAGCCCGATATCAATACAGCCGAGCCGCGCTTGAAGCCTCCTCCGGTCATCTGGTCAAGTCCTTTTATCCCTGTGGGCAGCCTCTCTTTTGATACCGAGGTACTGACTGCCGGAGTTATTCTCGGAAATACCACGAACCCGTCTTTCGTTATCTTACATGAATGCCTGCCGCCGCTGAAAGCCAGTCCCCGCATCTTGAGTACGTTGAGGTAGCGTATGCTCCGGTCTAAAAAGGGCTCATTGCTGATATATATGATCCCATCGACCAGGTAGCTCAGCGTGCTTTCAACAAGAGCCTCAGCAGTGAACTCGCCCGTTAACAGGACAAGTGAGTTCCATCCCTTCATGCCTGTGAAGAAATCATAATAGAAACGGCGCTCGGATTCCCTGTCCAGTCCGAATGCAAATACATTGGCAGGATCGATAACGATCCTGTCCGGCTTGATTATCTCTATGTTCCTTTCCATCTCGTCTATGATCGCCTTTGAACCCTTATGTATGGTCTCGATACCTATGGGAACATATTTCACATTTCCCTTCCCCAGCAGCGAGATATTGTAGAAAGAGAATTTGGACATGAAGTTGTTGATCATGGCTATCGGCTCTGAGAGGGCTGTGATATACATGCACACTTCTTCGTTTTTAGCCGCATTAAAAATGGATTGCATTACAATGGTTGTTTTCCCTGTTCCCGCAGGGCCTGCTATCAATACAGTTGACGGTCTGAGGAAACCCCCTTCTAACACGCTATCAAGACCATTTATGCCTGTAGTAACCTGTTTCATATCTATTACCCCAGAATTTCTTTTATCTTTTCTGATGCCTTTGATACCTCGATGAGCATTAATCCAAGACTCGCGTTCGGCTCGGTCATGATCAGGAGTAACGCCTTTGGGCCTGCTCCTGTGGCGATTATTTTCCCGTGTTTTGATTCCACGATAACCCTTTCTGGAATGCCTTTTCCAAGCTCTGTAGTAGCTGTTTCGGCGGCGCCAAGCATTGTAGCCGCCATAGCCGCGAAGGTCTCTGCATGGAGTTTTCTTGAGACATTTGAGTAAATAAGTAAACCATCCCTGCTTGCGACGGCTGAGGCTTCAATACCCCCGATACGTTTAAGGTCGTTTAGTACCCTCTCAAGCATTTCTGCAGTTGCCATATTTACCTCTATTATTTTTAAGATTACTCAATGTATATTGCAGGTCTCATCGGGGATGCAAATCGGCTCTTCACCTGCGGGTCGTATTCAGGGGTATCAGCGCCCTGTATCTCTATATTGCATTCTACAGTGCGGCTTAAGAATTCCCTGGCTTCGCTCAGGGCATACCTCTCATCAAAATCCACTTCCAGCAGTGAATCCATCAATTCAGGCTCCATTCCCTGGGTATCGGTGATCACTTTTTGCGCGAACTTCGGTATCTCTTTGGCATGGCTCTTCATGGCAGGGTCGCTCATAAGCTGGCTCATCAGGGTTTTCATATCAAGGGCATTCTCTTTTTTAAGCTTTAAGGCTTTTTTAAGAACCACTTTTTTCCATGATGCTGAGGTATATAGAATTATCCTTTTTGGTTTTATCTTGATAAGCCGGAGTATCTCCTCTATGTCCCGCAGGGTATTGTCCGTTATCTCTTCGGCAAGCTCTGCACCTCTGTCGATTAAAGCCCCGTTCACCTTCGGGAACTCAGCCAGGGAGATAAAATCCCCGCTCATTTCTTCCCCTATATCCTCGCACAGGTGCGGCGTAAAGGGCGCCATTAACCGGACCCATGTGCTCAGTACCTGCCTGCGGGCAGAGCCACCTCCCCTCCTCTCGTACCATTTTATGTCGTTCATGAGGAGATAAAAGGCGTTCTGTACCGCTCTTCTTGTCTGTATCCTGTTAAGCGCATCAGTTGTTTCCCGTATCCTGTGCTGCAACCTGCTCAGCATCCACCTGTCGATCAGCTTTAATTCCCCGCCGTCCTCCTCCCTGGTTATGTCGTATGCCATCTTATGGAACCTCTCTACCTGTTTCCTTGTGGCTTCGACATCCGCTTTCCTCCAGTCCGCATCCTGAATATGCTCAGCCGTGCTCAGGATATAGAGGCGGGTGATATCAGCACCGTACTCCTCTACGGCGGATTTCAATGTGAGCAGAGGTCCTTTTGATTTGCTCATCTTCTGCCCTTCAAGTGAGACAAAGCCGTTTATGGCAATGGCACAGGGCCAGTATCTTTCCGGGAATATGGCGACATGATGGAACAGGAAGAACAGCAGGTGGTTGGGGATAAGGTCTTTACCTGAAGAGCGCAGGTCTACCGGGTACCAGTATTCCAGGTCGGATCTTATGCTGTTAATGGTATCTGCTGCTATCCCGGTCTCTGAGGCAACCTCTTCAGGGCTGCCCTCGCCCAGCAGGCAGTAATCGAAGAACACTTCTTTTAACTGTTCGGGTTTAAACCTGTCAAGGTATTTGGCAATAATGTAATAGCTCATGTATATTGTCGAGTCACCGAGCGATTCGATCATCCACTCCTGGTCCCAGGGAAGCCTTGTGCCCAGCCCTTTGCGCCTGGCGCATGCTTTGTCTTTTAACCAGTCCACCTTGTTCTCAAAATCGACCCGCAATTCAGGCGGGATTATCTGCATGCTGCCGAGGCATTTGTAGACCTGCTCTTTCCATGAGGGGTCTGAGTAATTCAAGAACCACTGGTCTTTGACCATCTTTATAACGCATGTCGTACCGCACCTGCAAACTACAGGCTGTTCGCTGAACTCGTAGAAAACACCAGCTACTCCCGCCCCGATGAGGTCGCGCGTCAGCACGTCCTTGATCTTTGAGACCTCCATGCCCGCATATTTCCCGGTAGTCTCAGTCAGCACTCCGCCGTGGAATTCGCGCCTGTACACGAGTTTTGTGGCTTCCTCAGCCTTCGGGTCGTTCTGGTCTTTTACCTTCAGCTCGTTCACAGCATCGACTGCAGGGTATTTGCCGTACTCCGGCACTTTGATCAGGGGAATAAGCTGTATCGAGGAAACATCCTCTGTAATGCCGTATCCGGTCAGGTCGGCACCTTTTAAGTCGCGCAGTGCAAGGTAATCGTACGGCGCGTGAGCCGGGACGCTCATGACGATGCCGCTTCCGTTCGCAGGGCTTACGAAAGAGGCCGGCAGGACCGGGACGAGAGAACCCGTTACTGGATTCTTCACTTTTTTGCCTATCAGTTCTCCGGCATCAGCATCTCCGAGCAGTTCCACTTTCTTATCCGTGAATTTAAGCTTCTCGTATGCTTCGTTACTTACTATCCATGTCTCATCGTTAACTTTTATCCTCACATGGTGGTTCTTCGGGTTTACCCACAGGTTCGTGACACCAAAAACCGTCTCAGGGCGCAGCGTGGCGCAGGGGAGGATATCGCTGTCAAGCCTGAATTTTATCAGGGTGTACTCTATTATCGTGGCATCCTCTCCCCTCAGGATGTCGTGGTCTTCGACCGGGTTCTGGTCGTTCGGGCACCACCGCACAGGGTGAGCGCCTTTAACGACCTTCCCTTTCCCGTGAAGGAGGTTGAACTGCCATGTGATGAATTTTTTATAGTGAGGGTCTGTGGTCGTGAATCTCCTGCGCCAGTCGATAGAGAAACCTATGCTTTTCATGGCCGCTTCCGCTTCCCTGCTGAAATATTCCACTATCTGCTCCGGCGTCTGGATGGTCTCAAGCACACCGAGCGGTATCCCGTGAAGCAGGTTGTAAACCCTTATGGTCTCAGGGTCTTTTTTCTGGATAAGTTCAGCCAGCCCTACGATCGGCGTCCCTGTGGCGTGGAAGCCCATAGGGAACAGGACGTTGCAGCCCAGCATCCTCCTGTACCGCGCGATCACGTCGCCGATGGTAAATGTCCTGGTATGACCTGCATGGAGGTTGCCATTCAGGTAAGGGTAGGGAATGGTTATGAAAAATTTTTCCCTGGCATCAGGCTCGGGCTGGAATATTTTAGCTTCAGCCCATTTGCGCTGCCATTTCTCCTCTATTTCGTGCGGGTTGTAGCGTTCTTTCATTCAACTTCTGCACTACTTATTAGTAAAAAGCTTTAACGGTTCTTCCATTCATATGGTTATTTAGAACGTCACTATAAATCTCTTAAAAATATTTCCCCCTGAAAGGAAACTTTTCATTCCAGCAGCCTTTCAACATATTCCAGTGACTTCTGCTGCTGTTTTAAAGTCACGTTTCCCCTAATCCCGTGTTCCATAAGCAGATCAAGCATTTCTCTCAGGCTCACATCTGCAAGTTCAGAAGCCTCCCTCAAAGTTACTTTTCTATCCCTGTACAGATTGACTGCATACTCTCTCAATCCGAGCTTGATAAGCTGTCTTATTGCATCGGATTCGTCCACGTCTTCCTTCTTCGCGCGATAACCGATCCTCGCAGAGAGGTCTTCAGGTAAACGTATTGTTTTAGACCGTGGGGTCAAGGGGTAGAGAAGCCCACCGTACTTGTACGGTGGATGAATCGTACCCCTTGGAATAGTATAATACTTGCCCCCAAAAACAGTTGTGTAGGCTGCATTTTAAGGGCA
>Ga0074199_1002133_pt1 | contig 13304 bp, 12 predicted proteins | sample EPASupsiteSAE347_FD_64528 | JGI IMG/M metagenome (GOLD analysis project Ga0074199, IMG submission 64528) | Bioremediated contaminated groundwater from EPA Superfund site, New Mexico - Sample SAE3-47 | ecosystem: Environmental > Aquatic > Deep subsurface > Groundwater > Contaminated ...
CCCCCTCGTCCCTTTGGTTGTTTTCTTTTTTTACCTGTTTTTTGCGGGCATCGCGCTGTTTTTTTATGGCTGCACAAGGGCCCGCCCCCGGGACAGGGGGGCCGTGCCCCCGCCGATCTGGGTGGGACTGGGCAATTTTCTTCAACTGCGGCACGATCCCTACTTTTTTATCGCTCTGAAAAATTCACTTCTTTATCTTCTGGTCGTTCCCGTTATTCAAATTCTATCAATCGCTCTGGCCGTCGCCGTCAATAAAAAAATAAGAGGAGTGCGCTTCTTCCGGGCCGCCTTCTATGTTCCGGTAATCACCTCCATAGTGGTGGTCGGGCTCTCATGGAAGTGGGTTTTCGCCTCGGACGGCATTCTCAATTTCATTCTGATCAAGAAACTGCACCTTTTCCACGCGGCCATACCGTGGTTGACCGATAAAAACCTGGCTCTTTTCTCCGTAATGTTCGTGACACTCTGGCAGGGTCTGGGTTATTACATGGTTTTATACCTGGCCGGCCTGCAGACCATCGAACCGCAATTTGAAGAGGCGGCCAGAATTGACGGGGCCGGGCCCCTGCAGGTATTCCAAAAGATCACCATTCCGCTTCTAAAGCCCTCGATCGCCCTGTGCGCGATCATCTCCTGCATCTCGGCGCTCAAGGTATTCGGGGAAATCTACGTAATGACTGAAGGGGGGCCGGAATACGGCACCCTGACGATGGTCTATTACATTTTCGGAAAAGCTTTCAACGAATTCAACATGGGCTATGCGGCGGCCGTGGCCTTTGTTCTGGCACTTTTCGTCGGCTTCATCTCGCTCGTCAACGTGATGTTTTTCAAGGAGGGGGGGTTGAAGTATTACTGACATGAAGCGATTCCGGGTCTTTCTCCTCTACCTGGGGCTTTTTGCGGTGGCGCTGTTTCTAACGGGGCCTTTTCTCTGGCTCTTACTTACCGCCCTCAAATCGGGGGGCAGTATTTTTCACCTGGAGTCCCTCCGCGATATCATTCCCTGGCCGGCCAGCCTTGAAAATTTCAGCGGTGTCCTGAAACAGGTTCCGATGTTCCCCAGGTTTTTCATCAACACCGTCTGGATCTGTTTTTGGGGCGTCCTCCTGGAAATCCTGATAGCGACCCTCGCCGCCTATCCTTTGGCCAGGCTGAATTTCCCGGGGAAAAATCTCGTTTTCGGAATAATACTCTCGACGATGATGCTTCCGGCCCAGGCCAATATGATCGTCAACTTCATTACAATCCGCTCTCTGGGTCTCTTCGACACCATGCTGGCCGTGATTCTGCCCAGCCTGGTGAGCGTCTTCGGAATTTTTCTCATGCGCCAGGCCTATCTGGTGATTCCCGGGGAGATCGAGGATGCCGCCAGAATTGACGGCTGTTCCGAACTGGGACTGTGGGCGCGGATCATGCTGCCCCTGTCCAGCCCGTCCCTGGCCACCCTGGCGGTCTTTTCCTTCGTCGGCTACTGGAACACTTTCATGTGGCCCCTGGTCATCCTCAAGCACGAGGCCAAATATCCGCTGGCCGTCGGCTTGACTTATCTCTCTTCGATGTTCGCCTCGAACTTCCGGATTGTGGCCGCGGGCTCCATTCTCTCCATGATCCCCATCCTCATCGTCTTTTTTGTGATGCAGAAACAGTTTATAAGCGGCATTACGGCGGGGGCGGTCAAGTAGGTGGACAGAAGAGCCTTTGAAAGGGTCGTGGAGGAAGCCTTAAGGTCCCTCCCGCGGGAGATCCGGAAGCGCATCGACAACGTGGAGGTCTTCGTTGAGGATGAACCCACCGAGGACGATCCGGGCGACAGGAGGACCACTGATCTGTTCGGAGTATATGAGGGGGTTCCGCTGCTTGCGCGTTCAGGCGGATATTCCGGCGTCAATCCGGATCGGATCGTCATTTTCCGGAAGCCGATTATGCGCCATTTCAGTACCCGCTCCTCCATCATCCGGCAGATCCAGCTCACCGTGCTCCACGAGCTTGGCCACCACCTCGGCTTCAACGAGGAAGAAATCCGCAGGGTGATCCCGGAAAATGATGATTAAGATTGACTGTCGCCATAAGCCGGGCGCGGGTGATCGCCTTCAGGAAGAGAACGCCTGAAATGGAAAGCTTCGTTCGCGTTCTGGCAGAGGGTTATGCGCGGAGGGACGCTGAAGGCCGGATCACGGCCTCCTCTTCCGCCGTACTCATCGTTGACTCCGGGAAAAAAATTCTGGCCGATCCAGGCGCCAACAGCGAACTCCTACTTGCGGCCCTTCGCAGGGAAGCCCTGAGGCCGGAAGACATTGACATTGTTTTTCTGACCCATCCCCACCCCGATCATTTTCTTTCCATCAGTCTTTTCCCGGGGAGCGCCGCCTGCGACGGAGCCTTCCTCTACGTCCATGACGAGGAGATCCCCCTGGCGGGAAGAATTCCGGAAACTTCCATTGAAGTCGTTCCAACCCCTGGCCACGCGCCGGATCACGCCTCCCTCCTGGTGGATGCCGCCGAAGGGTGCTGGGCCGTAGCCGGCGATGTCTTCTGGTGGTGGGATGAGGAGGAGCAGGTGACGGATGCCGCCTCCCTCCTGGCGCACCCCGACGAATTAGCGAATGACCCGGCGCTGCTCAGGGAGAGCCGCCTGAAACTCCTGAGGAGAGCCGACATTTTAATCCCCGGTCACGGCAGGGTTTTTAGAGGCGCCTCCCCTGTTCCCTGAAGCGAAAGGAGAAGACTCCCAGTATTTCACATAGCGGGGTATTGGGGCAAAACGCGACAGCGGTCCAATCCATGGCCGCCTTTTCGGCTTTCGCCGCGGTACGAAATCGGGGATGCTCCCCCCGCTTGACACGGGGAAAAAAACATGATAATATACTAACTGTATAGTACTAGATTGCTAATACGCTTAAGGAACAAGATAGCATGCGGCAGAAATACCTCCACCTTGGAGATCTGGAGCTTAAGATCATGAATATCATCTGGGATAAGGACTGCTCATGCAGCGTCTCCGAAGTCCATGAGATCCTCTATCCAGGGAGCAAGCTGGCCTATACCACCGTGATGACAGTGATGGGCAACCTCCACAAGAAGGGCGTTCTGGAGAGGAAAAAGGAGGGGAAGGCTTTCATATATGTCCCCGCCCGTAAAAGAGAGGAAGTGGCGCAGGGCGCAATCCGGAATATGGCACAGGTGTTCTACCAAAATAACCTGCCTGAGTTTTTTAAATGTTTCCTTAACTCCCAGAAGAAGCTGAACAAAGAAGAAATCAAGGAACTTAAGAAAAAGCTCGAGGACTTTGAGAAGGAAACCGGAGAGTCATGAGCGGTTTTCTTGTCATCTTTCTTAAAAAAATAATTTATTTAAATTTAAACCTGGTCATTGTCGCGGCCCTGGCTTCTCTGATCCTCCGGGCCGGCAGGGTTAAAAACCCGCAGGCACACTATGTCCTTTGGAGTTTTGTTGTCATCCGTTTTTTCCTCGACCTCGTGCTCTATTCTCCGAGCCCTTCTGTCGGGCCTCTGGAATTGCCGGCCCACGGCGTACTCACCATAGGCCTTAATGCATCGCCCTTACCGGCCGACCTTTTCAAGACATTTGTCACGTCACTCTGGCTGAGCGATATCAAATATTCTCTCGGCGACATCATAACGATTCTTCTGGGACCGCCTCTCACCGTTTTTCTGGGTTTTCTCCTCTTTGTTCTCGGTGTCTTCACGGGGATCAAAAGGATCGGCGACTATTTCACCTTTCTGCGCACAATTAAGGTTCATAGTGTTCCCATCGAAAGGAACTTCTCTGAGAATAATTGCCGGCGGGATAGAACGGGACGGGCAGGTTTGAAGCCTGCAGACTCAATTAAGTGTGAAATTTTATCGTGTGATTATGTGGACACCCCGATGGTCCTGGGGCTTATAAAACCAGTCATTGTGCTTCCCACTTCTTATGTGCGTCTCTTGAGTCCGGAGGAACTCAGCGCGGTGATTAGCCATGAGACAGCTCACATCAAACGAAAAGATCACCTCATTTTCGCTCTCCTCTCTTTGATGCAGGCGCTTTTCGTCGCCGTGCCGCCCTTTGCCAGGGCGGTCGACCGACTCAGTGATGCGGAGGAGTATTTCTGCGACCGGAAAGCCGTTGCCGAGGGAGGGAAGAAAAGCAGTATCGCTCGGGCACTCCTTAAACTCGTTGAATTCCAAAGTGCCATGGATGTGAAAAGAAACACTCTCAGGACGGCCTTTTCATTCCCAGAATTAAATAGCGGCAAGGCTGTTATTGAGAAGAGGCTCTATAATATCTTTGAATCGGAGAATGAAGCGCCTACCCTTTTGGCCGGACGTTTTCTTCTGCGCACTTCTTTTTATATCGTCGCCTTCGCCCTCATTTTTGGCAGCAGCGTATTATAAATTTTTTTAGCTTTTATTACTAATATACTAGTATTACTTAGATAGGATGCTGCGTGAAGACAAAAACAGAAGCACCGGGCCGATTAACCCGGATTCTCTTTAAAGACGGCTGTTTTACATTGCGTGAGTAGGCCTTTGCACCCTTCCTGATGGAGGCACATGAGTTGAAAAATCCTCGGAAAAGGCCAACACGGTGAGGGCGACAGCGCATCCGGCGACAGGGCAAAACACAAGACTGAAATGGAGGAAACTGTAATGAAACAAACAAGAACATCACTCATCCTTCTCACGGCACTCGTACTTTTTCTGGGCGCGCGAATGTCAGGATTCTGTTCGGAGGGTCCTTTACCCGGGACACCCGTCATAAACGCAGGCGAACTTACAAAAGAAAAATTATGTGAGTTGAAGTCACACAATGGCCAGATATTTTACGCACCCAAGGGCTTTGAGATGAGCGTGAAAATCAAGCTTGAAGGTCCGGTCATATCCACAAAAGAAAATGACGGAAAACCAATAATGGCGAAATTTAATGTTCCGGTCTACTTCTATGCCCCTACAAAGAAAGGTGAAGCGCCGCTTTTTTCGATTGACGGAAAGAAATGGGAAAAAGGCACAGATCTTTTTGGTGGCGTTATCAGCTTGGGACTTGAGAAGCAAGATAAGGAGCCCGCGCCGCTCTTCAATCTGAATATGAATATCAGGCTCAAAGACGGCGAAAAAAACAAGTAGAACACCCTTCTTAAGCCGTAATCACCGTTGTTCTCGCACTATGACCCGTTCCTGCCGGCGGAATATGCTCCTCCGGCAGGAGCGGGTTTCCACTTTTTATAACGTTCTTGCTCTTTAATATTGCACACAGGAAACCAGGGATTCCAGTCCAGTAAAGGAGTCGACTTATTGTTGGAGAATTTTTTATTCAGAGGTGGTACAATGCATTCATTTTTTGTTAACACCGATCATGGAGGTTAATTCAAGATATTCATCGGATAAAAAATCCTCCGGGAGGCGAGTCATTAAAATCGCGCTTAAGATATTACTTGCCTTTTGCCTGTGTGCCCTTATCCTGGAGGGAGGGACGCGGCTTCTTCTTTCTGTAAATATTGTCCATGATTGGATAACAGACAGTTATCTATGTGATACGGTATGGCGATGGGCCTGGGTGGACAGACATCAGAAAGGCGATGCCGCCGACTATACTTTTACCTATAGTTTTGACAGGTATGATGCCGCCAGGGGATGGGCTTTAAAACCGAATATATCAAACGTGGCTTGTTTTGGCAATAAAATCATCAATACAAATTCAAAAGGGATCCGGGGCAAGACCGAATACGCATACGCCGGGAATAAGGATAAACTGCGAATATTAATATTGGGAGACTCTTATACTTTCGGCGAAGAAGTCAGCGACACTGAAACATTTCCTTATTATCTGCAACAGATGCTGCCTGACACGGAAGTGATAAATTTCGGCGTGCGCGGTTATGGGCACGATCAGATGCTTATCTACCTTAAAGAGGAAGGTATAAAGTATAAACCCGATATCATTATTTTAGGCGTTATAACTGGAGATGCCAGCAGAAACATGTTGAAGTTCAGGGATTATGCAAAGCCGAAATTCGAATTATTAAATAAAGAACTTAAGTTAGTCAACGTTCCGGTTCCCGATCCGGAAACAACCCTTAAAGATGAATTATGGAAATCCAGGTTTATCGGTCTGCTGGATATTTTGTACTCTCTGGTTTTGCGCAAGACCGGAATATATGAAGCAGAGAAGGAAAAGTTGACCAATGCCATCCTTGAGGAGATGGTAACAACCGCAAACAGCATCGATGCCAAACCGGTTTTTGTTTACCTGGAAAATATTCGGAGCAAAGAGGCCGACCGCGGCATGACCAAGGAAGAACAGAATTATTTTGATGCCTGTAAAACCATGAATGTGGATTGTGTTTTTTTGCGTTCACTCTTTCAATCAGCAAGAAGACAGGGAATTAAAATAAAAGAAGACGGTCACTTTGACATAATAACACACCGCATCGTTGCCCGGGGAATCAAAGAATATCTGGTTAAAAGCGGCCTGGCCGCTAAGAGAAGACATTCCGCCAGATAATTTTTTTAAGATGAGAACCTTGTACGGATGAGGAGGTTCAGCCGAGGAAATTTTATTAAAGGAGGAGATTTCATGGTGAAAATACTGGTATCCTATTTTTCAGCCGGGGGCAACACGGAAAAAATGGCCCTGGAGGTGGTCCAGGGAGTAAGGGACGGCGGGGGAGAAGTGATCCTCAAGAAGGTGCAGGAAACCACCCTGGAGGACCTCCTGGCCGCCGACGGCATCATCATGGGCTCGCCCACCTATTACGGCCAGCCCGCGGCCTCCATCAAGGAACTCCTCGACCGGAGCGTGAAGTGCCACGGGAAGCTCTCCGGCAAGGTCGGAGGGGCTTTCAGCTCCGCGGCCAACATCGGGGGAGGCAATGAAACCACCATACTGGCCATCCTTCAGATGTTCCTCATCCACGGGATGATCATCGAAGGAGACGCCAGCGGGGATCACTACGGCCCGGTCGCCATCAACGATCCGGACAAGAGGGCGCTCAACCAGTGCCGCAACCTCGGCAAGAGAATCGCGCACCTCTGCAAGAAATTGGAGAGCCGGCCATCCTGAAGTAAAGGATGAAGGTTGAATTATGAATAAAAGCGTTTAATGGGGACGTTTAATGGGGACACAATACTTAATTCCGATCAGACAAGCGATTTTTCCGCATTTTCTTTCAGGCGCAGCAGGGCGGGCGCAATATCGACTGGGTATGCCTGAGATGCATCGAGGCGCCTCATATCCTCCGGAAGCAACATGAGCTGGTTTTTCGCGCGGGCTCTTAATTCTTTTAGATCGGGCGCCGGCAGCAGGCGGTTTCCTTTTTCCATCACCTTCATGATCAGGGGGAGACCATTCTGCGTATCGCCCTCCAGGGTTATGGTGTCCCCGGTCACGACGCCGTTTTCCAGGCGGCGGAAAACCTGCTTGCAGCCGGGCATGGTCGCTTTAGCTGAAGACTTCTTCATACGGGGCGTTCCGGCATACTCCATCAGTTTATAGGCGCATTGGAGATATGGAGCGTCTTCGGAGGTTACCAGTTTTGTTCCCACGCCGAAGCCGCCTATGGGCGCCCCCCGGGCCAGAAGATCGCGGATGGCGTACTCATCGATGTCTCCGCTTACGAAAATCTGCACCTCAGCAAGTCCTCTGTCATCCAGTATCTTTCGGACCTCGCCGGACAGGCTTAAGATATCGCCGCTGTCCAGCCTTATGGCCCGTGTCGCAACGCCCTTGCTTTTAAGGGTCAGAGCCGCGTTCGCGGCGCGATGGGCGCCTCTTATGGCATCGTAGGTGTCAATCAGGAGGGTTACATTGCCTGGGTTGGCCATCCCGTAGGCCACGAAGGCCTCTTCTTCATTCCCGTACGCTTCTATGTATGAATGCGCCATGGTGCCGAAAACAGGAATATCATAATGCATTCCGGCGAGGACCGTGGCCGTTCCCGCAAAACCGGCCAGGTATGAGGAACGTGCGGCCATGATTCCCGCTTCCGCGCCATGGGCGCGACGGAGTCCGAAATCGACGAGCATGGCCTTGTCCCTGGCGGCCAGGACGCAGCGGGCCGCTTTGCTGGCAATGATAGTTTCGAAATGAAGAAGATTGATGATACGCGTTTCGACGAGTTGCGCCAGCGGCAGGGGCGCGACGATGCGGATCAGAGGTTCGTTGGCAAAAAAGATGGTCCCCTCCGGTATCGCGTAGACGTCTCCCGTGAAGCGGCATCCCCGGAGATAATCGAAAAGCTTGCCTGTGAAACGGCCGGTAGCGGAGAGCCAGTCGATTTCTTCTTCAGTAAATGCCAGATCTTCCAGGAAGGAAAGGACTGACTCCAGGCCGGCGGAGACTAAAAAACCGCGGTTTTTCGGCAGGCTGCGGACATAAAACTCAAAAACCGCCGTCTCTTCCATGCCCTCCCTGATGTATGCCTCAAGCATGGTAAGCTGGTAAAGATCGGTGAGCAGTGGGCTTATCCTGTTCGTGTGTTTGCAAATCATTCTTGTTCTCCTGAGAAGTTGACTTGGTAGGAGAAATTCAAGGAAACATCCGATCTTTCCTTTAGATAACAGGAAGAATGCAGGGCGTACAGAATATGACTCCCGGACGGTTTCAGGGGAAAAGACCACTTCCTTATCACAGCTGGATCGAAGAGAAATAAACCGCCGGGAACGGGAATAATTGGAACAAAGAATCGGAGCCTGTTCTTAATTAGCGATGGCCCCGCGGCCCTCTCTTAGATTGTTTTTAAGGCTTCTTCTTCGGAATTGAAAACCGGCACTTCCGACACGAAATCCACCATCGTGAAGATTTTTATTACATTGCTGTTGACGCTGTGGCAGCCCATCCAGCCTGAAAGCTCCCTGAGCTTATATAAAATTTCAAAGAGAACCCGAAGACCGGCGCTGCTCACATAGTCCAGGCTTGAGCAGTCCAGTAAAAGGCGGAAGTCTCCTTCCTCAATCATGGCCATGGCCCTGCTCCTGAAAACCGGCGCAGTCAGGGCATCCAACTTTCCCTTCAGCACCACAATTTTGGTGTCGCCTTTTTTCAAATCAAAAATTTCCACGCTCTTACTTCCTTTCCAGGTTGATGCCGCCGCGTTGTCCGGCATTGCGATCTTTTTCGTCACATTTCCGGCGAAGGCAGACCACGGCAATATCGTCAAACTGAGGAGCATTTTCCGAAAAGGCCCTGATCTCCCGAAGAACCGCCTCAACGACGTCTTTGGCCGTCACGAGATCCTGATGCCCTTGAAGAGCCTCGATCAGACGCTCTTCGCCGTAAAACTCACCCCGGGTGTCCATCGCCTCGGAGATGCCGTCGGTAAAAACAAGGAGCCTGTCATTGACATTGAGTTTAAGATGCCGGGAGGCATATACCGATTTCAGGGAAATTCCAAGAGGCTTCCCCGGCGGCAAAGCAACCGTCTCGCAAGATTCGGCGGCCGTGATCAATAAAGGCGGAACGTGGCCTGCATTGCTGAAAACAAGATCCCCCGTCTGCACGTTAAGGATGCCAAGGAACGCGGTGATAAACATCCGTGTTTCATTGCTCTCCAGGAGTTCCCGGTTTACTTCTGAAAAGATCCGTTCGGGCGCCGACTCTTCCCTCATCGCGATACTGCGCAGCAGCCCTTTGCTTCTGGCCATGAACAGCGCAGCGGGGACGCCCTTGTCGGATACATCCCCCACCAGGAGGCAAAGATGCTGCTCGTCTATGAAGAAGAAGTCGTACAGGTCGCCTCCCACCTCGCGGGCGGGCTCCAGAACTGCCGCCAGATCGATCTCCCTTCTCCCTTCCAGCACGGTCTTAAGGACAGGGAGCATACTCATCTGAATCTCACGGGCAATGCGCAGTTCACTCTCCATCCGCTCCCTGGCGGCCGTCGTTTCCCTGAGAGTTTTCAGATATTCGGAAAGCCTGCCTTCCATATTCCACATCGTCCGGGCCAGGCGGCTCACTTCCTGGGGAAAATGGATGGAAAGGAGTTCCCCGCTCCCTTCTTCGGTTATAACAAAGTCGGTCCGGCGCAAATGTTCGGCGTGACGGGTCAGTTTCGCCAGGGGGGCCGTCACCCGGGAGAGCAGTAAATAAACGGCGAGCATGCAGAGGAGCAGAAAGACTATCATGAAGATAATCTGACGCCCGATGATTATTTCAGCGGGACGCTCCATCTCATCCTGATAAACGGACGAGGTGATATACCAGTCAAGGGGGGCGAAGCGCTCTACGTGGGAGTATTTTAGAAAACGGTACTGTCCCGGGTGATCTGGCTTGTCCCAGAGGTACTTCAGGGGAACGGAGGGAGCCCGGGCGGCCTTCATCAGCTTGTCAAGGCTATCGGCGCCCATTGCGTTCTCGCCGAGGCTTAAACCGTCCGTGCCGGACAGGGAGGGGTGGATGAGTATTTTTTTCTTACCATTGAAAAGAGTGAAATACCCGGTATCGGCCACCTTGACTTCGCCGACGGTCCTGCGGAGAAGGGCCATCATGTTTCCCATTTTTTTCTCCGTGTCGCCGTCAATATCGTCAATATAGACCCCTGTGCCTACAAGCCACTTCCACTCCGGGTAGAGGCGGAAATACAGGAGTTTAGGAAAGGGTTTTGTCCCCCCGAGCTTCGGCCAGTACATGGTGCAGAATCCATCGGGCCTGTGTCTGGTCATCTCCCGCATGATCTTCTGAACCGGGTTCCCCTTCACGTCCCTGGAATCAGACATATTTCTCCCCCGAACCTTCGGGTCCGGATGGGAAATCGCCACGTCGTTGGCGTCATAGATGAAAAAATAATCGTGCTTCCCGTACCGCAGGCGCTGTACGGATTCAAGGGCCGCCCGGCGTGCTTCTTCCTCCGTTAGAATCCCTCTCCTGGAGAGTTCATGAAAATAATCAATCTGGGAAATGACAAGGGAGATGAGGTTCCTGCTCTGATCCTGGTAACGCCGGAGGGCGTACCGGCGGAAGAATTGCAGATCCTCATACTGATTCTCGATATTAAGCTTGATGACCCGCAGGACATTCACGGCCTCTTCATCGCCGGCGCTCAGCATGGACGTGGTGACTTCATGGCGGGTGAAAATCATGAAGGCAAAAGCCGTGACGAGCAGTGCGCCCAGAACCGTTATGAGGACCAGTAATCTCAGCGTGCCAAATTTTTTCATCAATGGTCGAAATGAAGTTCCAGGTGACACGTCGCACCTTCCCGGGTGATGGTCACCTTGTCTGCATATTGCCGGATCATATAACCGGACAGGAGCGTAAAAGCCCTGGGATTCGTGCGCAGTTCCGTCTTGTCGGGGCGCTCCGCCGGGAATTCCATTGGTTGCCCTTCATAATCTATCTTCACGTCCAGATTCAATTCATCGAAGCTGACGTGCATGATGACTTTCTGGGGGGACACTTCATACTGCCCCATGGCCTCCATAAATTCATTCATGGCGGCCATGGCGTTGTAAACTACCTCTTTTCTGGCACCCCAGGCGGCGCCCTGGTTTTCCATAAAATGGAAAATCTTCTCCGTTGAATCTTCACCGGGAACCAGTTCAAGCTTCACTCTCCGCGCCACCCCGAGACGCATAATCAGATTGAGAACGATGGCCAGCACCGTGGTAACGGCAAGCGATGAGCTGAAAAAAGGCTGCAACCAGGGATGGACGTGCCGGTACAACACAGGATACACGTCGGCACTGAGGCCGAACATCAGGGAGACGGCGATGACAAAAGTCCGGCGGATATCAATCATCCGGGAGGTCATCATCTGGATACCCGAGATTACCATAAAGCAGACCATGAAGACCATGGCCCCGCCCATCACGGGCTTGGGCATGACGCTGAAAATTGCCGACATTTTCGGCAGAAAAGCAAGGGCCATGTAAATACCGCCGGTATAGTATGCAATAATCCGGCTCGTCGCGCCGGTGGCCACCGAAAGCCCCACGCTGCTGGTATAGAGCGATTTTCCCATGGCCCCGAAGAGCCCTCCCAGTATGGACGCTATCCCGTCCGCCAGAGTTCCTCGCCCGATATTGGCGAGATCGGGTCTGGTCCATTCGGTGTCGTTGATTTTCTGGCACATGGTCAGCGTCGCCACCGATTTCAAGGTGGAGGCCAGCGTCACGACGATGACCGGAACGAGAAGCCTGATGTCAAAGGAATAGCGGATGTAGGAAATATCGGGGAAGGAAAAAATGGGGGCCTCCGCCAGGCGTTTCATATCCTCACTGGTGAATACGCCCAGAAATACGGACGCCGCGTAACCGGCCACAATCCCGATGATGACGGAATAGAGGCGCAATTTCCCTTTGCTCCAGACGTTGGTGGCCACCATGGTGCCGAGCGTGATCACGGCCACCGCGACATTGGCGGTCTGAAGAGGGTCGTTCTGGTTCTTGACGCCGAAGAAATCCAGGATCATGATGGGGATGATATTAAATCCCACCATTGTCAGGACGGTACCCGTCACTTCAGGAGGGAAAAGGGTTCTCAACCGGTGCATGATCCGAGCCAGCATGCACTCGATGATGCCGGAGACGATGGTCATTCCGAAGATGACGGGCAGCCCGCCGGTGGCCCCGCATAAGATGGAGAGGGAAACAAAACTTGGATCCGTCCCCTCGGTGCAGAGGTAGCCGCTTCCGACGGGACCTTTATTCAGCGCCTGAAGGATGGTGGCCAGTCCCCCGGCGATCATGGACATGGAGATGATTTGCCCGGTAAGTTCTGGCGAACACCCTATCCCGGTCATTACAATGGAAACTGTGATAAGGCCGCTTGTCAGGAAGAAAATATGCTGGAGAGCCAGGATGATAACAACCCGCAGCGGGGGTTTCTCATCGACGCCATAGAGAAGGTCGGCCGGTTTTTTTGCCATAATCTATAATATTACGAAAAAACGAGATTAATGCGATTATATCATGAGAATAAAGCCCGGTCAACGGGGAGGCTCGCGATCTTAACCGCCATCTCAAAGAAAACGAAGGCCAACGTTTCATAATTCCTCTTTCTTTGTTTCCTCATTCATAATTCATCCTTCATAATTTCCCCTTTCCCCTCCTCCTTCATAATTCAACATTCATAATTCATAATTTGTACTCTCAGGAGGAGCGGCCGTTGGGAGCTCGAATTTACCTGGATGCCTGTTGGCATAAATCAACGCGAGGAGGGACTATGAAAAAGTCACAGTTTATTTCGGTTATTGCAGCTCTTGCGCTAGTCCTGTTCTTATCGACCGCCGCCGTATCGGCCAATTCAATGCCCGGGGGATGGAACAAGATCGCCACGAACGACAAGATGGTCAGCGATTCCGTATCGTACCT
>Ga0074199_1002136_pt1 | contig 13297 bp, 10 predicted proteins | sample EPASupsiteSAE347_FD_64528 | JGI IMG/M metagenome (GOLD analysis project Ga0074199, IMG submission 64528) | Bioremediated contaminated groundwater from EPA Superfund site, New Mexico - Sample SAE3-47 | ecosystem: Environmental > Aquatic > Deep subsurface > Groundwater > Contaminated ...
TAACCTATCCCGCCGAAGTTCCACGGACCGCCGCTCAGTTGATATCCGGTGCCGGAGAACCAGATATACCACAAATTGTAGATCACCATGGCCGGATCCGCCTTGCCGTCAGCGTCAAAATCAGCCGCGACCGGAATCCCCGCTACCCCAAAATTCCACGGACCGCCGCATAACTGATAGCCCGCGCCGGAAAACCAGATATACCACAAACCATCTACCACTATGCCAGGGTCGCCTTTGTCGTCGCCGTCAAAATCGGCCGCAACCGGAATACCTGCCACGCCGAAATTCCATGGCCCGCCGCTCAGTTGATATCCGGTGCCGGAGAACCAGATATACCACAATGGGCCAATGACCATGGCTGGATCAGCCTTGCTGTCCCCGTCAAAATCAGCCGCGACCGGAATGCCGGCCACGCCAAAGTTCCACGGACCGCCGCTTAACTGATAACCTGTTCTGGTGAACCAGATATACCATAAGGCGCCGTCAACCATGGTCGGATCGGCCTTGCCGTCAGCGTCAAAATCGGCCGTAACCGGAAAGGCCGAGACCCCGAAATTAAACGGACCGTTTATCTGATAACCCATGCTGGCAAGCCAGAGGTACCATCCGCCACTGGCGGACACCATGGCCGGATCGGCGGCCGAATAACGTAAAACAATCGTTACCGAGTCGCTTCCTATGTCTCCGACTACATTTGAGCCATAGACGGTTATAGTATTAGTGCCGACGATTAAGCCAGTTACGGTTACCGACCATGGGGTAGTTGCGGCAAATGAAGAACTCCCGCCCAGACTATTCGTCCACCACATTGTCCCGGTAACATTGATATTGTTCGTTCCGGAAAGCGTATAATTCGCCGCGCCATAGTATCCGGTGATGACACCAGAAATATTGGTAATAACAACCCTTGGTGTGGTGAGATAAACCAGCCTGGTGGAATCAAGGATTGAACCGCCCGCGCTACAATAACTGCCGCAATAGAGACCGGTGGCGCGGACATAGAAATTGGTGTTTGGCGGCAGTGTCAAACCGCTGAGTTGCCAGCCGCCGGAAATACGCGTTCCAGCCCCCAGTTCCGACCAGGTGGCGTTATCAAACGAATATTCAAATATGCATCTTGTCAATTCGGGCGATGCGCCCGAGCGAAGCCAGGTAATTGCATCACCCATGCCGGAGACTGAAAGCAATTGTACGGCCGCATTGATTGTTGCTACGCGAGCTTGATATTTGATGCCACCCCAGTTATCAAATATTCCTCCGCAAATGATTTTGCCGTCTTTCTGAATCATGGCAGCATAGATATAGTCATCCGCATCCTGGGTCACGTCAAATGACGTGTCAAGACTGCCATCGCTATTTAATCGGGCGATGCGTTTCCGTGGTTCTCCGCCGGCGGTAGTGAATCCACCGCTGATTATAATTTTCCCGTCGCAATGAAGCGCAATGCTTCTTACAGAGAGGTCTGTCCCGTCGGGGAGATTGAACGAAGCGTCCACGTTGCCGTTTGTATCGAGTCGAACAATATGATTGCTTTCATTTTCAGCGCCGCCAACAGAGTGGAATAATCCGCCTGCCAGGATTTTCCCGTCCGGCTGAACGGTGATACACATGACCTCATCATCTGCATCCGGGTTAAAGCTTAAATCTACGCTTCCATCGGCGTTCAACCGCCCAATGCGGTTGATGGCCTGCCCGCCGAGCGATGTAAACATTCCGCCGACCAGAATTTTGCCGTCCGGTTGCAATGTCACGGAATTTATATAATCGTCACCCACACCGTCGCCCGGATTGAACGAAGCATCAATTACCCCGTTGGTATTCAGCCGGGCAATGCCTTTATAACTCGCACCGTCTATGGTGGTAAATCCGCCGCCAATCACAACTTTGCCGTCGGTCTGAAGCGCCATGCCCCTCACGCCTCCGCCGAAAATCACCCCTGGTGTAAAGTCCGGGTCAATGGTTCCATCGGAAAGAAGTCGCGCGATATAAACATGCGGTTCGCCGTTCACGGTCGTAAAGTTTCCGCCGATGATTATTTTGTCATCAGGTTGAATGACAATCACCCGCACCTGATTATCATCCACGCTGGTTGTGAAGGACGCATCAACATAATCGTAGCAGGGGCCGACGCGCGCGATGCGTTTGTGCGCCACTCCATCCGCGGTTGTAAAATTGCCGCCGATAAGCATGCGATCATTGCGCTGCACAGCCGCCGCGTAGATGGCGGCATCCGGAGCCGTGGAAAGGTAACCGCTTGAATCCAGCTTGCCTTCGCTGGAATACAGTCTAAGAAAGTGATGATAGATCCTGCCGCTACAGGAGTCAAAAGCTCCACCGGCGGCAATTTTACCATCGGCTTGCTGGTAAAGGGAGTAAACAACATCATTAAAACCGGCGCCAATATCAAAAGTTGCGTCCACGCTGCCGTCGGCATTGAGGCGGACGGCATGATGGTGGGCCACGTCGTTAAATTCGTCAAATGCGCCACCCAGAAGTATTTTCCCATCCGTCTGTAAAATTCCGCAGTAAACATCAAGCGCGGCTCCAATCCCGGCATCAAATGATGTATCCACGCTGCCGTCGGCATTGAGCCGCGCGATATGGTTCAACACCGTCCCGCCGACTTCGGTAAAATATCCGGCAATGATTATTTTGCCGTCATCCTGGCGGAGGAGCTCCCAAACCATGTCGCTTACATTCGGATTAAAAGAAGTATCCAGGGTTCCATCGGCATTCAAACGGGCAATGTTATTGCGCGTCTCCCCATTCACCGTGTCAAAAAGTCCGGCAATAATAATCCTGCCGTCGGGTTGCACGACTATTTTACGAACCATGCCGCCGACTCCATCGGCCTGGGCGGTAAAAGATGAGTCAAAACTGCCGTCAGCATTAAGCCGGCCGATATACTTGCTGGCCTGACCGGCGAGGGTCGTAAAATATCCGCCAACCAGTATTTTACCGTCAGATTGAATAGTAATTGCCCGCACATAGTCTTCGGCGCCGGCCGGATTGAAACCGGCGTCCAGATCGCCGTTTGATTCAAGGCGTCCGATGTATAAGCGGTCCGTTCCGTTCAGATGTTCAAAATCACCCCCGACAATAATTTTACCGTCCGGCTGGATGGCGATGGTGCGCACACCATCGTCGGCGGAAGCGTTGAAGCTTGAGTCAAGGGTGCCATCTACGTAAAGCCGTCCAATTCTAAAGCAGTCGGACACGCCCATTTTGTCGAAATAGCCCCCGATGATGAGCCGTCCGTCACTCTGTTGTGCGATTGCGCGCACTTCGTCGTCCGGGTTGGGATAATAATTATCGTAGATGGTTTGTGAATAGACCGCGGAACAAGCCAGACCGAAAAAAACCACGAAGATAAGATAATATTTCATGTCATTGTTCATTTGTTTTCTCTACTGTTTTATTGTTTCAGACAGGTAATTAGATCGTTCCGTTAAAACCCTGGCCACGCGTTGCGCGTGGCTGGCCTGCGGCTTGCCAAGCCAACGGCATGGCTGGGCAGGCATGATACACTTTTGCGAAGATATTTGCAGCTCAGCTCAGAAGGCTTCACCCTGCCGGTAGGGCGAGGCGTCCCCGCCCTGAGCGAGGCCGAGGGGTTCGCCGAGCCGTCTTTGGTTGCGGCCAAAGGCCGCCTTGGAAAATGATCATTACCCCGGCAAATCCTCCGCCGAATTGCGGCTCATCAATTTCCATGGAAGCGCCGGTCTTGCTCTTTATGGTTGGACGGCCTTACCGGCCGTCAAAGTCAGCCGCAACGGGATAACCTATCACGCCGAAGTTCCACGGACCGCCGCTCAGTTGATATCCGGTGCCGGAGAACCAGATATACCACAAATTGTAGATCACCATGGCCGGATCGGCCTTGCCGTCAGCATCAAAATCGGCCGCAACCGGAATGCCGGACACGCCAAAGTTCCACGGCCCGCCGCTTAACTGGTAGCCCGTGCCGGAGAACCAGATATACCATAAACTGTCTACCACCATGGCCGGGTCCGCCTTACCGTCAGCATCAAAATCGGCCGCAACGGGAATTCCGGCCACGCCGAAATTCCATGGCCCGCCGCTCAGTTGATATCCGGTGCCGGAGAACCAAATATACCACAATGGGCCAACCACCATGGCAGGATCGGCCTTGCCGTCAGCATCAAAATCGGCCGCAACCGGAATGCCGGACACGCCAAAGTTCCACGGCCCGCCGCTCAGCTGGTAGCCAGAGCCAGTGAACCAAATATACCACAAGGCGCCGTCAACCATGGTCGGATCGGCCTTGCCGTCCGCGTCAAAATCGGCCGCAACCGGAAAGGCCGAGACCCCGAAATTAAACGGACCATTTATCTGATAACCCATGCTGGCAAGCCAGAGATACCAGTTGCCGTTGACCACCATGGCCGGATCAGCCCTGCCGACAGAGGACACGCCTGTTCCGCAGAAAGCCTTGATACAGACATTGGCGGTTGGATTATCCGTGGTCAGATCGCTCCAGTCGGTGCCGTCGGAACTGACGTAGCTTTCGCCGGGCGAAGATGTTGCCCGGCTGCTGTACCCCGACTTTGCGTATTCAATCGCGATCGGGGCGTTCGTCGAGGAGTTGATGAATTTTATCACCACGGAAAACAACCGGCCGGATGACAATGATACCGGGGTGTTCAAGAGAACGGTGTGATAGCCAGCGTATGAGGAACTGCCGGTTTGTGTCAGCTCCAAGGTTCCGCTCCGGGGACTGCCCGCCGTGATGTTCCGATAGATATAGATTGTATAATTCATATTAACATCCGGCGCGTAAAATCCCACGGCGCGCACGGAAGCATAATTCGTAGCCGTGAAAATATTTGCGCCCCATGCGGTGGTCGTTGATGTATAGCCAACTTGGCCTACCCAGCCCAGGGGATCATACTGGTAAACCGAGGAGTAGTTAGTAACGCTTTCCCCGTTGATAAATGCCGCACTTGCCTCGGAACACATTCTCGTATCATAATAGGAGCAATAGAAATAGCCATTATCGCCAAAGCTTGTGCCCCAGCTGTTCCGGACGATGAACGCCCCGTTACTCGCCGGGGCTTGCAGGAAGTTGGTGGCAGCATAATCGTCATCCCAGCCGACAATGGCCACGGCATGGTCACAATTGGAAATGCCGTTATAGTAAAACGCGCTATTGGTGGAATTGAAATATCTATTGGTGTCAAAATCAGACCACATGCTCACATAAATGGCGCCATAATCCATGACCGTCTGCTTGATGATGGTATTGTCCAAGGCATTGGTTTTCGCGGCAAGTATCAGGACTTCCTGCACATGCTTTTGAGGGGGTAGATTGGTGGGGCCGTGCCCCGGACCATTAGTATAGGGATCATCAACCTCGTTAATGGGTCCGGACCAGCGCGTCAAATAGGCCACTGACATTAAATAATCGCCGCCATTGGTATATGCGGCGTCAAACCCATGGTTGTTCGCGAGATTGTTTTCTGAAAAATCATTGGTTTCGCCGGTCAGCAGGGCGGATTCCAGCGAACTATAGGTGGCAAACGCCCAGCAGGTTCCATAGGGATTCTGATTTTTAATGGGCGTCAACTTGCCCAGGGTCCGCAGGTCGTAGGTTGAAGACAAGGCCTTGAACGTGCGCAGGCTGACCGGTGTTCGGCCCTTCAGGTAGGAAAAATCCACCGGAGTCGGGATTAAACCACGGCCGTATTCTGAACCGGTTTTCGGCATGACCGCCTTTTGGGCGCGCTCCTGCTGATATTTAATAAACGCGGGATTATCCGGCGCCAGATAAAGCGTCTGCGCGTTGATTACCGAGAGCGCGGAAACAAACACCGCGCCGACCGCAAAAATCTGGATTATGCAAGAATTGCCATTTGTTTTCATGATCGTCCCTTCTATTAAATTGGTTCCATCCCGACTGGATGATAAAGTAACCAGGGGGAATGCGCATGTCAACAAAACAATAAAAAATAGGTAAAAAACTCTTGACCATGGAGATTTCAAAAGATACCTTCCTCAGTCTAATCTAACCGTCGGTTAGTCTGTTTAACAACACCGGCCAGGCCGGGAAAGGAGAAAAATGCAACAAGCAACGCCCGTAAAAATCAAAGTAACCCTCCTCGCCGTAGTGGCGGGGGTAATTATCGCATGCTCATTGAGCGCCCAGGCCAATGAGGCCAATTACCAGCAGTATGTCATCGGCGACCGGGCCGCGGGCATGGGCGGCGCCGGAAGTGCATTGGGGACGGCCTTGGATGCGGCCTATTACAATCCCGCCGGATTGGCCTATACCAAGCAGAGGACCATATCCGTTTCGGCCAGTCTTTACGGCTGGCAACGATATCGTTCCGAGCGCGCACTGTATCCCGATGAGGATTTACAGACTTCGTCCTTCATCACCGTTCCCCCCGCGATGGGCCTGGTCTTTTTTGCCGCGCCCCAAACGGCGGTCGGCTTGGCGGCTTTTGTGCCCTACAACTATTCAATGTCCGAAATCATCGCCTTTCCGAAAGATAAGAATTTTTATAATGCAAGCATGAACGACCAGACCATTATGGTCGGACCGTCGGCCGCGCACGCTTTTTCAAAAGAATTTTCTGTCGGCTTGGGCGTCTACGGCGTCTATCGCAATCTCAGCTCATTCCAAAGCACTTATCTTAACACCTATTCCTATTCGGGCTCAAGAAACCTCAAATATAAGACTTTCGGTATGCTCGGAAATGCCGGTTTGCAATATCGTCCGACCGACAACTGGCGCTTTGGCGCAGCGGTTCAGTCTCCCGCCTTTGACATATGGGGCAACGGCGAATTTGAAGCCAACGAGTCTTATAATTATAACGGTAAGATGCAAAACAATTTCATTCATGCCGATAATATGAACGCCGAATACCGGATTCCGGCTAAATTCACGGTAGGCGCCGGATGGGAAAAGGAAAAAGTATGCGGCTTCGGCCTTGACGTTAATTGGCACCTGGCCAACTCGTATAATCAGCTCAGCGGTCATTCAGACCTCTCCGATGGGGGCGAACCGGTGGCATCGGAATACGTCAACCAGGGAGTCGTTGACGTGAATCTCGGCGGCGAATATTATATTGCCAAAGCTTATCCAATCCGGGCTGGATTTTTCACAAGCCGCTCATCCGCCCCGGATGTTAACCTGGAAAAAGAGGACTATCCCGCCCAGATTAATGAATATGGAGTAACTTTCAGCATCGGCCGTGAATTAGAACAGGTTCTCATGTCGGTTGGCATCAACTACATCTTCGGTTCAGGCGATAGTTTCGGGTATACAGTTAATCCAGACACACAGGAAGTAGAGAGAGCAATCACTACCGCAAAAGAAAGCCAGTTTTATCTCTTCTTCAACACGTCGTATATGTTCTAGCGCTGTAACGGCCAGAAAAATAGACCGCCCATATTAAAATGGTTATGGCACGCTCTGCGTATATGGGCCGTAACCCCTTGAATATTGTGAGGCGGAAAACTGCACGTAATAGTTATTGTCCGTCAAAATCGGCGGCAACCGGTGTGCCTGCCCCGCCGAAATCCCATGGCCCGCCGCTCAACTGGTAGCCTGTGCCGGAGAACCAGATGTACCACAATCCGCCACTGGCGGATACCATGGCCGGATCGGCCTTGCCGTCAGCATCAAAATCGGCCGCAACCGGATCACCGGCCACGCCGAAATCCCACGGCCCGCCGCTCAACTGATAGCCTGTGCCAGAGAACCAGATATACCACAGAGTATCATAAACTATGCCTGGATCAGCCTTGCCGTCACCATCAAAATCAGCCGCTACCGGATCCCCGGCCACGCCAAAATTCCATGGCCCGCCGTTTAACTGGTAGCCCATGCCGGAAAACCAGACATACCATAATCCGCCACCGGCGGACACCATGGCCGGGTCGGCCTTGCTGTCGCCATCAAAATCAGCCGCAACGGGAATGCCCGCCACATCAAAGTTCCATGGTCCGCCACTCAACTGATAACCTGTTCTGGAAAACCAGATATACCACAATCCGCCGCTGGCGGACACGATGGCCGGATCTGCCTTGCCGTCAGCGTCAAAATCGGCGGCAATTGGCATGCCTGACACACCGAAGTTCCATGGTCCGCCCATCTGATAACCCGCACTGGAAAACCAAATGCGCCATGCGCCGGTATTGTCTACCATGGCAGGATCAGCGCCGGCCGCGCTTGCGGCCGGAGACAAGGCCCCGGCAAAGGCCGGCCCGGCCCGCAATTGGCCGTCAAAATCAAAAAGGACGTCATTAGTCAGATTACCCGCCGGAACTGTCGGCGGATATGGAGAATCGCCGCCGGCAAAAGCCGGGATTGCGTATGTCCGGTTGCTGAAGACCGTTCCTCCGGTCAAAGGCCGGAAATTATCACGCGCCGGATCAACAAGTTCCGGTTCAATCGTGTTAATGGAGTTCTCGGCCCGGAGCGTGTCCGCGTTCAACTCGGTTGAATTATCAATACCCAGCGGATGATCGGCCGGACCGTTCCAAATCAGGTTGCCACGGATGACGGCATTATCGTCGCAGCGCGAAGGGGAAGGAATATTACGCGTGATAGCCGGCGGCGTGATTGCCGCCTGGACCCAGAAATGAGTGCGCATGGTTTGAGAAGGAGCGGGGTTGTAGAAAATATTGTTATAGATAAAAACATTTTTGTCCGGGATCCATTCGCCTTCCTCATTCAGGACGGCGGTGCCCCAGGCGCCCTGGTCAAGAAACGCGCGGCAAATATCCTCGGCATTCCCCTCCCCGTTTTCGCTTGTGTCCTGGCAGCCGCGCGATCCATGCACCAGCTCAAGGAGGGGGTAATCGCGTTCATCCGCCGCATTGGTGGCCACCCGGACAAAAGTATTACAGGCCGCCAGAAAATTATAGGCTCCGCAGACGCTCAGTCCAACCCCCCGGATATCGTGCACAATGTTATTCGCAAATTTAAGATCATAGCACTCATAATGAAACCAGGGCGCGCGCATGACCTCCAGGTTGCTCCCTTCCCCGGCGCGGAACCCCAATCCGCAATCGTAAATCCGGTTGCCGTGAATCAGGAAATAGGCCGAGCCGCCCTTGAGATACATGCCCCATTCTCCGGCACCATGCACGCGCGAGCTGATGATATGGCCGCTCTGGACCGAAAACAAATCCACGGCGGTCTGGTAGGTTCCGCTGACATCGCAATCTTCAAGATAAAAAACTCCGCATTGATTGGCCTTGATAACTTCCTGAATATCGTAATTATCCGGGTTTTGAACAGGATCGGGGCCGGTCAAGGTTGCGCCGCGCGCAAGCACATTGGTGCAGGCTTCAAAGTGCAGGACATTGTTGCCGAAAGCAGGCAAGGAACCGCCCGCCGCCAGAGTCAGATCAACCAGATAAAGAAACCGGCAGTTTGCAATATTCATTCCTCCTTCAATAACAACCGTCCCGGCGCCGTTAAAGGCTGAAATAATGACGGGACAAGTCCGGGAACCATGCCGGTTGTCATAATAATTGGAACATAACTCGTCAAAAGGCAGGTTGCCGGAAAGAATGTTGATGCGAAAACCGGTATTGGTGAGATTAAGGGGAATAATGTTCCAGGCCGCATGCATGGTCTGGACGGCGTCCGCAGCCGACAAACCGCTGCGGGCATCATCGCCTTGCACAGGATCAACCCAGAGCTCCGTCAGAACCGGACTGCCGATATCATAAGGCGCCGGATTCAAATCCTGGCCAGGCGCCGTAAAGCATAAAGCGGATAAACCGGACAAAATGACAAACCGAATATTAATTGCCGTCATATAAAACTCATTAAAAATAGGCTTGTTTAGAATAATTATATCCTGTTTTATCATTGCCTCAAGGTAATTATGCGCTCAACGATAATCATTCTGGCAATTATTGTCGCCGTCTGTGTCGGCATCTTTCTCATGTTGCGCGCCGAATCCGGACGCTCATGTCCAGTCCCCATCCTGATGTATCACGAGGTGGGTGAAACTACAAACAGCGCCTGGTGCGTTCCAACGGAAACATTCCGCGCGCAAATGACCTCCTTGCGCGAACAGGGGTTCAAGACAATTATGCCTTCTGATCTCGCCGCCCATTTAAGGTGGGGCAAACCTTTACCCGCCAAGCCGGTGATAATCACTTTTGACGATGGCTATCTCTGCAATCTGACCACGGTTGAGCCGATTCTCAAAGAAAACGGTTTAAGGGCCGTCATTTACCTGATTACGGACCGGGTGGCTGAAACGGACGCTGACCGGCATGAATACGAAGGAAAAAAATGTCTGGTCTGGCCCGAGGTATTGGCCATGCAAAGAAGGCGAACATTTACCTTCGGCGGCCATGCGCACACGCACCAAAACCTGGCCGTTGAAGCCAATCCGTTGCCGCAGATTGCCGAATGCCGGCGGCAATTAATTCTCCACGGCATTTGCGAACCGCATTCCTTCTGCTACCCTTACGGCCAATATAATCAGAAAACAAGCCAGGCCGTCCAACAAGCCGGCTTCCAGACCGCGGTGGCATGCGAAGACGCCGTGGCAACAATCGGTCCGGCAACAAATTTATCGCGCGCGGCCCTCGCTTCGGCGGAGCCTGGGTTGTCGCGTGCCTTATTCGCCCTGCCCCGCGTGTCAGTCATGGGCGGCCGCCATGAATTCAAACTCGCGGGCAAAAGCATTGACGCCGGTAATAAAATACTGCTTTGCCGCATCCTTCACGCCGGCATTCCGATTGAAATCAGCGCTTGCTTGCGCGGAAGCAATAATGAACAAAAAAGCTGGCTCTTGGCGCGTGAAGTTTCCCAGGGAGAATTTGAACTGCGTTTTGTCCTGCCGGATGATTTCGCCGGCCGCGGCCTTGTGGAAATATGGGACAAACACCGCCTGTTCAAGCTGGCCGCAATCAGGCTCTAAGGTTTAATTTTCTCAGCCAGACTTGCAAGATCGGCCCAGCCGGTCCCGGGATCGGCGCTGATCCGCGCTATCTGAGCCTCAAATTCTGTCCACATGGCTTCCGTTATCAATTCGTAGGCATGTCCCCAGAAATAAAAAACTCCGCATTGCCGCGCTTTCTCGTATCGCGGCCAGAAATCCGGAGCGAGAAAATGACAGCATGGGTGGAATGCCATGGGATTCTCCGGAGGAAAACACTGTTCAACGTTGCGCGTGGTCCGTGCGTACACATGCCCGGCCTCGCCCACCGCCGCCATGACCGCCTCGTTGTAGGAGCCGCCCGGATAGGCAAAGCCGGTCACCGGCTGTCCAAAGAATTGTTGCAGACGGTCGCGGCCTTCCACAATGTCCCGGCGCGCGGCCTCAATCCCGATTTGTTCAAGCCGCGGATGAGTGCGGCTGTGGTTGGCGATGGTAAAGCCATCGTATACTTCCCGCATTTCGTTCCAGCCGAGCTTAACGACCTGGGCGCCTTTGTAAATCCAACTCGGCTTGCGTTGCGCCTCGTAAAGACCGGCGTTCAGGTTGAAGGTAGCCTTGGCGGCATATCGCCGGAAAATTTCTGTCAGACGCACGTCCGCAGTTACGCCGTCGTCCCAGCACTGCACCACCTTCATCACGCCCGTTGTCATGCTATCGATCGCGCATGAGCCTTGCCGCTTTAGCGGCGTAGTGTTCCATGCGTTTGTTCGATCAGTTTTTATAAATATCCCGGCGGTGGCCGATTCGCAAAATCAAGACCTCTTGTTCAAGAACGGCGAAGATAACGCGGTAGTCGCCCACACGGAGTTTCCGGAGACCGGCAAATTCACCTTTAAGAAGAAGATAATGGTCGGCTCGCGTACTCAGTTCTTTCTCGATCTTATCAAGGATACGTCTCGCCTCGGGCTTGCCAAGTCTGGATAAGTCTTTCGCGACGCTCTTCTTGTAGGTGATGTTATATGCCAAGGGACTTCCTCATTTCGCGGCTCGAAACGACCGGGTCTTTCTGGTCACGGAGGCGATCCAGTGCAATCTGGATATCGGCAAAATCATCAATATAGGATTCCAGCGCCTTCTGAACATGAAAAGAACGGGGGCGTTCGGTTTCCTCGGCAATATGGTTAAGTTCCTTGGCAATTATCTCGGGCAGCCGAATGGACACGGCAATACTCATATTTTTATCCTTTCCGTATATCACTGTAATACAGAGTATACGATGTATTCAATAATGTCAACATGACTTTTATATCTTTTGACCCAACGATGGAACTCACCTTCGTTTTGGCCGTTGCGGCCAAAACGTAAGGTGAAGCGATTGGTTCGGCAATCTTAGACTGTCAATGCTTCGACTTCAGCCGGGATTTTGCTTAAAATTACTTCTTTTAAGTCAATTTTCCGGCTGGCATTGTCAATGTCGATCCCGACAAGATTTCCATCAGCATCGTAATCCAACACAATACCTTCGGAAATTTCCCGGCTTTCAGTGCTTATCTTAGCGGATAAGTCTATGTAAAGGGAGTCTGTGTCTCGATAATAATTCAGTTTCATTGCTTGAACCTCCTGTCAGGAAATGCGTTGTGTATCGTTTTTTATCTTCCAGCGTTATCACGCGGAGAATGCGTCCTTCAAGTTCGTCAACCGTGCCCCAGAAGCGGAAACGATTGTGTTCCTGCGGCTCCATTTTCAACGGGTTTTCAATGACCCGAATACACCATTCTTTCCTGAGATACGGACGCTTCCGCAAAACTTCGTTCTCGAAATAGTCCGTAAACCCGTATTCATTCATGAAGCCATGATACATCATGGCCATCGTTGAGGAAAGTTTTATTTATACCCTGGTTCGCTCAGGCTATCTTCAAACTCAACCGTTTACCAATAGCTTCGGCAAACTTCTCTAACGTAGAGAGCCTGATATCCTCTGCGTGGTTCTCAATTCGGGAAATGGCTGATTTCTTCGTACGAAGGCGTTCCGCAAGTTCGTCTTGGGAAAGACCGGCTTCCTCGCGAGCTGTGCGGAGTATTACTCCGATCTTGAACTGCTCATATCCGGTCTCGAAGCCGTCCGCAAATGTGGGCGAACGCTTTTTACGTTTTTCAATGTATTTTTCCAGATCATCCATGACCTTGTCTCCTGCTCTTGTAGTCCGCTTTGCGTTCCTCCGCTAAACGTATCTCGGTTTGCGGTGTTTCCTGCGTTTTCTTTTGAAATGAATTTGTCAGCACGATCAACTCCCTCCCGATAAAAAAACCGAGCAGTCTGAACGTGTTGTGGCCAACGTCAACCCGGACTTCCCATATATCGTCCGTGTTGACCAGTTTCTTCAGGTAGTTGGTCGGCACCCGCTCCAAGTCCCGCA
>Ga0074199_1002137_pt1 | contig 13296 bp, 9 predicted proteins | sample EPASupsiteSAE347_FD_64528 | JGI IMG/M metagenome (GOLD analysis project Ga0074199, IMG submission 64528) | Bioremediated contaminated groundwater from EPA Superfund site, New Mexico - Sample SAE3-47 | ecosystem: Environmental > Aquatic > Deep subsurface > Groundwater > Contaminated ...
CCGGACATGGTTTCCCGTTTCGAAGGAACGCATCTCGGCCAGCTCGCCCAGGGTATAGATGATCTCCTTCTGGGTTCCCTCGATCTCCTGATTCAAAAGCACGTTCTCGTAGGCCACCTGCACGTTGCCGCAAAAGACCTCGATCATCTTCCGGTCAAGTTCGCTGAGATCCCGCCATCCCTCGAGATAGATAACCGTTTCCTCCCCGCGCTCACTACGAAAGTACCCGACATACCGGTTGTCCTGGCAGATGGATTGCTTGAGCGATGTTGCCCGTTGGACATCATCAAGAACCTTGGCCGGCAAATCGTCCCGGACCTCGGCGTCGATATAGGGCTCATAGGCCCCGGTGGCGGCCAGCACCTTGAAGCTGCCCTGCACGTTGGATACCGCGATCCCCGAGGTCTGACAATAGAGGGCGTTTTCGCTGAGATGCAAAATGGAAACCAGTTGGGTCAAGACCCCGCTGGCCAGATTGGTGATCGAACGGAGACGGCAGATATAGGTGGCCGCGTCGATGATCTTCTCCAACCCCTTGCGGTTGGCCTCGATGGTGAGGATGTCCCGGTAGGAGCGCAAAGAAGCGACCATGGTGGTGAAAAGCTTCTGGGCGGTGAGTTCGGTTTTTTCCTTGTAATCGTTGATGTCATACTCGACGATGACCTTCTCCGCGGGCGCTTGACCTGGCTGACCGGTGCGCAGGATGATCCGGACAAAGGAGTTTTTCAGCTCCTCCCGGATGTAGCGGATCACTTCAAGGCCGGCGTCATTTTTCTCCATGACCACGTCAAGAAAAATGATGGCGGTGTCGGGATGCTCGGCTATGAGATCCCTGGCCTCCTTGCCGGAATAGGCATGCAGAAAGAGCAGCCCTTTATTCTCGTAGGAAAAATCGGAAAGAACCAGCTTGGTGACGGCATGCACCTCTTCCTCGTCGTCGACCACCAGCACCTTCCAGGCGCCATTGCCTCCACCCCCTTGCCGGAAAACCCCATCCCCCTCCGGCTCATCCGCAAAAAAAACCGCCTCATGTGACTCAACCATGCGATACCCCCCCAGGTATGACGGCAGGAAAAAGAAGAACGAAAGATGTCCCCTTCCCCGGCTTGCTTTCACAGGTAATCGTCCCCAGCAATTTCTGGGTTACAAGATTATATACGATATGCAGCCCTAAACCGCTCCCTCCTTTTTCCCGGTTGGTCGTAAAAAAGGGATCAAAGGCATGGCTGACCTGATCCTCGGTCATCCCCTTGCCGTCATCGGCATAGCGGAACAGGACATTGCCCCCCTGCAGCCCGATATCAAAGAGCAGGGAGCCTGCCTCATCCTCATCGTAAGCATGGGTCAACGAATTGGTGATGAAATTGGTGACGATCTGGGAAAAAGCCCCTGGATAGCTGTTCAGCACAAGGTCCTCGGGGCAGGAGATCTCCAACCGATGACCGGTGTTCTTCAAAACCGGACGGAGACTCAGGCAGACCTCGGCCAGGTACTCCTTGACCCGAAAGGTTCTGCGCCCCTCCCCGGACTGATCCACCGCCACCTGTTTAAAGCTGCGGATCAGCTCCGCCGCCCGGTTGAGGTTGGAAAGGATCAGCTTGGCGGCATCCTGACTGAGCACAAGGTACCGGTCAAAATCGCCGCGTTTCATGCGCCCTTCCCCATAGAGCGTCGCGATTTCCCTGGTCTCGTTTTCCAGATGCGAGGCCGCCGTTACGCCTACGCCCACCGGGGTATTAATCTCATGGGCAACCCCTGCCACCAAATCCCCCAGGGCAGCCATCTTTCCGGATTGCACCAACTGGGCCTGGGTCTGCTCCAGCTGGCCCAGGGTTTCCCGTAATTCCAGATTGGCGGCGTCCAATCGGGCGGTACGTTCCATAACCCGCCGCTCCAGGGTCTCGGTCAAGGCAAGAAGATCGTGTTCCGCCTGCTTGCGCACGGTGATGTCTTCAAACACCACAACCGTGCCCACAATCGTATCGCCTTCCACAAGGGGAGTGCCGACAAATTCCACCGGAAAAACAGACCCATCCTTTTTCGCGAAATAGCTTTCCCCTCCCCTGTTTTTTCGTCCCTCGGCATAGGCCGCGCAGACCGGGCAATCCTCCCGTGCATACGGTTCGCCATCCCAGCGCACATGATGGGGAAAATCATGCAGATGGCTGCCGATCAATTCCTCCTCGTCATACCCAAGGATCTGCAAGCCGGCCGAATTGACAAAGGTGATGCACCCCCCGGTATCCACGCCATAGATCCCCTCGCCGGCGGAGTTCAGAATCAACTCGTACTCCCGATGCAGCCGGGCAAACTGTTCCTCGGCCGCGTGACGCTCGGCAACCTCCTTCTGCAACAGGAGATTGGCGTCCTCCAGATCGACGGTCCGCTCCCGGACCCGCTCCTCGAGCTGATGGTGAGCCGAGGCCAATTTCTGTTCCGTTTCCAGACGCAGGCCGATTTCCTTTTCCAGCGGGGCGAGGGCGATGCGCCGCAAGGTGAACCACAGCGCAATTCCCGCGATGGCCGTAAGGAGAAACGAGGCGAGCCCCAACTGCCAATGGAGCTTGCGCAGGAGCGCATCCACCTCGCCGGAGGAAGCCACCATCCGCAGGGTCAACAGCTGCTTGTCCTGAAAAAGCACCTTCTCTTCAACCAGAAAATCCCTTGTTTCCTCTTGCCGCGGGCGGCTGAAGGCGAACAGATCCCGGCCATCCTGGCCAATCGCGGCCAGCCGGACCACTTCGGGATGTTCCTCGCCCCAGCGCAGAACAAAGCCGTTTATCCAGTCGTAGTCATACTTGAGGGAAGGCTCGACAAAATTGGCCGCCATCAATTGCAGATCGCGGCGGGCCTGATTCTCCGCCCGGGAAAACAAAAAATTCCGCTGATGCCGGGCAATGATGGTGTCGCCCAACGCCATGAAAAAAAACAAGACGGCCATGAACGCCATGACCGCCTTGTTGTATCTTCTTTGCTGCCGGCCTGATTGCATGCAGAGGCTCTTCTGTCGTTCAGCAGGAGGAGTAGCCGCAACTCACGCACTGGTTACAGCCGCCGCTGCGCCGCAGGCTGATCTTGCCGCAGGCCGGACAGGAGGCATAGGAGGAGGGCTCGGCGTACGGCTCCGGATCCTGTTCCACCTCGCCTTCGCCGCTTTTGTCAAGAACCTTGGCCAGGGCTGCGGGAATGGAATAGACCCGCCCCAACGAGGCGCTGATCCAAGCGCCGTCCGAGGAGATATCCTCCAGGGTCCGGGCGATCTTGCCCACCAGCCGGTAATCGTGCTGGAGCGCCACGGAGATGACCCGCCCCAGGGCCTCGCTCATCCCGTGCAGGGTGGAACCGGACTTGGTGGTGTTGAGGAAGACCTCGCGCACATGTCCCTGTCCACCCTTGTTGGCCGTGATATAGAGCGGCGCCGGCCCCCGGAACTTGTAGGTGCTGCCGCTGCGCACGTCCATGTCGCAAAATTCGCAGGTCTCCTCGGTCTTGCCGCCATGATCGCTCAACACCCCTTCCATGGAGGAATCCCGGAACATGGTGATGCCCTTGAGATTGCTTTTCCGGGCGTATTGGAGGATCTTCTTGATGTCGGCCACCGTGGTGTCGGCGGGCAGGTTGATGGTCTTGGAAACCGCAGTATGGTTGAAGGCCTGGCACGCTTCAAGAATCCGGATCTGCTGATACGGCTCGATCTTGTGCGCGGTCTGCTCGACAACCCATTCCAGCTTTTCCTCCTCGTACTGGTAAAACTCCAGGGGCACGAGAATAAACTCCTTCCAGGAATCATCCACATCCTTGACCTTGCGGCGCTGGATCATGGAGAAATAGGGCTCCACCCCGGTGCAGGCAACCCGCATCAACTGGGAGATGGAGCCGGTGGGGGCCTGGGAGGTGGTCACCGAATTGTACAGCCCGCCGAGCTTGCGCAGGGTGGTGAATATCTCGCTGGTCCGCTTGCGCCACTGGGGTTTATTGGGCATGTCCGACTCGATGAAGGCCACGGCCTCGCTGTCGATCTTGTCGACATAGGTCATGTTCCATTCCTGGGGGGTGAGCTTTTTCTGCTTGCCCTCCTTCTTGATGAAGTCGGCGTAGTCGAGACTGCCCTGCATGGAGCCCAGCATCAAAACCAGCTGGGTCGCCTTGGCAAAGAGCGGAGCCTCATGCTCATCGGCATAGGAAACACCAAAATGGTTCATGGCATGGTGCAGACCGGTAAAGCCTATACCGATGGGCCGGAACTTGAGAGTATTGGCCTTGATCCGCTCGATGGGCGGAAAGCCGCCCAGATCGAGAATCTCGTTGCCGGCGATGGCCGCAAGCCTGGCTGCCTCGAACACGCGATCGAAAAACTTGCCCTTCTCCTCGTCGAGGCATTTGGGCAGACAAACGGTGAGCAGATTGCAGGCCGTGTCCTTGGTGGAAAGGTATTCCCCGCAGGGGTTGGAGTAGACCGGGTTGTACTTGGCCAGCACCGGGGTGTTGGCCAGGCTTTTCTGGGTGAAGAGCAGGCCGGGATCACCGGATTTCCAGATATACTCGGCCACCAGATTGGTGAGTTCCTCGTTCTCCCAGAACTTTTCGTCGGTCACGTTGAGCGAGATGTTGCAGCCGGTGTACCGGCCGGGATTATCCCCCTTGAAGGTGACGAACTCCTTGACGTCCTTGATATCCCAATCCGCCTGGATCATCAGGGCGCCCCGCCGCTTGCCGCCCTGGCTGATGCGTTCGGAAAGATGGGAAAAGCCCTTGGCAAAGGAAACCGGGCCGGAAGCAAGCCCCTGGCCGTTATCCACAATGGTGCCCTTGGGCCGGATCTTGGTCACGTCGATGCCGCCGCCGCCCGCATGCTGGAAGATGCTGACCAGATCCCGCTCCATGTCGAAGATCGCATCGGTGGAATCTTCCACATCGCCCAGGGGATAGCAGGAATAATAGCCAGCCCTCCGGGTATAGGGGTTGCCGCCGTTCATCAGAAACGGGGTGGCCGTAATGATGGTGCCGTGGATCAGGGCCTTGGCCACTGCCGGGTGCTTGAATTGCTTGCTGACGCGCAACAGCACCTGGGCCATGTCTTTTTCCATGGGAATCCCGGTTTTATTGTTGCGGATAGCATACCTGGCCTGCACAAGATACTCTTCAAAACGCTCCCATTCCTTCAGCGCTTCATCAAAACTGATCGGTAAATCCATCGGGCACCCCTTGGGTAAATGTCATGATTGTAACGGAAATAAAACACGATATGGCGCACAGACCACATGCACCACCACAATATATGGTACAGCATACCCAAATAGGGGCTCGGAAGAAAGCACTTTTTGAGATAAAAAAATGGAAAAAAGAAAGAAGAACATCTTTGTGTTGGGGTCTGATTCCCCGGCAGCGGGGGTCATCCCATCCCGGCGCGGCTCAGGCGAGGCGCGGGATGGACACAAACACCGCGGACAAAAAAACAACGTGTCTGCTAATGCTTACGCTGGGAAAGGGGGAGCTGAATGATAAAAATAGAGCCTTCGCCGGGTCTGCTTTTGGCGGTAATCCTTCCGCCGTGCCGGGCGACTATTTTTTCGCAGGTGGCAAGGCCGATCCCGGTCCCTTCATATTCATGCCGGCCGTGCAACCGGACAAAGGGCTGAAAAATCCGCTCCGCATTTTTTTCCTCAAAACCGATGCCGTTGTCCTGCACCGTGATTTCATATAGTTTACCAGGAAGTGTTCTGCCCTTCACCTCGACCTCCGGAGGGAGATCTTTCCGCCGGTATTTCAGGGCATTGGCAATGAGATTCTGAAAAAGCTGGCGGAGCTGGGTTCTGTCTCCCTCGATGGCTGTAAGAGTGCCCACGCCGACATTCCCCTCCACCTGCCTGATCCTCTCTTCAAAGTCACCCATCAGTTCCCGCAAGAGATCGTCCAAATCAACCACGCCGAAAGGGTGCTCACAGCTACGCACCTTGGACAGATGCAGGATATCATCCACCAGCTCCTGCAACTGCCGGCCAGCCTTGAGTATCCGCCCCAGAAATTCACCCGCCTTGTCCTCGAACCTCTCCGGCCATTTGGCCAGCAACCGTTCGGCAAAAGCGACGATCAGCAGGAGCGGCTCCTTCATATCGTGGGAGGCAACATGGGCGAACTGTTCCAGCTCGGCATTGGAACGCCGGAGGCTTGCCGCCAACCGTTCCAGCTCCTGTTGCGCCTGCTGGCGCTCAGCCACCTCCAGCAGCAACCGCCGGTTCACCGCCTCGGCCTCCTGGGTTCTCTCGTCCACCATCTCCTCCAGCCAGGCGCGGTACTCCTTGAGTTCATCTTCCATCTTCCGCAGCTTGGTAACATCGGAGAAAACCCCGGTGGCGTACAGACCCACCGCCTGGGCCCGGTCATGCACCCAGAGCCATTTTCCTTTTTTATGACGCAACCGGTAATGAATATTAAAATCCCGGCCCTTGCTAAAGAGCAGCCCATACCGCTTCCGGACCTCCTCGACATCCTCGGGATGAACGCGGGAAAACCGGCGCTCCCCGAGCAGTTCCTCCGGCTCATACCCACAAATCTTTTTCACCTTGGGGCTGACATACACCAGCAACCCTTCCGCATCCGCACGCCAGGCGACATCGGGGATATTCTCAACCAGGGTCCGGAACTGCTCCTCGCTTGCCTGGAGGGCCAGCTCAACCCGCCGCTGCTCGGTGACATCCTGCAACACCACGATACCGCCGGAATCCTCACCGTTCACAAACCCCAGGGAGGTGCCGCTCATCAACACCGTCCGGATCTCCCCGGCAACCGGGATGGCGATCTCGATGCTGGAAAAGGATCCTTGCTCGGACAGCGCCTTTTCCAGCAGACAGGCCTCACAGACCTTCTGCCCTAAAACCACGGCGCAGGATTTACCGATCAATGTCTCGCCGCGTACCTTGAAAAAATCCTCGAAGGCGTCATTGACATCCACCAGACACCGTTCCCGATCCACGATGAATGCCGGTTCGGCCATCCGCGAAAATACCGCGGCATAACGTCTTTTTTCGTTAAGAATAAACTGCCGCGCCTTGCGAAGCCTGTGCTGGACAGAGCCACCTTCTTCCTTGACCCACTGGCTGACGGCAGCGGCTTCCACCCGGTCAAAAAAAACGGCGCAACCGGCCCGGACATGTTCGCTGTTCGCCCGAGGCAAACAGCCGAAAAAAGCCTGGCGGGCGCATTTAAAAAGGGAGAAAAAAGTGGTGAACGGCAGACCAAGTGGCCTGAAGGTACGCACGGCCTCAAGGCCAGCCGAGACGGGGAGGTCACGAACGCGACCGGCGGGCTGGGACGAAGCTGCTGTTTCTACGGCTGGATATACGGCAAGAAAACCGGCAAGATCTTCGGCAAGACAGGCAAGATAGAGTTCCCAGGACTTTTCCTGCTGGCCAAGATGCCGGGCATAACCGGATTCCCCGGCCAACGCGGCAAAGGCAGCATACACGCCCTGCGCATCACAGCGTAAAGAAAAAAGCCTCTCCCCCCCCGGGTCATTAGCCATATTCTTTTCGTTGCCGTTCCTTGAGGATAATCTTGATGGGGATGGCATCGAGCTTGAGCCCGGCCCTGAACTGGTTCAGCAGGTAGCGGAGGTAGGAAAAATGCACCCCCTTGGGATAATTGGTAAAAACGATAAAAGTGGGCGGCTTTGAGGAAATCTGGGTCGTGTAGTAGAACTTGAGACGGCGCCCCTTGTGCATGGGCGGATTATGCCCCTCCAATGCATCCTGCATGATCCGGTTGAGCTTGCCGGTGGAAAAGGAGCCGCAATACTGCTTGTAGATCTTCGCCACCGTGGGCAGCAGCTGTTTCACCCCTGCGCCGGTGAGGGCTGAGATCTTGAGCACCGGAGCATACTCGACAAAACTCGTGGCCCGGGCAATCTCTTCCATCAGCTGTTTCTGCCGCTTCGCATCCCCGTGGAGCAGATCCCATTTGTTCACCAGGATCAGGCAGGCCCTCCCCCGTTCAAAGGCATAGCCCAGCACCTTGGTGTCCTGTTCGGTGATCCCCTCGCCCGCGTCGATAAGGATCAGCACCACGTCGCAGCGCTCCAGTGCGCCCAAGGCCTGAAGCACGCTGAACTTCTCCAGTTTTTCCTGCACCTTGCCCTTGCGTCTGATCCCCGCCGTATCGATGAGCAGATACGGCTGCTTGCCCACCGTAATCAGGGTATCCACCGAATCCCTGGTGGTGCCGGGGATATCCGAGACCACCATCCGCTCTTCGCCCACCAGCCGGTTGACCAGGGAAGACTTGCCCACGTTGGGCCGCCCCAGGCAAGCCAGGCTGATGGTCTCAGGCGGGATGTCCTGGGATTCGGGAAAAACCGGCAGGGTTTCCAGCAGAGCCTCGAAAAACGGCTTAACTCCATAACCGTGCGCCGCGGAAACAGGCCAGAGCCTGTCTACCCCAAGCTCGTAAAATTGGGGGAGCAGTTTTTGTTCAAGCTCCGGGCTGTCCACCTTGTTGACCAGGAAATGCACCGGTTTTTCCGTGCGTCGCAGATAATCGGCCACCTCGTAATCTTCCGGCAGCACCCCTTCCTTGCCGTCCAGCAGGAAAAGGATCACATCCGCCTCCCGCATGGCCTGCATGGTCTGCTCACGGATCAAGCCTGCCATCATTTCGCGGCCGTCACCCTCGATGCCTCCGGTGTCAACGAGGATAAAAGTCCGCTCCTCCATGGTCACCTGTTCATAATGACGGTCACGGGTCACCCCGGGGGTGGGATCAACAATGGCCTTCCGGCTCTTGGCGAATCTGTTGAAAAGACTGGATTTGCCGACATTGGGCCGGCCAACCAGGGCAACTATGGGATATCGGGTCTGCATGGGTGGTATGGGGTTCCGTGTTGGTTTTAGAAATCGTTACGAAACAGCGACGCTGCTATTCTCAAACGACGGCTTCCAGGAAATTTCTCGTCTGCTCCACCACAACTCGCAGGCAGGGAAAATCCCGTCCTTGCGGCGCAGCCAGGTGTTCGTGAAGGGTGGCGGCGGCGGGCTTGATGAACTGCCGGAAAAACTGTTTCCCCCGGTTTTTCGAGAGAAAGGCAAAAGCTCCCAGAATCTGCAGGTTGCGCTGCAGGGCCATGTAGTAATATCCCTCAACGAATCGTCCCCGGTCAAGGGGAATGTGAGCGGCGAGCGCATCCAGGTAAAAGCCGAGAAGGATCTGTTGCCGGGCTGGAGACAAACCGGCATAGGGATCAATAAGCAGGGAGGCGGGATCATACCCCAACGGACCCAGTCTGGCACCCTGAAAATCAATAATTCTGACTTTCCCTTCGCATATCATGAGGTTGCGCGACTGGAAATCCCGGTGCAGGATGAAATCGGCGGGTTCCTGCGTGGCCCGCTCCGCCAGAAAGACAAATTCCTGGCCAAGCCCTTGGGGCAGGGTCTCCATCCCCAGAAAATCCTCGCACAGGGCCTTCTGGAAATAGCCCGACTCCCTGGCCAGCATGAGTTCGCGGTCATAGCGGGGGGTATCCCAGCACCATTCCGGCTGAAAGCCATCCCACGTCTCGGTCTGCAAATGAGCCAGGGCGGCCAGGGCCTGCCGGTAACAGGTGTCCACCTCCGGCGATTCCACGCCATACTGGAGAATCAGATCGTGGAGCTTGGTATCGCCCAGATCCTCAAAAAGGATGAGCCCACAATCCTCGGCAAAGCCATGGATCTCGGGAACCGCCGCCCCATGCATAAAAAAATGCTTTCCCATGGCCGAGGCAGCCCGCGCTTCAGCCATGCCTTGAGGCTGGCTGGTGCTTGGCAAGACCGCCAAGAGGGTATGATCGCCGACGGCAAACCGGTAAAACCGCCGGTCGGAGCCATCCCCGGCCATCCTTTGGGCCATCTGAATCTCCGGATGTAAGCCCTGCTCGGCCAACAATCTGCCCAGGGCCTGCCTTTGCTGATCCGTAAACACTTTACTCCTCCCCCGTGATAATACTGTCCGCCACGACGGAACCTGGGGCGACCCTGGCCCCATCCCAGACCACAACCCGCGTCAGGCTGGCCCCCTCGCCGATGGTTGCGCCATGCCCGATGGCGACCCAATCCTGAAGCGAGACCCCACCCCCAAGCGCAACATCTTTGCCAAGATAAAAAGGACTTGCCCCACGTTCAGGGAAAAATCCAGGCATCCTTCCCTGCAGCAGAAGATCCTCATGGAGCTTCAGGTAATCCGCCGGGGTGCCCATGTCGGTCCAGAAATGGCCGGAAACAACCAGGGATTGGATAGCGCCCCCGCGTTTGAGCAAGTCGGCATAGCAGTCGATGATGTTATAAAAGACGCCCTCTGGAATCAGGGAGAGAACAGCCGGATTGATGACCTGCACCCCGGTAAAAGCCAAAAGACGCTCGCCCTCGCCGGCCGGACCGGAAAATCCGACGATCCAGCCCTGGCCATTGACCCGCACATTGTTGAACCGCGGACAGTCGTGCAGCACCATGGTCACATCCGCGCCGGAGACGCAATGGACTCCATAGGCTGCAGCCAGATCAAGATCATGGACGATATCGCCATTGACCGAGAGGAAGGGGGAGTCGCCGAAATGACTTTGCGCCAGACGCAGACCGCCACCGGTTCCCAGTTCCAGCTCCTCCATCTGAACCTGAACATCCCCCTGCCCCTGGAGCATGGTCCGGATCTGTTCCCGCAGATGATGGGCATTGACCACGATCCCCTCGGCCCCGCTCCGGCGGAGTTGAGTTAGGGTATGGGGCAGGAGGGGGGTGTCAAGCACCGGAAACAGGGGTTTAGGACGTTTCAGGGAATAGGGCCGCAGGCGTGTTCCGAGGCCGGCGGCCAGAACCATGGCTTTCATGAGTGGTATCTTCCTGATGACTGAGTACAGGTTACGAAAAAAACTACAGCAAATAACTGCTCAGCAGTGCCACAGATGCGCGGAAGAGGTCTGCGAAGTGTGCTGTTGCACATGAGCAGGCCGATGACAAAGCAGATGTGGTGCTGCTGAGCAGTTACTACAACGACAGGGTTCCGTCCGCCAACTCCTCCACCCCGACCACGACAATCCCGGCCCGGTTCGCCGCTTCGACCACTGCCTCACGGTCAAAAAGCAGGGACTGGCCGGCTTCCACCGCCAGGACCGCACCCTTGACCGAGGTCATGGTCTCGATGGTTTTTCCGCCAATGGCCGGCAGATCGAAGCGGAAATCCTGCTTCGGCTTTTTCACCTTGACGACCACCACCTTCTCTTTTCCCAGGGAACCGCCCCTGGTGATGGCGGCATCCGTTCCCTCAATGGCCTCAACAGCCAACACGGTGCGGTCCCGGACCACCACGCATTGCCCGATATCAAGGGCGCCGATGGCCCTGGCAGTCTGCCAGCCGAAGCGGATATCCTCCAGCTGTTCGGCAGTGGGCTTTTTCCTGGTGAGTACCCCCTTGGGAAAGAGCAGATCCTTGAGGTAGAGGGTGGACTCCAGAACATGGATACCTTCTTGCTCCAGAACCTCGGCCACCGCCCGCAGGATAGCATCGTCCTGCCGGATGTCTATCTTGTTCCACAGGGTCAAACCTTTAAGGTCCGGCCAGACATCCTTGAAAATCTTGGTCTTGGTGATGGCGCCCAAAAAAACGGTCTCCGTAACGCCATGCTCCCTGAAAAAATTTATGATCTTGCCGAGTTGGCCGAGCTTTACCCAACAGAACCTATCGGCGATGGCTTCAAGCTCGGGCCAGGACTCTCCCTGGTGCGCAACGATCACCACCTCACGCCCCGCCTTCCTGGCAGCCTCGGCAAAGAGTTTCGGAAACTGACCGCCGCCGGCGATGATGCCGATGCTATTCTTCGTCATCACCGGCCATGCGGACAACACTGCGTTTGGAGGTGGTGAAGAAATTCACCAGTCTGGCAACCGGCTCGCAACCGGGAATCTCCTCCAGGGTCTTGGCAAGCGCATCCTGCAGCAGTAATTCCGGGCTGCGAAAAATGATCTTGTACGCCTGCCCCAGTTTCTTGATCTCATCGGCGGTAAAACCGGACCTTCGCAGGCCAATCCGGTTGATCCCGGTTACCCGCATCTGGTTGCGGATCCCGGCCATGATCACATAGGGCGGCACGTCCTTGCTGAGCCCGGACATCCCGCCGATATAGGCATACTCGCCGATGCGGACAAACTGATGCACGGCGGTAAGGCCGCCGATGATCACCCGGTCCGCGACTTCGACATGCCCGCCCAGGGTGGCGGCATTGGCCATGATGACATGATCCCCGACCACGCAGTCATGGGCGATGTGGGTGTAGGCCATCAGCAGGTTGCCGCTGCCCACCGTGGTCACCCCATGCCCGCCCGGAGTTCCGCGATGGATGGAAACATACTCCCTGATCTGATTATCATCGCCGATAACCAGCCGGGTCGGCTCGTTGTTGTATTTCAGATCTTGGGGCGGCCCGCCGATATTGGTGAAAGAACCGATGGTGTTGCGGGCGCCGATGGTGGTAAGTCCCGTGACCACGGCATGGGGACAGACCACGCAATCAGGGCCGATCACCACCCCTTTCTCGATAACGGCATAGGGGCCGACGGTGGTGGAGGCATGGACCTTCGCCTCGGGATCAATAACTGCGGTAGGATGTATGTTCATTGCGCCTTCGCTTGGATTTGGTTAGTCGGGGCATCAAAAACGGAAATGGAGGCATTATGCGGACAACTCAGGCAAAGGTGGCCATGAGCTCCGCTTCGGCCACGAGCTTGCCATCGACAAAGGCCTTGCCGTCCATCTTCCAGAACCGGGCCTTGCGCTTGCTCACCGAGAGTTCGTAGTGGAGCTGATCTCCGGGCACAACCTTTTGCCGGAACTTCACGCCGTCAAGGCCGGCAAAATAGACGAGCTTGCTGGCAACCGCTTCGGGATCGGTGACATAGGCAAGGATCGCGCCGACCTGGGCCATGCCTTCGAGGATCAAAACCCCCGGCATAACGGGCTGCCCGGGAAAATGACCCTGAAAAAAATTCTCGTTCATGGTCACGTTCTTGTACCCCCGGATGGACTCGCCGAGATGCATCTCAACAATGCGATCCACCATGAGAAAGGGATACCTGTGCGGTAAAATCTTCAGGATTTCCAGGATATCAAGCTGTTGCAGATCAGAATTCATGCCACCTCTCCTCTCTTTTAGGTTCGTCACGCAAATGTGTGCATGGTTTTCGGTAATGGCAGATCAGCCATGCAGTGATAAAGATTCCGGATATAGTTTGTCGCTGTTTTGAAACCGTAGGCTTTATGGATGATGACTTTTGC
>Ga0074199_1002138_pt1 | contig 13292 bp, 8 predicted proteins | sample EPASupsiteSAE347_FD_64528 | JGI IMG/M metagenome (GOLD analysis project Ga0074199, IMG submission 64528) | Bioremediated contaminated groundwater from EPA Superfund site, New Mexico - Sample SAE3-47 | ecosystem: Environmental > Aquatic > Deep subsurface > Groundwater > Contaminated ...
ATCAGGGACAATTGGATAGTTGTGATTTTGATGAATCAGGTGAATTTTAGGATCTAAACAATTGGCAGTCCTTGGGACTGCTCACAGCCGTCAAGCCACCCGCTTTGCGGGTGCGTTATGACTTTAGTTAACTCTATGCCAGGAATTCCGTCATCAAACGTTAACCGCAGTCGAGAGCATCTGGTTATTTCACAAGCAGAAGAAGATGCAATAGAATATGTGGGAGAATTGGGCAGATTGGGCAAAATAAATGCTGCACAAGTTATTTATAACAAACTTCTTGCAGGTGATTGGAAACGGCAATATTGCGTCAGACCATCCAAAGATACACTAATAAGAAAGGTTCTCTATGAATGGCAACCAGCTCCTGAATTTGAAGAACTTATGGGATTCGCACAATATCAAATAAACTTAAAAAATAAATTCAATAATTTTACCATTCCAACGTTAATTATTGAAGCCAAGTGGGACCTACTATTCCACGATCCCAATAAAACTGAATTTTTACGTAAAAATCATCCTCATGCACAGGTGGAGATTTTTGAAAAATCCGGCCATTATATATTTGCTGACGAGCCAGATAAATTTTTTGGTATTCTAAGAACTTTTTTAGAAAAAGCAGCAAAACTTCTTTGAATAACGTTGCAAAATGCAAGCCGTTATGTAAATATTTTTGAATAACGGGATATTTGGACGCTCGTTATGCAAGAAAAGTTGAATAACAAAATATGAGAAAGTTGAGTTTTTAGATGAATCGAAGTGGAAATTTTGTAACACAACCAGCAGGTTATAAAGCATTTGTTCCTACCCCATTACCGCCAAAGCCTCCTGTAAAGATTGATGAAGATTTGCAAAAGCTTTTATGGCAAGCCCAGATTGCTCTTGAGCGCTTGGATGCAATGGCCTATGCATTGCCAAACATAGATTTATTTATCGCTATGTATGTTAAAAAAGAAGCGTTATTAAGCTCGCAAATTGAGGGAACGCAAGCATCTTTGGAAGATATTTTTGAATTTGAAAAAGGCACAAAACTTGAAAATATTAACGATGTTATTGAGGTGGTAAATTATATTAAAGCACTTCATTATGGCATGGATCGGCTTGAATCACTACCCCTGAGCCTTAAACTCATTAAAGAGCTGCATGCGATTTTGCTTAAACACGTTCGTGGCGCTGAAAAAACACCTGGAGAGTTTAAAAAAACACAAAATTGGATTGGTGCAGCAGGATGCACACTACAAACTGCCCGTTACGTGCCCCCCTCCCCGACTGATACACTGCATGCTATGGGTGATCTTGAATTGTATATGCACAAAAAATCAAATCTTCCAGAGCTTATAAACTGTGCGCTCATTCATTATCAGTTTGAAACTATACATCCATTTTTGGATGGTAATGGGCGTATTGGCAGATTACTTATAACGTTTTATCTTTATTGGAAGGGAATTTTAAAAAAGCCGCTTTTGTACCTCAGCTATTATTTGAAAAAAAATCGTCAAGAATATTATGATCGATTAATGCTTGCGCGCGATAAAGGCGACTACGAACAATGGATTAACTTTTTTCTAACTGGAGTGATCCAAACATGCAAAGATGCCTCTGAAAATATCAAAAAAATATTACAGTTGCGTGAAACATATCAAAATATGTTATTACAAAAAAATATTTCTACTCCACTCGCGGTAAAATTATTAGATAAACTTTTTTACAAACCAATCATACGTATAGGCGACATCCAAGAAGAATTCAAAATTTCACATCAATCGGCATCAAATTTAACCGCTCAATTTCAAGCTCTCGGTATCTTGGAAGAAATTACGGGCAAAAAACGTGGACGACGATTTGCCTTTGTAAAATATCTCAAAATACTGTGCGAGGGAACGAAGCCTCTATAATGCTTAAATTATGCGAGCTTGATTTTTTTTATCAAATTTCCTGCCTGTTTGTTTGAAACAAGGTTACCGTTCGTACTTGAAATCGAATAATTTCCTGCATAAACAAGATAGTTACGATGCAATGGTTGTTGGGCAATTGCGCTCCACTTGGTTAATGAGTCAAAAAAGTGTGGGGTAAATGTTTCGGCAGATTTGATTTCTATAGGAGTGAGTGTTGCATTGTGCTGGATAAGACAGTCAACTTCAATTGTCCCATTTTTATCGCGCCAAAAATAGATGGGGGCTGGTGACCCCTGATTAAAAAACTGTTTAAAAAAATCTGCAATAATAAAACATTCAAAAAGATTCCCATAGTAAGGGCTTAATAGCAGGCTTTTGGGTGAGTCTATTTCCAACAATGAACACGCAAGCCCAGTATCATAAAAGTATATTTTAGGCGTTTTTGTAACGCGTTTATTGAAATTAGCCCAATAGGGTCTGAGCAAAAAAACGATATAACTTGCCTCAAGAATTGAAAGCCATTGGTGAACAGTAGGAATACTCACGCCGCAATTGGCGGCCAAATCAGAAAAGTTCAGCAGTTGTCCGACACGTGCAGCACAAAGTTTAATAAACTTTTGGAATGGGTACAGATTGGTTATGTTTACCAACTGGCGAACATCGCGTTCGATATAGGTTTGAATGTACGCTGGATACACTTCTTTTGGTTCAAAATCATCACTATATACACGAGGGTAGCATCCACGAAACATCGTCTCCTCCGGGTTCCCTTTACTGTAAAGTTTATTTTTTGATAGTTCATTTAGTGAAAGTGGCAATAGCATTAGAATGCCAACCCTGCCAGCAAGCGATTGAGAAATTTTTTCATTTACTAAAAAATTTTGTGAACCGGTAAGTACAAAATATCCAGGTCTTTTTTTTTCATCGACCGTAACTTTGATGTAATTTAACAATTCCGGGGCGTTCTGAAATTCATCAATTATTATACCATGTTTATTCTCATATTTTCTTAAAAATCCTTTGGGGTCATTTTGTATAAGATGTCGTATTTCCAAGTCATCTAAATCCAAAAATACATGTTTTTTAAAAGCATGTTTTGCCAACGTCGTCTTGCCAGATTGCCGTGGCCCTAAAATCGCAACAACGGGGAATTTTGCAAATCGTTTAAGTGTTTTTTCAAGGTCTCTTGCATAAAAAGCCATTCGCACACTTCATGCTAAACTATAACCACACTTCTATATTAGCATAACTTATTTCTAAATTACAAGAGTTATTTTTCTTAATTTTTGTTATTTATACGCACAATCATCTCTCTAGATTTTTGGTATGCTACTATATAACCTTATGAGCGAAGCTCCCTGCAGCCTCACTCAACATTATGCAAAAATCGCAAATAATCTGACAGTTGTAAAATATTTTTGTAAATTAATGAGTGATTGATTTAATAGTGTGTATGCTTTGAAAATGAGGGAATATCGTGAAAAAGGTAATGATATTGTTCGGCATCGGTTCCTTTGTCACATTGGCGGCTATGCAAGATGTTGGTAATGGGCTGCGACATCGATATGGAACTGATGCACCTGTTCCCCAACGCTTTGATCGCGAGGTACAAACAGATGCGCTTGTCTGTTCAAGATGTAAAAAGCATATCGATACTCAATTCATTAATGTGCTAGCGCATTATCCATGCGGTCATGTGTTATGTGCAACATGCACGCCACGTTTTGATGGTGATGATGGTTTATTTGGTCGATATAGATGTTATGTTTGTCACCCCATCTCCAAAGAAGAACGGTGCTGCAACTATTGTCTTCTTGGGACTCTTGGAGCTTGTTTTATAGTTTGCTGTTTGTTAAATAAGTTGTTGAGTTGAACTCGGACGCCATATTGTTGTTAACTATTTTAATGCGGGTTTAAAAAAAATATTACGCGCAAACTACGCTTTTTTATATACTTTTCAACAAAAACCTTGTACTACAAGATCTTTTTTGGCAACATAATCCTGAAAAGACTCTTCTATTAAGGATTTAGTCGTGAAACCACAGCTGCAATTGCTCATATATATCACATTTTTTTTTACAACAGTATCATCACCAATGAGCCAATCGTACGATGGCAGCTTATCGGCAGTCTCTAGCGACGGATTCTTAATTGCACTTGTTCCTTATGATACCAGTATCGCTTCAAACACACCAAAAAACATTTTTTCCATGATTTATAACGCACAAAATGGCCGCTGTATCGGAAAAATTCCGGGAATTATCACTTCATTTAGCACCGACTCGAAAATGGTGAGCAGCATTACAGATACCAATCTAATAAGCGTATATAAATTACACACAAAAAATGTTGCATGCCAATTTACGGGTATATACGCAAAATTTGTTGGAAATCTACTTGTTGTTGCAATAACGGAAACTGCCGCTGAAATTTATCGGATAACTGATTGGAAGCTATTACGTAATATGACGGGCGCACTTACCGAACGAAGCAAGGAAGCCTTTGCTTCACCACTAGCTGCGCGCAACACCAAGATATTAACTGTTTTTAAAAAAGACTTTGTAACAGCAGAAGATCTATCTATAGACGCAGAACCAGAAACTTTTCGAGGAAGCGAAGGAAGTTTTTCAGATAATGGACAAATTGTCGCAATCGATAGTATACCAGCATCATATCCAACCACAGGCATATACGACGTGACAAGTAGAAAAGAACTAAGCCGCATTCTTGGGTACTGGGCATTATTTGTACCCAACACCCATTCGGTAATGACCACGAAATATCTTGACCAAGAACACCAAACAACACTCTATGACTATGTCACAGGTGTACCGTTGCAAACATACTCAGGAAGCGCTTTGCAATGCGCTCCCAACGGCAAAGCATTTATTGCGCTTGTAGATGGTATCTATTCAACAGTGCCTGATAGCATACGAGTATACGAATTTCAATCTGGGCATGTTCAAGAAGAATTCAATGGAGAATCAATAGTATTTTTTTTACCGAGCGGGAAGCTTTGTGTTCAAGATGGCGAATATGTCCGCATATCACCATAATAAAAAATATATAAAAAAAGGGTTAGTATGAGTCGTTTATGGTTTTTTTGGTATAGCATATGCCTTTGCACGTATGCTATGGAACAGACGTATTACGGAACATTAACTGCCGTTTCACCAGACGGTATTTTGGTAGCAATAGCCGCCACGCAATCACTTCCAAAATCGTCATCAATGGTCTCATCTGTTTATGATACGCACACTGGCAACTTGATTGCCTACATACCAGGAAAAGTAACATCTTTTGCACAACGGCAAAAGCTTGTTGTATCGCTTGAAGGAGCCCACACTATTGCCATTTACAACTATGCAACCCAGGAGAAAGTAAAAACTTTTGATGGTATTTTTGCAACGTTTGTGGGAGAAAATCTATTAGTAGCACGCACAAGCATAGACGCTGACATATACACTATATCTGACTGGGAATTAAGCCACAGCTTTTGCATGACATTGACACCAAACTCTCTTGACGCGCTCACATCAACATATGCCAGTCGCAATTCGCGTGTTCTTGCGATTACAACACCAGATCATATAACAGCGTACGACCTTAGTACCAGCATGATGTTGTGGAGTGGGCCAGGCGTCGACGGAATTTTTTCCTATGATGGATCGCTTCTTGGAACCGAAGTTATAAGCGATCGTGGACCGGCGGTAGATATCCATTCGCTCACCGACGGTAAAAAACGTTTCAATATTTATGGTAGTCCAACAACATTTTCACCCGATAATCAACTTATCGCCGTAACTCAGCAATTTAAAGATGCACGCGATACCATCGTACATGATGCGCAAGAAGGTCATCCACGCAGGGTATATAAGGGTAGATTTATCCAATTTTCACCAGACAGCAAAAAAGCTCTAGCTATTCTGGCATCACAAAAAATTGGTTTATATAATCTAGAAACAGGAATAACAGAAAAAGAATTTGATCACGACGCTGACGTATCATTTTTACCAACAGGCGCACTGTGTGTACAAAAAACCAGATTCACGCGCATAGAGCCGTAGTAAAACCCAGTCCTCTATAATGACCAACAGAAACCAGACAGTTTAATTTGAAAAAATTGAGTATAATAGTTTTGGAATGTTTGTATGGTAGAACAAAAGTTTTGCTGCGATATTTTTTCCCATAGTGAGTCATATATATTTATTGATGTGCGCTCGCCATCTGAGTTTGCGTGTGGGCATATTCCTGGTGCACATAATATCCCGCTATTTTCTGATGATATTCGTGCGTTGGTTGGCACCTGCTATGTGCAACAGGGGCGTGGGTCTGCTATACACCTTGCTATGCAAAAAATTGGTCCCAATCTTAACCAATTAGTTGTGCAAGCACAGCAAGTAATTAATAATAAAATTTTATGCGTCTATTGTGCGCGTGGTGGTATGCGCAGCGCGAGCGTTTCGTGGCTTTTTGCACTTTTTAAACTGCCGGTAGTGCAATTGTCTGGTGGGTATAAAGCGTTTAGAAATTGGACTTTAGCGCAGTTTGAGACCAAGCAGATGCTCCAAGTACTTGGTGGCAAAACAGGATCTGGAAAGACAGAATATCTCAAATATCTTGCACAAACAGGTGATCAGGTGATTGATCTTGAGAAACTTGCGCGACACAAAGGTTCGGTATTTGGTGGAGATAAGCGTAACCAGGCGACACAGCAGCAGTTTGAAAACGATCTTGCGTTGATATGGATACAGCTGGACACAAAATCGTCAGTATGGATTGAGGATGAAAGTAGAAAAATCGGTTCAGTTATTATTCCTGAGCCTGTTTGGTTGTTAATGCGTCAGGCACCTGTTTATGTTCTTTTGTCCAAAAGAACTGAGCGCGTTGCACGTATTATGTGTGAATACGGTTCGCTTGACCGTGATTTTGTATTACAGGCGCTTGCAGAAATTAAAGATCATCTGGGGTTTGAATTGTACCAGTCTATTTATCGTGCATATCAGGATAAAAACTATCTTTTTGCTGTTGACACACTGCTTATGTATTACGATAAAAAATATGCGCACGGGTTTTTACACAAAAAGTGTGCTGGTTGTTTTGCTTTTTTCCCAGAGTTGCCGAAAAAAAGCATCTTTAAACGCTCGATACTTGCGTTAAGCTCTTTATTTTTGTTTGGCTAACCACAAGATAGAGAAATTTTTTAAGAGGAGTTTCTGATGAAGTCTTTTGGTTGGTTAATTTTTATTGTTCTTATGTGTTTTGTGCATGTTAGTTGTACGGCGGGCGATGATTTTGGTGAATTTGATGATTTTGGTGAATTTGCCGAAGATGTGCCAGCAGGCTCCGGCCAGTCTTCCGATCAATTTGTTGATGAGTTTGGTGAATTTGCTGATCTTGGTGATGTTGGCGCCCAGGTGCAAAAAGAAGTTGAAAAGCCGCGACCAACACCAGTTTGCATGACCGATATTTTTAAGCTGATCGAATTTTCGCCTGATCCCTTTGTGGATAAACTTGGTGAGTTTAAGGATTTGGTAAATTCGGCAATACAGTCTCTTTGTTTTATCGATGGCAAAGTCAAAATTGAAAACAATGTTGCCGTTATACAGCCGAAGGCACCCGTAAAAAATGCTGAGGTTATGGCGCGTATATTTCTGCAAGATAAAAAGAAATCTTTTTCTGCTGGGTTGCGCTATGCTGATACTAATGCAGTATTGGGGTATTTGAAAAAAGTTCCACTAGTTTCCCAGTTGCTTTCGCTTGTCAAAGTATCTGATGTGGTTGTGGGGATTGCGAACGCGCAGGATAAAGGTCCATTATTGGGAGTTTCCGAGCTGCGTCCTGGGACAACGATTGCGCTTACGATAGAGGGTAATTCAGGCAATTTTTTTTCAGACGTGTTGCAAGAAGTTGGTTTAGATAAAATACAAATTAAATGTACGGTTCCACCGGGCATAACTAATATGCGACAAGTGAAGGTTGAAGTGGTTCCGTTGGTAAAACCTGCATCTGGCGTGTGTTTGTTAAAAGCGATTAACCCGGTTTTAGATCTGGTTGGATTAAAAGATGCCGCAAAACCTGTGTTTGACATGCTTAGCCTATTTTGTTTTGGCACCACTATGGGGGTAATGTTTGACAGCAATTTAGATATGATTTTTTATATGCAGGGACTATTAAAGGGCGTTGCTGCCGAGGGTGCTGTTAAGATTCGTAAAAATAGTGACACAAAACCAGGTGCCCCTAAATTTATCTTTACCGCGGGCATGCGGCCATCAGCGAATAAAGATGGAAAGCAGATACCAGTTTCGCTAGGAGCACTTATACCGGTTTTGGCTCCGTTTGATTCTGTCGCAAAAATTCAGGATGTTGTTATCAGTGTAAGTAATGATAAGGGTCCGGCTAATGCGCCAGCAGGTAAACCGTATACGGTTGGTTTATTTGATATAAATCCGGCAACGCGTGTTTTAGATCCTCGGCTTCCAGGGTCACTGACGGTTGGTTACGGTGTACATGTAAGTGCCACACTCAGCGCAGGCTCGCTTTTAGATATGCTTAAAAAAATAAAACCGTTAGAGCAGGTGCTTAAGTACGTTCGATTACAGGTAGATATTGAGTCAAAAAATTCTATTAAAGCAAAAATTGCGCGTGCGCATGGGGCACCTTTTAAGATCAAACTAACCGATTTTCCTGGAGCAGAACAATTGAGCTCTCTGCCCATGGTTGGTAATGTAGCAAAAGCTGAGTTGAGTACTCGTGGTATAGATATTACAAAAGATAAAGATGGATTCAAGCTTACTACGAGCGGAGTGTTGAGTGCTATTGGTGTTGATTCACGTATTGAGTTACAAATTTTGATTAAAGATGGCAACGCATCGTATACCATCGGTATTTTTCCATCGGGAACGGTCAAGCTCAGCGATATAGAAAGCAGCCTGGCGCCTGTTTCGGAACAACTGGGAACGCTATCAAACGTTGGCGTCATATGGTCAAATAGTGACAGTGACGAAGTTTTTGGTGTAAAGCAGGTTAAAAAGGGAATAACAATTACCGGTGACTATACGGCAACGGGCTTTGTTGGTGAAGTTACTAACAATATTGGTATGGGCAAAGTGCAAGCACGTGTTACTTTTATTAAAGATAAGAAGCCGATCATATCACTTATACCGTTGGATAAACCGGCCTCGGGGCTTTGTCTTATTAAAGCGCTAAATCCATTTCTTGATCTGATAGGTTTAAAAGATGCGGCGCAGCCGGTTATGGATACGCTCAATTTGTTCTGTTTTGGTACTGATATTGGTATAGCGTTTGATATGCTTACATTTAGTCCAATTTTTTATATGCAAGGGCCATTGAAAAATACGGGCATGGAGGGATCGCTTAAGGCGCGCATGCGTACCGAAAATGACCAAGAAGGTTCGGCAAAGTATATATTTGCTGCTGGTATGCGGCCATTGGCTGGCGCAAATGGAGCGCAAACGCCGACCAAGTTGAGTGCGCTTATTCCAGGTTTAGATTATATCGATAAAGTGGTAACGCTTCAGGATGTGATTATTGGATTGAGTAGCGATAAAGGGCCTAAAGATACGCCTGCCAACACAAAACATATGGTAAGTTTGTTTGATGTCGATCCGGCTACTAAAATGGTTAATGCTGGTCTTGCTACTGCACTCAAAATACCGTATGGCGTGAGTGTAAGCGCGACGTTTGGTGGTGGTATATTGCTTGATACGCTGAAAACTATTAAACCATTTTCACAAATTTTGAATCAGCTTCGTTTGCAGGTAGCTATTGCCTCAAAGAAATCAATGGATATTACTATAGTGCGCGCAGATGGCAAACCAATAGAATTAAAGCTTACAGATTTTCCCGGTATGGGAGAGCTGGATGCTATTCCTATACTTGGCAAATTAACGGATGTTTCGTTGAGTGCTTCGAGCATAGCCATAGCCAAGAGCGCCGATGGTATACAGCTTATTATGCCCGGGGCTGTAAAAGTTGCTGGGGCGAATATTCGTATTGAACTGAGAATGGCGTTGGCTGGAGGAAAAACATCGTATATTTTGGGTGCATTTCCAGAAGGGACGCTGAAACTTAGTAGTATAGATGGTAGTTTTGCGCCTCTTAGTGCGCTTGCATCCATGAGTAATACCAAGATTATTTTCACCAATGAAGATTATGCAGGTGAATTATTTGGTGTAGAAGCACCCAAAAAGGGTGTTACTATGGTAAGCGATATAGCTTTTGGTGGATTTTTTTCAAAATTTACCAATTTACTTGGTTTTGATAAATTGCGTATGGTTGCCCGTATGATAAAAGATAGTGGTACTACAAAAATGGTTGTTGATTGGTATCCACCTGAACAAAAGAAACCGCTCTGTATAAGTGATCTGAAATTTTTATTCCCTGGACCACTGCAAGCGGTTTGTGACTTGCCAGCAAAGATTGTTGGTAAATCTGATTTGTGTGCTGATAGAAAAGAGATCAAATTTACGCCGTATGAAGGGGGGATGTTTATAAACTTTAATGGCGAAGTTGATGGTATGCCTACATCGTTGTATATTGATGTTGATAGTGATGGCGATGAAAAGGGTGAGGCCTTTAGTCTTCAGGCCAAAGGGACGATCGATCTTGGTGTATTACACAGTTCGTTTAAGGGTATAGTGACATTACAGGATCCTCTTTTGATAATCGCGAACAAATCTATGGGCGCTGGTGTTTGGGGTCCTATGGCTCTTATGCCGGGATTGAGTATTCGCTCAAAGGTTTCGTTTGGTGGTGAAATTGGCAAAGTATTTAGTTTGCTCAAGTTTGATTCACTGGTACGCGATGTTATTGCAACGATTACGGTTCCTGTTGATGCAAGCGACCTTGATGGGTATGTTGTTGAGTTGAAAAAAGAGCTTGGCTCTCCGATGCAGTTGGCTGGTGATTTGCTTACTATAACGACGTTTGGTGGGATATTTAAAGGTGGTGTGCCACCGTCAATTGGTGTGCGAATGGATAGTGACTTTAAATTACCTGGAGCCTCGCCAGTTAATCTTGTTCTGAAAGCATCTATTGGTGGATTGTCGTTTGATTTTCAGGGGTTGGCTTTGTGTGATAAATCATGTCCAACGCTTGATTTTGGCAAGATTTTTCCAATTACGATACGTGCCACGAGAGAAATACCTCTTTCAGTTACTGCGCATGTTGTGGGAGGATTGGTCAGTGGTTTTGGCGGTAGTGGTACGATAGACCTTCTTGGTAAATCATCAGACATTGTTTTTGATGTTAATGTTGTTGATCCTTTAAAGTCTGGGCTCAAATGTCATCTGGATCAGATTTGCTTGGGTGATATACCAAAATTGTATGGGGCGTTTTTTGGTAATATTCCGGGGTTTGATATTTCTCTTATCAACAAATTACCCAATGTTTTTTGCGTTAAAGATGTTGATCTGAGTGTTGCAAAGAAAAAAGTTGTTATTGCTAACATGGTTATTCAGTCTGGCATCAGATTTTCAGGTAAATTTAATTCAGATATTATACCACTTGGCGCGAGCGCTAAATTAGCACTTATTCCACCAACGCTTATAAATTTCTTAACTGAGCCAATGGATATTGGATTACAGGGTGAAATAAGTTTCGATAAAATTGATATTGGCGGTGGGCTTATTAAAATAGCATCTGAAGATGGAAAGACTGGGCCTAAACTTCGAATAAGCGCAACGGCCAAAGAGCAGGGAATTAAAGGGAGTGCTGATGTTATTATTGGTGATGAAAATTTATTTCACCAAAGGGCGTCTATCTCTTTGGATACCAGTGGGTTTGATGTTCAGGCGAGCAAGAAATTTTTGGGTCTTGGCGCCCAGTTTCGTGCTCAAATACCCGTTTCGAATCCTGGAAACACGGGTGTAAGCTATACTATCACTGATGATATTACTGCTAAATTACAGGGTGCCATGGGTGATGCTGCAAAAGAAATAAAAGACAAAGCGTTAGGAACACTCAAAGCTGTTGTTTCTGTCATAGAATCCATCGTAGGTAAAATTCCTGGTCCAGTAAAGAATTTGCCTGGTGCGAGTGCGTTAAAAGATGTTCTGGGCCAAGCACGGGGTATTGTAGACGAAGCAGGTAAGGCTATTGATGCAGTGCTTGATATTACAAAAATATCAGTACAAAAAATTTCATTTGGGGCACGATTGGGTGACTTTAAGAAAGGGCTTTTGGGCGGAACAGTTGAATGCACCATTCTTGGTAAAAAGCAAACGATTAATCTTTCGCCATCAGATATAAAAGATGTGCCTTCAATGGTTAAAGCTATTGCTAAAGCTATAGTATCATCGGTACCACTTCCTGATATACAGGAGTTTTTATCGAAGTTGACTGACCTTAAAGGCAAAGCGTCTACTATGCTTTTGGACTTAACATACCAGATAGCTGATTTGCCGTTTGCTCTTGCTGAAAAGGGCGTTGATATTGCCGAAGATGCTGCCGGCGAATTTGCCGGAGTGGTTTCTGACCCGTTGTCAGCTGGTGGAAAGATTGAAGATTTAACTGGTACAATTGGTAACACTCTTGGTGATTTGACGGGTGGCATTGGTGATATAGCGGGTGGTATAGGTGATGTTGCTTCTGGAATAAAATTTTGGTAGTTGATTCTGGCTACAAGCTTTATGTATGCACTAAATAGCTTTCTATAAAACCCATGAGGTTGCCATCGAGTACCAAATCTGGCTGTGGGGATTCATAGTCGGTGCGATGATCTTTGACCATTTTGTATGGGTGTAAAACATAGGACCGAATTTGCGATCCCCACTCAATACTCTTTTTCTCGTATTTGGCATCTTGTTGTTGTTTTGTTTCTTCTTTTTGTTTTTGCACGAGTTTTGCTTTGAGCATGCGCATAGCGATTTCGCGATTTTGTATCTGTGACCGCTCGTTTTGGCACTGAACAACGATGTTGGTTGGTAGGTGTGTGATACGTACCGCCGACTCAGTTTTATTAACATGTTGTCCGCCCGCGCCGCCGGAACGATAAGTGTCGATACGCAAATCTTTGGGGTCAATAATAATTTCGCCCGTATCTTTGTACTCGGGAATAAGTGATACGCTCGCAAAAGATGTATGACGACGTTTATTTGCGTCGAAAGGTGAAATACGGACAAGGCGGTGGACCCCATGTTCAGATTTTAATAAACCGTACGCGTTTTTGCCACCAATAACGATAGTAGCTGATTTGATGCCGGCGCCTTCACCTGGTTGGTAGTCTACCAGTTGCGCATTAAATTTTTGGTTTTCGCAAAAACGTGTGTACATGCGTAGCAGTATTTCTGCCCAATCTTGCGACTCGGTTCCTCCCGCGCCAGCATTTATACTTAAAAAACAGTTGCTTTGATCATCCGGGCCACTTAAGAGTAA
>Ga0074199_1002139_pt1 | contig 13286 bp, 10 predicted proteins | sample EPASupsiteSAE347_FD_64528 | JGI IMG/M metagenome (GOLD analysis project Ga0074199, IMG submission 64528) | Bioremediated contaminated groundwater from EPA Superfund site, New Mexico - Sample SAE3-47 | ecosystem: Environmental > Aquatic > Deep subsurface > Groundwater > Contaminated ...
CGACGAGCACCAGCGCGATCATGAGCGCGTGGTGCCTGCGCGGCCGGGCGCTGCCCCCGAACAGGCGCGAGAACCTGCCGGGTTTGTTTTCTGTTCTTTTTTCCATAGTGCTTTTCTCCATTGTCCGCAGGACTCGGCGGGTCAGATATGTGCATGCCCCGTACGGTTGCGGACACTGTGTGCCTGCGCACGCAGAGTATATAATATCTTTTATTTTGTAGCAAAAGATCATACTATTTTTTTATTTGTGGAACTAAATCTTAATTTTATAAACTTTTTTATTAACGAAAACACGGGTGAACCGCTCGCGACCGTTAAGCCGGATTCTCCCCGGACCGGTCTCGTACCATACAACATGTAAGGGGGTGCCGGGCGATCCCTGAAACCAGAAAGGAGGGACTCCCACGTTTTTCATTCGTGAGGAACCATCAGCAAACGATCCTGCCGGGACATTCCGGGGGATCGCGATTCTTCCCGGAAAGATCCCGCCAGGGTATACCGGCTAGTAACTAAAAACGAGCATGCGGGGAATAACCCGATTCTGCATCCAAACAATAAAATAACGAAAACTTTTATTACTATAAGATTATATTGTACACTGGATTTGCATTCGGGCGCACCATAATAATACCGGCGCCGCGTGCAATTCCCGTAGAGCCTGAATGTGCGAATTGTTTCCATGTCGTTTCTCATGTTCGCAGAACCGGGAGCAGACGGATGCGTGCATAATAATTGCCCCCCCTCCCGGAAGACCCCCGCAGGGGGATGCCGGGAGACCGGCCCTGCATCCCCTGTCGGGGTCATAATGATCCACCAAGGAGGGGTACATAACCCCGTACATGTGCGGGACTGGTAAATGAGTGATAAGGCCGGGAGGCCGGATCACGCACATTATCCCTGCCCCGGGTAACTTCCTTGTCCCCATCTCCTACCCACTCCTGCCATTGTAACGTTGCTACATACTGCCTCATGCATTCCCGCCGTAGAATATCGGATTGTTCCGGCCCGGTTCCCGTGTTTTTCTGAATGTCGAATGTTGAAAACATGAGACATGAGAAGACGCTAGTCTTCGAATAGTATTGCCTCTCCAAAAAAGGCGGTGAGGCAAAACTGGTACAACCGGGCTTTTTACGGGGCCGGTTTCTGTACCGCGGAAGACTGTAGAAAATGGGGAAAGGGCGAGTCTCAATGGAGAACTGTATACCCGTCGATATCTGCCGGTTTTTCAGGTTTTCTGGTCCATCTTCCGGAGAATTGCGGCGATCCCGGATTTCACATCCGGAAGATCGTTGACGATGACATTCCGGACGCGACGAATTTTGGGACATAAACAATATATATATCTATATTATATCAAACTCTGGGGATGACTCCCTATTATCCCATGAGAGATGATGGGCATGTTGTATTGGATCGAATTTCAGATTAACTCGATCCTGCCAGTGGCATGAGAATTCTCTCTTCCTCACTAATGAAAAATCTCCATGCCTGCAATGTGAAGTCGGAAAAGAGGAGGTTATGAAAAATGAAATTGCGTATTTTGGTAATTACTGGACTTATTCTAGTGTTACTCACTGTAATTACCATACCCGTATCGGCATATGAATATTCAATGACAAGTGTTTCCGTATATAATAATCCCCCACCAGGATCTGCATTACCTTATGCTAATGAGATCCATAATAATGTTCAATCGTGGTTAACGGGAGCTGGATGGACACAACGGTTCTATGAATTTAATCCTTATGTTGAAGATACTGATTTCGGGTCACAGAATTCAGGATATCAAGGATTAGATGAAGCAGATCTTCATTACCATTTTGGTCACGGAATTAACGTGAATGGGGAAACACGTGTCGAATATCAGGATTATCCAAATTCGTACCTGGAACGTGGCGAAGTTTACAAAAAATGGGATTTAACAAATAAATGGGTTGTTTTAGATGCATGTGAGGTTTTAGCAAATCTCCAGTGGGGTAGTGCTTTGAAAACATCACATGGCATTCTAGGTTTTTCCACAGAAAAAACACCAGATCCCAATCTCCCGGATAGATTCTTTAGGGAGTTAATAACCTATGATGATACAATTGGCTATTCTTGGAAGCGTGCGACGTTGGATACATATGGTGGAAGTGTCACCGCACGTGTAGTATTCGACACCCAGAATCAGTTGTTGTATGATCATCTTTCCGGGCAGGGAACTGTTCAACCCAATGAGAATCCTGATGATAACACAATCTATTATGACGAATGGACGTGCTGATGGAGGTAATAACAATGAAAAAAGTATGGTTTATCGTAAGTATAATTCTGATAAGTGTTATCACCGGTTCGATCATTCTCTGGACATATCAGAGTGATAACCGAATCTCCTATGTAACACAGAGTTCTCAGGAGCAGATCGTTCTTGATATCAATCTTCCCGCATCACCGATAACCGCTCCGGCATACAAGGTCATTGCAAAGGATTCGATCTTTGAGGATTCACCAAAAAGCATGGAGATCAAGAAGAACATTCCTTCCGAGACCGAAGCGATTCTCCTTGCAGAAGAAGTTCTCAAGAAATATGGAGGTTTACCGGACGATGCCGTCCTGTTAAAAGTCGAACAGGTTGCAATAAAGAAATATAACCTCACTTCGGGTATTGTTGAAGAACAGTATCCCCAGTGGACCCAGGTCATATACGAACAGAATGTCAGAGGCATGCCGGTTATCGGACCGGGTGCGGAGATCAATATCGGACTCGGCGAGAACGGGGAAGCACTTTTCATCGAAAAAGCCTGGCGTTATCTCGAATATGACAACGAAGTACCAGTAATTTCTGCAGAACAGGCCTTTGAAAAATTAAAGCATGGAGAACTGCTCGTGACACCCCAGTCTTCTTTGATTGGATTACATATCACGAAAATACAACTGGGATACTATGCCGAACAGCGGGAACAGGATCAAAAATCCTATACTCCGGTATGGATCTTTTACGGGACCCATGAGGGCAGTACAAATACTCAGGCATTTCCCTATCCGGTTAATGCAATGAAGTAAGGGAAGTGCGGTAAAACAAGTTACTCTTTTTTTGCCATCCCCACGATCTTCTCCGCCAGCGCCTGCACCGCAACCCTCGCGGGAGCATCCACCGGAATCAGGGAAACGGGCGTGGCGGCAAGATCCGCCTTCTCCACGGCCGGGTCCTCGGGCACGATGGCGATCGGGGACTCCTCCCCGATATCGATCGGGGCGGCCCCGGTCTTGTACTGGTTGAAGACCACGTGGATCTTCTCCGCTTCAAGGCCCAGCTGGGTGGCGATCTCCCGGATCCGGGCAATGGTCCGGAGGCCCCGGGCCCCGGGGTCGCTCACGATCAGGAGCAGGTCCGGCTTCCCGATGGTGCCCCGGCTGATATGCTCCATTCCCGCCTCGGTGTCGATCACGATGAACCGGTAATCGCGCTCCAGCTGCTTCATGCACTCCGAGAGGAGGTCGTTGGCAAAACAGTAGCAGCCGCTCCCCTCGGGCCGGCCCATGGCAACGAGGTCGAAGCCCTCCGCCTCCACGAGTGCCTGCCGGAACCGGAACCGGACATAATCGTGGCGGTTCATCCCGGGCGGGATGTTGCGCGAGAAGGCCTCCTCCCGCATGCTCCCGAGGGACTCTTTGACCGTGACGCCCAGCGCCTCGTGGAGGTTCGCGTTCGGGTCGGCGTCCACCGCGAGAACCGGGCTCTCCTTCAAAGCGATCAGCGAGCGGATCAGCAGCGAGCTGACGGTCGTCTTGCCGGTCCCTCCCTTGCCGGAGAGGGCGATGGTGAACGGGCGGTCTGGCATGACAGGCTGCTCCCTTACGCCGCCCCGGGGCCCTGCGCCCGGATCCGCCGGGAGATCTCGGCTGCCGCCCCCATGATCGTGCACGACCCGGCCGGGTCGGAGAACCGGATCCCGCAGCTCGGCGTGATCATGGACTGCGCATCGAAGAGTTTCACCGGCATCCGTGCGGCAAGCTGGGTGCGTATCGCGAGGTACTTCCCGTACAGGGAATCCACCGTCTCGGTGTCGAAGACCTTCTGCTCGGCAGGGACGATCCCCCAGGCCACGACCCCGCCCCGCTCCATGTAGGAGACGATCGCGTCCGCGTACAGGAGGAACTCCTTCGATGTCGCATAGGCATCGAGCGAGATCACGGCAGGGTCCAGGCTCATCACGAACTCCCAGTCGGTGTTCGAGCAGCAGTGGATCCCAAGGCCGCCCTCCATCAGGGACGCGATGTCCAGGAAGCCCGCCCGGACCGTCTCCTTGTCCACCGGCACGACCGAGGAGCCGAGCGAGGCAAGGTAGGGTTCGTTCAGGACAACGAGCGTCTCTTTGGCCCCGGTCCCTTTCCTCATAGCCTGCTCGCACCAGCGGGCCTTGAGGGCGATCATCTTGGAGAGGACGTCGGCCAGCTGGCTGTCGTAATAGATGGGGCGCTTGTTTGCGTCCACGACCTGCATGCCGAACGTGACCGGGCCGGTCACCTGGCACTTGAGGACAAAGACCCCGGGGAGCTGCCGGGTCAGCATCTCCGCGAAAGCCGAGGCATACTCGGGATGGAGGGCGTAACCGGCACTGTTGCCCTCGACGAAGTCCATGTACACCTTCTCCATCGCGGCCGTCTGGTCGCGGGTGCTGTCGAAGAGGAGCCGGTCCTCGCGGATCACGCGGCCCGGGAGCTGCTCGGAGTCGTTGAAGACGATGCCTTCGAGCAGGCCCCGGTCCGGCAGGGTCGGGATGTACGGGAACTCCGGGAAGATCCGGAGCACGTCGTCGCAGGCCGCTTTCGGGTCCTTGTGCGGGAGGGCGCCGACACCGGTGGCTCGTGAACGGGGGGAGGGGATCATCGTTGCCATGGCGCTCACCCTTTCCGGATACGGCATGCTTCCAGCAGCTTCTGGACCTGCGGGAAGAGGGCAAGATCCGTGTGCGGGAGGAAGGTGCTGCCCGTGTACTCGTCCATGAACGAACTTTCGGCGTTCAGCTCGATGTAGGCGATCCTGTAGGCAATGTCGTCGAGGGTCTTCCTTGCCCGGCGGTTGAGGAGCGCGATGTTCGCCCCGGCAACGGCCCCGTTACCGATGTTCTTGATGTTCTCGATCGCGATCTCCGGGATGAGTCCGACGATAGTGGCGTTCTTCTTGTCCAGGTAGTTCCCGAACGCCCCGGCAAAGTAGATGGTCGAGATTTCGTGGCGCGAGACCCCGGCCTCCTTCATCAGGGTTACGCAGGCCGCGTGGATGGAGGCCTTGCTCATGATCAGGTTCTTGATGTCGTTCTCCGTGATCACGATGTCCTTGCCCACGTCGGTCTCCTTGGCCCACGCGATCACGTACTCGGGGAAGTGGCCATTCTTCCGGATACGCGGGTTGGCGATATCGGTGTTGATCCGGCCGGTCCGGTCGATCACGCACGCAGAGAGGAGCTCGGCCAGAAGATCGATGAGGCCCGAGCCGCAGATGCCCCGGGGCTTGATCCCGTTGATTGTCGTGTAGGAGGGGTTGAGCGTGCCCGGGTCGATCGTGATCTTCTCGATGGCGCCGGGGTTCGCCCGCATGCCGAAGAGCACCTCGCCACCTTCGAGGGCGGGGCCGGCCGCGCCGGCGCAGGAGAACATCCACTCCTTGTTGCCGAGCACCACCTCGAAGTTCGTCCCGATGTCCACGAGGAGCGAGATCTCCTCGCGTTCGCCCATGCCGCAGGCAAGGATGTCGGCGATGATGTCGCCGCCGATGAAGTCGCTGACCGCCGGGAAGACGAAGAGGCCGCAGTTCGGGTTGCAGGTGATGCCGATCCGCGCTGCGGCGACCGAGAGGGCCCGGCGCACGACCGGCACGTAGGGCTCGGCGATCATGTACGCCGGGTCGATCTCGAGGAGCATGTGGGTCATGACCGTGTTGCCCGCCACGACCACCTCGTAGATGTCCTCGCGGTCGATCCCGGCCTTGTTGGAGGCCGCGGTGAGGGCCTGGTTGATGCTGTCGGCAGCAAGGGCCTGGAGCTTGGTGAGGCCGTTCTTCCGGGCGAAGTTCACGCGGGCCAGGATGTCCTCGCCGCAGCTGATCTGCTTGTTGTAGTTCGAGGCGATGCTGACGACCTTGCCGGTGTTGAGGTCCCAGAGGTAGGCGACCACGGTGGTGGACCCGAGGTCCACGCCGGCCCCGTACAGGCGTTTTGAAGTGTCGTTGGCCTGGAGGTCGATGAGCCGGTACCCGCCGGGCACGAGCCCGATCGTACCGGTCACCTTCCAGTCGCTGTGGCGGAGGATGGCCGGGATCTCGCGGAGCACTTCGAGGGGCGCGTACATCTTCTCGGCCACGGGCCCGCCGCTCTTCTGGATGCCCCAGAGGAGCCGGGAGAGGTCGGGCGAGGGATCGCTTAAGGTGGGCGGCTGGAGCTCGACATAATACTTCTTCACGGACGGGTGGAAGTCGATGGGCTGGTCGAGGCCCTCCATGAGGATCTTCTGCTCCTGGATGAGCGTGCTCTCAGGGATGATGACGTGGAGGTCGCCCTGCACGACCGTCTCGCAGGCAAGGCAGGCGCCCCGCTGGAGCTCCTCCTCGGTGAAGAACCGGCCGTACTTCTGCCGGTCGAACTCAGCCCGGCCGGACTGGATGTACACCACGCACTTGCCGCATTTCCCCTGGCCGCCGCAGACCACGTTCATGGAGAGGCCGGCCCGCTGGGCGGCATCCAGGATAGTCGTGCCCCGGGGGACCTCGATCTTGTGGTAGGTGGGGAGAAAGGTGACGGTCCTCATGGCTGCTTCCACTCCTCGTGCAGGAACTCCCCGATCTCGGCTGCGTCCCGCGGGCCGACCAGCACTTTCCAGCCGGTCGCCTCCTCGATCCGCCCGGAGAGGGGCGAGGCATAGCCGGGAATGATCAGTTTCCGGTGGGAGACCTCGTTCTCCACGCCGAACTTCTTGATCGAGTCGCGGACGAGCGCCTCGTTCAGCTTCCCCGCAGCCACTGCGGTGAGGACCGAGAGCCCTTCCGTGTCCACGATCAGCATGAAGCAGGGGACCCGGGTGGACTCAAGGTAGCCTTCGAGCGTGAAGTAGGTGAGCGAGAAGTTCACGGTCATCAGGACGGGTGCGTCTTTGCCCGGCGTCCCCACGCGGTACAGCCCGGGGTTCATCTGGATGGGTTTCTGGGGATCGGTGTAGATGTTCTGCCGGAGCGTCAGGGCCGCTTTCGTGGCGCCGGGTCCCAGCGGGTCGGTGACGATCACCGAGGCGTACTTCACGATGCCGAGCACGAGCGCGGCGTCCTCCAGGCCCGGAATGGTGGCGTCGAGGTACACCGGGTACCCGAGGTCCGGGACCGCACGCGTGATGGCAAGCTGGCGTATCGCTGTCGAACGCCGGATGAAGTCGCCGAGCGTTGCCGGGGCAAGGTCCATGACGAGGTCGGCGACCCCGGCGGCCGTGCAGTCCTTTGCCAGCTGCACGAGGCCGTCGAGCGTGGCGGAGCGGATCACGAGCGGGCAGCCGTGCTGCTTTGCAATGGCGCACATCTCCTTATAATTTTCCGCCGTTGCTGCGTGGATCAGGGGCCGGTAGGTCCCGCAGTGGACGAGCGCTGCCGTCAGGGCCGCCGGGTCAGTGGCGATCAGGACGGGGGGCAGGTGGGCCTCCACCTTCTCGACCGTTGCAACCGCCCACGCGAACTTCTCGGGCGAACCGCTCGCATTCTCGATGGCGATCCCGTTGAAGCGGAGGTCGGCCCCCACGCGGGTGAAGGTCTCGTCCCGGACGCGCTTTGTGACGGCCACGATCTCCTCTTCCGTCATCGTGTCCAGGACCCGGAAGACGATGCCCGGCGGGTGGTAGAAGGTCTTCTCGTGCCGGTACAGCACGGTCTCCTCGCCCACCTTGAAGAACCGGACCCCGACCCCGACCCGCACGAGCCGGATCGGCGGCCGGGTGGAGGCCCCGAGCACCGATTTCGCTTCGTCGCTTAAGTACGGGCAGAGCTCCACGTCCGCCTTGCCGCCGGCCAGCTTCATGGCGAACGTCAGGCAGGTCGGGTCGCCGCACTCCTTGCAGTTCTTCTTCGGGAGGAGCTTGTAGATGTCCAGGGCCTTGAGCGCCATATTACTGCACCTCCCCGGCCTGTCTTTTCATGTCGGCGAATGCCCGCCGGAGGAGCGGGATCGTGCCCGGGTGGCGGACGCAGACGATCTCGGCACCGGCGGCGGCTGCCGCGAGGTTCGTGTAGAACTCCCACCGGATCGCCATGTCGTCCTGGTCGGCCGGCCCGGCCTCCCGCACCTCCTTGATGGTGAGGGAGTCGATGGAGGAGCAGATCATCGGCATGGCAAGGTCCGTGTCGCCCTTGAGGGCGGAGAACCGGATCCGCTCCATGGCCGAGTAGGAGTACTCGAAGCCGTACCCGAGCGTGCCGGTGTAGGGGTCGATCACGATGTGGTCGCGCTGCACCCCGATCTCCTTCAACAGGATGTTCAGCTGTTTTGCAAGGTTGATGTCGATGGGCGACTGGGCGATGATGGAGTGGTTGTAGGCAAGGGCGGCCGCGGCGATGCTGCGGTACTTCCCGGCCTCCGCCGTGCCAAGGAGCATCCGCTCCCCCTGGCCCGTCTCCCCACAGGCCTGGTACACCTCGCTGTCGATCTTCGGCTCGTTGCTCCCCTCGATGATCAGGGGGAGGGAGGTCGCCGAAAGCACGCCCTCCACGGCCGGCCTGATCGATGCGATATCGGAGAAGTCCCGCTGCCGGGTGCTCGTTAAGTAGAGCCGGACAATGTCGGCCCCGTACGCTGTCTCCGCTGCCTTCGCCCATTCCGCCGGGTTGTTGACAAGGTCGCCGCAGGCCTTCTTCACGATGGGCGACCAGAAGACCGGAAGATCGCAGATCTCAAAGGCGATCAGGGGCGTGGGGATGTCCGCACGCTTCTCCAGGAACGGCAGGGTGGTCCCGCCGCCGAGACGGTACGAGACCCGCCGCGTCCCCCCGTCGGCCTTTGTCGCGCCCAGTACCACTTCGCCGATGGTTCCCGTCCACCCGAAATCCGGCTCGCAGGTCATCTCGTGGCACCTCACACCAGCGGCTTCATGCCGAGAGCCGGGTGGCCCACGCGCTCAAGGAACGCCATCAGGTCCTCGATGGTCGCGGCGGTGGTCTCGTCGGCGATCTTCGGGAACAGGCCCTCGAGGCCCTGCTCCTTCAGCTTCGCCTCCAGCCGGACTTTGAGCTCCTCCTTGAGGACCGCGGGCATCCAGACCAGCCGTTCGATCCCGCCTTCGCCCTGGAGAAACCGGTCCGAGAGGACGAAGTTCTTGGAGATGCCGGCAAAGCCCGGGGTCTGCGCACCGCCGCCGATGGTGCCGGCAAGCGTGGAGAAGGTCATCCCGGACGGCGTCATGCCCTTGTATTCCCGGTTCACCACCATGATCCCGTTCACCTCGGGCAGCATCAGGGCGATCGCCTCGAAACAGCCGCAGCAGGTCATGGGATACTCCATCACGGAATAGAGCGAGCAGCGCTCGATCTCGCCGTGGCTCGCCTTCTTGACGAACTTGTTCACCCCCTCGAACTCCCCGGTCAGGGCGTTTATGCAGGTCCCTTTCTCGATGGGCTGGTTGGCGCCTGAGGGCGACATCTCGTACGCGATCTTCCCGTCGAGCCAGCTGATCGCCCCGCAGAGGGCGAGCCGCTCGGGCGTGATCACGCAGACATGGTTCGGGGCAAAGGTCTGGCAGAGCGTGCAGGAGTAGTAGGTCTCCACGTCCGCGTCCTTCATCCCCCGTATGCGGGCATCGCGCTCGTCGTAGATCCGCTCCGCCTCCTTCTTTGCCGCAAGAACCTTTGCCTCGTCCGTGATCAGGGTGACGGCCACCGCGTCGAGCAGCTGCGGGAAGTCCATCCGGAACTTGCTGGCCAGGAGTTTTCCGATGTGCTCGATCTTCACCCCTTTTGCCACGGCCTCCTTCGAGAGCCGGACCCAGATGAGGTCCCTTTGCGCCACGTGCCAGGAGCCCTCGCCGTAATTGACGAAGTTATGGATCCGCCGCTCGAGCACCGGCTCGTAGTCCTTCTTCATGGTCCTGCCGGCCACCTCGATGACGATCCCGAGCGGGTTGGCCGAGCCCTCTTTCAAGGAATCGATCTCGGGGCCGATGACGGTCACCTTCCCATCCTCGATCTCGCCGGGCTGGCGCATCTTCAGAAGCTCGAACGCCGGGGACCGCCCGCCCCCGAACTCCACGTACATCTCCTCTTTCCGGATGCTCTTTCCCTCGAATGCGGGCGAACAGCCCATCGGGATGGGGATCGCGGTGACGTTGACCCGGATCCCCTTTTCCTCCAGACCCCGCCGGACAATGTCATCCGGGGCAGCGTATATCCACGTCCCCCCCTCATATCCTTCGGGCGAGAGGATGGGGATACCAAGTACCCGCATCCCGTCCACGAGCGCAATCTCCTCGTCCGAGAGGCCCGGGAAGACGATGACGATCGCCTTTGCCCGTTCGGCGGCATAGGCAAGCAACCGGTGGGTATCTCCGGGCGTGACACCGCCGAACGTCATGGCCACGCGGGCCACGATGTCCACGAAATGGATACCGTAAAACGGCGTCGAGCCCAGCGGGATCAGCCGGTACTCAAGGCCCAGCTTCACGCCGGCTCCCGAGAGGGCGGGGATAACCGGGCCCGCGAGGAACGTGAGCATGTATTTTTCCTGGAGTTCCCGGCAGATCGCGGCGGCGCTTCCTTCGCTCCGGGGGGTTCCTACGACAAGCGCGAGACCAAGAATGCTCCCGTCCACAAGGGAGTAGCCGAGCTTGCGGATGACCGTGTCATCGATAAACCCGGTATAGGGGGCCGGCTCCCTGCCGGAAATTGCGGTCTGTTCTGCAAGGATGCATTCGGATGCAACAATCGGGTTGTTTCCCGTTTTTCCGAATACCTCCATTGCCGTTTTCCCGTCATGGACTGCGACACCGGTCAGCGCATAGGAGATGGGAAGGTGATAGGCAGTATCTTCATAAGAGAATGACTGCCGGATTTGCGGGATCTTTGTTCTCAGGAGTTCTTCGCCATGTTTTTTGGCAGACTCAACGTCGGTCATTATCGGTAGCCTCTGTTTCTAGGATTGCCCGGTAATCTACATATACTTTCGTTATACGGTAAGACGATCGTCCCCGTAAACGCAGGTGGACACTGATATAAAATATATACCATGAAACGGAGATTCTTCCTAGTATGAGTAGTGTATCGGGATCCACGCGCCGGGTCAGGATCATTGCTGTCCTGGCGCTGGGAATTGCGCTCGCATGCTGCCTGCCGCCGGCCCTTGCCACGGGCGAGACGTTTACCATCACCTACCGGGGGGCAGGGGGCTATTATATCGGGGACACCATCGTCTTTGACGGTATCAACAGGGTGGGGAACATCACCCTGCTGAAGATCACCGGGCCGGGCCTTCCTGAGGAAGGCGTCCCGGTCAACGACCTCGGCGGTACGGCCGGCACCGGCAACCCGGTGAACGGGAACGACGACGGCAGCTGGCGGTTTGCCTGGTACACCGCGAATATCAGGAACGTGGACAGGATGCAGACTGCCCGGTACAAGATCATCGCCCTCGACTCAAAAGACCCGACCACAACGTCCACGATCTCGGTGATGATGAAGAAGCCGGAGTTCTATGTTGTCGCATCCCCGAACGTCCTCGAGAAGGGCGAATACCTCCGGCTGATCGGTACTGCCGAGCAGGGAGCGACCGATATCCGGATCGAGATCAGCGACATGGACGGGAAGGTGGTCCACACCCAGAACACCGCCGCAAGCCAGACCGGGTACTTCACCTATGCCTTCCATGTGGACATGGACCCCGGCATATATTATATCACTATCAGCAGCCCGTCGGTGAGGACCACCTACCGCACTACTCTCACGGTGGTCCCGCCCGAGAGTTCGCTCTCCAACAGTACCGGAACCCCCTCAGGCTTTGACAACCTGCCGGAGACTGAGGCCACGACCGGCACGCTCTCCATCTCCTCCACCCCCACGGGCGCGGCGGTCTTTGTGGACTCCGCGGCCATTGGTTCGACCCCCATCACGCAGGGAGATGTGGCGCCGGGCACGCACCTGGTGGAGATTAAAAGCCCCGGCTACAGCACCTATGCTGCCTATGCCATCGTGAAGGCCGGCGAGATCACCACGGTCTCCCCGGTGCTTTCCAGGAACACGTCGCTCCTCCCGCTCTCGCCGATCCCGGCCCTGGCCGGCCTGGCCATTGCCGGCGCGCTCGTGGGCATTGCCGCAGGCAGCCGGCGAAAGGCATAACTTTTTTTCCTTCCCCGCATCCGACCATAACGTATATTGAAATCCGCTGCCAATGCTGTACCCGCACGCTGGTGAAGCATGGGAAAATACTCTTTCATCGCCCACATGCCGGACGAACCGGGCTCCCTGCACCGGGCGGCCGGGATCATCCGGCAGTACGGGGGGAACATCAACCGGATCCAGTTCGACCGGCGCATCGACCCGGGCACGGTCTTTTACGAAGTGACCGCGAGCGAGGACGCCTACCGCCAGATCACCGCGGACCTTGCGGCCATCGGGTACCTCCAGACCTCGCTTGCCACGCTCGACTTCCTGAAGTTCTGCGTGTACCTCCCGCACCGGCCCGGGGCGCTCCACGAGTTCCTCGGGCACATCACGGACGCCGGGGCCAACATCGCCCAGATCGACTTCGACGACAAGGGCCGGCACCCGGACCGGCTGACGATCAGCCTCAACCTCGAACAGAGCAAGGAGATCGACCACCTGCTTAACAGGCTCAAGAGCCGTTACCGGCTGGAGATCGTGGAATACGACAAGACCGGCCGGCACCTGGACGACACCGTCTTCTACGTGCGGTACGCCCAGGAGGTCCGCGACCTGATCGGGGACTCGGCCGGGGAATCGGAGGACGCGTTCCTCCTCTCGTTTCTGGCCGACACCAACCACATCGCCCAGGAGCTGATGGACCGGGGTTGCAATCCCCGGCAGGTCTTCGACAGCGTGCTCGCCACCGGCCGGACCATGAACGCAACAAGCGGCCCGCACTTCTACGCGGGCGTCCAGCAGTTCGAGATCGCGCCCGAAATCACGCTCTTCTGCTTCCAGCCGCCCTGCGGGGGCAGCGTGTACCTCTTCAGGACGCCCGACGAGCTGGTGATGGTGGACACCGCGTACGGGATCTACCACACGGACATGATGACCCTCTTCCCGCGGTACGGCGTGGGGGATGTCA
>Ga0074199_1002141_pt1 | contig 13278 bp, 6 predicted proteins | sample EPASupsiteSAE347_FD_64528 | JGI IMG/M metagenome (GOLD analysis project Ga0074199, IMG submission 64528) | Bioremediated contaminated groundwater from EPA Superfund site, New Mexico - Sample SAE3-47 | ecosystem: Environmental > Aquatic > Deep subsurface > Groundwater > Contaminated ...
TATTCGTTTTTAGAGACGCTAAAAATCCAGCTCAAACCATTTTTTAATTGACTTACAACAGTTGATTTAAAACCACTCTCATTTTTCACTTGTAAAATGTAGATGTGGGCACTATTCGCATTTTCATTCTCATCAATACGGATAATATCAATTTGTTTATCCTGCTCATCATCAACGATATCTTCAGCGTCGATATCATTTATTCCAACATCAAAAATGAGGCTATATGCCAAATTTAAAAATGCTTCACCATTGTCTTCAAGAGTGTATAATTTTTTTATTTGTTCTGTTTTCTCCTCAATCCATGTCTGTCTCATCCTAAAATTTTCAAGACCCAAATCTCCCGAAACGCCTGGCGACATAAATCCCCCATTAGATATCTCTAGTGTAAATAAATGGAAGATCCAATGATAAATTTATTGAATTTTTAACAAATTCGTCCAAATCGCTGTATTACCTCGGCTTTTTATTTTCAATTAACTTAACCTGGCCCTTGGGCTGAATAATTCTCTATTAGACGGGGGGCTAGCCTTTGCTGAAGGGAGGGGGAAATGAAATTATCTAAATATCACGAAAAAGGACGAAAGAAGATCTTCGACAATTCGCGAACTACTTACGAAATTATATCTTGTATAATGTTCAGAATAACAAATTAGGTGGGAATCTTTGACAGAATCCTCAAAACAGGTTTTTTCCAATGATTTAGTAAAATATATCATTGCAAGAACTGCTGGTACGCACTCGAATGACGAAATTTTCGATGATGCCCGCCCAAGCAGAAAATTTATTGTCGGAACTTTGGCTGCTCCGAGGAAAAAGGATCTGTTATCCCATGATACTGAGGGGGACCGTGCGTCGATTCGAGCACAGCGGTTGAAGGTTTCACTGCTTGTGGACAGAACGAAAATCGATGAATCGTCGGAAATAGATCTAAAAATTATCGGGAATGTATTTTATCAGATCAATGAGAAAATCGTTCAGGATCCCGAAGAAAAAAATGACTCCGGGGACGATCAAAAAACGCTCACCTATAAAGACACTCAAAGATGGAAACGACTCGACTTTTCTGAAACCTGGAATGTGAAACTCTTCAATGCGGTCCCGATAGATTCCCAACAAAAAAATATTGATTTTTCAGCGGTGAGACTTCTCGCGAATAGTGATCCCTTGTTAAGAGATAGTAAAAAAATATACGAAGACATTTGGAAAGCAGAAATATCAGTCCACGTAACCGATTTCGATGAAAAAGACCTGATGGTAACGATTTACCTCAGGAACAATGCAATTGAACCCGATAAGCCGGATTCCTTTGAAAGGACACTGTTTAACTGCAAATTAACAGGGACACTGAATAATAATTTTTCTCACGAATTCTCTGATGAATACCTGTACGAAGGTCACAACCAACGATATTTTTACAGTTTTAGAACAATCAACTGCCAGGCTTCATGGGACCTCAAAGGAAAAATATTCTCCACGGATCATTTTGGTTATTTCGAGCAGGAAAACATTCGACCCAGAGCATCTCTAACGGGAACGAACCTGAATTTTAATAATTTAATGAATCCCGCGTCGGTAATTAGTGGTCTCGAAAGCCTCTTGAAAAAAATGAATGAGCAGCATATTCAGTATTTGAAGAATATACCGCTGGGCGTCGAAAATTCTGGTTTCCAGCCGAGAGAGGGGGACAAACAGAAATCTTGGGGCGAAAGGCTGGACTTGATCCAGCAAAATGCCGATCTGATATCCCGGTTTTCAAGAGGGATAGATCTCATTAAATCAGATGAAAAAGTAAGAGAGTCGTTTTTAAAGACCAACGAGGCGTTTGAAAATTATTATGCTACAAAGGGTATTGCAAACTCAGGATGGAGAATTTTTCAGTTAGTATTTCTTATTTCAAGTTTGGAATCCGTCGTAAAGGAAACAGAGTTGGATGTTGTTGATGTCCTCCACGTTGATACCGGGGGAGGAAAATCTGAAGCATATTTCGCACTTGTTGTGTTCACTGCATTCTTTGAGAGGACTCAAGGAAAGGCAGAGGGTGTAACAGCCATCGTTAAATTCCCTCTTCGCATGCTGTCGATTCAACAGCTGGAGCGATTGTCGAGTATTCTGATCCATGCCGATCAGGTTCGCAAAAGGAATAAGGCATTATTCCCCGGTCAGAATTTTTCACTGGGGTATTACGTTGGAAACACTGAAGAATTTCCTGATTTGTACAAAAAAGTTAAGGATACCCTTTATTCGAAAAAAATCCTTAAAAGCCCTGCCCCGGAATCGGTAATAATTTCACGTTGTCCTCTCTGCACAACTCAACCCGTCGGTACAGTGAGATTGGTAGATGATGAAAAACATGGTCGGATTGTTCACAAATGCGACAAATGCGGAGAGGAGTTTCATATTTACTTTAGTGATCGTGAAGTTTTTCGCTGGAGACCAACCGTTATTGTGTCTACCGTTGATAAATGGGCGGCGCTCTCATCCCAACGACGGATCCGTTCGCTGCTCGGAGGTTCTGGAAGTCATTGTCCGGATGGACACGGATTCATTCCCTCCGGAGAAACATGCGAGGAAAAAAAGGATGAAGCTTTCCAGTGCAAAAACATCGGTAAAAACGAAAGAGGTTCAACCGGCCCACGATTATCAATTCAAGATGAGATGCATTTGTTAAAAGAAGGCTTTGGCACGATTTCCGCACATTTTGAAGGATTAATTGAAACGATTTCTGAATTTTCATCCAAAAGGTCGTTCAAACATGTTGCAATGAGCGCGACTTTGAATGGCACGAAGAAACAAATTGACGAACTCTATAAAAAAGGTACGTTTCTCATACCTGGTCGCTGTCCTGATGGTGTAGGAGCTTCAACGGATATTTTCTTTGAACGGATCGACGGTCCAAAAAGAATAATTTACGGTTTAAAACCAAACCTCCGGGATAACCATTATGCCGCGTTAAGAACGCTTTTGCATTTTCTGGAATTCATCATTGATGCCCAAGGGCAACTAAATTCAAATCCAACTCAATTTTGTGGAAAATACTCTGTTTCAGAAATAAAAGCAGGTCAGAATTTGATAAATCATTTCCTGATCCCGCTTACGTACCACATCAAAAAACAGGATGTTTACGATATGGACCGGTTAAAGGATGCCGTCATCGGGGACATTTTAGAGAGGAAATGCAAAGTTGGCATCGCGGGTAAAACACTGACTGGCGACACAAATTTGGAAGACTTGAAAAAGGCAATCGACGATGTGAGAAACTATATCAAAAACTATGACCCTCAAAAAATTTCTTCCGGCAGTCAAATTTTTGAACCATTATACGCAACGTCGGTTGTCTCCCATGGAGTAGATCTTGAAGAATTGAATCTCATGGTTTTTCAAGGTCTGCCATATACGACATCAGAATACATACAGGCCTTGTCAAGGGTGGGGAGGAAGGAGCTCGGGGTTGTTTTACTTTGGTTCTATCCTAACCGGGTGCGCGACGATAGTTTTTACAGAAATTTCAAAAGATATCATGAAACGTTGGATCACCAGGTCAAACCAATACCGGTCAACCGGTATTCCCGTTTAGGATTGCATCAAACGATTAATTCGATTTTTTGTGCAACTGTGATTAACCACATGTCAAATCTAAAGGGAAAACCGCTTTATCGCAAACAGGACGTGGCGATTCTCGATCTAAATGATAAAAAACACGTCGTTGAATTTATTAAAAAAGTGTACAGAAGAGATATTCTCGATATCAATGTTCACCAGGAAGTTGAGGACAGAATTAATGAAATTATGCAGAGTAATGAGAAATCTACAACATATTTTCCAAAAATTTTAGCAAAAAGTGGGGATTATTTTTACCGAAACCAGTCAGGAATGCGAGGCATCCAAAAGCAGCTCATTCTTGGTATGGTTAATGAAGATAAGAACAGAATTTTGAGAAGGGGGAAATAAAATGCCTCTCGATATTCATAGAGTTCCAGAGAACAGTGCTTTCTTCCAAGGCCACATCAAACAATTTTTTTCAAAGGATAAATTCAGTTTTGAAATTAAAGCAAACTATGAGGACCGGGACAAATCTGCGCAAATTAACATTGCAAAATACAAACCAATTTTTCTAAGATTGATCAATAATTTTGTGAGCAAACGGCAAAAAGAGGGATTTTCTTTTGATTTGGTCTCTGCGGATAACCTGATCATTCATGGAATAAAATTTGTCGATAATGAAAAAGATGATGGCCTATCAGGCCATTTTCGATTATCCCCTCAAGCGGCAATTTGTAAAAAAGATAACTGCAATCAGTATTTTTTGGTCGATGAAGGCCGCAAATGCGGACACACCGACGATGACGAATGGGAGCAGATTACATTTCTTGCATTCTGCGATGATTGTGGACGGTATGTCCCAATGCACCTAATGACGAATGTCAACCATAATTGTAAAAAATGCTCTGGAGTGAATTCTTTAAAAAAGCTGAAATGGACAAAAAAGGACGATTTAAGTTCGTATAGTGTTGAATGCATCCATTGTCATAACACTGAAAGGCTGTTTTTTTTAGAGTGTGACCACACAATTCACAAGACAGGTCAAGTTCTCTCAGCCAAGCCCAAAAAAAGATTCAAAGGTATCCCTTCAAGGGCTCAAACAATAATTCATCCCTATGTAGTTTCGATTCCCGATATCCCCCAAGAGTATGAAATTGACCGTTCGGGGAGAAGAAATCGAGACGGAATGTTTCTTTCCGAGGCATTTAGAGAATTGTTTTCACCCGATCTTGAAGAATCTTTATTGTACCTCTCTGAATTTCATGAAGCAATAAAGAAAGATGATTCTTTTTGGGAATTGAGAAGAATTGAAGATTTGTGTGAAGAACTTAATTTGAATATTTTAAATAAAAATGCCTGGGGATCTAACGAGGTTCAGCGACTGGTAAGATCTATCATCAAAGATGTTAAATTGAAAATTTCCGAGGGTGGTAACCCCGATCTGTTAAAAAACAAATATGGTATAGAAAAAATTTTAAATGCGTTGAACCAGATTAAAGACGTCGGGATTGATGAAAATGATCTTCAAGGCCTATTCCTTCTGACGTCGGTGAGTAGCACTGAAAGTGGCAAACTGATCCCGAAAAAACGAAAAATCCCTAATTTCCCGCCGGAAAATTACACAGACTGGCTACACGAGTTCGGGCTAAAGCAGGTACTTCACATCGCCAATTTCAATATGATTCAAGCCCTGATTGGAACAATTACTGGATCTACCAGACGTGACCCCCTTCTGTTTGATCCAATCGTTACCGGTGAACGGAATAATAAAAAGCCGACAGTTTTTGTAAGGGATTTCTTAACCGAAGGTCTGGTGTTCCAACTCGATTTTAATCGTTTGCTCTACTGGCTTGATCGAAATAAAATGACCATCGATCCAACAATGAAAATACTGCCCTTTGAGGGAGATCCTGAAAATCATTTCCGATCTCTGATTTCTCATAACGAAAAATGTAAACTGGCGGTAACGGTTTTATTGCACACATACAGTCACATGCTAATCCAGCAGTCAACGATTGATACAGGCTTGGAAATTCAAAGCCTTGCTGAACGGATTTATCCTAAAACAGCTTCATTTTTTATTTATTCAACGAGTGGTCTGAATATCGGGGGGTTGGAATTTACATACGACTATCATCTTGAAGATTGGTTTAGGCGGATGTATGAAATCGCCTCGGATTGCCCTCAAGATCCTGCCTGTATGATTGACGAGGGGGGGTCATGTAATGCGTGTAGTTATGTTCCGGAATTTGTATGTGAGCGGTTCAATCAGGATTTAGATCGTTCGACCTTGGTTGGTGGACCTCGGTTTGAAGTAGGGTATCTGAACAAGACCGGTTATATGCCATGAAGATAAATCAGAATATCGAAAATACCATCTTGCGCTATCTTCAGGACTACCTTGGAAAAAATAAATCTGCGACGGTAAAAGATCTCATTGAAAATTATTCATCGATCCCGATGATAACCGAGGCAGAAATCAGACAAGTAATCAACGACTCCATCAAAAAGGGTTATCTAACCATTAATCATTCAGCGAGAGCCTCACGCGATCTGGCAACCGTTTTGCTGGCGGATCCGATAACATGTGTCGAAGAGGCCCCCAGAGTAAAAATTGTAATTTCAAAACCGAGGCTCAGAGAGTTAGGCTTAGTAAATATTCAACAGAGAAATGATCAGATTGATACGATTGATTGTTTTAAGACCCTCATCGATTCATCAAGTAGTATCATAAGAATTTGTTCGCCTTTCATGCAATCTGATGTTATTGATGACGATGCTTTTCCAGATTTAATTGAATGTATGTCGAATGCCCTTAATCGCAATGTTAAGGTGAGGATTCTGACACGGGATCTGAAAACAAGAGGGGAGCGAGAAATTGCATGGATTCTGAAACTAACGAAGAGCCTGGAAAAAGAAAATAACTTGTCTATCGTCGATTATCATTTGTTATCCGAATCGGGAAAAATTCTCTCAAGTACGCATGCGAAAATTATTATTTCCGACGACAAACTTGCCTATGTTGGGAGCGCAGAGTTACGGAAAAATAGTTTAATCGCGAATTTTGAAGTGGGTTGCTTACTGTCTGGGTCTCAGGTTACAGGCCTATGCGAAATTTTTGACACAATGTTTTCGAAAGGGACCGTTTTGAAATGATACATTTCAAGGAAATCGATTACATTCCTGCTGCAGGCCAACAACTCGAGCTTTATTCGAAAGATAAATCAAAATTATCGGCCTTATCACTAGATTTAATCGATACAATTCTCAAAAAACGAGTTACCATTGTATTTTCGCAAGGCCCGCTGAACATTACGCCCTTTATTTCATGTCTTTACGCGGTATCGAACATCGACTGCGACATTCCAAATAATATTGTGATAGGTTTGCCAAAACAAATTTTTCAAGATAAATATAAGGAATACACCTCTGAATATTTTTCTTTACTTTACAGAAAAATACTGAATTCGTCATCTACGAACCCTTTTTTCTTTTACCAGGATGTTCTATGGTGTAAAGGAAAGATCGATGAAGAAAAAAATGAATTATTTGATCTGATAATTGAAAAGAAACCAGTTCATGGAAATAATGCATTCCGGGATGACTATGAAAAGGCAGTCTCGGAAAAGTTACGCACTGGACAATATAACAAAAGTCCTAAGATTGTTTTAATCCCGATTGAATTCTCCATCCCCTCAAATATTTTCGAAGTAAGCAGAATTCAGTTTAAGGAGACAAATTACAATATCAAGGATTTTAATCCCCGAATGATCATCCTGGAATCAATCAATGAACGGCATTTTCAGTTTGAACACTTGAAAAACCTGATTAAGAAAACAGGGGATTTGAAATTAAAACTAGTCTTACACTTTTCATGGCCATATCTAAGGGGATTGGACAACTTTCTGTCCGATCCAGATATCAAAAATAATTCAGACATAGAAATCTTTCATTTTGGAAAGAGGTTCTGTCTGGATTCCAAAAATAAATTTCAAAAACCCCCTACCCCAGCCTTGCCGCTATCGTTAGAAGGCAAATTATGGAATACTGTGTACTACCCTGATAATGCAAATAAATCAAATATTTCGGTATTAGTTCTTCCTAATCAACAAGACAGCCAATCGATCTCTCTCAAATCCTTAACTAGATCTTATTCCACGGTTGACAGCCGATTGCAAAATATCCGGGATAGTGTAAAATTTGAGAGTATCACAGATAATTTCACCAGAAATATTCTGATATTTCCAACAATAATCGATTCTTTTCTCCTTCCTTCAGAAATTAAGGTCCGATCATATGTTGACAGGCTAAAAGCGGTCAGATATATCACAATTCAAGACTTTTTGAAATTTAAGACGGAAGAAGATAGTCATTCGTTCCAATCATTCCAAAGTTTGTGCTCGGACATTGAGTCATGCAAGGACATTTCCCGGGAATTTCGGGGATTGAGAACATATTCCGCCATGAACAAAAAAACACTCCTTCAGATTTATGTTATAGAGGAAATTCAAAAAGCCGCAAAAAAAATTAGGTTATCCCCCGGTGGAGAGAATTCCAATGAAGAAATTAGTATCATAATTCCGAAACTTCATCCATTTTTTGAGACCAGAAAAAATAATTTCGAATCCTTGCAATATTTCTTCGAGAGTTTCTCGTTTTTATTGAAACATATAAAGCTACCAAATGTGATTAAGAAAACCAATAAAATTGTCATAAAAGTGGGAAATGAAGAAATTACAATTTTCGGAGATAACATCTTCAAAATTCCATCATGTGAGAGAATTTATAAAAATATTGACCGGGAAAGGCTGTATCCGATCGAAGTGTCATTAACGAGAGAATCAGATTTTTTAGAGATTTCTGTTGCAATAAAAATTCAAATCCCATATGTGAGGATAGAAGAATTCGATAAAAATCATTACCAAAAGGAATACTGCAAGGGTTTGGATATTTACCGTTTGAAAATTACGCCGAACGGACAATATTTTGAAATGTATTTGTCAGAATTCTCAAACGAGAGCAAACTATATTCAAATTCGTTGAGTTATCTGATAAAATACCTCACCTCTACGAATACCTCAGCAAAAACCCATGAGGTTAAACTGAACATCGATTTAAGTGAACTTTCTTCAATATGCCATAGTTCACAAGAAAAAATAGTTAAAAGCAGACTTTTAATGCCGGGGCCCGTCCCATTCCAGACAATTTCGAACGGGGAATTATGTATTTCCCAAGGGTATGATGCACTCCTTTTACCGTTTAAAGAAATAGTCTTTTTCGCATACCCAGGGCGAAACCTACAAAGGATTGCTAAACAATTCAGGCTTTACAAAGAAATTTTCTCAGAAGAGCCTACGAGGATATCCAATGCGGATTTGCGTTTTTCGATTGAGCACATGAACAAATCAAAAAGATATGAATTTCCTCCTCGACCTTCAGTAGAAGACAGCACATCTCAAAAAATGACGGAGGGTGATACCGTCTTCGATGCGGCGGTCCGCACCGAACTGCTCGATGAATCCAGAGCCTCGGAAGATGAAAAAGAAGAGCTGGTTACATTAAAGGAGATTTGGACTCGTATCGGAAGAAAGAAATCAATAACTAGTATCGAAGAGGCGAAGCCCACTTCCACATTTTCACCGATTCAACGAGAAGAGATCAGTCTTAAAGTAAAATTTGATGATGGAAGGGAAGATAGCATCTCGTTCATGAGCGGGACATTGATACGGAGAAGAAGTGGTGACGATTATGTCTTGACTCAAATTGATGATCTTGCTGAAGATGATGAAATCCTCTATATTGAGTCAAATGAGCGCGAAAGTATTGACAACTACTTTTTAAAAGATTTTGTTCAGGAGAAGGGGATATCTCTCGAACAAATTTTTGAACCGTTTACTTGCTTGAGGCTTTTTTACGACACTCTGAATTCTGTAGATTATTTTGGGGAATATCCAGCTGAGGCCATGAAAAAATTATATTGGCTCGATGAAACACAAAACACGGTTCTTTTCAAAATGATACAGCTATTATTACGAGAGCCGACATCGCCAGAATTGGATACGCTGCTACATGATGTCAACAATATCTACTCCGGGCAAATATCTTCCGACCAATTAACACAGACATTCATAGGTCGAAGAATTCAGATCACCTATGAAAAATTATTCAAACTTGCTCAATTTGTAGGCCTTTCACTCGCAGAACCAACCTTTAAACAATACAGTACTTTTGCGCTAAACGAGCACCACCATTATTATTTTAAAAATGATAAGGACCTGCTCGCACTAGGTCGTTTAATCGGACACCAAAGGATAATTGACGATTACCAAATTATCAATTCTCAAGGGAGAGATGTAGGCACGATCCTTCAAATTATTGGGCGTTCCATCGCGCGGGTTACTCGGGGAATCAGTGACCAATTCAGTGAGATGGATGCGAGTATCGAGGGAAAGGTTCAACGCTGTACTGTTGTCTCTGTTTGTCTTCCATAAATTAAATGATGGATCGCCGGATTACACGTATGTTTCTGATTCAGAAGTTATTAATCCGGACATTGTTTTTTGTACGACTTTACCCTCCTTTGTACGCCACAACCTGAATGCCTCATCAAAATCTTTTGCATTCAAAAATTTATCAACTAGTCCTGGATGAGCTGGAAATGCACCCCCGAACCCAATAACTCTTCGAGCATTTGCAACTTTTTCTATTTGATCATGAGTCCATAACGGAGAAATATATGAATTTTTTTCTAACGCATGAATTGGAACATATCTCATTGGATATGATACGCAACCGAGCTTGGCAATATCTTGGATGATTTCAAAAAATGACTCAGGCGTATCACCTTGTTTTGATTTTGTGTCAAAAAAATTGAACAATGTATAGAAGAAAATATCCTTGCGACGAAGACCCGCACTCTCTAAACAATCCACCGCTTTTTCAACACAATCTTTTTCACTCTTAAAATCATAAGCAAGTCGTATATTTCTTCCTTTCAAATCAGCGAGAAGAGAGGCTTTTTCCTCATCCATTAATCTCGCGTCAAGACCTTGATTAAAATCGACTTTCAAATTACTTTTTTTAAGTTGCAAGAGTGTTTTTTTCCATTGTTTTGAAGCTAAAAAATTGTTATCCCAGAGTATGATTTCATTATGACCTGGGAAAATATAGGGTTCGATATTCGTTATCATTGTCCGAATTTTCCCCTCTAACTCAGGTACAATGCAGAATGGACATTTCCTTATGCATCCCCGTGTTGTAAATAAGATAGTACTTTTCCAGTCTTTCCATTTTGAGACAGTGGATAAAATATCATAGGCAGGGACGTATTTTTCAGCTTCAGTATGTAATCCGGTGTGAATTTTAACGAAAGGATAGTAATCTTTTAATCGATCCGGCATTATTGAGGCATAGAGACCGCCAACGGTAATTTTTGCCTGGGGAAATTTTTTATGATAAAATTCTATAGCTTCATGAACTGGACCCCAAGCATATGTAAAAAGTGAGGTAATTTCTATAATGTCGGGATCAAAATTTGTGTCAAGTTCATCAAGACCTCGAACCAATTTAATTTCGTCACCAAGCGATCGATAATAAGAACCTAGTTTCATTAAACCTAGAGGTGGATACCTCGTGTAATAATGTGGCTCAACGAGCAAAATCTTCATGCTTGAAAATTGTTTGGAAAGATGATAATTCTTCGGATCCGAAAAAGATGCGTTAAGGGGATCCTCATTTTGATTTTTTATCTGCAGGTTCGGAAAATTCTACTAACCGATATAACAAGCCCATAACGGCAATCACTTCTCTCGTTACTTTCAATCTCTCTTCACGAGATGTTTGCTCTAGCCAATTCAATGAATCGTTGCCTTTTTCGTGTTTGTATTCGTTGATAATTAAATCATAAAATGCATAGAGCATAGCACCAAATCGACGATTTTTTGCGTAATCGGGGTGAACCGTTAATAGAGCTTCCTTTTTTGCCCTTGTGACATCGCCCCAACCATACGCTAATTGGGTAAGTTGACCAAATTTTTCGGGATTTTGTTTTGTCTTCTTTTTCAATAACTCCTCAAGGGCGTCAGCGAAAGTAATTACAGGATGTAACAGACCGTCACCTTTCACTCGTTTCATTGATTTTTGAACGGGTTTTGGCAAAGAGGAGATCATTTTCCTTAATTCCTCTTCCTGCTCTTTAATCATCTGAGCTTGTATTTCCTCTGTCGTATTAGCTATATTTGATCTCATTTCCTCAAATTGCGACTTTACTTCTTCTGAGTGGGTATCAATCGATGTTTTTATACTCCGGAGAGATCCTTCGCTTGGGTAACTTCTTGGTTTTGTGTAACTTTTTAGAACGTTGTCCAACTCTTTTTTTGCCACGGTAATTTTTCCCTCGTTAAGATCTTTGGAGATTTTCTTAAAGGTTCGTAATTTTACGACGTCGCCCTTGTACCGGTTTAAATTTTGTAGATTTGCAATAAAATGATTAATATCATCTAAGAATGGACGGAAGTCTGCATTATTATATTCAAAACCATTTCTTCCAGCATTTTCATGGATATCTTCAGAGACAATGTGAATCTCGCCGTATTGCCATTGGTTATATTTTCCGTTAAAAAAACTCTTGATTAAGTTTTCATCACCGATGGTCATTCCTTTTTTCTTAAAAAAGATCCCTCCATCGGGCCATTTCAATTCACCGTAATCTTTTGTTGTTAAGAACCAACCAACGGCTAATAATTTCCCTTTAACAACGAAATCGTGGTATGTAATTACGTCGTAGTACTTCGATGGAGAGAATGGGGGGCGATAGATTTTTTCTTTGTTTAAGTGAATTTCGGGGCAAAGCGAAGGGACTTTTTTCTGCTTCAACCATTTTTCCACTTCGGCGAGTGAAGGCATTTTTGCGAGGTTGAATGGAGCTGGAACGATTTTCGAGAGATACTGCCTGACATCCTCATCTGTGAAAAGATGATCTTGGGTCGGGAGGATCATCTCCAACCTTACCATCGTAAAATGAGAATCCTTGGACTCATCCTTTCCCTGGGGTCTTTGAACGATTTCAGATGTCGCTCTTGAAAGAATTTTTAAGATCGGCTCATTACTCCGATTTGCCGTGCGTAAAATATCATTGTCGATTTCAATTCGGAACTTGGGTTTATTTTTCATTTTAGTGATAATTACAATTTTCATACAGGCTGAAACGCCACTCCAAATCCCAATTCCCCTCCAACCAATTTGACTGCTGTTTTTTGTGGATTTTCCTAGACTGAGGGCATCTTTCAAGGTTACCTCATCCATCCCAGACCCATCGTCTAAGATAACCAAATTTTTATTTCCGTTTTCGAAATAAACATCAATTTTTTTCGATCCCGCGTCAATACTATTTTGGATGTACTCTCTGATGCAGTTTAAATTTCCATCATAGAGCCCCGCAGTGATAGTTTCTATTAAACGGGCACCGATTATCTCATCTGTAAATTCCATCAAATACCCCTTCGATAGTTAAGTAGGGGGTGTAATTAATAAAAATGTTTTTAGATTAACAGGGTAGAATCAAGATGATCTTTTCCACCGAAGCCGAATTAGTAATACCTTCATTTTAAATTAAAATAGTCCAAGGTAAATTGGTTTTTGTCATCAATATCATCAAGCCACTGTTCTATCGGTGTTTTGATCCACGAATTTGCATCATAATCCAACCAAGGTTCTTTAGGGATTAAAGGATCTAAC
>Ga0074199_1002147_pt1 | contig 13235 bp, 12 predicted proteins | sample EPASupsiteSAE347_FD_64528 | JGI IMG/M metagenome (GOLD analysis project Ga0074199, IMG submission 64528) | Bioremediated contaminated groundwater from EPA Superfund site, New Mexico - Sample SAE3-47 | ecosystem: Environmental > Aquatic > Deep subsurface > Groundwater > Contaminated ...
TATGGTGAATCATGCGCATTTAGTTAACCAAATGGAACCGGTTGTAAAAACCGTTGTCGATGAAGTCTTCTCCAAAAATACAGCGATCTGCTTTTGTGAAAGGTGTAAGATGGACATCATGGCTCTGGCGTTGAACACGTTGCCGCCGCGTTATGTTGTTACACATTTAGGAGAGATCGTCACTAAGGTTGATTTGGATTCCTGCCAATGGAAAGCTGATGTCATGATCGCGGTTTTCAGGGCGATAGAACTTGTTAAGAACAAACCTAGGCATTAATTTACATATACCGAATGGAGGGCACGAATGGTCGAACGAAAAAATGGTTCCGGAAAAGAAAAACTGACTTTTGAACGAAAGGATGCCACAAAGGGTTACATCGTGGTTTCCTTGATCGGTGATCTCGATATGTGGACATTACCTCTTGCCAAGGAAAGGGTCAACGGGCTTATTCAGGAAGGAAAGAAAAAGATAGTTTTGGATCTCGAAAAGATGAATTACATTGACTCGTCCGGACTCGGCTTTTTTATCGGAACTCTAAAAAAGCTTAGAGATGCCGGTGGAGATTTGGTTTTAATCAACTTAAACGCCTACATATATGGAATATTCAAGTTGATTCAACTGCAACACATTATCCAGACTTACGATAGTCTGGAGGAAGCTTCAAAGCATTTCGAATAGTAACAGAAAGGAAAATTGTACCATGAAACCCAAGATTCATCCGGAATTCAACAAAGTAATGATTACCTGTTCCTGCGGCAACTCATTTGAAAGTTGTTCGACCCAAAAAGAAGTCAAGGTGGAAGTTTGTTCGGTTTGCCATCCGTTCTTTACGGGAACGCAACGCTTTGTAGATACGGCGGGAAGAGTTGAAAGATTCCAAGCCAAAATCGACTCTCATAAAAAAGCTGCGGCTGAAAAAGCGGCAAAGGTCAAACCTGCTCGCGTGACTAAAGCTGTTGCTGAAAAAGCAGAGAAGCCTAAGGAACCCGTCATCGCTTCGGAAAAATAGTCTTATTGATAGCTGCAAAATGAAAGCCGGTTTTTGGGTACCCGAAAAAGCACGCCATCCAGGCGTATTTATTGTCGTTCTCGATCATTAAGGGTTGGGGGGCAGTGTGAATATTGTAATAGTGAAACACACCCCCGATCCTGATCGCATTGTTGCTTTGGCGGCGAGGCGTTGTTATTCTTCATTGCCTGCTTCGGCCATTGAGGAAAAACTGATTGATCGGGAAATCGAACGTTTGCTCGGACTTCTAAGAAGTAGAAATCACTTGTCTCCGTATGAGCATGCTTGCTTCACGTTCAGCGTGGATGGTGTTTCCAGAGCTTTATCGCATCAATTGGTCCGACACCGAATCGCCTCATATTCGCAAGAAAGCCAAAGATACGTCGATTATCTGAAACTTGAGGAATTGCCCTTGGTAATTCCCCCGAAAATCCGTGAAAGCTCGGATGCGGCGAAGATATTTAACGAAGCCACCAATAAGGTGTTGGAAGCTTACAAGAAATTGATTGCCTCCGGCATCCCTCCGGAAGATGCTCGCTATGTTTTTCCAAATGCCGTTGAAACCAAATTGATTTTTACTCTCAATGCAAGAAGTTTATTCAATTTTTTCGAACAAAGATGCTGTTTGAAAGCCCAATGGGAAATCAGAAATCTCGCGGAGCTTATGCTGAAGCAATGTAGAAAAGCCGCGCCTCGAATATTTCGCAATGCGGGTCCGCCGTGTATGTATGAAAAACCATATTGTCGCGAAGATGACCAAACTTGTTTGCGTTATCCTTCAAAGACCCAAACCGGGAGGCGAGAATGAGCGATTTTATTTCCACCAAACGACAAGAGATAGACTCCATCGATCAAAGACTCGTTGAGCTTTTGGACAAGCGTGCCGATGTTGCGCGTGAGCTCCAGATAGCGAAAACCAAGGATGGAAAAGCTGTTTCGTTTGACCCGGCGCGGGAAGAAGAGATAATGTCAGGGCTTGGTAAATTTCACCAGGGATCTTTTCCGAAAAAAGCCCTATCGGCTGTTTTTTCTGAAATTGTTTCCGCATGCCGAAACATCGAGTTGCACGATCGCATTGCGGTTTTGGGTGAAAAATTCGGATGGATACATGATGCCGCCGTTCGGCGTTTTGGATCGTCCGCCGTTCTCAACACAATGGAGAACGGGGAGGAAATTCTACAGGCTTTGTTGCGGGAAGAATCGCATATGGGTTTTTTCCCGGTTTCATCCTGTTGCACCGATTTTCATCAGTTGCTGGAAGCTTTTATGGCCGGCAAAATTTTTATCACATCTGAAGTTAATTATCTACATAGATTTGCCCTCGTCAGTCGAAATGTTTCGGAGCGCAACAGCATTACCGATCTTTTTGTTACTCGCGAGACTCTCGGGTTGCTGAGACAATGGGTTCTTTCCATATCCTTCCCGATAAAGATCAATATTTGCCGATCGGTCGAAGAGGTTTTGGAAAACTTGGTCGAATCAAAACCAAATGCCGGATTGATTTCAGAAACGATCGCCGGATCCTTTGGCGCTAATCTCATCGAAACCTGTTTGGAGCCTTTAATCCCGTGGCCCATCCGATGTGTAACTATTGCGCGGGTTCCAAATGCGAAGATTCAAAAGGGAATGAAAGTCAGTGTTCTATTGGCATTGCAACACGAACCGGGGACGCTGTACAACACTCTCGCCTATCTGAGGGAGGCCGAGTTGAACCTTTTGGGAATTGATACATTCAAATTTCACGAAAAAGCCTGGCAAGAGCTTTTTCTGGTAGATTTCGAGGCTCCGGAAAACGAAGCGCGATTGTCGGAAATACTTAAAGCAATGAAAGCAAAAAGCCGCTTTTTTAAATTTCTGGGAGCATACCCGGCACTCAAATAGTTTATGTGAGAGCTGACGCGAATATACCTTTCAGAATTGCATTGCTTTCTTCGTCGGCCTTGTCGGCTTCGGCTACATTGTCCTTGAATAGTTGCATCAATGAACTTGACCAATGCTGATAAATGGCCAACCCCGGATAGGCCTTCGCTGATAATGTAATCCTGGGAGCCGCCGTAGGAATTGCCGTCTCTTTTCTCGTTTGTCCAAGTTCGATGATGAATTTATTGATGACGCCTGCCGCGAATGATGCCTGCATTCTCATGAATTTCATCGCATTTGGAGAGCTTACTCTCTTTTGGCTCGATTCGGATATTTTCCGGAATATTCCGTTCCTTAAGGCGCCCTTCATGATTTCTTGAGCGACATCAGCGAACCATTCGGAATCGAGGCCGGTTTTGTTCTGCAGGTCATTGTCTTTTGAGAGACGTATCAATTGCTCATGCCATCTATCAAGGACCGCTTTCGCGAACAGATCGTTTTTGCATACGGGTATCGGGGCCTTTTTCTCGGGTTTTTCTTCAACGGCGATGCCTTCGATTCCAAAAATATCCTCGGAAAAAACAGGTGCGGAGGTAATGCTTGCATTCTCGTTATCCGATTTGCCGGAGTCGCTTTCCATCGGGTTGACGATGGAATCATAAATCATCGCGACGGTTTTTTCGGAAATCGCAAGATAGTCGCGGTCAAGAATGTACGGCAGGGAATATCGCGTCGACATCACTTTCATTAAGGCGGCGAGGCGTTTCTTGGCGCGCTCTTCAGCCAATGCCCGGCCTCGGGTGATGTCGTCGCCGGCGTAATAAGGTTCCAACAAGGTTTTCATGTCGGCGAAAATTCGTCGCAGATTGGCCTCCAACTGTTTTGTTTTGGCATTCGGTTCCACGTCTTTTTTTAATCGTTCAACGAGGAATTCTATTCCCGATTGTCCCGGAGAAGCTGCTCGATTCCAGGCTTCCTCGGGGTCTTTGAAATGCCTGCGGACGAGATCGTTTCCCAAATACTGTCCTTTTATTTCGGCCAATTGAGACTCGTCACGGATAAATTCAACCCCGGCTTTGTCGCGTCCGAAGACGGTTTGCTGAACATTGGGATTTCTGACCCAAAAGCAATTTCTGAAAGCCGAGGCTTCATCCCATTTTGTGATCCAATCTCCGGCTCGGCCGAAAAATTCCTCGAAATTGCTTTTCAGACGGCTTTCCCAACGACCCTGGGGATCTTCTCCTTTTTTTCGCACAAGATCGACATCGAACTTCGTGAATACGTGGAACAGCAACGGAGTAAGGTTTTGACGGGATTTTGCATCCGGGCCCTGGCTCCATTCCACCCACTTGTTGATCATGTAGGGCAGCGATTTGGCTTCCTGCGGACCGCCTTCCTGACACAAAACCAGACCGGTGATGTCTCGATCATCGGAATAACGATCGAATAAGTAAGCTACTTTTCCGCGCAAAAAAACTTCGGTCAAAGCCAATGGATCGGAACCGAGCTTGGTGTTGTCGAAAACTTGCGCTCGAGCCCGCGCTCCCGGGAAATCCAAAACGTCCATTTGATCGAGGATCGAAACGGAACCATCGGAAGGAACTTTCAAGATCAGTTCACAGGCCAACGCGCATAAGACCGCCGAATCCATTTCGATCATACGCCCGTCGGCAAGACCGATGGGACATTTGCGGTTTCCCGGTTTGGATAACGTTGCCAGGCGTTGGACGTCTATGATGCTTTTATCACGGGGAAGCAGTGCGTCCTGATAAAGTCCGACGATTTCGTTGCCGTTGTTGCCTAGAGCTTTGAGTAGAAATTTGAACAGTTCGGTCAGTTTTGAAAATTTACCCCACAGCCATTCGAGAAAGAGAATTTGATAATCGAAAGGAAGGAAGCGGACTTCATCGTTAAGAATCCCCCAGAAATTGATATCTTCGAGCATTTTTAAAAACTGATTTTTGAAATGTCTCTTCACATAGTCTTGAAGATCCCAGATGTCTTCTTCGGTTAAGATCACTTCGGAATCACCCTTACGGGGAATTCCGCGAAGCGAATATCTCAGCTTTTGCAGCTCTTCGACCGACGGCGTAAAATCCGATTGGCATTCGAAAAGGAAGCCGTTGAGAAAAATTTTTATCAAATCGACTCGACTGAGAAGTCTTACAGATGCCGAGCTTCCCTTGATTTCATGGTACGGCTGCTTGGAAAACCGCGTCACGATCGCGGTGCTTTCGCGACCGCCGGCCGGATTTATTTCCTCAAGGTAATCCCGAATTTGCGGTTCCTTGTCGGCGGCATTCAAATAAACATTTAACGCCTTCTTATCGCCCTTGATCAATTCGGAAACGAGATATGACTTTCCGCACTGGCTGGCGCCGAAGACACCCATGGCAATCGGGCGCTTGGCCGATTCGAGAATTTTTCTAACCGTCGCTCTTTTTCCCTGAAGCGATTTCACCATGAAAGTTTTGATTTGGTCTTGTTTTACGTGAGAATCAGCCCAACTCAAGCTTCGCTCCAGCGAATCAATCAACGTTTCCGCCATTCCCCTGACTTTCTGTTCTTCAACCCGGCGATTTGGCGTTTCCATGATTAGCTCCTTATTGACCGTTGACGATGAAATGATATTTTATCTTTTCTTTTTGGGAATTCTCGGCGACGACCTGAACTTCGTAGGGTTTGGCACTGTTTTGGTTAAGCCGCAATACGATCCTGTCGCCGACCGCGGAATTTTTCTGTTGCTGATTAAGGAAAAATGCATTTGGGGAATCGAGGGGTTTGCCGTCGGAATCATACAACTTCCAGCTTGTATTCGGATCCAATGGTTTGGAAACCAAGGCTTGGTCTTTGTTGCCATCGACCTGTACGGAGATTGAGAATTTGCCGTCGGTATCGCCCGAAGGTTTGTCTCCGGGTAGAGAACCCTTTTCGTCGGGTATTTTTTCACCCGGTTGCCCTTGACCACCACCACCGGGGAAGTTGCCTCCGCCACCCTTGCTTCCGCCTCCAGGCCAGCCTTTGCCGCCATTGCCACCGCCTAATAAGCTGTTCAAGCCGTTGAGCAAATTGCCTTCTCCTCCACCACCGCCTCCGCCTTTTCCGCCTCCGCCGCTACCTCCGCCGCTACCTCCGCCGCCGAATGAAGACATTGGAAAGCCGCTCATGAACGGTGAGAACGGGGAATTCGGAGAAGCGAAAAGATATCTGAACAACAACAGCAGTAATATCAATATTCCGAGAATGACGGCAAGCCACTTGACCCAAGCATATTTGTTCTCGCTTGGAGGCTTATTGACCGTCGTCGGTGCAGGGGATTTTGTTTCCTTGACCTGAGTCGGCGATTGCGGTCGCGGCTGCGATTGTGCCTGAGTTTGCGGTTGAGCTTGTGCCTGATGGACTGGAGCAGGGGATGTCGGCGAGGGTGGGGGAGGAGGCGGGATGACCTCTTCCTTTTTTGGCGGTGCCGCAGGTTGTTGTGGAGCGGGTTTATTTAACCTGATTTCCGTGAGAAAATCCTCCCAACCGGCGAAAACCGCCTTCGACGGGTCGACTTTTCCCTCTTTGATGAAGCCCCAGTGAATTATTACCGGCGAATCTTCGACGACGAAAATCATTTCAAGATCCGGTTGAACCGCCATAGAGCGCAAATAATCAGCGTATTCCTTTTCGATACCTGTTTTGCTTTTTCTGCTTTCGCTGTATTCCATCAACCGGTTCATGTATTGAGCAAGGCGTTCGGCAATCTCTTTTTGCTTATCAGGAGGGAGTTTAACGAACTTTATGGGTTCACCGTCCAGGTCCGTGACCCATTTTACTTCACCCGCGCCGGCGATATTCGCACCGTCGAAAAAGGGTTTGGCGAAGAGCGTCTGAATTTTTCCCGACGGGTCGATCTCTCGTAAAACGGCTTGTAGATTTCCGTAAAATTGATGGACCGTTTGATTTTTAAATACGGCGGGTTTGTATCCCTTTGTAAAAGTCGTCGCTATTATTCCCATTTTTTTCTCCCGGGTTGATTCCGTTGCGCTGTTCCTTTTTAAGTCAAGGCTCTTCCTAATCGGACTACTTGTTCGGTGTTTTTTCGAACCACTAGAAAACCTCGGATTTCCTTGATGATTCGGCCTGATGTGTTCGCACCGTCGACTCGTTCATAGTATTGACTGTTGAATTGATCGTTTTCACCGGTTAAAAAAGTAAACGATTCCGAAATTTCCGAGGCGTAACGCGCAACGATTTTAATAAGAGGTTTTCGATTCGCGATCGCGATTCCGGCGATCATGGATAAAAAGCGGTCGGTAAGCGCGAAAAGTGTAAACAGTTTTTGCTCCGGAGTACCATGTCGAAGAGATTCCTGTATCGGAAAAATTCCGGCGACCGCGATAAAAATACGCTCCAATTCTTGCGTGGGAGAAATTTCAGTGAGAATCTTTTTGAAGCTCGATTTGATTTCCTGCTCGCTTGGTTTTATCGGTAGGGCATCCCAGGCGCACAGCAGCTTTTCCGCAACATCTTCACATTTTACGGGGGGGGCCGGAAAGTGGGAAGATGTTGCCTTGCGTGCTTCATCCGCAAGATCAGCCATCGATATGGGATCTACCCGACTCAGCCAACCGGGACCGAAAAGGGAAAGAAATTTCCTGATATCCTTCATTTCGTCCGCCGTTAAAGCAGTCGATGAAGAGGGAATCGTCATCGGCGCCGTCTGTTTCGTTTCGGAAAAAGGCGGTAAAACCTCGGGTTGCGGGTCGGCAGAGGGTTTTTCCTTGTCGTCATCGGATGGAAAGGGAAAAAGGAACGGGTTTTCCTTATTCGACACGATGCTGCTCCTCAATTAAAGATCGAAATTTCCGGTGTCGAGCCAATATTGATCGTTGATCATGGTCCGTAACTGAATTTGCGCCGATTTGAGATCCATGGGTTTGCGCGCGGCGTCTTCCACTCGCGCGAGGGTCACGATTTCGCGGCACTCCGCGTTTTGCTTGAAAAAAACCTTGTACGGTCCGGGTGATTTGATGTTGTGCGTATCAAGGCGTACTTCCCAAAGAGGATTGACCTGGCAAATGTCCGAATCCATGCGTCTTGTACCGAGTAATATTTGCTTGTTCACCGTTAATGAGGCGTCGGAACCGGAAAAATTCGGGAATAAAAGTTGGTTGATCGTCATTTCTTGCGGATTGAAGCTTCCGATGAAGCATTCACCGTCCTTGATGCGGGAAGTGTCGGTTTTAAGGCTCAATCCGTCCAAATTATTGAGTTTTTCGGCGAAGAGCCATATCGCGGCACCGACAACGCAAGTTGTTTTCGGATCGGCAATGCCTCCGCCGCGTTGTGAGAAAGGATACCAGCTTCCGACTTGATAGCCTTTCAATCCGATTATTTTTTCGGGCGGAACGGGCATCAGTTTCACCAATATTTCTCTAATAATCGGAAGGGATGAGGGTTTTCCGCCTAAAATGACGCAATCGCATTCGAACTGCGCGATGACTTCGGAGAACATGCGTAGAATATTCTCGATGACGTTGGAGATAACCGAATTTATTTTTCGTTTCGAGAGTTCCCATGGAATTTCCGGGAGCGTGATGTCACAGCCGAAATCCGTTTTCATATGACGGGCAAAAAAGTCCAGAACATTGCTCGCGGGTAATCGGCCGGGAAAGAATTTGTCAAAACCGATTTCGATGTTGGGTTCATCCGTGTCCAGTTCGGAGAATTCCAAGTGTTTATGAGCCATCGGAAGCCAAATCTGTCGGCATAATTCGGCTTTGTAATCGAGAAATTTTTTGTCGCGACCGCCTTTCCCGGGGCCGAAGAACATTTGGAATTCTTCCCATGAAATTTCAGGCTTCTTTTGTTGAGCCCATTCAAAAATATGCTTGAGAATGACCTTTTCAATTATGCGTTTCGCCATCTCGTCGCCGGCAACTGAAAAGCCCTCCGAGAAAAGCATTCGCTGAAAAATCGCGGATGGGTCGTTTCCGGCAGGGGAATATTCGGCGATCATCAAATCGCTGGTTCCGCCGCCGATGTCTATGCTTGCCACGCGAAGCATCGGTTGACGCTTTCCCTGATCGGTTGCCCGCTCGCGTCCGAGAACTGAAACGGCTTCCAGGGCATCTCCCAAATATCGGTGTTTAACTTCGCCGAATATGTAGGTGAGTTGAACGCAGGTCGCTTCATCGAAATCGAAATATAACACGGGTTTTTCTTCAGGGGGAACACCGCACGCGTGATGGTAGAGATCGATAGCGGCTTGAGCACGTTCGCGATAAACCGCTTTCTCCGGTTTCGACATGCCGCATGGAGTCGTGATGACGACGCTTTTTAGAACACGGCGGGCCTGACGATGACCGCGGAATTTACGATAGGAGTAGGAATTGATCTGCGTGTAGACGTGATTTAAAATTTCCAGAACGAGAAATGTCATCATGGAACTTGCCGGATAACAAGGCTCGAAGGGTGGCTGAGCCTTGTCACCTTTGAACGTGCCAGCATCATCGAGATATTTCAAAAAGGGAGCGCCGATTTTTTTACCCAAACCCGAGTCGGGCAAATTGAAATACCAAGGGAATGGGCGCTGCTCATTGTCCCATAAGTATCGTTTCGGGCTCGACATTCCCGTATCGCCGACGTCGGATGGATCCATGTTCGCGGCTTCGAGTCCGAGTCTGACGATGCTTGGCCAGAGGAATGAAGTTCCGGCGTGGGGTACAGGGTTTTCGGGTTCGTAAAAAAGAGGCGGCTGGAATTTGAAACCGGTATCGAAAGGTTCGGTATATACCTCGCTGGGTTCTCGCAAATCACGGATTTCAAGTTTCTTGCATTCATCAAGGTTAATCGGATGTCCTGGTTCATTTTCCGCTATTATGCCGCAGGCCCGGCTGTTGCCTAGATCAAGGATCAGGTGAACTTCAACATTTTGCCCCTCCGGAAATAGGAAAGTGACCTCCGGAAGAAGATCGGCTGTGCGCAGTCCTTCGATCAACGCCATGAATGCAGCCATGGATGCGGCGAAGGGCGGGGCTTGTTCGCTTCCCTCGGCTTTGACGGCTTTGAAAATGGAATTGACCCAGGTTAAAAGAGTTGTCGATTGCCAAAAACTTTGTGAGCCGATGTTGGCTTCGAAGGGTAAACCCGCGTCATCGGCAAAAAAACCGAAAGATTCACGGGAAACATTACCCGATGGTTGGTGAACCGTCGTATCGACGGCGAAAACCAATCTGATGATATTCTCATCGGTTGCCAATGGAGGACGACTGAGGAACAGCCTTATCCAATCGTTGCTCCGCGACGGAGAAGAGCGGTCGGCGGTCTTGCGGTTATAAGGCAACGGTATCCATTTGCGCATGCATGCTTCCAGAGCGTCTTCAAATTTGACCGCGATTTTTCCGCAATCGGCAAGTTCTTCACCGCTTAACGACGTCGCGCCCGTTATAGGTGTCGTTCCTTGCTGCAGACTGATCGCTCCGCCTGCCGCTTTAAGCACCCGAAATTCCCACTTTTTGTTGAGAAGAGCGTCTGATAAGCGCTTATCGTCTTCGGGGGCAAAGAACGATATCCCCGTCGAGGCAAGGAATTCAATTTTTTCCATGGTTTATCTCCGGATCGTCAAGAAAAGACGGGGGTGGCGGGGGAGGAGCCTCTCGCCAATCAAGTGCGGCTCTAATCGGTGCAATGAGAACCAAACCTACAAGAAGAATTAACCAGGTGCCGAGTAAAACCGTTAAAATCAGGAGCTCTACGATAACCACTATGCACCAAATGAGTAAATTCCAGTTGATGGTGGAAGTCGGTTGCGTGTCTGTCATCATTTCCCCCAATATAAGTTCACGATTGTTCGTTCAGAAGCTTGGCAAGGTGGTCTTTCGCTTCCGTGTTTCCCTGTTCGGCGGCCAAATGAAACCATTTTTGAGCTTCCTTCAAATCGAGGGGAACGCCGTATCCGCATTGATACATGATTCCAAGCTGGATTTGAGCTTCGGCATAACCTTCCCGAGCGGATTTACGAAACCATTTTTCAGCTTCAGGAAGGTTTTCTTTTTTGCCTTGTCCGCGGAAGTAGAGGTTTCCGAGGTTGTACTGCGCGGGTGGGAATCCCTTTGCCGCTGCGGTTTCAAACAGCTTGGCGGCTTCGGCGTAGTTTATTGGAACTCCGGTTCCTTTTAAATACGCCATTCCCAGCCTGTTTTGTTCTTCGACATCCGAGGGAAATTCCACGACCGGCGCGGTGTTTTTTCTCGTCGGTTCGATGGTTGTTTTAACCGGGCCCAAGATTCTTGGTTGCGGCGAAATCGGCGTGGTAGGCCTCTTTGGTGTCAGGTCTGTCGATGTCTGATGTGTTTGCGGTTGCGACGCGGCTTTAATAGGCTTGTTTTTGGCGTCATGTACAGTGGTGGATGGTGGGGATACTGGTGATCGCGGTTGCGTACGAACCGATGTGCGCGGTGCGTATGCTATCGAATCAAGTTTCGGTACGGCTCTTACAATTGATTGCGCCAACGCGGGATTTACGGGCGGTGTACCATTGGCATCTTCGTGAGCCCAAACCCGAACGACTTTGACGATGCCGCGACCGTCCAAAAGATATTCAATGCCGACTCCTCTTTTTATCTGAACGGCTTGACATGCGACCGTCTGAGGTGTCTGAGCCGGCGGCACCGGTTTTGATTTTCGAACTCCCAGAGCGATTGCCCAACTCTCGATTGCCCACTTCGCCGCATCCGGCGTGAATCCGAGGTTTCGCTGAAGCTGGTTCATCAAATTGGTGATCGTTGATTCGATTACGTTTTCTTGGTTCGATTTGCGCAATTCCCAGGGGATTTTTTCCTGCAAAGCGCCGGATAAGGCCGTAATCTCAATGGGTCTTTTCCCGCAGGAGGTTTCCAGCGCGGTTTCAAACTTTGTCAAATCCTGGAAAACGCTCGGATCTTTTCTGCTCACGAGCTCGCAAAGAGCCTGTCTTACTTTTTCGTCCACCAGCTCTCTCCAAGTTCCTTTTGTTTCAGTAGTCCGGGGATTTCCATTTAAGGAAGGCCGTTCAGGGGCAATCTTACCATCTTCAAGGATGAAAATCCACTTCATTTAAGACGGGAAAAAACAATCGCGCCGCATCTGCGCGACCAAAACACTTAAAGCCTGTAAGAAAATAACCATACAAATAGTTGTTTTCTTACAGGCTCTTATGGCCGGTCGATGAACGAAATTTGTTGCAATTATTTATTAACGCGCGGCTCAGCTGCAAGCGAAGCGCAGTCAGATGCAACTGCTTGTTGGCACTATCCCTGGCTTGAAAACATCCCATCATCCCTCGAACGCGCACCAACACCATTGTCCAAAACTTGAAAAAGCAATATGACCACCCAGGCATTGCCGGAAATATCATCCCTTCGAGAAACATCCCATCCATTGATAGCGGATTCTCTCCGATTGCGCGACCATCCTCCGAGAAACCTCTCATCCTGCGATTGCACATCCCAACATCTTTGAACAAAACATTTTTCACCCAACTCCGCTACCAATCCTCCGCTGCGAGAAACCATCATCCGCTTGCTGAAGCCACAATACATCTTTTCAACAAATTTCAAAAAGAGCCCCGCTATTTACCATTCCCTGCGAGTTATCGTTATCCATTGTCGAAGGCACAATCCATATTTTAAAACAAATCAAAAAAGACTTCGCGCGACGCTCCGGTCTCTCGTAGGGAAGCCAACAAAAGGAGGAAGGTGGCAACCATGCCACAGACGGGTATCTCCCGTCGGGAACGTGGTCAAGTTACCGCCTCTGAAAAAAATATTACCTGATTTCATGTTTTTTTTCAAAAAAATACTTGTATTTCAACGGAGTATCTGATCCATTGAACGCGGCTCTTATCCACTGTATGATTTCCCATCCTGTGACGCGCTCCGGTGCTGTAAACCAGCGGGCGACGATAATCCATTGAGCGCGGAGATTATCCTTTGAGCGGCATCCAATCCATTGTCGCGTCCGAAGAAGATAAGCTCACCCCGAGCTTGCCGTCCAACTTTGGCCGGGTCTGCCAACAAGTTATTCATGGAGGTAACCTGTGAGCGTGAGCGAAACAGATACACCGACTGGTTGTTGAAATACCCCGCTTGAAAATGTCCGCCACAGAAAATAGCATAGCCCTCGAACGCGCATCCAAAGCGATTTGTCTTTAAACTAATTTCTTCGAAGAACTGCTTATCCGCTGCTGGCAATTCATGCCTCCGAGAAATATCCTATTTCTACAGTCGTACTTCTAAATTTGTACTTTTTAAAGCTTGGGCTTATTATACCCTTCATGAGATTTTTTTCAAGGAGGGAACAATTGGATACCCGTTATTCCAACGCTGAAGATCCACAAAT
>Ga0074199_1002148_pt1 | contig 13224 bp, 11 predicted proteins | sample EPASupsiteSAE347_FD_64528 | JGI IMG/M metagenome (GOLD analysis project Ga0074199, IMG submission 64528) | Bioremediated contaminated groundwater from EPA Superfund site, New Mexico - Sample SAE3-47 | ecosystem: Environmental > Aquatic > Deep subsurface > Groundwater > Contaminated ...
ATTTCTCTGTCCTTTGCCACCCGCCAGCAACCTTGTGTTAAATTGTTTTTCAAACAACTTGCAAAAATCATCAATTTCGCAGAAAATTTTAATCAGCATGCTAGCTATCCTTTTTTTCGTTTTGGAGAAATTTAGGATAGCTTTTTTATTTGATTTGGTTAATTCTTATATCGAATTCGCGTTAATATAGCTTTATTGCAACTTGATCTGCCAATTAATCAAGAAAATAGTATTGCGCATGGTTTGGCCGCCTGTGAAAAAGCTTGTGCAATGGGCACCGATTTGGCAGTCTTTCCCGAACTCTGGCAGGTTGGTTATCGACAAGAATTATTTACTCTTGATAATGCTATAGACATACGCAGTGTGTTTATACAGCAATTTTGTGCCAAAGCCAAAGAGCTCGAAATATAATGACCCCCAGAAACCAGACAGTTTAATTTGAGAAAATTGAGTATAATAATTTTGTGTAAAGCATTAAATAATCGGGACCCGGGATGACTAAAGTATATAAAAAACATGGAAGTAGTTTTAGGCTCAAGGTAGCCATAGAAGCTATCAAGGGCAAAAAAACAATAGCAGAGCTATGTCAAGAATTTAGTGTGGCCTCAAGTCAAATATCTGCATGGAAAAAACAGCTGGAAAATGGCGCCCAGGCACTGTTTGAGAATAAAAAACAAAAGGACCCGCAAGAGGAAATCGATAAGCTTCACCGGGTAATCGGCAAAATAACGGCGGAACGCGATTTTTTAGAACGTGTGCTCAAAGGGTAAACCTCGATGAGCGCAAGAAAATGGTTGAGAAAAAAGACAAGCATCTTTCGACCAAGAGAAAGTGTGCGCTGTTGAATGTTGTTAGAAGTGCAATATATTACAAGTCAAAACCCATCCAAAATGATGATGCAATTGTTATGAACGAAGCACGAGAAATCTACCAACAATGGCCATTTTACGGCTACAGACGAATACTTGTTGAATTGCGAAAACGTGGCTTTTATATAAACCATAAGCGGTTGCAGCGCTTACTTGTTGGTGCTGGCATAAGGGCCATTTACCCTGGCAAAAAAACAACCGTCAGAAATCACGAGCATAAAGTGTTTCCCTATCTTTTACGTGGGTTAAAAATTGAACGCCCAGGGCAGGTTTATCAGGTTGATATTACGTATATCAAAATGCGGCATGGATTTGTATATTTAGTCTGCCTAATCGACGTTTTTAGCAGAAAAGTCATGGGGTGGGCTTTGAGCACGTTTCTTGATACAACATCGTGCCTAGAAGCGCTTGATAAGGCATTGAAACAGGGCAAGCCAGAGATCGTTAACAGCGATCAAGGCTGTCAGTTTACAAGTGTGGCGTGGACAGAAAGCTTAACGCTCAATAATATTTTCATAAGCATGGATGGTAAGGGTCGTTGGGCAGACAATGTGTTCATAGAAAGGTTATGGCGCAGTGTCAAATACGAGAATGTCTTTTTACACAGCTTTGACACCGTTGATCAAGCAAGAAAGAGTTTGGATGATTATATCAACTTTTATAACCAGAAAAGGCCTCATCAAGCGCTTAATTATCACACTCCAGACGAGGTTTATAGATTGAAAAGAATACCAACAAAACAAGAACTTTTTGAGGGTTTCAGTATGCAAAACATTCTAAATCAGGAGGCGATCATGATTCCTAAATTTGTTTAATTTTTTGTCTTGACAAAGGGGGTCACTATAAAATGGCGATTGCTATAACGTATTTGGGTAGCGTTGAGAATAAGCTTACCAATAATGTTGCACTTGTTGACCGTACTGGAAAGATTTTATTTGAGTACACCAAAGTACATACCTGTAGCTTTTCGGGCGGCACAGAGCTTGGATTTAGGGCTGGTACAGATTTTTATGTAGCACCTTTGCAGTACGCACATGGAGTAGTTAATGTTGGCGCGATGATTTGCTTTGATCGCGAATTTCCCGAAAGTGCGCGTGCACTTACCAGAAAAGGCGCTGATATTATTATTGTTCCTAATGCTTGTAATTTGGTTCATGATGATGAAATTGGCGATGTTCGTTTACAACAAATTCGTGCCCGGGCATTTGAAAACATGGTTATTGTTGCTGTAGCAAATTATCCAGCCCCGGCTTATGACGGCAATTCATGCGTGTGTGCAGCACATGGGGCTCTTATTTCGCAAGCTGGTACTGCAGAAGAAATAAGAATAGTGCCTGTTGATCTGGCGGCGTTGCAAACTTGGCGTGTTCACAATAGTAATGTTTGGGGTCCATGCCGCTGAATCTGAAAATATAGTATTTATTGATAAGTTGAAATTTTTTGATATGCTTGGAGATGTCTTTCAAAATGTTTTATGGGGGGATTTGTGAGAAAAATTATTACCTGTATACTGCTTGGTTCGATCTGTTTCTCAAGTTTTTGTACGAAGCGGCAACGGTCGGATGGTCCTGCTGACCAGTGTGAGCCGATGGAAAAGCGGCGTAGAACGTTATCTGTTGATCAACAAGAACTACTTGATCAAATACTTGTAAATTTGGTGATTCATGCCAATTCTCGCTCTGTTGATAAGAGAGAGCGTCGTGGTTTATGTTGTAAAATCGAACGACTATTAGAACAAGGGGCAAATCCTAATGTGGTCTATCAGGGTGATACAATGCTTGGCTTTTTGGTTGATCAGCCTGTTTGGCGCGAGAATGTTGATCTAGTGAAAATACTTCTTTCGTGGGGAGCCGATCCAAGATTACCTGTTGATCGTGGCCCAATTTTACCTAGTGCGCGAAATTTTGATATGGTGCGCCTCCTTATTTGTGCCGGAGCTGATATTAATGCAACACGTGATGATGCAGGTTCAAAAAGTACTGTCCTTATCAACTTGTGCAATAGTTGCTTTTGTGGTGCAAATCTACCCGAAATAGTGTGGCTTTTGCGCCATGGTGCTGATGCAAATGGTGGCCCAGGTGAGGATGACAATGGATTGTTAGCAATACATTATGCACTTTTTGCACACGAACTTGATATTACTATAGCATTGCTTCAGAGTGGTGCTCGTATTGATAAAAAAACAGCAGATCGTGTAGAGGCGCTTGAGTATGCGCGCAATTTAGAGCAGGATGGCAGATGTGCCTGGAATTTTGAAGGTGATCATCGACTAATAGCGCGAACACAACGTGAGCTGCTTGAAGCTGTTGCTTTTGGATTGGATATACAACGATCATATAGCATACATGAGTATGAGGCTATGAGAATTTCAACTGAAAGCGCGCGACTAATCCAGCAGGCAACGGATCGGGTGCGTGAACAATTTGAGCAGTCTGCTTTAGAAGAATTGAAGAATTCACCTTCTGGTAGAAACTTATCTAAATTTATATGTATGCGGGAAACGAGGCTAATATGAAAAAGTTTTTTGGTATTATTGTTCTGTGTTTTGTGTATTTATGTTCATGCTATTCCTTGGGTGTGCACCTTGTGGCACGCAATGGACGATCTATTCCCATAAACGTTGAAGTCGAGCCTACATTGTGTGAATCACGCTTTGGTTGTCGTATATCTTCACCGTTTAATTTTATTAACCAAACAATACGAGCGGTTCATTCTGAAAAATTGGATAGCCCTATAGAAATAGCGTTTGATGCTGAATATGAAATTTTATCTCGTGCCGTCCGTCTCGCGTTGCTTGCAGTAACTGATTCACCAGCGACTGTGCAGGAAATACAGACGCTTGATATACCTGCTACTATACAATTGTTAAATGTATATGATGCACTTTCATTGGAAAACAGCGTTTTAATTAGTGCACTCATTCGCCATCTTGCTCAATTAGCACATTCAGACCCACTTCATGCACCACTTGCTCTTGATACGCGCAAGGGTATATTTCCTTTGACTGATGACCGTGAGGCGCTTCGTTCAATCGACAAAATGCATAGTTTTGCACGAATGCTTTTGCCTGACATGCCAACGCCAGTAGGCATACGGCTTGAAGTATGGCAGAATGCCACTCGGCAACTTACGTTTGGGTACACTCTTGATCTGTCAGGGTGTTCTATGATGACAGAGGAATTGGAGACTCTTATTAATGCCCTCCCGCCAGTTATTCAATTTTGTATGCGTGAATTGCGTGTTGCAGGTAATTTCTTGCGGTATGTGCCGCTATCTGTTTGTGGGCTTGTAAATTTGGAAGTTCTTGACATAAGTGGCAATCAACTGACAGCACTTCCCCAAGAATTTGAGTCTTTGATAAATCTTAAGAGATTACATATGGGTAATAATGGTTTTGAAAATGTACCACTCTCAGTTACGCAATTAGCGAGGTTACAGGTGCTTGATGTGAGCAGGAATTTGCTCCATAGTTTGCCTGGTGAATTGGGTTGTCTTGCACAATTGCACAAATTAGATGTGCGAAAAAACTATCTTGAGCGGTTACCTGGTGAGCTTTGCCAGCTGGTACAGCTGGAGGAGCTTTTGCTTGCTGAAAACCAGCTTAGAGAAATTCCTGTGTCAGTTTTTGCATTACGAAATTTACGACATCTCGATTTTAACGATAATCGGTTAACTCTATTACCAGATTCCATCGAGCAGCTTGTTAATTTACAGATTTTGCGGTTGCGAGGAAATCGCCTGTCAGCCTTGCCGCATTCAATTACACAGCTTGCTGATTTGAGAGAATTATGGATAGGGCATAACCGGTTTGCGGTCGTACCAGAAACGGTTGGACAACTTGCGCTACTTGAAACACTTGATGTTGAAGAAAACGGTATCGCGAGTCTGCCAGAGTCAATTGGTCACCTGGCTCATTTGGACGCCATCTATATTGATCCATTTGTGCATCTACCGGCTTCTCTTAGGAGTGACGTTGGCTTAAGCTGGAATATCTAGCGCATTATTTATGCGCCAGATACTGATTTTACGCTAAATGGCGCACTTACATGTCGTGCTTTGCGCTGAACATCACTGATAAATACCGTAATAGTATTTTCTTCGCCTCTTTTTGGTGTTATATAAAAGACTTTTTCAAAACCTTCACTGTCACCAATCTTTTTATAAAGAGTTATAATCGAAGGGTCATGCCACCAAGAAGCGAGCCAACTAACTTCGGGAACTTCAAGTTGTACTTCTTTTTGTGATTCGATAAGATAACCAATTCCATCGCATGTAATAAAATGATCGGCTTTCGTGTCATTTTTAATGGTTACTGTGGTTGCGTATACAAGTGCGATCGTAAGTCCAGATGCGAAAAAAAATTTTTTCATACAAAATCCTCGCGTAGATTTTAATGTACTACAGATATCACCAGTTCAAAATAAATTTAAAAGTTTACGCCAAGTTTGGCAAGGATTCCCCACTGACTGAGTGCGGATGAGCTGTTGGCAACTTCGTAAAAAGCGCTTAATCCAGCCAATAATGGATGGATGCGTTCTGTCGAACCGTAGCCGATGGAGCCAAAAAATTTAAATGTATAAGCGCGTGGTTGAGCTGCTGAACAACAGTTTATCTCGCCGGCCGTGAGCTTTTTGAATGTGGTGTCACTTTTAACTGAATTTTGGCTACCTGAGGTTTGGTCTATCGTTGCTTGACTAGCGCTTGTTGCGATGCCAAGACGCATGCCCAAAAGATCATAAATACCGAGGGTTCCAAAATTGACATTGCCAAGACACATATGTTCCTGTTGACGATACCAAAAACTCGCGCCAAATTCTGCATGAAGATGATTATGTTGATAATGCAGTGCCTGCCATAAACTGAGTTGTGAGCCTGGTGTTACTTTTGCGCAGCGAACAAGAAGTGGCAAGAGCGGAAAACCAAGTTCGGGAACTTCTTCAAAAGCGCCTAATAGATAGCGTGTCCAGTCGCCATTGGTCAAGTCGAACGCTCGTGCCTGTGTGTTTGAAAATAAATACCAATATTTTACATCAAATAGCCAACTCCAATGTGCAATTTTTTCTTTTTTCCCATCAACAAAGCCGCTCAAGCCAAACCCAAGACCACCATGGCCACCGTTGCCGACTATAGGTTCGAAAAAGTAACAGGCCTGCGGTTTTGGGCTGGTCGGTATAATCCCTACCAGGTATCCCTCTACGTTCAAACGATCTTTAATTGGCCTAAAGCTGTACCCCATTTTTAGTTGAATATCGTCAAGGCCGCCCTTTTTTGTTTTTGTGCACCAAAATTGCGTACAATAGTTATTCAGTGCCTGTAAGACTGAACTATAACCTGATAATGCACCTGTTGCACCATTTTGTATTTCACAAGCGTTGAGTTTATTAATTGCTTGTAGTGGTGTGAGCAATGCGCTGAACCATAATCCGCGTGTAATATTATCCAAGTTAAATCGTGCACCGAGCAGTACTCCAACTTTTTCAAATTGTGGTTTTATGCAGACTGAAGAATTAAAACGAGAGCCTTGTGCTGTAATAAGATACAGCCATGGTGAACCAACAGTGCCAAGGCCATCCTCACGAACACTTAAATTGGTGCTGTTGTATGGTAGGAGGTACTGAGCGATTTTTTCTTGATCCGCCGATGCCTGGTAGAATGGTACAGCCATGAATGAACAGGTAAACTTTTTATCTTTTTTATGATGTGTATCTTGGTAATACGTTAGCGTCAGTTCGTGAGTTGCGTCAGTTGTAACAGATCGAGGTATTAAAAGTGTTTTGCTTGCAAATAACTGGTTGGTTATTGCCAAAAAGATGCTCGCATAGATAATCTTTTTCATACTATTCTCTCAACTTTGTTATTTTTATGAGCAGATGTTACAGGTTATATTATGTACTTGTGGTCTTAGGCGTGTTACTCCGAAATCGTCGCCCTTAAGCTGCATGAGATTAAAGAAATCTACTGATGTGTCAAACCAGTGGCCAAGCCCCAATTGATTGGCTAGTCGATAGGCGGTTGCTCGTTGTGCATCAGAAAGAGTAAGAACGCCGTTGAGATAACGTCCAACTATAGCGTAGCCTTGGTAATCTTCGTCATCGTTACCATCACGATAAATTTCTCCATGCATTGCTTGTGCTTCTGGTTCTGTTGAGCCGAAATAGATGCCGCCACCGGCTGCTACGATTTTACCGTCTGATTGTAATACCAAACCGCGGACAAGCTCACCATTGGTTGGGGTGTTGGTGAGCGTGATGCCATTAACGCCGAATGTTGTGTCAATAATTCCAGCGCTGCTATAGCGTGCCAGCAATAGTTTTGCGTTGATTCCAGATTGACCTGCAAATCCACCCACAATAATATTGTTGCTTGTATCTAATACGCCGGCAAGAGCGGCTGAGTAGTTAAGGACGGAGGTTGTTGTGATCCCAAGCGAACCAAATGTATGGTCAACAGAACCGTCGGTTTCCAATCGAACCAAAGTTACTTTACCGTCAAACTCGTCTATATCACTGCAATTGCTCTGTCCAATAAGCAACGTTTTGCCATTACTTTGCAATACTGCTGCCATAGACATGTCATAAAGGCCACTGATGTCGATGGCAACAACTCCGCTGGTGCCAAACGTTGCATCGATTTCAGTGCAAGTGTTTTTGAGTCTAATTGCGAGCATCCAACTGTGCGTTGCATCCGGTTCATAAAAACCGCCAAGAGTTACATAATCGTTTGATGTGTTGATAGCCATGCTGGTAGCCATAATGCTGCGATTAGTTATAGAAATTCTTGCAGCGGTTATAAGTTCGCCATCATGAGCACCTGAATTATAGTAGCGTGCTACACCGATTTGACGATAATTATTACCCGTAACCCAGACATATCCGGTTGCGACAATAGTTTCGTCTGATTGAAGACCCACTTTCCAGGCGCCAGCATTACTTGCTAGACCGCTAAAATCGGTAACGATATACCCCGGTGTACCGCTTGCATTAAACGTCTCATCAAGCGCACCATCTTTGGTAAAACGTGCAACAAGAAATTGATTTTTGCTCGATACTTTTGCATAGCCCGCAATAATTATTTTGTCATCAGATCGTATAGCAATACCCATAGCACCGCAATTGGTGGTCCCAAATGTTTCGTTGACTGTTCCGTTCGTACCAAAAGTTGTGTCAAGGGTGCCGTCAGTGTTATACCGTGCCAAAAACGTGTGGCCTTCGCCAAATTCAAAATTTGAAAGTCCCGCAATTACGATTTTTCCATCTGATTGGAGCGCAACGCCGGCGGCGCCACCGGCTATTGAATCGGGAACTTCGGTCATGATGTATCCTGTTGGTCGATAAAAGGTTGAATCAATATTGCCTTGCTTATTGGCGCAAAGAACCACCGGTATTAATACAAGAACAGTTAAAGCCATATTTTTCATACAACTCCTCTTTTTGGTTTGCTTTTTTAACCTTATACTCAATTTAGGCGAAATACAAATGGCGTTACTTTCTATGTTTTTATATTTTCTTGTTTTTGAACTATTGTTTTTGATAGCGTAAGGTTAGGAGGGGATGTATGAAGAGGTTGTTGGTCTGTGCGGTGGCTTTTGTTAGTGTATATGCGCAAGACCACTGGGTTACTATTTTTATGCATGGCGGCGGCGCCCATCCACTCTATTTGAATCTGAGCGATGCGTTTAAAATCATTAATGATAATATTAAGTATTCTGTGTATGAAAGAACAACAGCATCTTTGCGGCAGGATCCGTATTTTTTCCAAGTACAACCGCAACAAGGTGAAGGGCTCAAAAAAGCCTTTGGTGACGGAGTTATTTTTGATCAACATAACGGTGCACATTTGTTTGGTCTCATGTATGACACTATAAGTAAAAAAGTCGGTTTTCCGACAAGCGATCTTTATTCATATGGATGGACAGGCCTTTTGAGTATTAATGCACGGCGTGCGGCGGCAAAAAAACTTTATCGTGAATTAGCATTTTTAGCTGATAAAATACGAAAACAAGGCGATACCCCGCGTTTTCGTTTGATTGCATACAGTCACAGTGGCAATATGTCGCTACACTTAACTGAAGAATATTATGCGCGCGGCTACCAATCATTTGTCGTTGATGAATTTATTATGCTTGCTACGCCGATACAAATAAATACCGAACGATATTTGACAAGCCCATTATTTAAAAAAGTTTTTCTCTTTTACTCAATAGGCGATAATATACAGAGTTCTGATTTTCTTTCGTCACCAACACATTCATTTACACATCGAGTTTTCAGTGAAACAAAGAGCATAAAAATACCCGCACATGTTACCCAAGTTCAAGTACGCTTTTGGCGCAAGCATATAACGGCTATAAAAAAAGATGGGTCTCGATATATTATACACAGGCATGAAATGATACATCCAAATCATACCGAAATGTTTTTCTTTGGATGGACGCCTGAATGGTTTCGTAAACATTTTCCAATAACGCCTTTGCCTGCTGCTCTGTTGATGCCATACTTTTTACACACTATTCGTGAAAATCATCTTGAAGGTGATAATCTTCGTTTAACGATTATTCCCGACGATGAGCGTGCAGTAATCTTAGATAAAAAAACGAACCACACATTTGAGATACCGTTTTTTGATAAAAAAACATTTTATGCACTACGTAACCAACTTTGGCATTACCGTCCACAGAACATGAACGAGTATCGTGATCGGATGAAAGCACATTGGCGTGCGGCGCAGAAAGATGAAAACGAACGTGTACGACAAAAAAAGCTCTCTCAACAGCAGATGCGCATGCAAAAAAAGGCTGCACTCAAAAAACAAATAGCAGCCAAAAAGCCAAAATCCGCTTTGTAAGGGGGCAGCGGTGTATGATGGTTTATCTGAAATTCAAGTTTTAGAGCGCCGAAAAAAGTTTGGCGAACATGTCATTGGCGTTGATAAAGAGTATGTTGTTTGGAATATTCTTATCTCACAGTTCAAAAGCCCTATAGTATATATTCTTTTATTTATTGGTTTTATCTCTCTTTTTTTTCAGGAATATATCGATTTTTCACTTATAGTACTTGTTGTTGCGTTAGATGTTATCTTGGGTTTCTTTCAGGAATATAGTGCAAAAAAAACGCTGGCTGCTCTTAATAAAGTGCTTAAACCAACCGCAGTTGTAATACGTGCGGGTAAGCGAAAAGAATTAGATATACGAGAGCTTGTACCTGACGATGTGGTTATTTTAGGCGCAGGGGATCGAATACCTGCTGATGGTGTGATGATTGATGGTACTGAGCTTATCGTTCAAGAAGCGATACTGACTGGAGAAGAAGAAGCACTCAAAAAAACGCCCGTCCAAGATCATAAGCTTTTTATGGGTTCGATAGTACTTTCTGGTTCTGGGCTTATGCACGTTTTATATATTGGTGCCAATACGCAAATGGGGAAAATTGGGCGGCTTATTGTTGATACACCTGACGAAAAAACACCGATGCAACAAAAGCTTGAAAGGTTTTCTCTGCAGCTTGCTCTTTTTGTTTTAGCGACTTGTTTGCTCGTCTTTATTACAGGTGTTCTTCATGGACAGTCGATTTTTTCTATGCTTCGTATGGCAGCTATTTTGTCAACCGCAGCAATTCCGCAGGGTATCGCAATAGCAGTTACTATGATTTTGGCGCTTGGTATGCGGCGTATTTTGAAAAAACATGGGCTGGTTAAGAGACTGGCGTCTATAGAAACTCTTGGGGTGACCTCAGTTATCTGTATTGATAAAACGGGCACTCTAACTGAAGGTGTAATGCAGGTAACAAAAACTTCTTTGGCCAATCGTGACCAGACGTTAGTTGCACTTGCGGTTAATAATACCCGGAGAACGGGTTTAGAAGTAGCCATTTGGGAATATCTTCTGCGTGAGCGTGGTACCAGTTTTCTTGATAATATATTTTCTCAATTTAAACGGTTATATGATGAACCGTTTGATGGTGAAAAAAAATATTCATGCGCGGTTGGTGATTATAATGGTAAAATTACTAATTTTATGGTAGGGGCGCCCGATATACTCTTGGACTTTTGCAACCTAGACACTCAGTCAAAAGATACCATTCACAAAGAGCTCGATACATGGGCACAAGATGGGCTTCGAGTTTTGGGAGTTGCTTACAAAGACAATGGTGATGTGTATGAAAAAAACAATTTTTCTTGGGCTGGATTAGTTGGTATTGTCGATCCCATCCGTGCAGAAGTAAAAAATGCTCTTGATGAGGCGCAACGTATTGGTATCAAAGTTAAAATAATAACCGGTGACTATCTCTATACTGCTCAGCGCGTGGCAACTTCACTGGGTTTTGTTATCAATCATGAGCAGACTATTAATGGGCAAGAATTAGAATTACTTTCAGATAGCGAGCTTGGGCGGCGTATTGACCAACTGGTTATTTTTGCGCGTGTGAGCCCGCACCAAAAACAAAAAATTATTCGTGTGTTGCAAGAAAATGGCGAAGTGGTAGCAATGACTGGCGATGGGGTAAATGATGCGCCTGCGCTCAAAAAAGCCGATATAGGCATAGCGGTCGCTAACGCATGTGACGTTGCAAAAGAAGCATCGGATTTAATTTTGCTCGATAACAATTTTAAAACTATAGTTGATGCGTGCTATGAGGGGCGCCTAATCTTTTATAATATCAAGAAAACCATTGGTTACATGTTGTCTAATTCTTTCGAAGAAATAGTCTTAATTTTTGGTGCGTTTTTGTTGGGGATGTCAGCGCCGCTTACTATAGTACAGATTTTGTGGATTAAATTAATTTGTGATGGGCCGCCTGATTTGATGTTGGCATTTGAACCTGCCGAACCAGCATTTATGTGTGAAACACCGCAGGCTACAAACAAAAAGGAAATTTTGGACAATTTTACCAAATGCTTAATTATTTTTGTCAGCTTACTTGCTGGACTGTTATCGTTAGCGCTCTTTTGGTTCTTTGGAGTTTACAGGGGTGATATGGTGCTTGGCCGTACGGTCGCGTTTGTTAGTTTGGCGGCAGTGAGTTTGATCTATATTTTTTCGTATAAGAGTTTTAATGGATCAATCCTAGATAGAAAAATTTTCTTTAATAATAAGTTATTGCTTTTAGGTGTTGCTTACGGTTTTATTCTTTTATTTGTGGCGCTTTACGTACCATTTTTCAATAGATTTTTGGGGACAGCTCCACTCAGCTTGTGTCAACTGCTTCTGGCGTTGGGCGTTGGTGTTGTTGTTACGGTTGCACTGGAAGTTACCAAAAAATTTTTTGGTAGAAAATCTAATAGCTCTTAAAAATTCTACTACTTTTGTGGATACCAGTACGGGCAGAGTGGGTGTTAGTTGCAATCAGTATGTTGTTCTTAAATTGACGCCAAGAATGGCTTATGGCAATGTGACGATAAAAGAATATCATGGGCATGTACGCCATTGGGCCGAATTGACAAAAAAATGCAAGAGGCACTGAAGGCCGCTGGGTTTGTTTCTAATACGGGAAAAATAATAAGTTAGCACATGAATACTATAGAATTAGTTATTAATAAAGAGTATCAGCTGTATGTCAAGTTACCCTGTCCTGCAGATCAGCTCTATTACTTTGATGGTATAGCAATTTATTTGCGTGATCTTAAGAATAATCAGGGCTATCTATTGGGGCAAGACCTGTTTATTGGTTTTTTGGGTATGGTTCCGCGGGTTTTTAAGATGGCTTTGGCTGGCGATTTGGCATTACATCATTCGATTTGCAACGATGTTGGATATTTATGGAATGAGTATTTGCAAGAGAAGCCTGGTTATGACTTTGTAATGGTTAAGTCAGAAGAGAGTAGAAGCTTCTGGGTAGGGGCCCACCATAATATATTTGAATCTCCACGTTGGGTAGAAAATCATTATGACACATGGCTCTACAACAATGATAATGAGATTATACTTAAATTGGCGCATGATCTTGTACAAGTTGTGCGTGCAGAGTAAAAAGTTTTACGAATGAGTTTAAGCGATCTATTTATTTAATGTCTGGTTTCTGGGGGTCATTATAGCCTGGCCAAACGTTTTTCGATCAATCATACACAATAACATCGATTTTACGTATCCACACGTATATACTCAAACTAAAAAGAGGTACTTTTATTATGAAAAACAAAACTTTTTTATTATTTTCACTAATTTTTATAACACAATTTAGTCACCTGTATTCTGAGTATATTATACTCAAAAAAGAAAGCACGGGAAAACTTGTACCTCTGGACAAAATTGAACATGCAAAAATATATACAACACTTATGCTTTATCAATTTCCAGCAAACACAAACCCAGAAAGCAAGATTTCAGAAGAAGAACGTATACAAGCTCTTGAAAACGAAC
>Ga0074199_1002150_pt1 | contig 13221 bp, 12 predicted proteins | sample EPASupsiteSAE347_FD_64528 | JGI IMG/M metagenome (GOLD analysis project Ga0074199, IMG submission 64528) | Bioremediated contaminated groundwater from EPA Superfund site, New Mexico - Sample SAE3-47 | ecosystem: Environmental > Aquatic > Deep subsurface > Groundwater > Contaminated ...
CCCCTCCATAGGAGGGGAACTTAAGAAGTTCAAGGGCAAGAGGTTGTGATCCCCTCCAAGGAGGGGTACGCGAAGCGGGGGGTGGGTCTGAATGCGGCAGAAAAGGACTTTTGCAACTGACTCTACCATCAAGACATTATTGCAAATCTTATGCCGATTGTTAAAACAGAAGCAAACAGAGCTGTTATTATCACCGTTTATGTTTTTTATTTTTAGGAGGAATTCTTATGAAAATCAGTTATGATTCAAATGTGGATGCGTTAGATTTATTGACAAACCAATCCAAGTGCTGACTCATCGCCTTACCGAGGATATAGCGGTAAATTACGGGCCTGACGGAGATGTGGTTGGTGTTGAAATGCTTTCAGCCCATGAACATCTTAAATTTTCCGGGAAAAAGCCAAGAGTAGAAGCTGAGAATTTAATCATGGCTTAGCTTTTTTTCAGACCTGTAATTCTGGTTTTAATATCCATGCCGTTTTTTCGCCGGCATGGATAATCAGGCCTGAAATTATCTGTGGTTTTGTGCCGCCTCAACTCTGCCGGCAGTGACAAAAACAAGGAAATTTTTGTCATGTTCGACTTCCGGTTTCACTCCGCTCATCATAACGGTCTGCCCGTCCCTGATCGAAATGGGAATTACCGCTTCATAACTGCGAAATACCGGGCACTTGACTACAGCCGAATTCTCAGGCAGCCAATCCGCCATGTGTTCCGCTAATTGCAGCAATGTTCGTGCATATTCATCGCCATCTCCTTTATGTAATGCATAATTGTCGCAGACTTCCTCGCGCGCCCGGCCAATCTGCCGGTTGAGCATATGAACGAACGGATGAAACCAGAACATCATTGCCACCGTTCGCTGAACCAGCCCGACCCATTGATCGCCTCGCACAATATGCGCGCACTCATGCAGTAAAATTGATTCCAATTGCCGGCCGTTGATGCGTTCCGGCAAGCCTTCCGGCAACAGAACACGCGGCCTGAACCATCCCGCCGCTAACGGCAAATCAACCGGATGCGAAACAAAAATTGGAGGCAGTGATGTTCCCAGTATTTTTTCTGCGCTTTGAATGACATTAACATGAACACCCATACCCAAAGGTCTGGCGCGACGACAACATGCCTGCTGATAACCAAGCCCGTATATCAAACGGATGAATAATGCCGTCACGCCGGTAAACCAAGCCAGGAACACTATCTTCCAGACGGACGCGGCAGCGCGCGTCCCTCCATAATCACTGAATATTGAACGGCTACGGTTTAGCAGCTCTGAAGCTGGCGAATGTGTCTTTTCGGGGATTTTTGCAACTGATTTTGCCGGCACGCCATTCAGCGTCATTGCCTCAGCGACGAAATTCTCTCGAATGATTATTTTTTGAAATGTTGCCGGCATGACGGCGATTCCTGCCTGACGTGCAGCCAGAACAATAAACGGCCCAAAAAGGATGACCACCAAAGCCGTTAATCCAATGGCATGACGCAAAGCCGCGCGATGAATTCCAGCAAGTTTGATCGCCGCCAGGGCCAACCCTGAAATAGCCGTGACCTGAATGAGGATTGAAATCGTAAAGCTCAACCAGGCATTGCTGAAAAAAAATAACCTGTCGGTTACGTGATGGATTTCGCGGGATCGCCGCTTGCTGGCGCGCCGGATGGGCAGATGATCTTAATCACGGCCGCTCCGGTTAATCTTCCCTGCCGCAGGTCGGCTAAGGCCTCGTTGATTTTGCCCAACGGATAGGTTTGCACGACTGTTTTGACCGGCATTTTTTGGGCGAGCGCCAGGAATTCCTCCCCGTCCTTCCTGGTGAGATTCGCCACGGAGCGAATGCTTCGTTCCTCCCAGAGCAGATGGTAAGGGAATGAGGGAATGTCGCTCATGTGGATCCCGGCGCAAATTACCTGGCCGCCTTTTATGACGGCGCGTAGGGCCGCAGGCACTAGGCTGCCGACCGGCGCGAAAATGATGGCCGCTTCGAGCAGTTCGGGCGGTTGTTGCTCCGAACCGCCCGCCCAGACTGCGCCCAGCTCTCGCGCAAATTGCTGCGTTTTGACGTCGCCAGGTCTGGTGAAGACATAAACTTTTTTCTTTTGGAAGCAGGCCAACTGGATCAGGATGTGGGCGGAAGCTCCGAATCCGTAAAAACCTATTTTGCTCGCATTGCCGGTCATGCGCAAAGCGCGATAGCCGATAAATCCCGCGCAGAGCAGGGGAGCGGCCTGTTCGTCCGGAAAAATGTCCGGCAGCTTGAAACAAAAACGATGGTGCGCAACCGCGTATTCGGCAAAACCGCCGTCAATGTGATAGCCGGTAAACCTTGCATGGTCGCAGAGGTTTTCCCTGTCATTCAGGCAGAAAAAACATTTGCCGCAGGCGTATCCCAGCCAGGGTACGCCGATTCTTTCGCCGATTGTCACGCCTTTGACGTTTTTGCCGAAGGCTTCGACTCTGCCGACGATCTGATGGCCGGGCACAAGGTCCTTTTTCGGATTCGGCAGTTCGCCGTCGACAATGTGCAGATCGGTCCGGCATACGCCGCAGGCGGAAACGCGCACAAGAATTTCGTCATCGCCGGGGATTGGTTCGGGCAATTCTGCTTCGCACAATTGGCGGGCGGGGTGATTGAATATATATGCTTTCATTTTGCTTGTTACTGTGAACGAGATCCTTCGCTGCGCTCAGGATGACACGTAAAGAGTTTTTTGCTAGGTTGTCGGATGCGCGGTGCCGTAAATAAGTTTGGACTGTGTCATTCCGAGCGTAGCGAGGAATCTCAACCATACTGATAATCATGATCTTTCCAATAAGTTACAGGAGCGGCATCAAGTCCCAATCGGGTTGTAGCCAAATCTGTCCATTTTGGATTCTTGGAATATATCAGTTCATTTTTCTTGCTGCGGGACCATCCCTTAATCTGTTTTTCGCGTGCGATAGCGTCTTTGGCATGGTTGAACTGTTCATAGTAGAGCAGTCTGTTAACATTATACCTATGTGTGAATCCTGGAATCTCTCCTCGCCGATGCTGAGAAATACGGCGTAAGAGGCTGTTTGTTACACCTGTATAGAGAACAGACCGTCCCTTGTTTGTCATAATGTAAACAAAATATTCCTTCATTCCACCTTGTTACAATTGAACGAGATCCTTCGCTGCGCTCAGGATGACACGTATTTTATATTCAATACTTCCTTCATTCACGGCGTGGCGTCGTAATTGCATCCGCAAAAATAATCGTCATTCCGAGCGGAGCGAGGAATCTTTGCCGCAGTTATCAGTTTGACGGAGATCCCTTCGGCAAGCTCAGGGCAGGCTCTTTGCTACGCTCAGGATAACACGTGAAAAGCCTTCCTGTCGCCCCGTCTTAATTCTCCAATATTTTTTCGATTTCCGAAAGAGTTTCCGCTGACAAGGATATCTTTGCAGCCGGCGTGGTCTGCCTGATCTGGTCCGGTTTGCGGGCGCCGACAATGGCGGCCGTAAGTTCCGGCCTGCGCAGCAGCCAGGCAATGGCCATTTGCGCGAGTGTAATCTTGTTCCTGGAGGCGATTTCCTTCAATGCCTCGATCTTTTTGGAGATTTTTGGAAAATCCTGTCCGCTGAACATGGGGTCGTTGCGGCGATGATCGTCCTTTCCCATTGCGGCAACATACTCCGGCGTGATTTTGCCGGTCAGCAGCCCTTTTTGAAGCGGACTGTAGGCGATGACGCCGATTTTGTTTTTGGCGCAAAAATCCAGCAATTCGGTCTCGACGTTTCTTCTCAACATGGAGTAGGGCGGCTGGAGCGAGGCAATCGGGTGTATAGGCTGGACGCGTTTCATTTGCGCAACCGAAAAATTGGATACGCCGCCGAAACGCACTTTCCCCTCCTTGATCAGGTCGGCGATGGTTGCCCAGCCCTCCTCGATCTGCTCCACGGGATCCGGCCAGTGGATTTGATAGAGATCGATTGTGTCCAGTTGCAGGCGGCGCAGGCTGGCCTCGCATTCCTTGCGCACGCTTTTGGCCCTGAGGTTGTGCGCGATATTTCCGTTGTTATCCCAGGTCATGCTGCATTTGGTGGCCACGAATACTTTTTTCCCCATTTTTTTCAAGGCGCGGCCCAGCACTTCCTCGGAATGTCCCAGGCCGTAAACCGCGGCCGTATCGATCCAATTGATGCCTTCCCTGATTGCGGATAGCGTTGTGGCGATGGATTCTTCGTCATCCTGTTCGCCCCAGCTGAAGGCCCAGTTGCCGCCTCCGTGCGCCCAGGTTCCAAGGCCGATCACGGTCAAATCGATGCCGGTAAACCCAAGTTTCCTTGTTTTCATAATCCTCCTTGATATATTACTGCTTTCAATAATGCAAAATATGTAACAGAGATCAATAATGAAATGATAGGGAAAACAGAAGGCAATGAGTGCAAATGTATTAGATTTGATGCAAAAACGCCGCAGCTTGCGGAAATATAAACCGGAAAATGTGCCGCGGGAAACGATAGAAAAATGTCTCGAAGCCGCCCGGCTGGCGCCTTCGGCCTGCAATTCCCAGCCTTGGCAATTCATTGTGGCGGACCGCGAGCCGGTCAGGACAAAGCTGGCGCGGGCCGCATTTTCGGGAGTTTATTCCATGAATGATTTTGCGGCGCAGGCGCCGGTCCTGATCGCGGTTTTGACCGAACGCTCGAAATTCGCGGCCTCTCTTGCCGGAAAATTCCGCGGCGTTCAATACAGCCTGATTGATATCGGCATTGCCTGCGCTTTTTTCTCGCTCGCGGCGGAGGCCGAGGGCTTGGGCTCGTGCCTCTTGGGCTGGTTCGATGAAAATGCGGTAAAAAAGGTTCTGGGATTGCCTCGAAATTCTAAAATTGATATTTTGATCAGTCTTGGGTATGGTGCTGAGAACGGGGAGATTGTGAAGAAACGCAAGCCGTCCCTTGAAGTATGGCGGTATGCGGAATGAGATAAAACATGACTTGGCGGACCAAGATGCTGCTTTTGCTCGCGCTCGTTAGCGCGTTCGGGCTTTTCGACCATTCCCTGTGGTCCGGCAACGACGCGCGCGAGGGCGCCATGATCGCCGAGATGGCGCGGGACCACGTCTGGGTGACGCCAGTTTTCAATGGGGAACATTATCTTGAAAAACCGCCGCTGCTGCATTGGACCGGCGTTCTCCTCTGTAAAATATTCTGCCGGTTTGACGCTCGCCCCGGCGAAGCATCCGGAGGAATCCGGGAGGGCCTTGTTCGCCTGCCTGCCGCTCTTTATGCCTTCGGCTCGCTGCTGGTGCTTCTCTCCTGGGCGCGTGCTCTGAACCGCGAGGCGGCCGGTTTCGCGGCCGCATTCATGTGCGCAACTTCGGCGCTTTTCCTGGAATATTCGCGGATCGTGCTCACGGATTCGGCCCTGACCTTCATGGTCGTTTTTTCGCTCTGGCTTTTCTGGCGCGCCTACACGGCCGAGAATTTTTTCGCGGCCAGGTATTTGCTGTTCCTGTTCGTGTCCGCTTTTTCGTTTTATGCCAAGGGGCTGATCGGTCCGGGCATGGTGTGGCTGTCGGTCGCGGTCTGGCTGGCGTATCAGAGGAGGTGGCGCCTCTTATGCGCGCTGGTCCCTCTTTTCGGCGTGGTTTTTCTGCTGGTCCTGGCGCCATGGGTTTTTGCCCTCTGGAAAGCGGGCGGAAGCGATTTCATCTACAGGGTTTTTTGGGAAAACCAGTTCGGCCGCTTTCTTTCCTTTGACGATAAAACGCTTCCCCTGGATCCATACTTGATCCACAAGGAGCCGATATATTTTTACCTGTTGAACCTGCCGGTAAGGCTGCTGCCGTGGACCCTGCTGGTTGTGCCTGCGCTTTTCTGCTGGTTCCGGATAAGCAAGAATACTTTCCGGGAACCGCTCGCTCTTTTTTTGAAGACGAGCCTTCTGGCGATCGCGGGAGTGCTGCATGTTTCCTCGGCCAAGGCGGCCTGCTACGCGCTGCCGCTTTTTCCGCTGATTTTTCTGATGACGGGCGTCTGGCTGGAGGACGCCGTAACATCCGGCGCGGCATCGCCATGGCAGAAGAAACTTATCGTTGCCACGCTCATGCTTGTTTGTGCGGCTATTATGGCGGCGCCTGCGGCCTATATTGCGGCTTTTATCTTTCATCTGAAGGCCCTCTGGGCGCCCGGATCATTTGCGGCTGTGGCAGGCTTCCTGCTCGCGCTGTCGGCGCTCTCCATAGGCTATGCGTCCGGCAAAAGACTCCGGTTTGAGTTTAAAAACGGGCGGCAGCTTCCGGCCGTGCTGCACATGCCGGCCGTTCTGGCTGCGGTCGGCCTGCTTGCGGGAGCGGCCTTTATTCCGGCCGTTGATTTTCACCGCACTTATCTGCCGTTTGCCGAAATGGCCTTGCGCCAGATGAAATCCGCAAAAAACATCGCCTATGCAGGAGATTCGGAGCGCGATCTGGGCGCTTTCATGTTTTACCTTAACTCGCGTCTGCGGGTTGTCTCCATTACCAACGACTGCAATGCCATAACCGACTTTGCCTCCAGCGCGAGGGAATCGCTCGGGTTGATAGTGCCGGTTGACAAGATGGGGATTGCTCTGCGCCAGGCGCGGTCACTGCCGTTCCGCCTCAAAGAGGCGGAAAACGCCGGCAAAAAATCGGACTCGTTCCGTCTGATGATTTTTAATGAACATCATTAAAAAACATGCCGTGGCTTTGTCCGCGGTCCTGGCGCTCGCTCTTATCCTGGGCGGCTGGGAAATTTTCAAGTACCATCTGGTGCCCAAACGTTTCGGCATCGTTGAGATCGGAAAAATTTACCGCAGCGGCCGCATTGATCCGCGCTTGATGCGGAAGACGCTTCAACGATACGGCATTAAAGCCGTAATCGACCTGACCGAGCCGGAGCCGGGCGACTCCGCATGGCGCGCGGAGCAGGAGGCGGTTTCGCAGCTCGGCATAACGTATTTCAATTTTCCGTTGCGGGGGGACGGCACGGGCAATATCACCAATTACGCTCGCGCCATTGCGGCGGTCGAGCTTGCCAAGAAGGAGAACAAACCGGTTCTGGTTCATTGCGCGGCCGGGGCCCAACGCACCGGCGGCGTGGCGGCCGCCTATCGTATTCTGGTTGACAAACAGCCGCCGGCCACGGCCTACGCCGAACTGACCCGTTACGGCTGGAAATCGCGAAAGGATAAAATTCTGCTCGAGTACTTGAACGCGCATTTGTCCGAATTGGATTCGATCCTGCAGGATATGCTGGTCATCAGCCGGGAGAGACGCTCGATCCCCAGAATTGCGCCTTAGTACTTAGTGCTCTAAGAAACCATTTGCGCAGGGCTCAATTTTTTGTCCCCGGCCCGGTTTGTTTTTTATTGACCTGGTGAGGGAAGACGGGTAACTTCTCGGACGAGAGTGGTTAAACATGTTTATTTTGAGGAAAAAAGATGAGCCAGCATACTAGTCTGAAATCCGCCAACAAAATCACGGCCAAACGCAATGTGTTGAAACGTTTCGAGCGCATCGATATGATGCGCTCGCGCGGAAAATGGAAGGACGGCGACCGCGCCCTGGGCCTGCCCAAGATCAAGCCGCAGATTTGAACAAGCGGTTGTTGCCCTTGGCGGGTTTCTGCATGAGAAAAACTTGTCAGGAAATACTTGCCTTTGTTGCATTCGTGTCTTTTTTTTCTTGTTTTTGCGGCTTGGCGCAGCCGCCCCTCAAGGTCCGGGTGCTCAAGGATAATACCAATCTGCGCGCCCGCCCCGCCCTGGAGGCGGAGGTGGCCGGACAGGTTTCGGCGGACCAGGAGCTTTTCCTCAAAAGCATGGACGCCGACTGGGTTGAGGTCGTTGCGCCGGCCAGCGTCGATTTCTGGATATTGGGCGATTATTTGAAGGACGGCGTCGTGGCCTGCAGCCAGAAGGTCAATGTGCGCGCCGGTCCCGGCATCAATTTCAGCGTGGTCGGCCGGCTGCAAAACGGCGACCTTGTGGAAGTGAGGGGCAGCCACGGCGAATGGATTAAAATAGCTCCTCCCGAGAACTGTTCGCTCTGGATTTCGCGGCCTCTGGTAGAAATAGTTTCCCAGGAGCCTCAACCATCCCCAAAACCGGCGACGGCAAAGCCACGTCCGACGCCCGAGCCGGCAGTGGAACAATTGCCGGCAGCCAGGCCTGCGGAAACAGGCTCTGTTCAGCCGGAGGCGGCGGTTTTCGTCAAGCCGGAGAAAGCGCCTGAGGCGCCCGAAACCGCCAGGTCCGCGGCGCCGTCCGTTCTTCCGCGCGCGGTTAAACCGGCGGAACCCGCGGTGGTGCAGGGTGAAAAAAATGTTTTAATCAATCCGCCGGAAGGCCTCAACCTTCTCCCCGATGTTCCCCAGGGTCAATTTAAACAATACGAGGGCGTGCTCCATCGAAGGAATTTTATCATTCGCACCCCATCTGATTTTCGGCTCGTGGCCGAAAACGAGGACGGTTCTTCGCGGACGTTGTGTTTCGTGTTCGGAAATAAATCCCAGTTGGACGCACTTCTTTTCAGGAAGCTGGCCGTCAGCGGGCGGCAGTATTGGGTGAAACGCCAGCGCTATCCGGTGCTGGTGCCGGAAAAGATTATTTTGAAGTAGTTATCCTGTCTCTCTGTCGCCAGTTCCATTTGAGGCGTGGGCCGGCAAGTTTCAGACAAGTGCGACGCAGATCATCAACTTGTTTGAGCCGTCGCGTAACCGCTTTGGACGAATAATCAATCTTGGGAAGCATTTTTTCCTTTCAAGCTGCGGATATCGTCCTTGTCCTGGCCGCTCTTTCGCAGGCTTTTCATCTTAGTTAACCCTTGTGCGGAGATTGCGCAAATAGGGCCATATCCGGATTCAAGCATTATGCGCTGTTTCCATATTGAACGCAAAGCCGGGGTTACGATCAGCAGATCGAGCGGAATTGCCTCTCCACCACCCAGTTTTACCAGACGATGGATTCGGATCTTGCCGTCACAAAAAGTCATTTTATGCGCTTCATGCCTGAAGCCGAGCGCTTTTGCAATGGCGCATGCCGCCGTTAAATGTTTTTTTTCGATCAGCAGGTCAATGTCCATGGTTGTGCGCGGCCAGCCATGGACGGCCATGGCCAGCCCGCCACACAGGGCGTATTCAATTTTTGCATTACGCAATCGTTGAATCAATGCTTGCAGTTCATCGTTGATCGTCATGGCCGTTCAATAAAAATATCATTCCGACCGTCCGGCGACAAGTTCTTCCAACCGGCGGTAACGCGCCAGGGCTGCCGTGTAAATCCGATGGTTTTTGCCGTTGGGAGAAGCCTTCCTTTTCGGTCTGTCGACGGCGGAGATCACCCTGTTGAACGGAATGAATTTTCCCGCATGCAGACATTTCCAGCCGTGCAGCGCCCGCATGGCCGCGCCCAGCGCCGCGGAATTGGGCCTTTCAATCGTGAGGATGCTTTGCCCAAATACATCCGCCATTATCTTGAGAATTAAAAGATTCACGGAAGCTCCGCCCGTGGCAATGATCATTCTCGGCTTGAGACCGATATTTTCGCAATGCAGCCGCATGGAAAGAAACTGGCTTTCCAGCACTGCGCGCACGTGCTGCGCCGGCGCGATGTTTTGTGTGGGGATTTCAAAAGGTAGGGCCGCACAGCCTGTGCGGCCTGCCAATTTTAAGGAATTAAAAAGATGAATGCCGGGTTTCAGCACAGGCGGGGTGATTTCAGGTTCCTTGAAATAAAATCCGATCAGGCCGTTGTTGCCCGGCGGCGTCTGCGCGAGCAGGCGGTTGAATCTGTCCCACGAACCCCGCGCATGGGCATCCCTGACGAATTCACGCGTCAGGGATCCGTTTTTCCAGCACAGGAGCGCCATATATCCTTTGGGATCGATCGGGTTGGCAAAGATATGCCCCTCGACCGCGGACGGCTTGGGATGAGTGAGCGCGCCGAAAATCGTGTCGCTGGTTCCGAGGCTTATGGCTATGGACCCGGGACGGTCAAGGCCGAAGGCGGCCAGACTGTTCGGATTGTCGCCGGAAAATGCGATAACCAGCGTCTCGGCCGCGAAACCGTAACGCCTGACAAAGTAATCATGGATTGTGCCGACCGGCTTGTGCGCGGCGACCAAAGGCGGGAGCTTGGCGGCCAGCCCGGCGGCCGTGCAGGCCAGGGCTTTGTTATGCCATTTTTTGGTGACAATATTCATCAGGTTCATGCCGGCTCCGTCTGCGGTGTCGATGGGGGCAAAGCCGCCGATCAGCAACGAGGCCAGGAATGAGCTCACCAGCGTAATCTGCTCGGTCTCGGCATATTGTCGCGGATATTTTTTCGCGATTTTGGCGATCTGGTTGCCGGTAAAACGCTCGTAAGACCTTGAGCCGGTCGATTCTGCCGTGGCCTGCGCCCCGCCCAGGGCCAAATCCCTGGCCCGGCATTCCCGGGAGGTGCTGGAATCCATCCAGACCGGAGATTCGGTGATTGAAAATGCGCGCCGCAACTGGCTGCGCAAATCTTTTTTTGAATCGAGGCCGGCCAATATACCCCCTGCGCCATGGCGGAAATATACGCTTCCGTGCTGCTGCCCGGAGCCGGAAATGGCCGCCACTTTTGCAAGAGAAACTTTGTCGGCCTTCATTTTTTCGAGCAGCAGGTCAAGGGCGGCCACCCACATGATGGCCGGGGAAGTGACCGTCAGACCGTCCGAGCGCCGGTGCACGCCGCCGTTTGTCTTGAATTCCGGCAAATCACGGTCATAATTGATGGCCGTTTCATAGTGCACGCGGCTTTTGTTGTCGATCAGGAGCGCTTTCAAGGCCTGGGTGCTGAGATCGAGCCCGAGAAAGAGCTTGCCGCCGTCTTCCCGGATTTTCCGGTCTGAATTCTTTTTCATTTGCCTCATGGCCGGAATTCTAGTAAACATTCCGGAACAAGCAATAATTAAAGGTAGAGGAAATTTACAATGATGATCGGAAAAAGCATTCGCTTGGAACGCATAATCAACAGGCAGACAGGTAAAACCGTTATCGTGCCGATGGATCATGGCGTGACGGTCGGCCCCATCCCGGGATTGATCGATATCAAGCAGGCCGTGGCCAATATGGTCAAGGGCGGCGCCAACGCCATAGTAATTCACAAGGGCATCGTCAAGGCCGGACACCGCCAGACCGGCAAGGACGTCGGCTTGATCATCCACATGTCGGCCAGCACGGTTCTTTCTCCGGATCCGACCGGCAAGGTGCTGGTCTGCGACGTGGAGGAGGCCGTTAAAATGGGCGCGGACGGCGTTTCGATCCATGTCAATCTCGGCGCGCCGACCGACGATGAAATGCTTGATCATCTCGGCTCCGTTTCGCGCAAATGCCAGGAATGGGGCATGCCCCTGCTGGCCATGATGTATACGCGCGGAGCCAAAATCAAGAGCGAGTATGACGTCAAATACATAAAACATGCGGCGCGGGTCGGCGCGGAACTCGGGGCCGATATAGTCAAGGTCAATTACCCCGGCAGCGCGCGCGCCTTCGAGGAGGTTACCAGCGGTTGCCCCGTTCCGGTGGTGATTGCCGGCGGCGAAAAGATGGAGTCCGATCTCGATGTGCTGAACATGGTGGAAGGCGCGATGAAGGCCGGCGGGATCGGCGTTTCCATCGGACGTAACATCTTTCAGCATGCCAATCAGGCCGGCATTATTGCGGCCGTGTCGGCGATCGTTCATGAAAAGGCCTCCGCAAAAGAGGCGGCCAAATTATTGAAATGAAACAAGTCTGGGTTCGGATTATTCCGTGGGATAAATCGCTGGCCATCGCCGCAATTGAGAGCGGAGCCGATGCGGTCGTGGTCGAAAAAGGGGTTTCCCAAAAAGCCAGGGAACTCGGCCGCATCAGGACCGTGGCCGAAGACGGCGATATTGTCCTCGGCCGGGACGCCGTTGAAATCGAAATCCGTTCCAAGGGCGACGAAAATCTCGCCGCCAAATTCGACCGCAATGTTACCGTGCTTTTGCGTCTGAACGACTGGACGATTATTCCGCTGGAAAACATCCTGGCCCAGCGCGACCGCGTCATGGCCGAGGTTAAGACCTCCGATGAGGCGCGGACCATGCTGGGCATCCTTGAAAAAGGCGTTGACGGCGTGGTGGCCGCCGGCCGCGATGCCAACGAGGTCAGGAAAATTATCCAATTGGTGCACGGGCTTTCTCCGAAAGTTGAATTGAAGTCCGCCGTGGTCACGCGCATTTTGCCAAGCGGCATGGGCGACCGGGTCTGCATCGACACCTGTTCCGCAATGCGCATCGGCCAGGGCATGCTGATCGGCAACGCCAGCAGCGCTTTCTTCCTGGTGCATTCGGAAAGCCTTGAAAATCCCTATGTGGCCGCGCGGCCGTTCCGGGTGAATGCCAGCGCGGTCCACGCCTACATTTTATTGCCGGAAGGCAGGACTGCCTACCTGTCGGATCTCCGGACCGGCGCGCAGGTTTTGATAGTCGATGCGCAGGGGAATACCGCAATGGCCCAGATCGGCCGGTGCAAAATCGAAACCAGGCCCATGATCCTGATCGAAGCCGAGCTTGAAGGCCGAAAAATATCAATCTACCTTCAGAACGCCGAGACGATCAATCTGGTGCGTCCGGACGGCCAGCCTGTTTCTGTCGCCAGGCTGAAGGAAGGCGACCAGGTGCTTGCCCATCTCGAGGCCGGCGGCAGGCACTTCGGCATGAAAATCAGCGAAACGCTGGTTGAAAAATAGTTTACAAAAAAGTTCTTGCATATTTTTGGATGATGACTATGATGTCTGATACATTAAGACAATATTGTTCTAATTTCAGATTTCCTGATCCGGGCAGAAAAAATAAAGGTGTTTTTGAATACTGCCCGGAAAATAAAATGGCACATTTCGATGACCACATGGAGGGCGAAGCTGCGCTGAGCCGCGGTTTTAGCGGCGTTAATTCGGCTCGCCACCCCCCTTCGCTCGGAAGCTACGGCGTGGCAGGCAGGCTCGCCCTCCAAAATGTGCCATTTTATTTTCCGCCGAGATCAGGAAGTCTGAATTTTGTATGGTTTATGTAGGGGCGTCGCTCGTTTGCCCTGAGCTTGCCGAATGGGTCGAAGCCCTCTGAAAGGGGTGCGTCAAGCACGCCCCCTACATGAACATCAGAAGAAAGACAAATTTTAGGAGGCCCAGAATGTTGACCATCTATTTAAAAGCCTTATCCGCCGCGTTTCGTCAAACCATGGGCGATCT
>Ga0074199_1002151_pt1 | contig 13214 bp, 9 predicted proteins | sample EPASupsiteSAE347_FD_64528 | JGI IMG/M metagenome (GOLD analysis project Ga0074199, IMG submission 64528) | Bioremediated contaminated groundwater from EPA Superfund site, New Mexico - Sample SAE3-47 | ecosystem: Environmental > Aquatic > Deep subsurface > Groundwater > Contaminated ...
GAAGATTGCGCTCTGGTCCTTCTTCAGCGTCTGCTCCGCGGGAGAGATTGCAAAGTCGGATGATTCTCTGGCCGCCAGCCTGATGGCCTGGGAAGACACCGAATTGGATAACGACATCACAACTTCTCCCCGTCCTTCCCGGAACATCCCCTTGCCGCGAATGCTTAACAAACTTTCCGACACTTTCAAGGCGTCCGCATCCAGTTTGCCGCAGAGATATATCGGATTGCCGGATACCGTCACAGTAATCCTTCCCTCAAACGGTTGCAGGGTTGTCTCCCCGCCCAACAGGTCCACCGCTTTGACCGGCTGCGCCACGCTGAAATCCAGGATATGGGATTCCCCGTCCGTGCTCCACGCCGCCAGGACTCCGTCCCCGGACGGCTTCCGGAAAGCATAGAGGCTCAACTCCTTGGACGAATCAACCTTCTTTTGAAACTTCATCCCATCCAATATCCGTGTCAGGTTGGCATAGGCAAGATAGGCAAAACGGGGGGTTGAGCTGACTGACGCCGGAAAGTCGTCGAATTCGCAGAGACCGAAAGACACTCTTCCTTCGCTTGGTCCTTCGCCAAGGTCCGTATAGACGTAAACAGACAATCTGTCCAACCCAACCTTCAGCCCCGAAACCATCTGTTTTGCAAGTTCTATCGCCTGTTTGCTTTCGGCGAGAATGGGGTTTTTCTTCCGTTCGGCGATGAGCACACCGGCGCCGGTTGAACCCGCCAAAAATTGTTTTTTAAGACCAAACTCGTCCAGAATCTTCCGAATCTCTGAGACGTTGAAACCAGATATAATCCCGTCGGTATAAGCTCCCCGTTTGAAATACTCCCTTAGGAATTGATCACCATGATATACCCACGCTAACCCGCAAAGTGTTATCGCGCAGTCCGGGTCCGCTTTCTTGCCCGCGGTATAGGCGGCTTTCATCAAGCTTACATAGTCTTCCATGAGTCTTTCTTTAAATTCCTTATCCGCATATCCCCAGTTTCCATCCCGCTCATCAAAGATAACCCAGGTTTTTACTTTTCCCTTGAATGCGGCGACCGCCTCCGAAAAATGCTGGGCGTATATTTGCGGGTCAGGCATCGGAAGAAGCTCACATTTTCTACCGAGTTCCGTTTTATAACTTTTATAAAAATCCAGGCGTTCTTTTGAATAGGCCTCCGGACAGGAGTTCGGATTCATCTCAAAAAGCGCCTGCAGTTTCAAACCGCGATCATTGATAAAATCAACCAGTTTTTTGCTATTCTCTCCGGCATCCCACAAGGCGGCAAAGTAAAGCCACTTGACTCCCGAGTCGGTGATTTGACGCCAGCCCGCTTCATCGGTTATTTTCGGAGCAAACGCAGCGTGCAGGGTAAACCCGAAAGGTGAATCTTCCGCCATGGGAACAGGCTTGGGCGCGACCACCGAGCATTTTAGTTCTTTTACACTAATCTCTTTTCCACCAATCCCGAGCGTCCAGCGCGCCATGAATTGGCCGACCTGCGCCAGCGGGTATTGAATCGTCCCGGCGGATGGCTTGCCCGCTTCCAGGGCAACTGAAATCTCATTGCTATATACCAACTCCCGGTTGAAAAGGTCTTCAATTTGATAGGCGATCCGGGCGGTTTTAGCTGTTTCCACAATATTGACCCGGTATTCAAACTCAACATTGGTGCCGCGCGTGAACACTTTTGTCCCGTCGCGAACATTCACTTCCAGGGCATTGGTTGCTGGAATTTCCTTCCCATGCGTTTTCAGGTCAAGGCCGGCAATTGCGGATGCATCTTCCGAAGCATGAACGACGGCAGTCATGAGAACCAACATGATTATAACCATCATCCCGATCTCTCTTGCGCGCGCTATTTTGTTCATTCCGATTGTCCTTTCAATAACTTCCATTTCATCTATCGCGTTATTTCCCCATTTCCGGCGCATGTTCATTTTTATTTATGGTTATTTGCATGGATTTTTCTTGAATTTACGACAAGGATACTCGAGAATGATTTTATTGTGAATGGCAATTTACGCCAAAAATTTATCAATTCGTGCCACAACATGGTGGTCAACACCAATCCCTGGGGCGCCTATTATTTCATGTCATGGGCCGCGGATTATAAATATGATATCCACAACCATCCTTATTTCCAAGCCATCCAAGTGTTGGAAGGGCAATTGAAAGTTGATTACGGAAAGGGGTGGGAAATGGTTGAACATAACAGCGTGCATGTTCTGCCGCCCGGTCACATGCACAAACTGCGGACCGTCGCAGGACATCGGCAATTCGTAATTGAGTTCACAAGCAAGGATGATGAGCTGGGACTGCTAAACGCCATGCGGAGGGCGTTTCCCGTTCCGACCGTCCGCCCCATGTGTTTCCATGCATCCTGGGAGGAGAATTTGAAGAAGGGGATTCCTCTGGGTGACAGCGCAAGACTGCGCACTCTGAACGCGCTCATGGATTGGACCATCAGCCTGATCGAGTCAAGGGATGAGGGCAAAAACGATTTGGAGGCAATGCGGCTTGTCGAACTGCTCAAGACTTGGAGCCGCCGTTCCGTGAGCATAACGGATGTTGCCGGAAAACTTTCCTGGAGCGAGAGGAAATCCCAGCGGATTTGTAAGCGGCGATTCGGGTGCGGGATTGCGCAACTCCACAAGAAACTGCGGATTGAAGAAGCGGCGCGCATGCTTCTCAATTCCGACCTGAGCGTCGGCGAGGTTGCCGACGAGTGCGGATTCGACGATATATACGGTTTCAGCCGGGCTTTTACCAAGACGGCCGGAGTTTCGCCTTCCGCTTTCCGGCGCAAAATAAGGGAAGGTTGAATCCCGCATTCTTACGGATTTAACACCCGTTGACTCATAAAAAAAACAATTGGGAGGCTGGGCGCGCGGCAAGCCTTCAAAATAACGGGGCAAATTAATTTTTCGCCTGGATTATGACCTTGTTTTCTTCCGTCTGGGCGGCGGCCGGATCGGTCTTGCCCGACTGGTTGAAACGCATGGAGACGATTTTTGAAATTTTATCCTTTTCCATGGTAACGCCATAAAGAACATTGGCGGCGGCGATGGTCTGGCGATTATGGGTAATCATGATAAATTGCGAATCCTTTAAAAAGCCTTTCAACACATTGATGAAGCGTTGATTATTGGCGTCGTCCAAAGCGGCGTCCAATTCATCCAGGACGCAGAACGGGCTTGGCTTGACCATAAAGATGGAAAACAACAGCGCCACCGCGGTCATGGTGCTCTCGCCGCCGGAAAGCAGGGAAATGCTCTGCAGTTTTTTACCCGGGGGACGCGCGTAGATTTCAATGCCGCATTCAAGAATATCGCCTTCGTCCGTCAGAATCAATTTTGCCGTCCCCCCTCCAAACACCTGGCTGAACATTGCCTGAAAGTTCTCGTTTATCTGGGCAAAAGTTTTGGCGAACATTTCGGTGGTTGTCTGGTTGATTTTCCTGATTGCATCCAGCAGCTGCTGGCGCGCATTGACCAGGTCTTCCTGCTGTTTGCTCAAAAATTCGTATCTTTCCTGCAATTGCTGGAGTTCTTCAATCGCCCCCGTGTTGACCGGGCCCATTGCTTCAATCTTGGCCCGCATCTCGGCAATCATTGCATCGAGCTGTTCGGGCGCAGGTTTCCCGCCCTCGGCCCATTCCGGCTCGGACGCATTAAGGACGGCTTCTTCGGTAAGATGATATTCGCCGGTGATTCTTTCAAGGAGATGTTCGCGCCGCATGCGCAATTCAATGACTTTTCCATTCAGATCGCTCTGTTGATTGCGCTGGGCGTCCCAGCCGGAACGCAAACGCTTTAATTTTTCATCGGCGTTCTTGCATTCAACCAGCAATTTATCGCGGTCTTCCTTGATGTGATCGTGTTGTTCGGCATTTTTCGTCTTTTGTTCCTGTAAAAGCGGCAGGCGTTTGGCGGCCTCTTCATTCGCCGCTTTCAAATTCGCGATAGATTCCTCGTGTTCGCGGATACGGTCATGGCGGCTGTTTATCAGCGATTCAAGCTGGGCGATGCGTTCCTTTTGCGCCGCACCCATCTGGGTAAGATGACCGACCTCCTCGCGGTGCCGGACAGCGCCGACATTGGCGGCCATTACTTCGGCTTGAAGCTCTTTATGATTCTGTTCAAGTGTTTTAAGCCCGGCGTTGAGCTCTTCAAGCTCGTGTTTCACCGCAACCCGTCGGGCGCGGATTTCGTCCATTTTGGCGACAAGCTCGCTCTTGCGTTCAGTTGAATCGCCCTGTTTTTCAATTTCTTTCAGTTCCCAGGAAACGGTTTCCAGATTGTCGCGGGTTTTGTCGGATTCGCTCTTGATTACAAAATGCTGTCCCTGCTGTCCGGCCAGCGCCTGTTGTCTGGCGTTGAGCTCCGCCTGCATTTTACCAAAAATATCCTTTTGGTTTTTTTGAGCTTCAATCAGCCTGTTTAAGCCCTCCTGGGCAATGGAAAATTCTTCCTTCTGCGTTAATAAACGCGCTTTGATATCACCGCAGCGCTGTTGCCTGAGAATCGGGCTTTCTTCCGGCGGCAAACCCGCTCCGATTTGCAGAACGCCTGAGCCGCGGATAACGACGCCTTTTCTTGTGACGCAAACGAGCGCAGAATCAACATTCTGTTTCAGGAAATCGGCGGATTCAACCACATGGACATTCTGCAGCAAGCGCGTGAACAAAGGGCGGAATTGTTCCGGGAATTCTGTTTTTTCAAGGAGGCAAATTGATTCCGGCGGCCGATTCACGGCCGCCGCCGGAACGAAGGGCATGTCGGCGACAACAAAGCTTGCGGAACCGTTATTATTTTCCTTATCCGATGCGTTGATGATCCTCAGCGCGCCGTCAATATCTTTAATAATAAAAGCGTCCAGCAAATCACGCAAGACGGCTTCAAACGCAATCCGGTAGTCAGGCTGGACTTTAACCAGCTTATAAAGCCTGCCGAGCAGGTTTTCGCGCTCAATCCCGCCAACCGCGCATTCATGCTCGTCGCCGGTTTTTTGCGGATTTTGGGCGGGATCGGCGTCCGAACCCAATATTTCAGCCTGCGCCGTCAAGGCCGCGATCTCTTTTTCACGCCGGCTGATTTCCGCCTGGGCGGATTCTATTTGACCGTTGTTTTTATTGCCTTCCTCTTCAAGTTTCCGAAGCGCCTGTTCGGCGTCGTTCACGGCGCCCAGCATCTCCTGCACGGTTTTCTCAGCGGCAGTCACACGCTCCTGCTGTTTTTCAAGCAGGAGCCGCAAATTTGCCTGCTCAGCGGCGCGGCGCTCGCGGCGGCTCGCGCTGACGCGATCGTTATTTTCCAGCTGATGAAGCTCGTTCTGTGATTTGGTCAGCTGGTCCCCCAGTTCCATTGATTCCGTCAAAAGCCCCTGGATAGCGTTCTTTGTTTTATCAAGTTCTTCCTCGTGCCGCGCATTTTCTCCGCCCTTGATTTTCAGGTTTTCCTCGGCTTCCCGGAGTTTAACTTCGGCTTCTTTCAGTTTTTCCCCGCCCTGCGCAAGAGCTTTGCGGACATCATCAAGCTCGCTTGCCGCCGCGTCAATTTCATCTGCATTGTTTTTAATGAGCCGCTGGTGTTCGACCAATCTCTGGTTGTTGTTTTCCAAAGACTGACGCAGCTGGTTTATTTGCGATTCGACCTGCATGGCCGCCTGCTGTAATTCCGATATTTCGACCTCGATTTTCTCCCTCTCTTCCTGGAGCCGGTTGTTGTCCAGCTCAACCTGCTCAATATCATGCTGGAGGGCTTCATTCTTTTCCACGATGGAGGCGTGTTGCGCATCCATGGCCGCTATTTCGGCCGCCATTGATTTCAAACGTTCCCGGGCCGTATAGACGTCATATACCCGCATCTGTTCAAACATTTTTTTGTAGCGTTCGGCTTTGCCGGCCTGGCGCTGAATGGAAATAATCTGGCGTTTGACCTCTTTGATGATATCCGCCAGACGCAGAAGATTGTTTTCGGTCTGTTCCAGCTTGCGCAAGGCTTCGCGTTTGTCAGCTTTATACTTGGTGACACCGCTTGCTTCTTCAAACACTTCCCGGCGGTCCTCCGGCCGGGCCCGCAAGATAAGATCAATTTTTCCCTGTTCCATTACTGAATAGGAATTTGATCCCAGGCCGGTATCCATGAAAAGCCGTTGAATATCTTTCAGCCGACAGGGGGTTTTGTTAATAAAATATTGGCCTTCGCCAGAACGGAACACGCGGCGCGTTACGGTTACTTCGTGATAGTCAGTGCCCAAAACCTGCTCACAATCAGTCAGCGTCAAGCTTACTTCGGCCATGTTTTTCGGAGACAAGGTGTCGGTGCCGTTAAAAATACAATCTTCCATTTTTACGCCGCGCAGAAGACGGGCGCTTTGTTCGCCAAGCACCCAACGGATGGCATCGGAAACATTGCTTTTACCGCAGCCATTCGGCCCGACAATCGCGGAAACACCCTCTCCAAATTCAAGAACAGTCCGGTCGGCAAAACTCTTGAAACCAACTAATTCCAAGCTTTTAAGATGCATATCGCCTTCCCATTATACAGGTTATTGACAATTTATTAACAATTTGCCGACCACTATAACATGCGGTTGCAAAAATTACAACTACAATCTGTAGTAAAAAACAAGTTACACCTTTATGAATAATAACTTATAAAGGAAATAATCTTCAGTCCGTTTTCTGTTTTGGGAAAAAATCACCCAAAGTAATGTTTTCATGCCTTTTATTGATTTTATCAATCCTGGCGGTTAAATAACCGGTTTGTTCTTTAATCATCGAAATAAAGATTGAAGAGGCTACGGTGTCGGCGCCGCTGGCGCTGACCGTATCACGTTCAAGACGGTCAGATGTTACCACGAGAATATTTTCCGGACGTTCTGCCTGCCAAACGAGTCTTTCGATGACGCTATCGGCGGTGCTGGCCGGCGGCGCATAAATGACTTCGATTATCTCGCTTTCTTTCTGCCTGGCCGGCGCTTCTTCATCTTCAAATTGGCCGTCAAAGACAACCGTTATCCGCCGGGCAAGAATATCCGCCAGCGGTTCCAGTCTGAGAAGGAGATCTTTGCGCGAGCGGGTAATATCGCCTTTCATGGCACCCGCCGAAATTTGATGAAGCAAATTGTAACCGTCAATAATCAGCCACTCTTTCATATAAATTTTGCCTCCGGCAAAATTTAAATCTCCCGTATCCATTTAGCCGACTGCAGTAAGCGATTTTAGTGAAATTTTCTGCCCTCAAAGCGGATTATCCGCCCTGCGGATCCCTCGGAGCTCGTCGGTTGACGGGCGAGAATGAGCGCGAGGGCTGAAATTTCATCAAAACTGTATAATTTATGCAAATGGCTGTATCATGCGCAGCCCACAGGGCAAGGCAAGCATGGGCGGTACCGGATTTTCCGCCAAAGGCGGACCAGCCCGTGGCTGGCCTGCGGCTGGGAACCACCTGTATGGGCGGTACAGGATTTGAACCTGTAACATCCACCGTGTAAGGGTGGCGCTCTGCCAGTTGAGCTAACCGCCCGAAATTTTTATATTATTGCCCGGTCAATGAGCTAATGTCAAGATTTGCTTGAAAAACAAAACACGCCGTGAAGTTGTTTCCAAATTCTTCTTGCCTTTGAATTTTCATTGTGATAATCATTTCAATAAATAAAAGCTTGAATGGATATGACGAAAACCGATTGGAATCGGAGAAACGGGCAGACCGCGCCCAAAGCTTCGCCCGTCTGCAACCCGCCGGTGGCAGATAGCATCGCGGGCAGACATTGCGGCGGGCCGACCCGCCTGCAACGCCTATGGCGTAGCCATTGCGGGCAGGCAACTGTTGAATATGCCATCGCAACCGGCGTATTGATTGCGTTGGTGGTAATCATGGGGCTTTTTCTGACAACGTTCGGCGATTATGGCGAACGCCTGTTGGCGATAATTGCCTCTGATTATCCCTGAAATCAAGCAGGCAAATATTTTGACAACAAATTGAAATGCGAGCAAAGGAGGGATATTCATTTGAAAATAAATAAAAAATCGCGCGCCGGCCAGACCCGCCCGCAACGCTTTGCGCAGCAATGCGGGCAGACCATGACAGAATACATCATCATCGTTGCCATCATCGCGCTGGCGGCCCTGGCTGTTTTCGGCCTTTTCGGCGATCAGATCCGGAAAATGATCGGCGGCGCTGTGACTGAACTGGGCGGTGACCAGTCTGAAGTTGACACCGCGACCGAAACAAAGTCCGTTGATTATCTGAAAACCCTGGGATCCGGACAGGGGAACTGAAGAAAATGCAGAATGAAAAATGCAGAATGCAGAATTAAGAAATCAGAGACCTGAGATCGGGGTCAAGTTGTGGCGATTTAGCGCTCGCCATACTTCGTTCGGCATTCTTCGCCCGTCATTCCGCATTCTACATTCTGAATTCCACATTTCTTCCCGCTCTGGCCTGGCCGCGCCCAAAGTTACACATTGTGGCGGGCAGGCCCTTGTTGAATCCTGCCTGGTTATTGCGCTCATCTGCCTGATCCTGGCCGGTCTTTTTCAGCTTTCCCAGCTTTATTCGGCCAGGGAAATCACCGCTTATGCCTGCGCCCGCGGCGCCCGCGCCAAGACGGTCGGTTTCAACGATTTCATGGTGATGAAATCGGTCCTTGTCGGGACCATTCCCAATGCCGGCAAGATGACTTTTCCCGAAACTGCCGGCGGACCGCTTACCCAAATGGCCATGGAACGCGGCAGGATTCCGCTCTATCTGGGCGCCGAATGGCATATGCTGGACGGCATTCTGCAGTATGAAGACTGGGAAACGATAAATTGGAATTATACGGACGCCAACAGCCTTCTTTTCCAGTTTTCCGTTTCTCAGAACCTGCCTTTAAGGTATTTTTCCTCTTTTTTCAAAGCGTTTTACAGTGCCGACGCGTTCCCAATCAATACCGAACTTCAGTTGGATAACCATGCCGCGCTGTATCTTGAACCCTGAGGAAATGCAGAATGCAGAATGTAGAATGCAGAATTAAAGAATCAGAGGTCGGAGGTCGAAGAGTCAGATTTTGGCGATTTGGCGCTCATAATGCTTCGTTTGGTATTTTTCGTCCGTCATTCTGCATTCTGCCTTCTAAATTCTACATTTCTTCATGCGGCGGGCAGGTCATGATTTTTCTACTCATGGTCCTTTTATTCCTTTCCGTTGTGCTCGTCTGGAATTTTGACCTGCACAACGTCATCCACCTTAAATTACGCTCGCAGAATGCGGCCGACGCCGCCGCCCTCGCCGCCGCCCGCTGGCAGGGCATAACCCTGAACCTGATCGGCGACCTGAATATAATGCAAGCCGTTGCCCTGAGCGCCGGCGCGGACAACGCGGCCCGACAGATTGCGGAAACCCAGTCCAGGCTGTGTTACGTCGGACCAATGATCGGTCTTCTGGCCTCCCAACAGGCCGCCAAAAATAACGGCATCCATGTCAATGCGTCTTTCAGCGAACGCCTCGCCGCTCACGCCAGAACCGTGCTTGCCGACTACAATGCCGTTTTCGCCGAACCATACGCTGATTGCTGGAATGAATACGGCGCTATGCTCAGCGCCATCGCGGACAGCGGCGCGGCGGCTGGCCCGGATAACACCTGTTTTTACACGGATTATTCCGCCGGTCATACTCTTCTGACCATGAATTTTTACGATGCCATCGCCGGCCGGGATTGGTGCTGGTTTTACTGGCATGCCGCCACTCTTTTGCAAACCTATGCCGATTATCAATCGTGGCCCGCTTTGCCGCCCCAAATCCCCGAAACCCAACCGGAAAACAGCGAAGTCTACGGCCTCGGATTAACAACCATTTCCACCCTTCCCGGAGGACCTCTGACTGTCGCCAAAATGAATGAATTGCGTGTGGAAAGGAATCTTGCCCCGCAGGTTATCAAAGATGAGGTTGTAACCGCCATGGGCGCGGGCAAATGGTTCATATACGACTCTTCAAAATGGAGCGAATGGGCGATCATGAACGATTCTTCCTTCCCAATTTTCCCCGAAAGACAAGTCAAACCGCAATATGATTACACGGGGGCCGATGCGGTTGCGCGCATTGAAGCCGTTGCCGAGCGGCATCTGCCCGGCTCATCCGACCGGCAAATTTCATGCACCGCCGCGGCAAAACCATTCGGCTATTTAACGGCCGGCGATGGAACCCAAATCAGGCCGGACGCCTACCAGATCGTCCTGCCGGCTTTTCACGATATCCGCCTGATCCCGGTTGACGCCTCCTCATCGCCAAGCGGGGGCGCTTACGACCTGACCTGGCGCGAACATATTGAAGACCATTTACCGGTCTATATTGATAACGGCCCGGGCGGCCTGGATGCGGATTGCTGGTATTGCCAGCAACTCATTACCTGGGAAGATCCCGCCTTCCGCCAGACCGGTATTGAATGGCTAAGCGATACAACCCATTCCTGCGAAACCTTCAGCCCGGGCAGTGGTCCCGGCGGCGGGACAAGGAGGGGACATTGAGGAAATGTAGAATGCAGAATGCAGAATTAAGAAATCAGAGATCAGAGGCCATGGATCAGACCGTCAGTTTTTTACAAATTAACATTCGTCATGATTCGTTCGGCATTTTTCGCCGGTCATTCTGCCTTCTACATTCTGCCTTCTGCCTTTCTTCCCGCGGCCAGGCCGCGCCCAAAGTTACACATTGTGGCGGGCAGGCCATGATTGAATTCACGATCGCGCTGGTCGCCATCATGGTGATTATTATCGGTACGATCCTGCTTAATAAAATGGAATGGGTTCATACCCAGACAATGACAACCGCGCGCGCAACGGCCGGCGCGCTTGCCCTTGGCCAGGTTTATCAAGGCTCGCTTGACGCAAAATTCATATCGGATTGGGAGGCGGGCGCCGACAACATACGCTACACCCATGACGATGAGCCTGACCTTGACGGGACCGCCGTGGCGTTGGTCGGCGGCATTGCCGCCAATGCCGGTCCGGCCGGATTTTCCTCCCTCCCGACCAACGCCATAACAAAACTGCAATCTTCCCCCACCCCCATAAACGAATTTTATCTCGTGAAGGGCCATGAAAGCAGGGCGGTTGATTTATCCGCCATTCCGGCTGTCAGCCGTCTGATCAGCGGTGAGCCGGCGATTTCCGTGGAAAGCGAAGCCTGGCTGACATGGACAGGAGGAATATATTGAAAAAATTATTTCATGACTTTTTTTGTTTTTTGTATTCGGCTGAAATAAGAGCGCCCTTCTTCCTCGTTCTCGCCTTCCTGATCTTTCTGCCGTTTGCCCCTTCTTCCGGCAAAGTTTTTTTGAACCGGCTGTTGGTAAAAGGTTCGTCAATATTTGACTTGTCGAAATTTGACACAACCGGCAGTTGGCGCCGGATATACCAGGCCCCCTTGACCATCAATGGCGCCCGCGCGATCCTTTCCATTCACGGATGCGACGAACCGCTGGAACTGGTAAAAACGAGGCTCAAACAGAGTTTTGGATTATCAATGGAAAATTCTTTCTGGATATCAGCTGTTTCCAGCAATCAACTCACCCGCTTGCTGGCATTAGAAATGCCCGGCTCGGGCAAATCTTTGATTTTTACCATGGATCGGTCGCCGGCCGAATTTTCAAAACCGGCAACCATTCCCCCGGAAAGCATTTTTACCGCCTACACACTGCTTCCCGCAAGCAGGGTGGAAACGATAATCAAAAACGAGGAAACCGGCGCCATGCTGGAAACCAGGATCTCCGATGCCGCGCCTGACATTATCATCGGCGAGATTTCCGCAAAATTATCCCGGCACGGCTGGAAACAGGTTCACCCAAGCGCCATGGCCGAGCGCGGGGCAAATCCGGACGAAAACGGCGGCAGGTCAAAACAGCGCTTTTTGATTTTCCAGCGCGGGGATGCGATCTGCACTCTTTTGGCCGGCCCGGCCTTGCGCCCAGACAAAACCTGTGTTACTATTTTGCTTAAAGAAAAAATGGACAATAAGCTCTGAGGGGGAATATTATGAAACAAAAAATTATCCTGCTCGTTTCCATCGCCGCCGGACTCGCCGCCTTCTGGCTGACCGGCAATTATTTGCGGCATGAGCGCGAGCGTATCCTTGGCAGCGCAAAAAGAATTTTTGTCGTCGTCGCCGAGCGCGATCTTCCGGCGGGGACTGTCATTAAAAACGATGACTTGGCCAAATCGCTTGTTTTTCAAAGCAATGTCGGCGGCCGGGCCATTATGCCGGAATCGGCGCGCGAAATTATAGGAAAAAAACTGCTCTATAATATCGGCCGCGGCGATCCGGTCCAATGGTCGGATGTTGACGTTCCCTTCAAGGGCGAAGCGGGACTGGCGGGAATGATTAATCCTTCCATGCGCGCGATTTCCATATCGGTTGACGCCGTCTCTTCGGTCAGCGCCATGATCAAGCCCAACGACCATGTGGATATCATCGGGACATTTTCATTTCCTTCGCCGACCGCCGCCGCTACGATTGAAACCGTAACCCTCACCGTCTTGCAGGATGTAACCATCCTGGCCACGGGCCAGACAATGGCCGATAAAGCGGCCCCTTCCGGGCGCGCCGAAAGAGCCCCCCGGGGATACAATACCGTCACCTTTGAGGTTACGCCGTCTGAGGCGGAATTACTGGTTTTTGCCCAATCAGTCAGGGGAAAATTGAGTCTTGCGCTTCGCAATCCGGCCGATGTCACCTATATCACCAATATGCCCTCCGTCAATTTTGAGCATCTCCAGAAACAATTGCCGGCGCTGAATAAGATCCGTCAACGCGATATAAGGCATAAGAAAGATATCTGAAATGTAGTTTGTTAACGCAATCGGAAAGAATAACGTCCGGATTGCGGCATTGAATCTGATTTCACAAAACGTGAAATTAAACTATTTGACATTTAAGCGGCAAAGAACGATGTTTTTCGCAAAACAATAAACATAGGGGGTAAATCCATGCAAAAATGGCGTAGAAACGCTTGGCTGCTGGCCGTGCCAATAATGGCTTTTGCATTTGTCCTGCTCGCTACGATCGGCCTGACTCAGTCAACGGAACAGGCCGAAAGTTCCGACAACAGTAAGAATTACGAAGAGGTCTTTTTTTCAGCAATAGACACAAATTATCCCGATATTATCTATATAGACTGGAGCGCGCTGAAAGCGGCCGCCCATGAATCCTCCTGCGCAGAGTGGTTTCTTGGCGCGTATAGA
>Ga0074199_1002152_pt1 | contig 13205 bp, 6 predicted proteins | sample EPASupsiteSAE347_FD_64528 | JGI IMG/M metagenome (GOLD analysis project Ga0074199, IMG submission 64528) | Bioremediated contaminated groundwater from EPA Superfund site, New Mexico - Sample SAE3-47 | ecosystem: Environmental > Aquatic > Deep subsurface > Groundwater > Contaminated ...
AATTCCACCAGGGGCCGGTAACAATCCAGCACCCGGCGCACCTTCCTCGAAGGAAACGGCCACAACGAATACGATGCCCCGGAGATCAGGCATTTCTGCATCATTTCCTCCACGCGCGCCGGGTCGCGATTGAAATCATAGGACAAAAACAGCAACGGTTTTTCGACACAGGCATATTTCACAACATCCGCAATCCAGGATGAGCCTTCGGCCATGTGCCCGTCAACCCCCTGCTGGGCTTCGATATCCAGGCAGCCGTTGGCGAAAACAAGCTTGCCCTGTTTTTGCGCCTGCCAGGTTATCTCCGGCACATTGCGCACATAGCAGTTCCGCATCATGTAGGCCGGTTTGTTGCCGGACATGGTAAGCCCGTCGTCATGCGCAACGTCCAGGCCGCCATAACACACCTGGTCCAGGAATATTCCGTCCGCGTCCGGATATTGTCTGAAAATACGGGCAAACATGTCCCTGATTTCGCGTCCGAACGGAGTGGAAGGGTCGGCGTTCATCAGGTATTGATCGCTCCAGGCCGTTAGCGGCTTGCCGTCCTTTCCCATGGCGATGGAATCCTTGAAATGTTTACTGACATAGGGCGGATATCCGTCGCCGGTCGACTGGAAATACAACAAGGATTTTAAGCCGTGCTTGTGGACCATTTTTATATGTTCGGCTATTAATTTGGGCGACACTTTCCCGCCGGACTTCTTGAACTCGTGATAATTTTTAAGGTCCAGGACTCGGGCCAGGTTATCCCATTCCGGTTCGCGCGGAACATAATTGCCGTAGAATGGGAAATGGGCGTGCAATTCCTCCCACTTGGCGCCGCTTTGCGCGACCGATTGGATTTCACTTTCTTTTACGAACGGATGCGAAAAGAGGTAACCGCCCTCGATATCGCGCACGTTCGGATTGGAAGGCTTGAAATACGAGGGATGCATGTCAACAACGCGTTTCAAGGCAGGCCGCCAGCACGCCTCGTGCGTAAAGATAAGCAGTTCCACAACCGTTTTCTTGTTCCGCCGCAGTCCCAGCAGGGACCATTCGACCGTCATTCCCTCGGAGCGGTAATCCTGGAAACAAAACTCCAGTTTGGACGACGGCGCTCCCAGCGGCTTCACCACGCTTAAGCCGGCTTTGTCATTGTAAAACGACACCATGGGGATGATCGTGCCATAACAAACGTCTCCATACGCCAGTCTTAATCCGCCCAGGCGTTCAAGCTTGGCCGGAAACTGGGATTGGGCCGACCACACGTTCAATCCATAAGCCGACTTGGGGTAGGGGATAAATTGTCTGACAACGATTTCCCGGTCTTTTTCGCCGGCCTTCAACTCAAGCTCAATGCGCCATGAAAGCCCGCGCTCATCCATCCGCCAGCTTTCCCTGGCCGTGAAGGCGGCTCCTGAAAAGTTTTTTTCGTTTTCGATTGTTTTCCCGGCGTGGTCGTTATAAACCTTCCGGCTCAATCGAAAATCGTCCAGCATGTCGTTGAAACTTTGGTTTGTCAGTTTGTCCTCGATGATCAAGCCGGCCGGCCATGCGTTCCAGGGTTTGCCGTTTTTAATGCCGATTTCAATCAGATTGCCGCTCCGGCCGGAAAACACCGCAGCCATATTTTTGCCGGGCAGCCTGATCCTGATATCCGCTGTCCGCCTATCGCCGGAATTCCGTCTGTCATTTATAGTCATTTTTTGTCTCTCCTTGATTTACACGTTTATGGAATTCTAAAGATGGCGCCGTTCGGCGACCAATATTCATAAGCGCCCATGTCCACGATCCGGTTCCAGATGCGGGTCTGACCGTCCAGATCCACGGCATTGGTCATCCAGTCCTGGTTGGTGCCGGTATTCTTACAGGGGGAGCCGGCGCTCAAGCGGTAATTGCCGGAAGCGGTATCGGCAAAAAGCGGGTCATTGGTGATATTGCCGCTACCGGTCATGGCCGGATATGCGCAATTGAACGAACCCGTGGAAAAGGCGGTCAACGAAAAGTTGGGATTGGTTGAGGCCGTGTTGAAATAGGCGATACAATTATCAAGCTGGCCGTGAAAATCCAGCAAGGCTCCGCCGCAGCTATTTGATGCGGAATTGTACACGATCGTGCAATTCCGCACCACGTTTGTATTATAACAACTTATTCCGCCTCCGTTGTTGGTGGCTATGTTGCCGTAGACACAGCAGTTTTGTACAGTATTTCCAGCGGAAGAGCCTGAGGCGTAAAATCCACCGCCGTTCTTTGCCGTGTTGCTGACGATAACACATCGGTCGACGGTTGTGGCCAGGCTGAAACTCAGTCCGCCGCCGCTGTTTGTCGCCGTATTTCCCTGCAGGCTGCAACCGGCGATTTTCCCGCCGGCCATCAATACCCCGCCTCCGGAACCGCTTGTGCTGTTCCAGTTTATGGTACAATTGCTTATAACCGTGTCGGGGTTATAAAAAAGAATACCGCCACCGCCAGAATTCAGCGATATGTTGCTGATTATCCGGCAATTTTCAATCAAGGCCGCGTAATTTGGAGGCGCGACATATATTCCGCCTGCGCTGTCAGTGGCCAGGTTATTCGCCACCAGACAGTTCCGAACCGTTCCGCCATAGGTCAAATATATTCCGGCGCCGTAGGATGTATAGCCGTTCGTTATGGTAAAGCCGTCAAGAACTATATTTGCGGCGGTCGAATAAAATATTCTATATGATCCCGCCTGATTTCTGGCCACAATGGTCGCTTCCGGACCGTTGACACTTTTGACCGTGATGTTGGTGGTTATTGAAATTTGCGACGAAACATAATAAACCCCGTCCGTGACAATGACGATGTCTTCCGGAGAGGCCGCGTTGACCGCTGTCTGAATATCATGGGCCGCCGTGTTCCAGCTAGTATACGGGGCGGACGGGGAGGGAGAATTCGCCCACACATAACGATCCACAGCCTGAACAGAAATGCAAAACAAAAGGCAAATGAACAGTACCAGAGTGTTAACTCGGTTGTTGTTGGGTGATAACGTCATGTCCCCCCTTTCTTTATTTCAATATGTTTAAGTTGTTAATTAGTCGTGCGAGTGTCTGTGGTAATTTTCAGTTATGCCTGATTTTTTTTATATTTTAACCTGACGTAGCCGGCCTTGGCAAGCATTTCAAAGGCATTGATCATATGGCGGAGATTGACCGCCTGCGCATTGTCATGTTCGGCTGTCCGCGCAATATCCCAAACTGATCTTCTGCCGTCGCACAAGAAAAGCCAGAGTTGGGAAAAACCAAATTCCACAAATTTTTTGCGTTCCCTGGCGGAAAATTTGCACTGCGACCACAATCCGCCGCTGACAAGGCGTACGGGCACCATGTTGTCGGCAGCCAATTCATCGCGGTCTTGCGCATGACCGAGTTGACGCATTGTTTTATCACGTCCGGCCGCCTTTTTGGCCAGCATCCTGTTCAGACGACGTTGTTCTTCAAAAAGCGCATTTTTAACGCGTTTTGGCAATCTTTCGTCGCCTCTGTTTTTTCTTCCCAAACGCGCGACGCTTTGCCTCATATTTTCCGCCTTTTGCCTCAGATAATTCATATCAAAGTCTAGGCGCTTTCTCAAGCCCGCGATACTGTCCTTGTTGAAATCAAATGAAGAACCGTATTTCCTTATCTCGCGTTCAACATGGTCAGCGCTGATTTTTTGAAAATATTCCAGATCGTCATGGGACGCGCATGCAATCAGTAAGGCCCAGGTCAGCGAGGTCAGGGCGCTATGTTGGACCACATCTGGGTCTATCATTTCGAGAGTGCTGTGCGATTTGTGCCACGTCCGGCCGACCGATTGATAAGGAAATACATTCGACACATTTCCCAGGGTCGGATCGACCCAGATCGTATCCGTGCCGCACATCCATGGCGCCGTATGCCAGGCAACCATGGGTAAATGTTTGGCAAAATGCTTTTTCCAGAGCTGTACGAATAAAACATCCGCAAATGAAGCCTGAAACCCGGGACTTACGTGCAGGCACAAGGGTAGTCTGGTGTATTTCTGTTTTGTAGCGGCCCCATCGTAACACAGGGAGGCCACCCAGTTTTTGCGGCCTTTACAGTGCAAGGCGTAGTATTGCGAGCCTATCCATTCCCAGCCCATCATGAACCTGATCGTTCTTTGCGGCCGGGCCAAACGTTCCTCGGCGATCAGTTTCTTCATTATCCTTATCATCTCCAGTTGCATGCCGGCGCACACGGCATTGTCGTCAATTTGGCACTCATAGAGATGGGAGTAAAACACTACTTCATCCTGCGGATGAGTGCTACCGCGGATGGTTGCCGTGACAACGTCCGTTGTCCCTTCATAAGTCCGTGCGTCTATCTTTACACGTACCTTTAGGGGAGTTTTTGAGCCGCGGATTACCTTCTCCAGCTCCCTGCCTTTTTCGGGGCTCAGCACAAACCCGATCAGAGGCTTGTCCTGTTTGGTCAATCCCCATCCCCACAAGGAAGTCCAGGTGTTCCACCAGTGGGTTTCCTTGGCATATTCCACCGGCGCCGTGGAATAATCCGTAACGATTCCTGAGGCCCCGTTCCGGACCGCCAGCCCATAGACAAATCCGCCGGGACCGGAATGCGTAAAAACCATTTTACCGCGCGTGTCTTTCCACGCCTTCTCATCGCGCGCGTCGGCTATATAAACCAATTCGCGGATTTCCCCTTCCGGTTTTGTGGGGGGCGACCACCTGGTCAGGCCGTTGGGAACGGCTTTATAATCGGCTAGAACGTTTACCGCAATGTTTGTCGAATCGAGCAATTCCAATAGGCCATCCTCGGCCTCCCAGGCCAAGGGAAGGATCCAGTCGCCTAATTTCGTCCTGCCGTCGCAGGGGATGGAAATGCGCTCGAAATCGTCGGCGCCGTAGGATTTAATTTTTTTTTCCAGATAGTCGGCGGTCTTTTTATACCCGCTGAATCTGTTCCAGCGGTCATTTTCATAAATGACGGCCGCGTGAGCCAGAACGCGGTCGGCGCTGTAATGTTTTTCCAGCAAATCATATGGATCGTTTTGTGCTGCAGCCATGTGTCACCTTTCCTTTGTTTACAAGCATTTCTTCGCTATTGAGCAAAATCAGATTGTCGCGCTGTGATTTTAAATTCATCCTGCAAACTTGACGGCCCAATAGTCGTCCAGCCTGCGATGAAGATCTCTGATGAAGGGCCGGTCTTTGCGGCGCCAATGCATGCCGGTATATCCCTCGATAATCAAGCTCCTGTCATTCACGCTCCGGTCAATATCATCCTTGATCCATTCGTATTCGTGTTTTTCGGGCAGCTCGGAACCGATCTTTAAAAACGGTGATTTTCCCGCCTGTTTCGCTATGGCGAGCGCCGCGTCGATTGAGGTGCAACCGCTCGCGGTTTTGGAAATAAACCCGGCCTCGCTGACCTTGACCGGAAGGTTTTCGAGCGTCGCCCTGAAAACATGCGGTCCGCTGCAGGGATGAATTGAAACTTGGTTGAAAATGCCGGCTATGCGCAGGTCATGTTCCAGCACATGATTTTTGTAAAACTCCTCCGACACCATGTTAACCGAACATTCACAGATATGTGGCAGGCCTGCCTTCAAATCCCACGAAAAACGCTCCTTGCCGATCCATTTTCTGAAGTTCAGATAAAGTTCGATCCAAAAATCGGTGATTTTTTTCATCGCTTTACGAAATTTTTCATCGTCGTCCAGCGGCGCAGTGAACACCTCGTTGCCGAAGAGGGCGTGGGCCAGATTGAAAGGCCCCTGCATGTCCGGCAGTTGAATCTTGAAGGCGGAAGGCAATTCTTGTATGATTAGCGCTATCCGTTCGCGCATGTCCGGAAGAGGTCCGGCGCGTTCCGGGTCGGGGGAGGACATGGCTAGGAATTTGTCGATGCTCAACGTAAATGCGGGGGTATTTTGGGCGTCCTTGTCGAGCGGGATGCCGAAACAGGGCACGAGCGCGTAGGAATTCACGCCGCCCGGGCTTAAGGCAATATTGACCGGATTCAGCAGCTTGAGCGGTTCCAGCCTGGCCATAAGCTCACGGGCAAGCCGGGCTTCGACGCCGTTCCCCGCCATCCGTACTTCCGGGAAAACGGGCGCCTCTTCGCCGCGAGCCTGATCGCCGGGGACTGCCAGGTGCATCATTGCAAAAACAGGATATTTCCATGGTTTACCGGAGTAGGCGGCCTCTCGTGATGGCTGGTACTGACGATCCGGATGTTCGGCGTATGTTTCCAGGAAATACTCGGCGGCCTGCTTCAGCGAAACGATTGTTTTTTTGGGCATACGTGTGTTGCTCAGGTTATGAAAAACATTTTACCAAAACAAGAACATCAAACTGTTTCAATGTTACGGTGCCTTCAAGCCGTTTGCCGGTCAACAGGTCGAGATACGCGCCCGGCGGACAAAATGAACGGCTTTCGGGACCGGGGTTGTTAATGAAAATTATTTTTTTGCGCCCTTTTTGCCGCACGGTGGCAAACAAACCTTCGGGCAATTCGAATTCCGGCTCCAGTTTCAACCAAGCGGCGAGCGCCCGGTAAAAACGTTCATACCCTATCTGGTCCAGAATGGCGCCGAGGTAGATAGCTTTGCCTTTTCCGTATTTGGCGGCCGTGACGGCGGGTATGCCGTCAAAAAAGCGGTTTTCAAAACGCGCCAGTATTTTTACGCCGCGTTTCATCAGCTTGATTTCATCGATCCATTGAACCTCTCCGGGAGGTTCGCACGAAAAGTCGTCGGCAAAACCGCCGATACCCACGACGCCGGCCTTGCAGTAATGCGCGCCGTAATCGCGCATTTCTATGCCGAAAACGTCGGTAAGGTTTGCCGGCGCCGGAACATCCCATACTTTCGCATGTTCGTCGGCAATTCCGGAGATACTGCTCATCACAAGCGTTCCGCCGCCGGCGACAAACCTTCTCAATTTTTCAGCCAAGTGGCGGGGCAGGATATAAAGCCCAGGTGCCACAATGATTTCGTATTTAGAAAAATCGTCGTTTGGGTAGACAATGTCGCAAACGATGTTGCAGCGCGTCAGGGCGCCGAAATGGCGGGACATGTGCGCTGCATACCCGTTGCCGGCTCCGCCGCTGAATGAATCATGCTTCGCATAACGGGCAAAGTCCACATGATTTTCAAAGGTAAACAGGAAGGCCGCCTTTGATGGAACCGGCAGCGAACCCTCAATGGATTTCGCGATTTTCGCCACATCCCCGGAGAGTTTCCTGATTTCGGAAAATATCCGGCCCGGCCGGCGATGCACGCCCACAAGGCCGTAACCATCGCGCTCAATGCCGTTCGGGCAGGTATCCACGCGAAAAAAATTGATCAAATCCGCCCCCCTGCCGATCTGGGTCAGGGCGCTCCAGCGGGTTTCACCACGGAGCGGCATGTTCCTGGCGCGTCCCCACTGGTATTCATGAAACCAGATATTGCCGCCGTGCTTCATCCCGCGCAGATACGCATGCGCGAACATGTCGTGCTGAAAAGTGTCGCCGAAAAGAATCTCGTCGTTCAGGCTGTAATGATCTCCGGCCGTGACGTCCAGTTCCGCGGACATGGCCTCGTGGTCATAGCCGAACCACGTGGTCATATAGTTGGTGGTGATCGGAGCAGTGACGCCGCTCGACCGGAGCGTCCTGATCTGTTTGTAGAAGCATTCAATGGTCATTTCGGAAAAGAATTTCTGCCAGGTCATCCAGAGGCCGGCGTGCGGATACGTTGTCGGAAACGGAACTTCGGAAAAATCGCCGAAGGTTTGGCCGAGAAAATGCGTGCAGAGCGAATCGTTAAACCGCCGGATAGTGCCAAAGCGTTTGGCGCACCATTCCCGGAAGTGTTTCAGACAACGCGGACAGAAGCAAAACGGATGGCCCAGTTCATTGTCGATCTGCCAGGCCAGTACCTGCCTATTTTTTGCGTAGCGGCCGGCCAGACGGGCTACAATCCCCTCACAGAGGCGATGATAGGCTGGCGAGGTAGGACAGGTGTAGCGTCTGACGCCGAATCCATACGGCTTGCCGTCCTCACGCACCGGAAACATCTCCGGATATCGTTCGCAAGCCCATATCGGCGGTACAGCCGTAGGCGTGCAAAGAATCACGCGGACATGCTTTTTATCGAGCATTCCCATGATTTCGTCAAGCCATGCCAGATCGTATTTACCCTCACGCGGTTCCTCCTTGTCCCATGCGAATTCACCCATACGTACGAACGAAAGTCCGGCTCGGGCAATCAACGAGACATACTCGCGCCAGGCAGACCTCGGCTGTTGTTCAGGGAAAAACGCGCCGCCGATTCCGTGGAAGCTGTTTATACCTTTGACAGTCTGTGAGGTCATTTTAGAGACAACATTTCCTTGCATTCGTCATACATCAATTTTATACGCCGGCCATAAATGCTTTCGCCGCTTTTTGTCATACCACTTTCAAGATACCCGAGCAGTTCCTGCACAACATAATCTGGATACATTTTCGTGTAGTCGACAACCTTATTCGTGTTGCCGCACCAAATTTCCTCGGCGCGGCGGTAAAACGTCGCCATTTCCCCACTTGCCGGTCCGTAAAACTTGTCGCAGTAATCAGACAGCAGCACATCCACGTCAAGTTTGCTGTCCCAGAGCAGCTTTCCCTCCACATACAAGTTCCAGTGAGTCTTGCCGATATCATAGGCATAGTACCCACATTCCTGCCTCGCGCCCGCTTTCATTGTCCAACCGTCCTTCCCGAAATATCCAGTGGTTTCCGACTCGATAATCTCCCCGCGCGAAACATTCTTTAATTTCTTCAAATCATCGGCGATTATTCGTGTAAATATGACCGGTATTCCGCCAAGCGGATGCTTTTTTGCGTCCTCGCCCGAACATGCATAATGATTGTAATATTCCCAAACGTATAAGTTCGTTATGCCTGTTTTTTGCCACTCATCCAGAATCTTGTAAAAGAGATCATGCCGCCAGGGCCAGGCCCTGCGCTGGCAGATCGGCGCTATCATTACCCCCACATTGCCACAAAATTTTATTCCTTTGGGCGGGACGGTATAGTCCTCGTACGCGCAACATCCGACCAGCTTGCCGGGATGCGTTCTGCCGATTTCGTTTGCCACGCGGTTTATAAATCCCCAGACATATTTTGAGTGCGCGCCGCCGCCGTAGTAATATCCCCTGTCCATTTCATACTGGTTGCGGCAGGCTTCGCACTGGCACCATTTTTGCTCATCCTTCATCTCATCCATTGGCTCCAGCGGATATATTTTCTGGCCGGGATTGTTGTCGAAATATTTCCGAATGTCCTTTACGTACTGTTCGAAGATGCCGGGCGCCGACAAACATAATGAACCTTTATTGCTTGCTTCGGTCAAACGCATTCCGTTGGTCGTCACCGCGCACCATTCCGGATGTTCCTTGGCATGCCGACCGATGAAAAAATGCCACGAATGGCAGATCATCATAGGGTAGGCGCTCCCGTATCCGATCCGCCTGTACCATTTCATTGCCTCAACGTCCTTTGCCGCGTAAAAGGCCGCTCCCCATTGTCGGTATTCATAATCCGGCTCTTTCCGGAATTCCTCCGACGCCGCAGTTATTTCCCTGACTTTAGGAACAACTTCGCCGATTTCTCCCGGCATATACCACCTCACGCCAAGTTGCCCGAGAAACTCATAAACCGCATAAAGACTGCCTGCCTCTCCGTATATGTCATGACCGCTGGTCTGGTCATAGGTGAAATCTCCCGGCGATCCCCAGTACCACATGTTATGCAATGGCGGTCCCTTATAATCTCGTCCGACGAGGGCCAGCCAGTTATCGCGCGCAATAATCCTGAACCCATCATCTTTCAAATCATCTGTTTTTATGCCCAGTTTCCGAGTGTAGGCGCTTTCTCCCACAAAAATATAGCTTTGGTCATTACAAATTTTTATTTCCGCGCCGGGCTCGACCTCAACTATCGGCAGTTCAGATCCACTCATTTTCCGTATATATGTTTGCAGCTCTTCGGAAGCATATCGCACCAGGGTAAAATAGTTCGTTGAAAGAGGCATATCTTTTTCGATGATTATTTCGGCAACGCTTTCGCCGTTTTTTACTATCTTAACCGCTGATTCATTTCGTGTTAAGCATCCACCCGCCAGCAATAACACCGCGAGGCACGCGATTTCAGCCGGACAGGATGGGCATCTACTTTGTCGGTTTAACATAATTGCACCTCAGTATACTTTCAGAACCTTCCTCAGGTTCCGCCGAATTCATCGATTGCCGCCAGCATGGCCTTGATATTGTCGGGCGGAATGTCCCGCTCAAGGATATGGGCAGGACCTATGATAAGTCCATGATTGCGGCCAAGTACCTCAATGGTTTCACGCACGTGCTCGCGCACCTCTTTCACCGTGCCAAAAGGCAGAATGGATTGAACACCCAGACCGCCGGAAAATGAAAGACGCTCTCCATACGTCGTCTGAATCCAACGATGGTCCACGCATTCCGGTTGAACTGGATTCAGGATATCCACCCCGATTTCGATCAGATCGGGAACAAGGTCATTGATCCTGCCGTCGCTGTGAAACGAAAAAAGGATGTCCGGTTTGATCTCGCGCGCCGCGCGGATGAGCGTCTGGAGGAAGGGTTTAAACCATTTTGCAAACATGTTGCGGCTCATGAGCAATCCATTTTGCGTTGCCACGTCATCGGCCAGATGGATCACGTCCACGCCGGCTGCCGCGTACGCACGCGCCCAGGGGAGCCGCCGCTCCATGATCTTCTCCAGCAGCGCTGTCGCCATCGCCTCGTTCAGGGCCATATCCTCAAAAAGACGGTCCATGGAACGGATTTGCCAGGCGGTTTCGAAAATGGTGTCGCCCAGTCCGCCGGCCACGCAGATTCCATTGGCATGCAGTTCAGCCACCTTTTCCGGCATGCCGGCCGCGCGATAATCCGCCGCGAGGTCCGGCCAGGGATACGCCTCAATTTCCGCCACGGTCTCAGCCCGGGAGAGCGGATAAAGATATTCGGCATAGTGGTGCGATTGATCCCAAATGCGGCCGGCACCCCAGTCGTTCCACGTGACGTCCGGCCGATCGAAATATTTCGAATAATCCCGTTTTTCCAGCGATGGGTTTGGGACCACATAATCCAGGTCCACTCTGAAATGCCGGCGCAGCGCCTGGGAAGTAATGCCCAGCATATCGGACATTATCGCGGCCACCTCATGCTCAAATTCAATTAGCCGCGGGACACGGTCGGTTGGTTGTCGTCGTCCTGCCGCTACAAAACGTTCCCTGGGAGTCATTGGTTTCATGGTATTTGTTGATTATTGCCAATTGATGACCGCATTGATTTCCATAACCGGTTTGACCGTCAATTGAACGTCATGTGCGTTCTGAAAAACGAGACGCAGCGCGCCCGGCCGTGTCAAACGGTCGCGCAGGTGAATTTCCCAATCCAGAAAACGGCCAAAGGCATGATCGCTGATGAGCTCGTCATCCAGATAGGCGTACGCCATGGAGCCATCATGCCGGACCCGCAAACACAAGTCTTCAAACTCCGGTCTGAGCAAATCCGGGCTGACGGTCGTTTCCCATATCAAATCGCCGATTTGATGCCGTTTGCGGAAAATCAATGCCGGCGGCGGCACGTCGATTGAACCAGTGGCTTTATATAAACCGAACTCGGCATCGTATTCTTCCTGCAAATTCATGAAAGCGCCTCGCAATTCAGGCCTTGTCGGGGCCAGGATATAGCAGTAAAAATCGGACTCGTCTGTCTGGAGCGTGATACGTGTTTGAATATTTTCTAATTGCGCATCCATAAAGCGCAATGACGATGAGGCGATCGCGGGGCCGAACGGGGAGGGTATATCCCATACCTCGCCCGCGCGTTCCCGATTCATCAGGACATATCGTAGAGGCGAAGCGCTGTCGAATTTCACGATCTCCATGTCGTTGCCAGGCACTCCGATGATGGATACGGTGCAGGGGCTTTCCCAGTGAATCAGGGAACCGTTGCGGCTTTTGACGGCGCATTTTCCCGGTAGCACACAGCGGCTCTCGGTCGTGGCATCGCTACGGCTGTAAAGGATGACCTGCATCCCCTTGCCGTAAGGCCGGCGATCCAAAAGACTGGCCGTGGAATATTCCACGAAATGCCCTGTAGCCAGGCGCACAAAAAACGGCATGATCTTGTTTTCCTGCGGCGCCAGTTCCATTTGAATTCGTTTCGGATACTCCTGGCAAACCTCACAGGGAATGCCGTGCGGACTGGTCTCTACGCGGATGTCCCGCAGCCAGTCCGTCCCATGATTACGGGCATTGAGCATGATCAGAAAATTGCTCTCGCTCAGATTGAGTCCTTTATTCACCCGACCGCAGGCCCGCACCCTCCGCGGAATGCGTCGATTTTCATCCGTATGGCCGTTGCCTTCCTTGTGGTAGGCTTCGAAAAAATCGCCGTTGGCCGCGTCCACGCCGGGATAGGGGATGCCACAGCTGATTGCCTCAGCCCATGTTTCCTGCGGCTGACTGAGCACAATTTCCCGCTCGAAGGACCTCAGGAACCAGCCGAAGCGTTTCATCATCCGGTAGCTTTCGCGCAGATTGCCGGCAATTGTCAGCGGCGCCTGGAAATTGTAAATTCGCTGCGGCAGCATCCTTTCGGCGGTCCCATCGGGATATTCGCTGTCATTGAGCACGAAAAAGTTTATGCCGTTATACCCTTCCGCCAAGTGGCTGTACATTACCGCCTCGATAATTTCCGGCTTGACGATCGGCCCCTGAAAACCATTGGTGTGTTTATATGGCGGCCAGTCAAAAAACCTGGCAAACATTCCGCCGGCCGTTTCTATGCTGATTCGTGGCCGCTGATGCTCCTTCCACCAGGCAAGGCTGACCTCACCCATCTCGCCGTCGCTGCCGAAGCAGTTCGAAGGATATGCCCCGCCCGTATCTACCAAAGGCAATTTTTCTTTGCCGGGATAAGGCTTGTTGATATCAATGAGCGGAATATCGATATTGAATTTTTTGAGAAATCCGTTGAAAAACATGATGTGTCTGCCGCGCTCATCAGCGTCCTCCACGCCGCGATGCATGTCGTCTCCCTTGGAACCGGCCGATCCGAATTCATTTTCCAACTGAATAAGGATGGCGCTCCCTCCGCGGGTGATGAGACGGGGCTGGATGATGGCAAGCATCCGGTCGTACCAACCACCGGAAGAGAGATGATA
>Ga0074199_1002153_pt1 | contig 13198 bp, 10 predicted proteins | sample EPASupsiteSAE347_FD_64528 | JGI IMG/M metagenome (GOLD analysis project Ga0074199, IMG submission 64528) | Bioremediated contaminated groundwater from EPA Superfund site, New Mexico - Sample SAE3-47 | ecosystem: Environmental > Aquatic > Deep subsurface > Groundwater > Contaminated ...
CCTCCCGCTTCTCCTCGTAGATGCTCCCAGCCTTGACCCAGATTTGGACCGTGGCCACCTTGGTGCCGGGGGTCTCCTTGACCAGAACGGTCAGGCCGTTATCGAGCTTGTTTTTATGCAGGTGCGGGGCGATTTCAACGGCTTCAACATAGGTGGGGGTCATGGTCATACACAGGAGAAAAAGGAAAAGAAAGAGTGGCTGGAGCCGGTGGTATACTCCGGATTCAGGCCTCGCGTCTGACAGTTGTATGGTGTGATTCATCATTTTTGGCCGAGGGGCTGTAACAATCGGCAAAAGCGCAATTGTGAGGAAAACGCTCCAGCCGTTGTCTTTTTGTTTCCCGAGCAGTGTAAACATCTACGGATTCTGCGTCAAGGGATCAGGCTAACCCACCGCTTTTTCGCCGCAGAAGCAGGATGAGCAAGCCGGTCCCGATCATCAGGCTGCTCAACAGCTGGCCCATGGTAAACACATTGAACAAAAAACCGAGCTGGGCGTCGGGCTCGCGGAACAGCTCGACCATGGAGCGAAAGATCCCGTAGAACAGGAGAAACAGGGCGAGGAGCGACCCGGTGGGCCAGCGGTGTTGCCAGTATTGTTTTTTCAGCAGCCAGAGCAGGGAGAAGAGCACCACCCCTTCGAGGAACGCCTCGTAAAGCTGGGACGGGTGGCGCGGCAGCGGGCCGCCCGTGGGAAAGACCATACCCCATGGGACATCGCTCATCCGGCCATAGAGCTCGCCGTTGATGAAGTTGCCGATCCTGCCCAAACCAAGGCCGATGGGGGTGGTGATGATGTAGACGTCCGCGCTCTGCCAGAAGGGGAGGCCGGTGACCCGGCAGAAGATGAGACCGCCCACCAGCATGCCGGCCAGGGCGCCATGAAAGGACATGCCGCCTTGCCAGGTGGCCACGATATTCTGGGGGTTTTCCATATAATAGCCGGGGTTGTAGAACAGGACATAGCCCAAACGGGCGCCCAGCACCAGGCTGAGGATCAGCACCAGGTTGAGGTTTTCAAAATGTTTGGCCAGCACGGTGAGGTTGTATCGCTTGATCTGGTGGCGGACCAGCAGATAGGAGGCGATAAAGCCCAGGACATACATGAGGCCGTACCAGCGGACCTGGAGGGGGCCGAGGTGGAGGAGGACAGGGTCGATTTCAGGGTAGGGGAGCATAGGGCGTTAGAAGGTGAAAGGCTCAAGGTTAAAGGTTAAAATCGAGCAAGTGACGGAGACGCAAAAAAAAGGTAGTATGGCCCCCTGTGTCCCGTTCACTCTAACCGCTGTCGGCAGGTGAGACAATGCAAATCAGCCTGATCACCCTCAATGCCCGCTACTCCCATTCCTGCCCGGCCCTGTTCCATGTGCGCAACGCCCTGGCCCAAGGCTTGCCGGAAGGTTGTCTGGTGCTGCACCAGTTCACCATCAACGATCCCTATTACCAGACCCTGCTTCGCATCACCGGCGACCAACCGGAGATCATCTGTTTTTCGGTGTACATCTGGAACAGTGATTACACCATGCGGCTGGTTGGCGATCTGAGGCGGATTTTTCCCCGGGTTCCGATCATCCTGGGCGGGCCGGAGGCGACCTTCATGGCCCCGGCGAGCCTGCCCGCGGGCTGCACCGTTGTCCGGGGCGAGGTGGAGGGGTTGGGGGATGATTTTTTTCGCGATCTGGCCGCGGGAACCCTGCAGGCCGAGTACCTGGCCGCCTCTGCCCCTCCGTTTGGCATGCCCTATTGGGAGGCCGATTACGCGCCCCACCTGGCAAACCGCAACATCTATTACGAATCGTCCCGGGGCTGCCCGTTTTCCTGCAGCTACTGCCTCTCCTCGGTGGGACAGGGGGTGCGCTACCGGGATCTGGCCGAGGTGGAGCAAGAGTTGGCCCAAATCCTGGCCCATTCTCCCAAGATCATCCGCTTTGTGGACCGCACCTTCAACGCCCTGCCCGAGCGGGCCCTGGCCATCTGGCGCTGGCTTTTGGCCCAATCGGGGGAGACCCTTTTTCATTTCGAGATCGCCCCGGACCTGTTCAGCGAAGAGATGCTCGCCTTCCTGGCCCAGGTTCCCCAGGGGTGCTTCCAGTTTGAAATCGGCCTGCAGTCCACCAACCCGGCCACCCTGGCCGCGGTAAACAGGAAGATGGATCTGGCCAGGGCCGGGGAGAACATCCGCCGTTTGGTGGCCTTGGGCAACATCCACCTGCATCTGGACCTGATCCTCGGGCTCCCCTCTGAAACCGAGGCAACCTTTACGGCTTCCTTGAACGAGGCGTTCGGGATGGCGCCCCACCATCTCCAGATGGGATTATTGAAGGTTCTGCCGGGCACCGCGATCAGCAGGGCTGCGAACGAGTTTTCCCTTGTCAGCTCGGCCACGCCGCCCTATTCGGTGCTGGCCACCCGCTGGCTGGATCATGCGACGCTTTCCCGCCTGTACTGGCTGGGCGAGTGCCTGGAGGCCTTTTACAACAACCGGTTTTTTCGTAACACCCTGAATTACATCAGGAAAAAAGGAGAAGCCCCCTTCGGCTTCTTTGCCCAGCTGCTCGCCATCTGCCAGGCGGCGGATTTCTTCGCGTATGCGAAGACCCAGGAGCTTATGACCCGAATGCTGGTGGAGCTGGCCCGGACGCGGCCGGATCGCGAGCTTTTTTGCGAACTCTTGCGGTTTGACTGGCTGGTGAGCGGGCAGCGGCTGCTGCCGCCCTGGCTGGATGTGGAGCCATCCAAGGAGATCCGGGATCATCTCTGGTACCGTCTGCCGGAAGAGCTTCCCCCGCATTATACCCGGCTGACCAGGAACGAATTTTTCAAGCGGGGGATCTTTGCCCGGTTTTCCGGCCCGCTGCTCAAGGCGGTGGGGCTGGCCCAAGGTGAGACATCCCCTGGCGGGTATGTCTGCTTTCTCCAGGAACAGGAACATGTTGCCGGGCATCAACGCCAGCGGCATGCGGTATTTTTTGTGTAGGCGCAGACCATCGATGCTTCGACAGGGTTCTCCTGAGCGGATTTTTTCACGTTATGAGAACAACCGGCCCTGAGCCTGTCGAAGGGCTGTTTTTACGAGCTCCTTATTTTCACACCGCCAGCCTCAAAATCTCGGCAATGGTTGCCTTGGGGTAGAGGTCGCCAATCCCCCATTGTTTGGCAAGGCCCTCGGCATTTTCCGCGATTGTCCCGATATCGGCTGCCGGGATGTCCACCTCACCCAACCGCACCGGCGATTTGATCGCGACAAACCACTGCTCCAGCGCCGCAATCCCGGCCTCGCCGGAATCCAGCCCGAAGATCTCCTTGGCAAACCGCGCAAACTGGCTGGGGTTTTTCGGGTGATACCACTTCATCCAGGCGGGCATGACGATGGACAGCCCGGCTCCGTGGGGGATGTTGTAGATTGCGCTCATGGCGTGCTCGATCATGTGGTTTGGAAAGCTGTACGGGCCGATCCCGGCCGGGGTCAGGCCGTTGAGGGCCAGGGTGGCGGTCCACATGAAGGAACCGCGCGCCTGGGCGTGGCTGGGCTCGGCCATGATCAGATCGGTGGTTTCGATCACCGTCTTGATGATCCCTTCCACCAGCCGGTCCTGGAGATGGGTGCCGGGCTGCTTGGTGAAGTACCCCTCGATGACATGGGCAATGGCGTCCACCGCGCTGTAGGCCGTGTAATTCAGGGGCACGGAATGGGTCAGCTCCGGGTTGAGGATGGAGACCCTTGGGTAGACATGGGGCGAGGAGATATTGTATTTCTGTCTGGTCTCCGCATTGGTGACCACCGAGTTGCCGTTCATTTCGCTGCCGGTGGCGGCGATGGTCAGGATGGTGAAGACGGGCAGGGCGCGTTCCACCTCCTTGCCGACAAAGAACTGCCAGACATCCGAATCGCTCAGGGCGCCCACGGCGATGGCCTTGGCCTCGTCCAGCACCGAGCCGCCGCCCACCGCCAGAATCGCCTCAACCTTGTCCCGCTTGGCCAGGGTCACGCCTTCCCTGGTATGGGAAAGCACCGGATTGGAAACCACTCCGCCGAACCGGGTGCACCCGATATTGTCTGCCTTGAGGCTGGCAATAACCCGGTCGAGCAGACCGCTCTTGATCACCGAGTTCTGGCCATAGACCAGCAGCACCCGGGTGATCCCGGCAGCTTTCAGTTCCGAGCCGATTAAGGATTCCTTGCCTGCGCCGAAGATGATCTTGGTCGGGTTGTGAAAGGTAAAATCAAACATGGGTTCTCCTCCGTGTTTCGCGCCGGCCGTATCATAAAATACAGCAACCATTGTGTGGCTGAGATGGAATTTTTTTTATTTTTTATGGCGGGAGAAAAGAATGTGGTTATTGTATGCCCGCAAGAGGATAAAACAAAGATAAATTTTTTGGTCCGCTTCCAGATATGCCCCTCTTTTTTATGGGGATCTCTGTCAAGGCCACGGCGGGCAGCAAATTAGCGCAAAGGAGTTCCCCGTGCGAGATTTTTTGAAGAAATGGCAGATCTATCTGGCCTACGGTTTTTTCTTCAGCCTGTTTATCAACGCCCTGCAGCTGACCTTTTCCGTCTATATGATGCAGATCTACGACCGGGTGCTGTCGAGCTATAGCGTACCCACCCTCCTGGCCCTAACCATTGCTGCTCTGTTCTCCTTAGGGGTGCTGGCCTCCCTGGAGTTTGTCCGCTCCCGGTTGTTGGTGCGCTGCGCCGTGTCCATTGACCAGACCCTGAGCCGCAATGTCCTGACCAGTATCCTCGCCCAGGCCGCCCTGACCGGTTCCGATCCCAATCAGGCCAGCCTGCGGGATGTCAACTCCCTGCGCAACTTCTTCTCCGGCTCCGCTATTTTCGTCCTGTTCGATATCCCCTGGACTCCGCTTTTTCTGGCCGCCATCTATCTCCTCCACCCTCTCCTCGGCTTGGTGGCCACCGGCGGCGCCGTGCTGATCATTATTTTTGCCCTGCTCAACGAACGGGTTACCCACAAGCCCATGGAGGCAGCCAACACAGTGGCCAATTTCTCCAACCGCTTCGTGGAGGCGGCTCGCCGCAACGCCCGCACTGTGCAGAGCATGGGCATGGTCGGCGGGGTCAGCGCTCGCTGGCAGGGGTTCAACGACACGGTGACCAAGTTACAGACCCAGGCCAGCCGGAAGGCCGGGTTGCTACAGGTATTGTCCTCCTGGCTCAAGCAGTCCATGCAGGTGCTGATCTACGGGGTGGGGGCCTGGCTGGTGCTGCAACACGCCGCCACCCCTGGTTGCATGATCGCCTCCTCGATTATCATGGGCAAGGCCTTGGGGCCCGTGCAGATGGGCCTCGCCTCCTGGAAGAGCATGCTCGATGCCCACGGAGCCTGGAAACGGCTTGATACTCTCTTCACGGGAAAAGCGGAGCAAAATAAAAATAAGGGTGAGACCATGGATCTGCCTGCGCCCAAAGGGCTCCTGGCGGCGGAAAACATCAGTCTTGCCGTGGCCGGGAGATTCCTGTTGCAGAATATCGATTTCAAGCTGTATCCCGGTGAGTCCATGGGGTTGATCGGTCCTTCCGGAGCAGGCAAGTCCACTTTGTGCCGCCTGCTCCTCGGCATTTGGCCGGCCTCCTCGGGCAAGGTCCGGTTGGACAGCGCCGATGTCTTCAGCTGGGATCACGAAAAGCTCGGTCCCCACATCGGCTATCTTGATCAGGATGTGGAGTTGTTTCCCGGCAGCGTGGCGGAGAACATAGCCCGTCTGGGTGAGGTGGATTCCGAGAAGGTTATTGCCGCAGCCAGGATGGCCGACCTCCACGACCTGATTCTTCATTTCCCCCAGGGGTACGACACCCGCATCGGCGAAGGTGGGGTGCTGCTTTCCGGCGGCCAGCGGCAGCGTATCGGCCTGGCTCGCGCCCTGTACGGGGAGCCAAGTCTGATTATTCTGGATGAACCCAACGCCAGCCTGGATGACGAGGGAGAGCGGGCGCTTATCGCTTCTTGGGCCAAGCTCAAGGAGCGGGGCTGCACCCTGGTTGTAGTTACCCACAAACCCAGTCTGCTGGCCAATGTGAACAAGATCCTGCTCATCAGGGAAGGCCGCATGCAGATGTTTGGTCCGCGGGATGCCGTGTTCCAGAAACTGATGGAAGCCCAACAAGCGGCCCAACAGGCTTCGTCCCAGCAGCAGACTGCTTCCCAACAACAAGGAAAGGAGCAAGCAGCCCAGCCAAACGGCGGCGTGGCTCTTCCCCCTGCAACCCAAAACGGTTAAGCCTAATTCCCCCCTTGTCTCTCCCGAGGATCCCACCATGAAATTGCTTCCCGATACAATTCAACCCGCGTTGAAGACGATAAAAAACAGGCTTGCCCTTTTCTGGGAGCGGGTGATGCCCGAGGATTTCAGCGACGAGGACTACGCGCGCCTACAGGACGAGAACGCCTCCCTCCCGGAGCTTAAGGTCACATATACCGAGACTCGCAAGATCGTGCAGATCGGCTTGCTCATCGTCGGTTTATTTTTCGGGCTGGGCGGAACCTGGATCGCCGTGGCCGAGATTTCCGGGGCGGTAATCGCTGGCGGCGAGGTTAAGGTCGATACCGAGCGTAAGACCGTGCAGCATCTGGAAGGAGGCATTGTCCGCGCGATCTTGGTGGCGAATGGTAGCAAGGTCAGAGCTGGCCAGCCACTTGTCGAGTTGGAAAGCTCCCGGGTGCTTGCCGGAGTGGATCAACTCCGTCTACAGCTTGCCGCAAGCGCCTTGGAGATCGCTCGTCTGGAGGCGGAAAAGGAGATGGCCAAAGCTCCACACTGGCCGGATCCGCTCCCCGGCGTCACCCCCGGAAAATTTGCCGAACTGCTTGAGAGCGAGACCAAGGTCTTTTCTTCCCGCCGCACTGGACTCGACAATCAGGTGGGCCTCCTGCGCAAGCAGATCCAGCAGCTGGAAGAGCAGGCAAACAGTCTTGGGCAGCGACTATCCGCCCAGCAGGAGATCGTCGCCGCCCTTGAGGAGGAGCTTGCGGCTAAGGAGCCGCTATTGGTCGAACGGTTTATAGACAAGACCGCCATCCTTTCCCTGAAGCGAGTGCTGGCGGAAAATCGAGGGCAGCTCGCCCAGTTTCAGGGATCCCGTGCCGAAGTACGGCAAAAAATAGCCGAATACCAGTTGCGAGTCAGCGCTCTTGAGGCCCAGTATCGGCAGGAGTCGGTTGCCAAACTTTCTGAGGCTCAGCAGCGCCAGTCCGACCGGCAGCAGCAATTGCAGCCCCTGTTGGACGCCAGTCAGCGGCTTACTGTGACCGCACCCATTGGCGGCGAGGTGGTGGCCATGAATGTTCATTCCGTGGGCGGCGTGGTTACCCCGGGTCAGCCCCTGCTCGATATTGTTCCCGAAGACTCACGGCTCATCGTTGAATGTCGGATTCAGGTTCAGGATATCACCAAGGTTCACACTGGCCAGGATGCGGATGTGAATCTGATGGCTTTCAACCAGCGCACGACCCCCAAAATTCCAGGTAAGGTGGTCTATGTTTCTGCGGATCGCCTGATGCAGAACACCCCGGCGGGCGGAATGGCCTTTTATCTGGTCCATGTGGCGGTGGACAGAACCGAGCTTGAGAAAAACAAGCTCTATCTGACCTCCGGTATGCCGGCTACAGTGTTTATCTACACCGAACCGCGTACAGTGCTCGACTATCTGATTGAGCCACTTAAGGCGCGATTTGACCAAGCTCTGCGGGAAACCTGAACTGGAGGAGATGACAATGGCGACACGACCGATAGCCGCCCTGGCCCTCTTGCTTTGCATACTTGCCGTCACCGAGGCAACGGCTGAGCCGCTGAGCCTACAAGCCTGTGTGGCCCGTGCTCTGACGGAGAATGCCCAGCTGAAGGCCTATGCCCTTGGAGTTGGCGAGGCCCGTGAGGATGTGCGAGGCGCTTGGGGCGATTTTCTGCCCACCCTGGGTCTCAGCTACGGGAAAAATAAACTGACCAATGATTCCGCTGCAGAGCGGGATGCCGACTACCTGAATCAGCGGAGCAGCAGCTCCACCGTAACTCTCAGTCAGCCCTTGTTTTCTGGTTTCTCCGGGATTGCGGGAGTAAAGCGTTCCAATCTTGGGTTAGAACATCAGGAATTGCAGCTGCGTTCCATCCAGGCCCAAGTGATTCGGGAGATCCGTCGGGATTTTTATGCCGTACTCCAAGCTCAGGCCATGCTGGATCTTTGGGAGGCGGCAATCGCACGCCTTGAACGGCAGAAGGAGATCGCCAACGCTTGGTACGAGCGGCAACTCGCCACACGCTTGCGGCTATTGGAGGTGGAGGTCGAGCTTTCTTCCGCTATTCAGCAACGGGAGGCGGCTCGCTCCAGTCTCGCTGCGGCGAGGGCCCGGATGGCGCACTGGCTTGCTCTGCCCACTCCGGACGAAGTGATCCTAGATGGCTCCCTTGAGCAGGAAGATGGGGAGGTAAGCTTTCCGTCCTTGGCAGAGTGTCTGGAAATTGCTCGCCGGGAACGGCCCGACCTCGGGATGGCTGCCATCAATATCGGGATGGCTGAACAGGAGAAGATTCAGGTTGCGGCCCGGAGTCTGCCTCGGGTCGACCTAGAAGGCAGCTGGACCGATTATACGCGCGATTATGAAAATGTGCGATATCCGGATGACCAGCGTGACTATTACAGCGTCGTTCTTCGGGTTTCCATCCAGCCGTTCCAGGGGGGGAAGAATATTTTTGCTTGGCGTCGCCAGGGTCTTACCGTGGAAAAAATGAGGCAACAGCAGCTGGATACGGCCAAAGCCATCGACGCCGAGGTACGTTCCGCTTTTTCCCTGTGGCAGGACAGCGAGGCACGGCTTGCCGCCTCGGCCGATACTCTGCGGCAAGCCACAGATGCCTGGAAGTTTGCTGAGCGGGCGTTAGAACTAGGAGCGGGTTCTCTGCGTGACCTGCTGGATGCCGAATTGCGTCGGACCCGTGCCGAAATAACTCGTCTGGATGCCCTGATGTACCGGCAACGGACCAAAACCGATCTTGCCTACGCCATTGGAAAGAAGCCGGAATCAGGCAGATGAACGATGCGCAAGAAATGGAACGAGCGTATAAACTGGGCGCAGATTGCTGACTGTAGCTTCCGTTAGCGTTTAGATGTTTGATCTTCCCCCGGAATTGTGGACAGTCCGAAAAGCTGCTACAACAGCACCAGGAGGACTGTCCTGGGATCAAGTGAAGGAACTTGATAAAAGAGCACTCCAGCAGCGGGTTGGTTCCGTCAATTTCTCCGGTGTCGAGGTAATCGGCATGGACGAATTTGCCCTCCACAAAGGGCACCGATATGCCACGGTTGTTGTCGAACCCTACCGCAAGGAAGTTCTGTGGATCGGCAAAGGAAGAAGCAGGGAAAGCATCCGGCCGTTCTTTAAACTGCTCGGCGCTGACGGTTGCAAACGACTCAAGGCTGTGGTCATGGATATGAATGCCTCCTACGAAGAGGAAATTAAGGAGCACTCTCCCCAGGCAGACATTTTCTATGATCTCTTCGGCGAAGTACGGCAGGGAAGTGGTGGCTTGGGTCCGGGTTGATGAGGTCAATCGTCTCCGAAACGACAAGAGGGCTCGCAAGGTCGTCAAGACCGCTCGGTGGTTACTGCTGAAAAACAGCGAAAAATTGAAGGGCAACGATAGGCTTCGCCTCCAGGAATTGCTGGAGGCCAACCGCAATCTTCTTACAGTGTACCTGCTCAAGGATGACCTCAAGCAGCTGTGGAGATTTGGCCGAGTCGAGGACTCTTTTGCGTTCTGGAAACAATGGTATCAACGGGCAACGGAAAGCGGTATCGAATCGCTCATGCTTTTTACCAGACGCCTGAAGGGCTACCTGCATGGAATTCTCAAACAAGATCAAAGTGATCAAACGCATGGCTTACGGCTTCCGCGACCACGAATACTTCTTCCTTAAAATCAAAGCAGCCTTCCCCGGAATTCCCGGATGAACCTAAAAAAAGCCAAGTTGAAGAATGGTGGGGAGAAAGTACGAAATTGGAACAAAAAAAAGGGTTACGGCGTTTGCCTTAACCCTTTGAATTTTTCGTGGCTCCCGGGGAGGGATTCGAACCCCCGACAGGGTGATTAACAGTCACCTGCTCTACCGACTGAGCTACCCAGGAACGATTTTCACTTGAACGCGGGCAATATAGCAAGTGCGTATCCGTGCGTCAACATTTTTAGAAGATGCTTTAAAAACAATTCTCTTGACCGCTTACGGGCAGAGTGCTAATAAAGCAGCTTCCCATTGTCGTCCGTCGGGGCGTAGCGCAGTCTGGTTAGCGCGCCTGCCTTGGGAGCAGGAGGCCGGAGGTTCGAATCCTCTCGCCCCGACCACCTTTCCCCCCTCCCCGCCCTGTCTGTCCCCCACGATCTAATTCACGGGTTTACCGCGCCATCATCAATAAGTTGTTTCAGCCGGGCGCATTATCATTTATATTTGTTGTTTTTGGTCTTGGTTCAACAGATTGTTTTTTTGTCCGATAGTGGCTTGTAAGGCAGGGCAACACGGCTGTGCCGCATCGAAATGGAAAGTTTTGTCCGAGGAAAAGAGCATGGATATCCAACTGGAAAAAATCACGGAAAAAGAAGCAAAACCCAAGCCGGATCAAAGCGCCTTGGGTTTTGGCAGACATTTTACCGATCACATGCTGGTCATACCCTACACCGAGGGCAAGGGTTGGCACGATGCCACGATCCAGCCGTACCGGAATTTTTCCCTCGACCCGGCGGCCATGGTGCTGCATTACGGCCAGGCTATCTTTGAAGGGATGAAGGCCTACCGGGGCAAGGACGGCGGCATCTACCTCTTTCGCCCGGCGGCAAACATCGAGCGGATGAACCGGTCGGCCGCGCGGCTCTGCATGCCGCAGTTGCCGGTGGACGAGGTGCTCGCCGCCTTGAAGGAGTTGCTGCGCCTCGATCAGGACTGGATTCCCACGGCCAAGGGCGCTACCCTCTACATCCGTCCCACTATGATCGCCACCGAGGCGGCCCTGGGGGTGCGACCGGCAAAGGAATACCTGTTTTATGTCATCCTGAGTCCGGTGGGCGCCTATTATCCCGAAGGATTCAATCCGGTCAAGATCTATGTCACCGACAAGTATGTTCGCGCAGTGCCCGGCGGGATCGGTCATATCAAGGCAGCCGGCAACTATGCCGCCAGCATCATGGCGGCGGTGGAGGCCCATGAGGCCGGGTTTACCCAGGTGCTTTGGCTCGATGCCGTGGAGCGGCGTTACATCGAGGAAGTCGGCACCATGAATATCTTCTTCGTCATCGGCGACGAGATCATCACCCCGCCGCTGGGCGGCAGCATCCTGCCCGGGGTGACCCGCGACTCGGTCATCCAGATGGCCAAGGGCTGGGGGCTCAATGTTGTGGAACGCCGGATTTCCATCGATGAGGTGTTGGCCGCCCAGGAAAACGGCTCGCTCAAGGAGATTTTCGGCACCGGCACCGCCGCGGTGATCTCCCCGGTTGGCTCCCTGCATTACAAAGACCGGGATTGTGTGATCAACAACGGGAAAACCGGGGAGTTGTCGCAAAAGCTGTTTGATGAAATCCAGGCCATCCAGTATGGGGCCAAGGAAGACCCCTACGGCTGGGTGACACGGCTTTGATCTTTTAGCGGGGCAAAAGAGGCCTCGGCCAAGAAATTTGTGTAACATAATGATATCATTATGAAAAAAAAGTAAACAGCAGCTCTTGATTTTTTAAGACCCGATACATATTGTGTGGCCATCAAGGCAGGAAAGCACCGTTGCAAGCGGTCTTCCCTGCCGCTTCATTTACGGGTCGGGAAACGCTTTGGGCACCGCTTGCCCGCTGTTTCGTTTCATGGTTACACAATACATTACCAAACACACATTGGAGGCATTACATGAAAATTCGTCCGTTAAATGATCGTATCCTGATCAAAAGACTGGAGGAAGAGCTGAAAACCAAGGGTGGACTCTTTATCCCCGACAGCGCCAAGGAAAAACCGGCCGAGGGCAAGGTTATCGCCGTTGGCAAGGGTCGCCACAACGAGAAGGGCGAGCGGGTTGCCGTTGATCTCAAGGTCGGTGACCGGGTGTTGTTTTCCAAGTATGGCGGCAACGAGATCAAGATCGATGGCGAGGATTACCTCATCATGCGTGAGGACGATGTTCTCGGGGTTCTTGAAGGGAAATAATCGTACCTCTATAAATCGTACTCCGACAAGTTGTGTAATTTTTTGTGATTAGACGGAAAGGAGAATTACCACCATGGCTGCAAAAGATATCAAATATGGCGTAAAAGCCCGCGAGTCCATTCTGAATGGCGTAAACATCCTGGCCAATGCCGTGAAGGTAACGCTTGGCCCCAAGGGCCGCAATGTACTGATCGAAAAATCCTACGGCGCCCCCATCATCACCAAGGACGGCGTTTCCGTTGCCAAGGAGATCGAGGTCAAGGACAAGTTCGAGAACATGGGCGCTCAGATGGTCAAGGAGGTTGCCTCCAAGACCTCCGACGTGGCAGGTGACGGCACCACCACCGCCACCATCCTGGCCCAGGCCATCTACTCCGAGGGGTCCAAACTGGTTGCCGCCGGCAACAATCCCATGGACATCAAGCGCGGCATCGACAAGTCTGTCGAGGCTGTGGTTGCAGAGTTGAAGAAGATCGCCAAGCCCACCAAGGAGCAGAAAGAGATTGCTCAGGTCGGCACGATCTCCGCCAACAATGACGCCACCATCGGCAACATCATCGCCGAGGCCATGGACAAGGTCGGCAAGGAAGGCGTTATCACCGTGGAAGAGGCCAAGGGCATGGAGACCACCCTGGACGTGGTCGAGGGTATGCAGTTTGACCGCGGCTACCTCTCTCCGTACTTTGTCACCGATGCCGAGAAGATGGAAGTGAACCTGGACGAGCCCTTCATCCTGATCAACGAGAAGAAGGTCAGCAACATGAAGGATCTGCTCCCCATCCTTGAGCAGATCGCCAAGATGGGACGTCCCCTGTGCATCATCGCCGAGGACGTGGACGGCGAGGCTCTGGCCACCCTGGTGGTCAACAAGCTGCGCGGCACCCTGAGCGTGGCCGCTGTCAAGGCCCCTGGCTTTGGCGACCGCCGCAAGGCCATGCTGGAAGACATCGCCACCCTCACCGGCGGCCAGGTGATCACCGAAGACCTCGGCATCAAGCTGGA
>Ga0074199_1002154_pt1 | contig 13194 bp, 12 predicted proteins | sample EPASupsiteSAE347_FD_64528 | JGI IMG/M metagenome (GOLD analysis project Ga0074199, IMG submission 64528) | Bioremediated contaminated groundwater from EPA Superfund site, New Mexico - Sample SAE3-47 | ecosystem: Environmental > Aquatic > Deep subsurface > Groundwater > Contaminated ...
AAATCGGCCGCAACCGGGCCCCCCGCCACGCCGAAATTCCACGGCCCGCCGCTCAACTGGTAACCGGCGCCGGTGAACCAGACATACCACCATGTGCCATCCACCATGGTCGGATCGGCCTTGCCATCGCCGTCAAAGTCGGCGGCCAGCGGTATGGCGGAAACATTAAAATTAAACGGTCCGCTCATCAGATAACCATTGCGGGCAAGACAAAGATACCAGTTGCCAAAGATGTCAACTATGGCCGGATCGGCCAGGCTGGCCCGCCATGACGTGCAGACATTATACGCCGGGGAAGCGTTCTTAAAGTGAATCCAGCCGATATTCTCCGCCCAGGCATAGCCATCAAATGAACCGGTGGTTGGACTGATCACGGCCTGACTATGAGTCGGGCTGAAATTGATCCAGCCGCAGGTCTCGCTCCAGGCATAGCCTGACAGTTTTCCCTCCCTGTTCAGGTTGACGCCGTAATTATCAGCCGTCGTATTGGCATACGGTCCTGTCCCTGTGCCCATCCTGATCCAACCGATATTTTCCGCCCAAACATAGCCGGAAAGGTAGGAGTTTGTGCCGGCGGCATGCGCTGTTACTCCGCCGTCAGTCGGCGACCAATTCTGCCAACCGGTATTTTCCGACCATGCGAACTTGTTGGTCGCGCTGATATTGCCCTCGGCAAAAACCGCTCCCGCGGCAAAAACCACCAGCCAAAACAATCTCCTTTTGCCGGCCGGCCTCGAATGCGCATTGCTGGTGATCATTTTATTTTCCTCCGCCGCGGACGGGCCAGACATAGTGCGTTTCCGCCTTATCATCGCGATCCATGTGGCCGTTGATCATGTCAATATACCAGGCATAGTCCGGAAAGTGCACATACGTGGTGCTCAACCAGTAATATGTCGGCTGTACGCGGACAAAGGGATTATCGGCCGACCACTGGGCGGTGCCGGCCGTATCGCAGAGGGAAGGATCAAAAAAATCGTCGTCAATCAGACTGAGAATCTCCTGCCTGTTCGGCAAACGCCAGTCGTCATATCTGCCGTAGCTCAGGCCGTCGCAGTAGTCAACGGCGTCTTCCCAGTTCTTTTTGCCGTCCAGATTAGCGTTCCGCGCCCACATCAAGCCGGTCAGATTATCCAGCACCACATTTGTATTGGCTTGGACCGTGAAGCGCGGGTTCGGCCACGCCACGCCCACATTCGTGCCATGCCACCCGTCATCGCCAGTCCGGTATGAAGTCGTCTGCCCGGTCTTCCGTGCCGGAGCCCGGTTGGTCACCAGGGTCATAATATTATCCAGCGTGTGCATTGTGCCCGCCGTCGGCCCGCTGCTCGGCTCGGCAAAGGCCCCCGCCCGTTTGGCGACATCTGCCCGCGTGTTCAGCTTGTTATAGAGATCTTCCAGGGTGTACATCGCACTGTTTGTATCGGACGGCGCCGCCGTGGAATCCAGACTCCCCCCGCGCGCCGATGCCGCCATCAATCCCAAACAAACCGCTGTCAGGAAAAAGAATCCGTTTCCATGCCTTCTTCTATTCATTTTTTTTATTCCTCCTTGCGTGATTTGCACCGTTCATTTTATAACCATTTATTGTGGAGATAATATCATAATATTGTAACATTGCCAGCCTGTAATTTATGCCCTGATCAGGCCGGTGATTTTCTAATGATTTTTACGGCCTATCTCCAAGCGCACCACCGTCCCCCCCGGCTCCATCCAAACCATAAAATCTTCAAGATTGCCTATGCCTTCAAGCCAGGAGCGCGCCGCTCTGAGAATCTTTATGGTGTTCTGCCGGGAGGCATTTTTGTCATCAGTATTCAGCATTATAATGGAAGCCGTGATTGCCAGCCGGAGCGCCTTGCCGCCTGCGGCCGGATCAATCCGGATAAATGCCTGCGCCGGCCGGCCGTCAGACGGCTCTAGCCGCTTGTTATTTTCATCAGCCGCGGGAACAACCGGCGATTGAAGACCAAGCAACAGGCTTCGCAGTCCCGCGCCGTTGCTGGCCAGCAGGAACCAGTCATTGTAAAACGCAAAAGCGCTCTGGTCTTCAACCGGTAACGATTTAAGGAGCGCGCCGGACGTTGATTCCACCGCAAAAAGCGGATATTTGCCGGCGGGCGGCAGGGTGGAATTTAATATCAATCCCAGCCGGTGTTTTATGTTGATTAAATCCAGCAAACTTAACACCGCCTCCTTCGTCTGTTCCGGCTTGGAACCGGAAACGGCCAGCAGAAAGGTCGGCACCGTTATCCTGAAAGGCTCCTTGCCAAACTTGCCGCCGTAAGCGCCGGTCAAAACCATCAGCATACAAACATTGTTTGCGCCGGATGGCGGCGCAAGAATCGGCCTGACCGCCCTTGCCCAGGCCGGGGAAATTAATCCGCCTGGTCGGGTCAATCCGTCAAGCCCTGCGGCCACCATATCCGATGGCAACAACGCGACGACTGACGGCGAACAGGCATACATCTTTGCGATTTCCGCAAAGTTTTGATTCTGACCCAAACAGTTGTTCGTAAAAATACCTGTCCCGGCGGAGTCTCGCCCCGGTCGGACGAAGCCCGGGTCCGGCTCAAACCTGATCGTAGCCGCAAGATGATCGTTTTCCAGGGCATCCAGCGAACAGACCGCGAACACTGATTTATTTTGCGCTGTATTCGGCAAATCAATTCTCATCCAGACCTGATCCGCGGCCGGAGAATTTACCGGAAAGCGGCATTTAGCGTTGCAGGCGGGAACATCCAAGATGGAATCCTTGCGTCCATCGTAATTCCCAAGCAGATAAACAATCCCGTTCCGGTCATGAGAAAGACAACCGATAAAAACGCCCTCATCAATGGCAAATGAAAGGAAATTGACCGCGCCGAAACATGAAACCGGTTTTTTGAGCGTCCACAGCCGATGGCCGTTGTATTCGCCGAGCGGCAGGACGTCCCTGGGAGGATGTATCCATAATGCCCAGCGGAGGACCGGGGCCCAACCGCCAACCCATGACGAGATTGCCAAGGCCGGATCAGGCGATTGATGCAAGCCCGGCACATAAGCAATAATTGAGCGCGACGCCAGAATACGGGCGGCGTAACGGTTGTTCAGCAAATTTTTCACAGCCGCTTCGTTGGAGTCAAAAATCGCTTTCAGGAAAATATTCGTCGCCATGCTTTCCAGGCGCGCGCCAAGATTGCGATGGGACGTGATCAGCGCCGCGTTGGCCGGAATCGGGCGAAGCATTTTTGTCTGGTCGCAGGGAGTCCAGAAAATACAGAAAACAGAAAAGGCGGCGAGCGCCGTGATCAATACCCATGCCGTCAATCGTTCGTTAGGTAAAAACAACTTCATCATTTTATCCAAGCTTGGCCGGAGGCCTCGCCCTACCTGTTTAAAAACTCTTATGCCTCAAGGCGGGGCGAACCGTCACCGGTGAGCCCGATCTTCATCAGAACGGTTCGACAGAGACGACTCCCCCTGCCTTAGAACTCGGTCTATTACATAAGGCCATTGCTCCGATGTTGCGACTAATCCCTTGCGAACGGGATTCATCCTCACATAATGGGCTTTCTCCGCATATTCATCATCATTTCGCAAGCGATGTTCAAAAAAGTCGGATTGCCATCGAATTCCGCATATCTTTGCCTGATATCCTTTCCAACTTGAAACCGCTTTTCGGATACCGCAGTCAAGATTGAATGTAAAAATGGCATGAATATGATCGGGCATAATGACCAACAGATAGACAAACCAATATCCCAACTGTTCATACTTAATTGCTCCCTTGATTAACATTTCGGCAACAGCCGGGTCGGTTAACATATGTTTGCCGCGTTCATGGCAGTTGATCGTGATGAAATGTCTTGCCCCCTGTTTCACCCACGATGGAATTTCATGAGGAAGTTTGCAACGTTTAATCATTTTACCGCTTCATTTTCATTAAGATCAGACGCCTTGGCCGGAGGCCGCGCCCTACCTTTATTATCCTTATTGGTGGGGCGAACCCTCCGGGTGAGCCGATCTCCTGCCTGCTATGTTACCCAGCCCGCAGGCGCTACGCGCCAGCGTTGCGGGCGGATGCGTAGCATTGCGGGCTGGGCATCAGAACGGCTCGCGAGAGCGACATTGTCGCAGCGCGACTCACGTCGGCAGGGAGGCCGCGCCCTACCTTTTGCTTCAGGAAAACCGCAGCGACCCGACCAGCTCACGAACACTTTTCATCTTATGCCGGATCAGATAAACCTCGATACCGTCAATTACTTTTAAGATTGTGGCCGGATCGGTAAAGTTCGCCGTCCCGACCGCCACGGCCGATGCGCCGGCAATCATGAAAGCCAGCGCCTCTTTCGCCGAGGTTATTCCCCCCATGCCGACGACCGGTATTTTTACCGCCCGCGCCGCTTCCCAAACCATTTTCAAAGCAATATGATGAATGGCCGGACCGCTCAAGCCGCCGGTAATATTGGCCAAAATCGGACGACGGTTTTCAATATCAATCGCCATGGCCGGAAATGAATTGATCAACGAAACGGCGTCGGCGCCGTTTGACTCGGCAATGCGCGCAAATTCCCCGATGCGCGTGACGTTCGGCGAAAGTTTTACAATCAAAGGCAATCTCGTATTTTTACGCACGGCGGCAACGACCCCGGACGTCAGGCGCGGGTCAGTGCCAAAGGCAATCCCGCCGGTTTTAATATTGGGACAGGAAATATTTACCTCCAGGCCATGAACGCCCTTGACTCCGTCAAACTTTGCGGCAACTTCGGCATATTCATTCACGGTCCGCCCCCAGATATTGACGATCACTCTTACCTTGTGTTTTTTCAGAAAAGGCAAGTGGCTACGCACAAATCCGTCAACGCCGGGATTTTGCAGGCCGATGGCATTGATCAGTCCGCCGGGGACTTCAATCATTCGCGGCGTTTCATTGCCTTTTTCAGCCTTCAGGCTGATCCCCTTTACAACTAATGCGCCGAGCCGGTTTAAATCCATCAGGGGCGCGTACTCTTTTCCATAACCGAAAGTGCCCGAAGCGGCCATGACCGGATTTTTCATGGCTATTCCGCCGATATTTACGCGCAAATCCGGTTTTGTTTTTTTCATGATTGAATGATTTTTTTACCGCAGAGACGCAGAGGTCGCCGAGGCAAAACTTTTTATTTTTTTAAATTCAGAACCAAAAATCTTTTCTATCTCCGCGTCCTCTGCGCCATGTCGTCAAACAAGTGGCCACTTGCCCCGATTTATCGGGCGACGTGGAAGCGGGCGGTGAAAACTATTGAGTTTTCATTCCCATATTATCTCCCGGCATTCAAAAACCGGACCTTCCGCGCATATCCGCGCCCATTTCCATCCTCCGCTGCCATCCTTCACTTTCTGCACGCAGGCCAGGCAGGCCCCTACTCCGCAACCCATGTGCCTATCCAGTGAAATCCAAGCTTTCCATCCGCCGGCCATCGCAATCCTGGCTACCGCTTCCAGCATGCCCATTGGACCGCAGGCGTAAAGCGCTGTTTGGTACATTTCGTTCTTTTTAAAAAGATATCCTTTAAGAAGATCCGTTACCAATCCCCTTTGCCCCGCCGAGCCGTCTTCCGTTACTGTCCGCACTTCCCAGCCCAGCCGCTTGAAATCGGCGGCGCACAAAATATCTTCCGCCGTTCTGCCGCCGATAAAAAGCGTTCCCTTTTTTTTCGTCCGCTCCGCAAGAAGATAAAGCGCGGCGGCGCCGTATCCGCCGGCAACAAATACGGGATAAACATTTTTTGCCGGCAGGGGAAATCCATTGCCCAGCGGCCCGATCATGCCGGCCTTGTCGCCGGGGCGCATTTGGGCCAGTATTTCCGTGCCCTTGCCGATTATCTTGAAAAGGACGGACAAACTTTGCCGGTCGGCCTTAAACACGCTGAACGGCCGGCGCAAGACATGATCGTTGCGTTCGGCCACGCGCAGATGAATGAATTGACCGGGCTTGACGCGCGGCGCGATTTTTTTCGAAGCAAACTTTACAACGCGATAATCGCCGCCAAGAACCCGCTGTTTCAATACTGTTACAGTTTCAATTTGCAATGTTTTTCTCCGAATCCGGCAAGACGGCATTAAAGACCCAAGCCTCGTCCCGCCCATGGCGAGACTTCGCAAGGCGGCATGGATTATGGTTGCCGTAAAAAAAGCTTGCCAAAAAGCAGAAATGTGTCAAATACAAAGCTTCGGATACAATAAAAAGCAATCGGTCATTTCAGAAAGATTCCATGAACTCGCGCGAGGAAAAGAGCCTCTCAAAATGGTTTGATGAATATGTGCGGAAGTTTGCCGGCCAAAACGGCGGCTTGCCGCCAATGCTCAAGCTTAAATTGGACCATAGCCGGCGCGTGGCCGATAATGCCGCCGGGATAGGGCATGACCTGGGGTTTGATGCCGGGGATACGCGCGCGGCCAGAATGCTCGGGTTGCTCCATGACGTCGGCCGGTTCACCCAGTTCACCGATCACCGGACTTTCCGCGATGAATCATCCTTTAATCACGGCCACCGCGGCGCCAATATTCTGGAGAAATGCCCGGCGCTGGCCGCCTGTCCGGAGAAAGACCGTTGCCGGATTATCGCCGGCGTGCGTGATCATAACCGGATGCATCTGCCGGAAAGCCTTGCCCCGGATATAATGCAGTTCGTAAAACTGGCGCGGGATGCCGACAAGCTGGACATTTTCTTTGTCCTTTACAGCTCCTGGAAAAACGGCGATCTGCGGCGCAGTCCTGATATAACCCTCATGGTCAAGCTTGACGGCCCGATCAACCCGCCCGCATTGGAAGAAATAAAACGCAAACAGACCATTTCACTCGCCAATGTAAAATCACTGGCGGATTTTTTCCTGCTCCAGCTCTCATGGGTCTACGACCTGAACTTCCGTCCCTCATACCAGCGGCTGATTCAACGCGCGGTTATTAAACATCTCGCCGAAGTCTTGCCTCAGACTGCTGAAATAGAGGAACAGATTTTGACAGCGGAACGATACATCAGGGCTCAATTGGCCTCTCAATAGCCTGAAATAAAATCAGGCTTCCAGCTTCTCAACGTCCAAAAGGTCCTGCGGCCGGCCGGTAAACTTTTTGGCCTTGATTAATTTGCTTTTCCCAATGATAGCGATCGGAATTCCATCATAGGCGGCGTGTTCGCGGTCTGCCCATGCCTCCTCAAAATTTACTCCTCCCAGACACATGAGAACATCAATGCGGTTTGGAGCAATGCCAATCTGATATACCGTGTCTTCACGGATAAAATCATCAACGGTAATATCACGCAACGGCGCTCCAAACCGCTTTAAGGCGCGCCATACTTTTTCGGCATTAACACGGGTCGGCCGAATCAAAATATCAAGGTCTTTTGTAAAGCGTGGCTCCGTATAATAGATCACCGCATGAGCGCCCACCACCAGGTAATCAACCTTTTCTTCGTTCAATATGCTGAACAGATCTTTGTAATCTGGATTCGACGGCATGTTGTCCCTTGAATAAATACGCTTCTGATACCATTTTCCAAGCGGCCTCAAAACGCATATCAGGACCGGCGCGATGCCAGAACTCACGGTCAAACTCACCTCTGTCGCTATCGCGAGGGATAATACGTTCCATTATAATACGTTTTGACATATCTTAAAAATAACAAAGATATTTGTATCGCAAAAGCCTTAAATTGAGATAATATAATTTTAATTTTCTGTTCATTCGCCGTTGATCCAAGCTTTTATTTCCGGCGGAAGCTCGCGGATTGCTTCAATCATGCAGTTTATCGGAGAATTCTCGCCGGGAATTTCAACCGATTCGCCCGCCCGGCGGCCGTTCAGGGCTTCGGCCAGTTTTGACCGGCAGGAAATAATTCCAAGTTTTTCATCCGAATCCCATTCGCCGAGAATGTGATAGACATGTTTGCTGCCATCCGGCATTTTCAATTCAACGCTGGTTCCCTGCCCGGCGGCGTCATGCGTCAGCCCGGCGAAATCCGCGCCCCTGACCTGGGAAAGCATTTGTTCAAACTCCGCTTTCCGGCGCAAAAGCAGGCCCTGCAATTCTTTGGCCGCCTTGTATTCATAATTTTCCCTCAGGTCGCCGTAACTTATTGCCACGCCGATTTCCTTGCTGTTGCGCGGAATTTCTTCCTTGATAATTTTCTCAAGCTGGGACTGTTTTTCACGGTAACTGCGGTAGGAAGTCAATTTTGGCCCGGCAACGACAACGGCCGGCGCGCTGAAAGCTCCGGCCAGTTCCGGAAATAACGCAATGATCTTCGCGGCTATTTCAATTTTATCGTTCGCCGCCAGGCCGGCGGGAACATTAAGGCGCCGGATGAAGTCAAGGCGCTGATTGTCATCCATCGGCCGGATCATTTTCTCAAGCAAATCTTTGTCCGTGAAAATCTCGCGCAATAAATGGCCGGCATCCTTCTTCCTGCCTGCGGCCAGGGCTTTTTGCAGGAACGATAATGCCGCCTGGGCAAAAACTTCAGGCCGGCAGACGTTTGCATCGCTGATCAACTGAAGATTGCGCCCCATCCACGTGATCATGTCGGCGCTGACCGCGCCTTCCTGCAAAAGAGCGCGCAGTTTTTCGTATAATCGCCCCTCTTGACCGCTTTGCCGGCAATGGAGCATTGCCTCGTTCAGGGGGGAAGATGACAGCCGCGGTATGGTTTGCATAAGCGCGTCCGCTATCGGCAATGAGTTCTTCTCAAGACATGTCAAAAACGGCCTGATCGTCCGGGCGGGGATTGAATTGAGCGCGCTCAAAAGAACTTCCGGCCGGCCATAAATGGAAATATCAAAAATAACATCCGGCCTGATATCGGCGGCATCGGCGAACAAAAGCGCCTGGATAATTATTCCGGGCTGTTCCGCGCCCATTCCCCGGACAACGAATTGCAAACGGTCTTCAACCGCCTCCTTGAATTCATCGGCCAAATTTTGCGGCGGACAGCGCGTGAAAAGTGATTCTATCTCCGCCAATATGCGGTCAACGTCGCGCAAAGCCAGAAAATCATTGCGCCATTGGCCGTCAAATTCTTTCTTCTCCGATAAAATTTTTATCGGCTCATTGCGTCCGGACGGCAGATGAACAAGCGGATCGCAGGAGAGTTTTGCGCGGGCCGAAGACCAGAAAGCGCTCCATTCCTTTTCGGGAATGACCAGGCCGGTCATTAAGGCGCGCAACCGCGTTAAATTCATCTCGCCGAACTGGTTTAAAACCGCTTTTACCGTTTCCGCCGGGTTATCCTTTACCCACCGGGAAAATCCTTCCGGATCGCGCTGTTTTAATACAAGAAAATGATTATCATCCAGCGGCTGGACAGATTCGGCCGCATAGCTGAACGCCAACCGGTGAGCGGGTTTGCCGGCAAAATTGACCACCAGCTTGCGGTCAAATTCGTCTATCTCGGTTATTATGCCGGTCCCCCATGTTTTTTCGTAACAGTATTTTCCCGGATGCAACTTGCGCAGGACGCGCAGACGGCGCAAGGCCTCTTGAGGCGGAACTCCAGCCGAAAGGCCGCTGGCCTCCAAAAAAACCTTCATCAGGTTTTTTTGGCCCTGAAAGACTTCTGTCAGCGTTTTGGCGCAGACCGAGGCATAAGCTTTCAGATCAGACTGCCAGCCGGCGCGCCGTTCAAGGAGCAGGAGAAGATCGTCTTCGGCCTGATTTTTTCTCAAGGCGTCTTCCAGGAGACCGGCGCAGGCTTCGGCCTTATCGGTCTGATTCTTTTCAACGAAATGGACAATTACTTCCAGCAATTCATTAAAGCCAGTTTTGCTTTCCGGAAGACGGTTAAGAAACCATTCCTCCAGCGCCTCGTCAGACAAATTCCGCCATGAATTATTCTTTTCCATATCCCCCCGCTTGCCACGGTTTTGAGAGAACCGGAATTATGATGAGTTCGTCTTCATTTGCAAGAAGACATTGCGCAAAACTCGCAACCCCTCAGCCATCTGAGTTAGTCCGTCAATATTACGCGGGGGAATGGTATCTGAATTAGCCACTCTTCGTAGGGGCCGCGCTTGCCGCGCGCCCGTCTTTATTAAAGAAGACTTCACACCGTGAGTGGCGTTGCCACAACGGTGGCTCACGCCAAGTGAAACCCCTACGGTTTTTCTCTCCCCCCTATAACCTCATATTTACCCACATTCCGGCCGTATGTATGAAATTTCAATCCACGCGCCCGCGAAGGGCGCGACGGGTTCCGGTTGATGACGGTAAGAAGCTTGTGCGCCGGATCGTAACGCGGACCATCCCCACGTGTGTGGGGAAAACGGGACAGGGAACGTGGAAGGTAACACTGCCAACGGACCATCCCCACGTGTGTGGGGAAAACCGGAAACGGTTGCGTGTCGTCCCAGGTCAAGACGGACCATCCCCACGTGTGTGGGGAAAACAAGCGGTCAAAAACCTCGCGGCTGACGGCCGGCGGACCATCCCCACGTGTGTGGGGAAAACTCCGAACGCATTAAAGACCTGCCCGGACTGTACGGACCATCCCCACGTGTGTGGGGAAAACATGCCGGGGTGTTTTTTATGCCAGACACCAGCCGGACCATCCCCACGTGTGTGGGGAAAACAGGACGGCGTGATGGCGACGGAAACATTACCTCGGACCATCCCCACGTGTGTGGGGAAAACCATATTTTCAAGGGTCTTGAATTCCTTGAATTCGGACCATCCCCACGTGTGTGGGGAAAACCCTTTATTATTCCCGGCAATCCGGGAGGTTATCGGACCATCCCCACGTGTGTGGGGAAAACATTTGTGTCCTCTGCGTCTCTGCGGTGAATATCGGACCATCCCCACGTGTGTGGGGAAAACGAGTAAAAAACAAACAGAATTTTCAGAGATAACGGACCATCCCCACGTGTGTGGGGAAAACTGAACACCATTTAGAAGCCACTTCTATCACCCTGGACCATCCCCACGTGTGTGGGGAAAACGGCCGCGCGGATGTTTCACCAACCGCATTGTTCGGACCATCCCCACGTGTGTGGGGAAAACCAATGAAGGTAACTCGTAAAGAGATGAAAAATCGGACCATCCCCACGTGTGTGGGGAAAACGTCATTGCGGCGGCGTTTGTGTGTGTCGTCAGCGGACCATCCCCACGTGTGTGGGGAAAACGTATCACTCCGTCGGCCAATGTCCAGACTCTGCGGACCATCCCCACGTGTGTGGGGAAAACCAGATTGTTGGTTGCATCCGCCCATGACGCACCGGACCATCCCCACGTGTGTGGGGAAAACTTTTTACCATACCCACAAATTATCAAATATAACGGACCATCCCCACGTGTGTGGGGAAAACCCCGCAGTTTGATTTATGTTAGGTTTCGACCGCGGACCATCCCCACGTGTGTGGGGAAAACCGACCGATGCAGTGACGAATGTGCAGATATACCGGACCATCCCCACGTGTGTGGGGAAAACTGTGCTCGGGGTCAACCGGCAGGCCATGCGGCCTGGACCATCCCCACGTGTGTGGGGAAAACTTATTTGGCATGTCATTCCACCATTGCCCAGCACCGGACCATCCCCACGTGTGTGGGGAAAACGGCCGTTACCTAAAGACCAAGTGCCTGCAAAACGGACCATCCCCACGTGTGTGGGGAAAACCTGAGCCCCCTCAAAAAACGAGTCTGCATCCTCGGACCATCCCCACGTGTGTGGGGAAAACACCCTACGATGTAGCGTATCCGCCCATCCGTGCGGACCATCCCCACGTGTGTGGGGAAAACGATTTAAAAGACTCGGTTAAATGGGGTGGCGCCGGACCATCCCCACGTGTGTGGGGAAAACTTTAGCCCGGTATCTGAAGCGTCGACTGTCCACGGACCATCCCCACGTGTGTGGGGAAAACTGCCCGGAATGCAAGATTATGGAGTTTTTGAACGGACCATCCCCACGTGTGTGGGGAAAACCATTTTTTTACCTCCTGTTTGTTCTATTTCTACGGACCATCCCCACGTGTGTGGGGAAAACTCATGGCGGCAGCTTATTTGTGGCCGATGATTCGGACCATCCCCACGTGTGTGGGGAAAACACAAATACGCTATCGGAAACATGGGGAAAATTCGGACCATCCCCACGTGTGTGGGGAAAACCATCCCTGGGCAAGCCAAGCTCAGCAACCATGCGGACCATCCCCACGTGTGTGGGGAAAACCCACCATTGATGTTGCGATAGACAAATCTATCCGGACCATCCCCACGTGTGTGGGGAAAACTTAGCCAACCGCTCCAGCAGTTGCTGTTTCAACGGACCATCCCCACGTGTGTGGGGAAAACCTGAGAACCGAAAACCAACCGCAATGGAAATCGGGACCATCCCCACGTGTGTGGGGAAAACTTTTTTCAAACGGTATTTTTGTCAACAAGAATCGGACCATCCCCACGTGTGTGGGGAAAACTTTATTTTTCCTAAACCGGCCACACATATGGCCCGGACCATCCCCACGTGTGTGGGGAAAACAGTTTCCCGCACCGCTAATTCCATCTATGCCACGGACCATCCCCACGTGTGTGGGGAAAACTTCCAACTCTTCCAATATCCAAACAATTCGCGCGGACCATCCCCACGTGTGTGGGGAAAACCAACTGACCAGAACCCATTCAATCCTCCTGACTGGACCATCCCCACGTGTGTGGGGAAAACGTTAGTTTACCATGTTTTAATTTCTGCAATAACGGACCATCCCCACGTGTGTGGGGAAAACCTTGGATGTTTGTCCATTGCGCGGTCTTTTCCCGGACCATCCCCACGTGTGTGGGGAAAACGCCCCGTGGAATTTTTTAACACTCTAAATATTCGGACCATCCCCACGTGTGTGGGGAAAACCGGAAAAGACCCGGACGACTATCCCGTTGGAACGGACCATCCCCACGTGTGTGGGGAAAACTTTGAAAAGCTGTTGATCGCACTCAAGTCCACCGGACCATCCCCACGTGTGTGGGGAAAACTACCCATTTGCGTCCTTGCGGCAGGCACCGGACGGACCATCCCCACGTGTGTGGGGAAAACGGCAAATCACTACGGCGGGCAACGCAAGATTTCGGACCATCTGCGCGGCGACAACTATAATTCCCCACCGACGACAATTATAATTCCCCATCAGTGAGGGGCAAATAAGATGCCATATCCAAGGAGGACCAAGGATATGGCAATTACCCAAAAACAGATGAGGA
>Ga0074199_1002158_pt1 | contig 13148 bp, 10 predicted proteins | sample EPASupsiteSAE347_FD_64528 | JGI IMG/M metagenome (GOLD analysis project Ga0074199, IMG submission 64528) | Bioremediated contaminated groundwater from EPA Superfund site, New Mexico - Sample SAE3-47 | ecosystem: Environmental > Aquatic > Deep subsurface > Groundwater > Contaminated ...
TGCGCCGATGCCCAAGAATATTGCAACGGCCAAATTGATCAATAAAAATTGATTTCTTTTTAAGAATTCCTTCATGAAAACATCGCCTCTTTCATTAAGCTTGCCTATTGAGTCCTGCCTTTCGAAAACTCCTCAAGCTTGGCGGATTACGGCGCCAGCGCCTAATCCGCCCTACCCGAAAACCGGCTTTCATTTTGCAGCTATCAATAATGAAGGCAAACAGCAATCAACCTCGACTTTTAACGGAATTATAAAATTCTTTGAATTGTCTCGATCTGGGCGTCGAATACATGCATTCCGCAAAACCGCGACATGAGGTCCAACATTGGGAGCATTTCGAATTTCGTTGAACTCGATGCAATCGCTTTCTAATTTCCATTACATCGTCTCTAAGCATATTTCCGACCGGATCGGTGAGTGTTTCCGTACATCTGGCGACATTACCCTTGTTGTCTATATTCAACAACAGCTTACCGGTTTGGCAATCTCCTATTCCGCCTTCGGAGACGGCTTGATCGATTTTTTCAATGTAACTTGTCAGGGTAATGAACTCCGGATACTTTTTTTTGAGATCCATTAAGTGTTTCGTAACCTGGTTTCGCGGCAATCGGGATTTCTTTGTTCCTCGATTCCAGGAATAAAGATTTACCATGTAAGTTACCCCGATTTTCTTTGCAAGTCCAATCATTTTCTCGATTTCATTAAGGTTGTCGTCCATGAGAACGGATATCATATGTATTCTGTTTCGCCGATCGGGGCGATATTTGAGTAATAATTCCAGGGCGTTCATGCCTCTTTGCCAGGCTCCCGCACGTCCTCTTTGGGAATCATGCTTGGCGGGATCGGCGTAATCTATGGATACCGATATTTCCTGTAAACCCGCCCGGAGAATTTCTTTGGCCACTGTTTCATCAACATACCACCCGTTCGTGATCAGAATTGGAAAATGATTTTCCTCGTTTAAAATCGAGATGATGTCAAAAAGATCCTTTCTCATGACGGGTTCGCCGCCGGCAAGCGAAACGATAAGGGTTCCAAGCCGATTTAATTTCCTTCCGATAATGCGTATTTCTTCAAGCGAAAGTTCCTCGGAAGGATCGTGTGGCGTCTTCCAGAAATCGCAAATTTGGCAACTGAAATTGCACCGGTAAGTAATTTGAAGATTACAATGAATAAACCTTTTGGCCAGGAAGCCCCATCCCAGCCTAATGCATCGATATTGATAATGGGCTTCGCGCTTAAGAGCATCGAGCATGAGGTTTCCTCCATTGCAGCAGTTCTTTCATGGCTGATAAAGGATGGCATTGTAGCAGGGAAAGTGCCATATGACAAAAAATATGACAGCAATCATTGCAAAAGATTGGTTTGGAAAATTTTTCACGGGCAGCTTCGAGCGTTTTTTCGTAACTGCCGAAGTCTAAAATGCCGACCTGGGCGTCTTTGTTTTCCAGGCAAGGATAATACATTTTGCCGTCGGGTCTTATAACCGGCATCAATTGAGGATGACATTTGAATTGGGTAAACTGCTGAATTCCCCTTAAATATTCGATTACACCCAAAACACCGCCGTCTCTTTTCTTTGCTTGAATGAATTTTGTCACCAGCTCTTGATAACCTTGGTGTTTACGTAAAATGGGATTGGGTGATTTTCCGATGATTTCCGGAGAAATTTGAATTTCAAGATGGTTGTTTCGGGCAAAGTTGAAAACTTCCTCGACTTCGTTCAAATTGCACGGAGTCGCTACTACGCTTAAAACAATTCGTGTTTTCCGAGGGTTGCGTTTCTTGAGAAGGAATTCCAGAGATTCAAGTATCTTTTTCGCGGTTGTTTCGTCACGACCGATCATTTTTGCAAGCTCTCGCGAATTTAATGAGTCAATGCTTAAAACGATGATGTCGGAGTCGATAAGAATTTCCGGACGATTCTGAAGCCCGATTCCTTTCGTGTTGAGAATAGTTCTTAAACCCTTTTTCACGGCATGCGCGAGTATTTCTTCGAGATCATTCCGCAGCAGGGGTTCTCCGCCGGTGACATCCAAAGTGTCGCCTGAATATTTCAGTATGGAAACAAGTGCCTTCGCATCTTTCGTTGAGAGCTCCGGAATAAGTTCCTCGGCAAATCTTTTGCCGTTTCCATCACAACAATAGGCACAGTTAAGATTGCACCGATGAGTGATGTAATATGAAAACATCAACGGGCGAAGCGGCTGCCGGCCGCGAAAAATATCGACAAGATTCATGCAATAATTGGTTATGAATCCACTCATAATTTTGTTGAACTTATTTGTTCATCCTTCGCGATGTCGGGACAATCCGCGAGAAATCATATTCCGAATACCTAGCGGTAGTCTCGAAAAATCCGACAGTGTGTTATTGAGTCCTGCCTTTCGAAAACTCCTCAAGTTCGGCGGATTACGGCGCCGGCGCCTAATCCGCCCTATATCGCCCAGGGATGGCGTAGATACCCGAAATGCGCCCGGATGGCGCGCTTTTTCGGGTACTCGAAAACCGGCTTACTTCTAACTTTGCCTTTTCATGCATCGCATTATAATTGAAGCGGGTCTTTTTTTCCATCAAGGCGATGATTAAATTACGACAAAGGTCAATCGAATTTCTTATGTTATTACGATATTTAACCTGACAAATTTGCCGTACTAAGATAAAATAATATTAGAGATGATCGCGTAAGGAGGGAGATTTTGACGGTTAATATTGATTCAATTAATCGTATTTCGCGAAAATCACGCGTTCGCGGAACGACGTTGTTGGAGATCATGATAGCCATGATAATTCTCGCATCCTTAGGTTTGACTTTTTTCCAACTTATTCGAAGCAGCGGCCAGATGATGGCTCTAACGAGCAACTCCTTCGCGGCGATTCATATCGGTTCGAAAGTCATGTCGGATTTGTACGAAGAATCGCGAGTCAATACGACGCTTCTTGAAATCATGGACGAATTCCCCGACATGAAGGGTACGGATAAGGTTGTTGAAGGGCAATCGGTATTTTTTCGCTTCATGAAAGATCGAAAACCCCCCTGGGGAATCATCAATACGGCGGTAGATGGTGGAATCGAAAAAAGCGACGGTGTGCTTTACGATCAATTGACTCCTTTTAAAGTTACGGTTTTCTCGGCAAGAATAGGCGACAAGGACGGCACCGATTTTAAAAAGCATCTCGCGGAAGCGGTAATTCGAGTCGACTGGAAGGAAAAAGACGGCCAAGGACGTGCCTATTCCGTTGTCGCTCAAATTCCCAGTCCGCTCGGCGCTAAAGCAACTGAAACTTCCGCATTGGTCAAGGAAAACGAGCTTGCCGATAAAATCAGGGAAACGCTTTTTCCCGATCTTACTGGAAAATCTCTCGATCAAGCCGTTTCTTCAACCGGATGCGATAAAGATCTTGTTTATCATATAGGGAAAATTGCGGTCGTAACCAATGCGCTTTCCGATGCGATGTCGGAAATCGGCACGGATTTGAAAAATTTGGAAAAAAAGCGGAAACCGCTGATAAAGACTCCCGGTGATGAATTGGTCGAGATCCAAATTCAGATCGCCAGAAAAACCGAATCGGGTGCCAGCCTTTTATACAACGTCTTGGTGGAATTAGCAGAATCGGTTAAGGAAATACGCGAATCGGCCACACCCGACAAACTTCAAGACATACCCCCGATGCCTTTTTCCAAAGGATTGAAATGCTTCAAGACGCTTTCGACAAATATTCCAAAGTGGGTACAAGATGCGGGGAAAGCTTATGAATGGTTGTTGGAGCCGGGATTCGATCTTTCGGTATCGATGCGTGAAAAGGAATTCATACGCAATAAGGTTCTCGAATGTCATCGCCTATTAACCGCCCTGGAAGCGATACCCGACAACAATTACCTCAAATTGATACAGGCAACCCCGTCCTCCACCCAACCAAAGCCCATTATCGAACTTAAAAAATTCCAGCAATTCGTTCTCAGCGAAAAAGCCGCCATGACCGGTAAAAATCCTTTCCTGGAAAAGTTTTTTATCCGCGAAGAGCGGCTGTCTCAAAGCCCCAAAGTGCTTACGACAGCCTATCCGAATCTTGCGACGATAATCGAGCGACTAAACGGTGTGCTTTGGAGCAATGCCGGAACCGTAACATCGTTAATTGCGTTACATCCGAAAGCAAGCAAAGCCCAAAAATAGAACCGAATTACCCGCGTCATTCGGTTATTATTTCGTAACTAAGGCCTTGTCAGTAAATAACTGTAACGAATTTCTGGGATTTCCGGCCATAAGAGCCTGTAAGAAAACAACCAGATGATCCGGTTATTTTCTAACAGGCTCTAAGAATAATGCGTGTAATATCCCGCTCATGTTGAGCTTGTCGAAACATGAAGGTTTACCCATGGAATTGATGGGAATCGTATGAATCTTCCGAAAATGCGACGCCAAAAGAAAAAGAATGCATTGAACGTTTGAATCGTGGTATAATTTGCGCTCCGGTGCTTCGTGCGCCGGCGCGTGCCGTCATGAATCCGTAATCCCCTTGAACGTTTGGGATCATAATTCGGAACCCGATTATGCGTTTCATTCCTGCCTCCTGAGGACTCGGTTTGTTCGGCTTTTCAGATAAGGAAGGAAAACTTCATAATGAGTTCCAATAAAAAAATTTCCATCAGCTTTAAAGATCTTAATCTCATTGAGCCATTGCAAATGGCGCTCAACGATGTGGGGTATGAAATCCCAACCCCCATACAAGCCCTCATGATTCCGGTGATCCTCAATGGAAAAGATGTTCTGGGGCAAGCTCAGACAGGAACGGGAAAAACGGCTGCTTTCGCTTTACCCCTGCTTTCTAAGCTTGATCTGGAAAAGATAGAACCACAGATTCTCGTGTTGACGCCCACACGCGAACTGGCGATTCAGGTTTCCAAAGCTTTTCAGAAATATGGAGCACATCTCTCCGGATTAAAAGTTTTGGCGATTTATGGCGGTCAGGAATATGGCGGCCAAATTCGCGGATTGCGGCGCGGTGTTCACGTGGTCGTGGGTACTCCCGGTCGGGTGATTGACCACATAAAGCGGGAAACTCTCAAACTTGATGCTCTTACCTGTCTAATTCTTGACGAAGGCGATGAAATGCTGAAAATGGGCTTCAAGGAAGATGTCGAATGGGTGCTGGAGCATACTCCGGCAAGCCGGCAAATCGCCCTTTTTTCGGCCACTCTTTCGTCAGCCATTCGGGAAATTGCGAAAAAATATTTGAAAGACCCTGAGGAAATCATTATTCGCACCAAAACAACGACGGTCGAGTTGACCCGCCAGCGTTACTGGATGATTAGTAATCTCAACAAAATGGATGCGCTTTCCAGAATTCTGGAGGTTGAACCCTTCGATGGCGTAATTATTTTTGTGCGAACGAAATCGGCAACACTAGAAGTCGCCGAACAACTCGAAGGGCGTGGCTTTGCCGTTGCCCCTCTAAACGGTGATATCCCGCAGAATCAACGTGAACGAACGATCGACCAGCTCAGAGCCGGGCGCTTGAATATCTTGATTGCGACCGATGTTGCCGCACGTGGACTTGATGTTGACCGCATCAGCCTCGTTATCAACTATGATATTCCGCATGACGTAGAAGCCTATATTCATCGCATCGGAAGAACCGGAAGGGCGGGGCGAAGCGGCGAGGCGATTCTGTTTGTCTCTCAGCGAGAACGTCGAATGTTGCAGACAATCGAACGGGCCACCCACCAAAAAATTGAACCCATGGATGTTCCATCGATCAACGCGGTTAATACCGTAAGGATCACACGCTTCAAACAGAAGATTTCTGACGCCCTTTCCCGGGAATCGTGGAAAGGCTTTCGAGAGGTTATGGAAACCTTCGTCAAGGAGCACGGCACCGAGCCCCTCGACGTTGCCGCTGCGTTAGCGGACATGTTTCATGGAAACCGACCCCTCCTGCTTCCCAAAGGGCCTGATAAGTCGGCGTTTTCAGGACGCGCCAACGAAGTCGGTGGCGGTCGTCGAAAATCAAAGCTCCGCCATAATGAGGAGGCAAACGGCGAACGCAATCATCCGGAAAGATATATGATTCGATCCGGGTCCGAAACATCTGATACCCACGACGCCAAAGCTTTTAAGGAAATCCGCCGGCCGAGGCGCAACCGGGAAATTAGCGAACAAGAAGAAGGAATGATCAGGTATCGAATCGAAGTTGGCCGATTTCACGGAGTCGGCCCCGCCCAGATAATGGGAGCCATTGCCGGGGAAACAGGCATCGTCGGCGCGACAATCGGTAGAATCACGCTTTTTCAGGAGTTCAGCACTGTGGATCTTCCCGATACCATGACTGAAAAAATGTTAATAAAACTCAAACGAGTCCGAGTCTCGGGCCGAAGGCTTATGATTGCAAGATTTGAACCGGAGGGTGTTGAGAAAGAAGATCAAATTCGCCGAAAGCACGGGAAATCAACCGTCGATCGAACCGAAATTTACTAAAGGAATTTCGACTACGGCGGCTAATTCTTTGCCGGCCGAACTTAAAAGGGTGAAGTTTACGACGACCAATCCCGGTGATACCGTCGTAAAATTGATGTCTTTAACGTTCTTAAAAAGAACTTTTTTTCGTGAATCGTCGGGGCGCCCCGAGAAGTTATCCGTGTAGGAAACGAGAATAAACGGTTCATCGGCCTTATTCTTCGCTTTTTCGAGGTAAAGAACCTGAATATTATTAACAAGATCTTTCAGCACCATAAACTGAAGGCTGCTTCCTTCAAGCGGTTTTATGATTTCAGTTCCGTTTAATAAGGTTTCCGTGAGTTTATCGGTAGCTTTTCTGACATCCATGTGAAAAGCCAGATTTGAAGCCATATTCAGAGCCTGAGGGCGCGAGTTGCGATACTGAACCAAACCGGCAGCCAATGCCGTCAATATAATCGACGCGACCACGATTATCTCGATTAGAGTGAATCCATTCCCTCTATATTTAATCATATATATCCTATAATCATTATATCCTATTCCGATATGAAAAATAAAATATATGATGGCAATCGCATGAAATTGATGAAATCATTGCCGAGAGCCGATTGTGGGGTGGATTAGCAAGCCATCGCCGAAGCGTAATCCATCGTGAACTGAATGGAATCTGTCGATTTTTCCCGCGATTGCCATGGTTTGTTGATTTGTTTTGGAAAAATCCTAGAAGCTTGTTATAATTTGAGTAAATATTTCAGGAGAACAAAATGCAGAAACGATATTTTTTACCACTGTTCCTTTTTGCCTTTTTGGTTTCGACCTTTTGCTTTGCACAAAGCGATTCAAATCCGACATTACAGGGGAAAAAAATCAAGGCCGGCTTCATATACGTCGGTCCCATAGGTGATTACGGATGGTCGAATGCTCATGAAAACGCCCGGCAAAGGCTGATGAAATCTTTTCCGTGGCTTGAATCGATTTTCGTGGAGTCGGTCGGAGAAGCCGACTCGGCGAGAGTAATCGACCGCCTTATCGTCGAGGAAAAATGCGACGTGGTTTTCACCACAAGCTTCGGTTACATGAACGACACGGTAGCGGCGGCCGCACGCTATCCGGATAAAATATTCATGCATTGCGCCGGGATAAAAAGATCCAAGAATCTTGGAACTTATTTCGCCGAATTGTATCAATTATATTATCTCAACGGGCTGATGGCTGGAGCGTTGACGAAATCTCAGAAAATCGGTTATATCGCCGCCCATCCGATTCCGGAAATCGTCAGGCATATAAACGCTTTTGCTCTGGGAATCAAAGAAGTAAATCCAAAAGCAAAAGTACAAGTCAAATGGCTCTTTTCCTGGTACGACCCCGCGAAGGCCAGGGAAGCGGCGGAATCGCTTATCGCCGAGGGTTGTGATTCCCTCGCTTTCACCGAAGATTCGCCGTCCGTAATCCAAGTCGGCGAAGAACACACGAAACAAGGCAAGCCGATCTACACGTTTTCCCATTACAGTCCGATGCAGAAATTCGGTGAAAATTCAGCGGTTTCGGGACAATTGGTTGATTGGGGCGTAATTTATGAAGATATTTTCATGAGACTTTATACCGGAACTTGGTCAAACAAGGACTACTGGTGGTTCCTTAAGGAAGGTGCGGCGAAACTTGGAGGTATTGACGATCAGCCGATCAATCCAAAATTCGTCGAGCCGTTGAAGAAAATCGAGGTAGTCGATCCCATTCTTGGTAAAATCAATGTTTACGAGCTTGTATTGAAACGATTGGCGCAAATGAGCGAACCCGCTGTTCTTTTCGATCCGTTTACGGGTCCGATCAAGGATCAAAAAGGTGTTGAAATGCTTAAAGCCGGGGAAAGAGCTTCACACGATTTTCTGTGGAATCTCAACCGATTCGTAGACAACGTCGAAGGAACAGTTCCCCAATGAGCTTGTTTCCAGTAACCTTCATGAAAAGTTAAACAAAAAAAGTCAATGATTCGTATCAAAACTAGCCAACGAAAAAATCAAAGGGAATTTTTCACCAGGTGCAGAGACGCGAAGAAAACACATCTAATAGCCATTTTCTGCGCCTCGGCGTCTCCGCGTTTTTTTCTTGTCCAAAACCCGGTTAGCTTTTATGGGTTTCATTGAAAAAAGTTAAACAAAGGAAGCATAACCGTTATGATTAAAGCCGTTGCTTTCGACTTCGGATCGACTCTCTACGATGTTTTACCCAGAGATTCCGCGACCAGAGATAAGATGCGCATGACCATATTCGAGTATTTTCATGAAAAGTATCGTATGTCCGCGGATGATTTCGACAAATACCTGGTGAAATTCTCCGAACTGCTTCATACTCGGAGAAAAGAAACGGAGGAGCACGTTCACCGAGAACGGACCACATCGGCTTGCATCTCGGAAGTACTTCGTGAAATGGGTTTCGAACCCAATGATGCCGAACTGGTTTCGGTCGTTGAAAAATATCACGATCATGAAATCCCGTTGTTGCAACCTATCGGCAAGACCGTTGATGTGATTTCCGATTTAAGTTCTCATTTTGCCCTGGCTTGCGTTAGCAACAATCCGTGGCCGTCGCTCATTGAAAAGCCGTTGCAAAGAGACGGAATTCGTCATTGTTTTGAATTCATCATATCATCCTCGGTAACGCTTTTCAGAAAACCTTCACCGCTGGTATTTGAGATGCTTTTAAAGCAATGGAAGCGGTTTTCCCCGGAAAATATTCTTTTTATCGGAGACTCCCCGGAAAACGACATCTATCCGGCGCAAGCTCACGGCATGAAAGCAATTTATTATTCTCATCCTCAAAACCCCAAAATATCACTGCAACCGTCAATTACCGATATTTCGGAAATTTACGGCTTTCTCGCTACTTGGAATCATTATAAAAGCAACGATATGTGTGAAAACTGAGGAACAAAGAGAATCAGGGAAGTTGAGCAAATGAGGGAAAAATATTCAGCAAATTGAAAAGCTCGAAATGATCGATATCCGGAAAGAATTTCCGGGGGTGCTGGCCAACGACGGTTTATCCATGACGATCAATTCAGGGGAAGCTCTCGGTCTTCTCGGGGAGAACGGCGCCGGGAAGTCGACTTTCATGAATATACTCTACGGTTTGTACCAGCCTGATTCGGGAGAGATAAAAATAAACGGACAAAAAGCCGTCATTCGTTCTCCGCGTGATTCTATAGCCTTAGGCATCGGCATGGTTCATCAACATTTCATGCTTGTACAAACTCATACTGTAGCCGAAAACCTTGTTCCGGCAATGCCCGATTCTCCGTTTTTTCATCCGACGCGATTCATCAAGGATAAACTCGAAGAGTTTTCATTGAAATTCGGTTTGCGCATCAACGCCGAGGCTTTCATCCGGGAGCTTTCATCGGGAGAGCAGCAGCGCGTTGAGATCGTCAAATCTCTTCTTTCGGGAGCCCGACTTCTCATTTTAGACGAACCGACATCCGTCTTAACCCCAAGCGAAGCCGACGACTTGTTCATGATTCTCCGGAAAATGTTGAAGGCGGGCCATTCGATTATTTTTATCACGCATAAACTCAATGAAGTCATGAAAATCGCGGATAATATATTGGTGCTTCGACATGGTAAAATTGCCGGTCATACCAAGACTTCCGCCACCGACAAATCGAAATTGGCGCAAATGATGGTTGGGCGAGAGGTGAATTTGGAAATGAAACCGTCTAAAATTCAACCGGGTAGAGTTGTTCTCGAAGTAAATAACCTGGTCGTCCACGGTGAAAAGAAAAAAACCGCAATAAACAATCTTTCTTTCTTTGTTAAAGAAAAGGAAATTCTTGGAATCGCCGGCGTTTCCGGAAACGGCCAAAAGGAGCTTGTGGAATCCTTAACGGGGCTCAGACGGCCCATATCGGGTACCGTAAAAATATTCGATGTGTCGATGAATGAAGCTTTACCCCGAGAATTCTTTCAAGCCGGCGTATCGCATATTCCCGAAGAGAGGTTGAAAGACGGCGTCGTGCCGGATTTTCCGTTATATGAAAACGGTGTTTTGAAAGATTATTTTCTCGATCCTTTTTCAAGATTGTTTTTCCTGGATTACTCGAAGATTAATGACCGGGCGAAAAAAATCGTCGCCGAATACGACGTTGCGGCGCCTTCCACGACAATCCGCATCAGAAACCTTTCCGGAGGAAATGTTCAAAAGTTCATCATCGGTCGGGAGTTGGAAGGTAAGCCGAATTTGATAGTGGCATCCCATCCGACTTACGGCGTTGATATCGGCGCTACGGAATTAATCCGCAGACGGCTTCTGCAAAAGCGTGAAGAAGGCTGCGCCGTTTTGTTGGTTTCCGAGGATCTTGAAGAAATCCTCGATCTTTCGGATCGGATAGCGGTGATTTATGAGGGTGAATTCATGGGCGTCTTCGACCGGGGCAATGCGAGCTCGACTGATATCGGTTTAATGATGGCGGGCGCGAAAAGAATGGTCGTTTAAACGATGTCTTTTAAAGTAAAATTTGAAAAAATTACCTGCCCATCGACGGCGCGCAATTTTACGATGTTGATTGCGGCATTGGTAATCGGAACGGCGCTTTCAAGTCTGACGTTTCTTTTGAAGGGTGTAAACCCATGGCTGGCGGTAAAGAAAATCTTCATGGGTGCTTTCGGAAGTTCCCTGGGAATCAATGGAACGATCACGAAAGCAATCCCTCTTATTCTCATCGGCAGCGGTCTCGCGGTTGCATATCGCGGCAAATTTTGGAATATCGGCGCCGAAGGACAACTGCTTTTCGGAGCCACGGCCGCCACTTGGGTTGCGCTTTCCCTGCCCGCGACGATTCCCGGCTATTTGGCGATTCCCTTGTTGTTCATCTCGGGATTCGTTGCCGGTGCCGTTTGGTGTTTAATTCCCGGTCTTCTGAAGTTGAAATTCGGCATCAATGAAGCGATTTCTTCACTTATGCTGAATTATATCGCTGCTGAATTCGTTCAATATTTGATTTACGGACCCTGGAAGGGTAAGAGTTTTTCAGGATTTCCGGTTACTGAAGATTTTCCGGACAACGCCGTTTTGCCTTATCTTTCATCATCATTTTTTTACGGATCTCGAATTCATTACCACACACTTATTTTGGCGCTGATCTCATGTGTTTTACTCTATTTTCTCATCACAAAAACCAAGCGGGGTTACGAAATCAGAACGATCGGTGAAAACCCTCGGGCGGCTCAATATGCGGGAATGAGCTTCGGGAAAACCGTTTTCATAATTGCAACCATCAGCGGCGGGCTCGCGGGAATGGCTGGAGTCGGCGAGGTTGCGGGAATTCATCATCATCTAACGTATCCTTGGGCGATTTCTTCCGGTTACGGTTTTACGGCGATCATTACCGCTTTTCTCGCAGGACTGAATCCGCTTGGAGTAATAATATCCTCAATATTTTTCGGAGGCATTCTGGTTGGCGGCGATGTTATCCAGACATCGCTGGGGCTTCCGTTCGCCACCGTGAATATTTTCAACGGCATGATTCTTTTCGCTTTGATCGCCAAGGATTATTTTCTTGAAAATAGATTGATTGTTACTCAAACCGATCAGCAACAAGGAGCTTCGCGGAATGGGTGATTCGCTTATGGTTTGGGTTTGCTCAAGAGCTCTCATAGCCGGAACGCCGCTTCTTTTGGGAACGCTTGGGGAAATATGCGCCGAACGGGCCGGAGTGATGAACCTTGGAGTTGAGGGAATGATGGCGGTAGGAGCGGTTGCAGGTTTTGCCGCGGCATTGAGCACCGGGAATCCGTGGCTCGGGTTAATGGGAGCGATAGCCGCCGGAATCGTTGTATCCGCAATCCATGCATTTTTTACGATAACCCTCAGAGCCAATCAAATTGTATCCGGGCTGGCGCTGACCACGTTGGGTCTCGGATTAAGCGGCGTAATAGGGAAAAGTTATGTCGGTCAGCTTCTACCGAAACCTTTTTCCGGCATTAAAATACCCTTTCTTAGTGATATTCCGATTGTCGGCGATGTAATTTTCTCGCGCGATCCGGTTTTTTACTTGTCCATCCTGGTCGGCGTATTGTTTTGGTTTGTCTTGTACAAGACAAAACCGGGAATCGTGATAAGATCCGTGGGAGAAAATCCTTTGGCATCCGAGACTATGGGTATCAACATCGTGCGGGTAAGATATTTTTGCGTGATTTTCGGAGGGGCAATGGCGGGAATGGCCGGAGCGTATCTTTCTTTGTCTTATAACCCCGCATGGATCGAAGGCATGGTGGCGGGAAGAGGCTGGATCGTCGTCGCTTTAACGATATTTTCTCTGTGGAATCCATTGCGCGCTTTCGTGGGGGCTTATCTTTTCGGTGGGATTTACGCCGCGCAGTATTTGCTGCAAAGCAGAGGATTTCCGCCGAATCTCCTTTTAATGCTTCCCTACCTGGCGACGCTTTTAGCTTTGCTCGCGGGGTCTTTCAGCGCAGGGCGCGATCGTGCCTCGGCCCCGGCGGCACTGGGCGTTCCTTATGAAAAAGGCCAGAGATAGTTGGAAATCGGGGCCTTGCATATTGTCTTCTCAATTTCAGAACTCCTGATCTCAGGAACCATTATCGTACCTGAGTAAGACAGACAATCGGCCCATCAATGCCCACTTGTATGATCCTTCAGTTCATTTTTCTTGTTTTTGGGAAAGCTCTTTTTGGG
>Ga0074199_1002159_pt1 | contig 13129 bp, 12 predicted proteins | sample EPASupsiteSAE347_FD_64528 | JGI IMG/M metagenome (GOLD analysis project Ga0074199, IMG submission 64528) | Bioremediated contaminated groundwater from EPA Superfund site, New Mexico - Sample SAE3-47 | ecosystem: Environmental > Aquatic > Deep subsurface > Groundwater > Contaminated ...
GGTTTTCATCCTCGCGGCGAATGGATCTCCTTCAAAGAACTGAAAGGCGGCAACGTCTTCTGGCCGGCGCTTTCCAGGAGCACCATAGAGCCGCTTGCAGCTTATCTTCAGCAAAATACTCCTCAAAGGACTCGGCAAAATACTCCGCAAAGCATTAAGCCCACATTCCGCACTTTAACTTCCTAAAGCGAGTATTTTTCTTGCTATCGATTCTCAAAATATAATTATAAATACTATTATTTATTACAATTAATATTTTTCTGCTTGCCCTTGCGTTCCGATTGAGTAAAGATAATGACACCTCCACCCACAAATTAAAATCGACTTAAAATCAACTTATTGTCAAATTAGTTAATAACAAAATTTAATTTAATTAAAATATTTTCATTGAATAACAAAAATCGATAGCTGCAAAAATACTGAATCCAAAACCCAAAGTGCGGAATGTGGGATTTATTTAAAAATATTTCGGATAATTATGAATGGAATATTCTAGCGTCGCGAGTCCAAAGTGCGGAATGTGGGAGGAATGCTCTTTTCCGTTGAAATAATTTTAGCCGCAATATTTGATCAAACCAATGATATTAAAAAAGTAGATAAAATATTAAAAGAGTTTTATAAACCTGTGGTACTTGCCAGGTCACGGCTCTTTCCATTGTCGTCGTTGCCCTCAACCAGGACCACGACGTCTCCATTCTTCCAGAGATAGAGATAGCGCAAATTTCTGTCGCCCACATCCTGGCGGATCTCCGTGGCATTATGGCCGTTGATGATGGCGGATGAGAAGCGGTCTACTCCCCGGAAGGGCGGCTTTTGGAACTCGGGCAAAGACATGTAGTTGGAATAAGCGGCCTCTGCGAACGTCTCATCCTGCAACTGGATCAAAGTGATCTTGGCATCGTAGGACTCGCCGATCTTGCCCCACTGGTAGATGCCCACGGATACATTGGCCGTTCCGATGTCTTTTGCGCCATAGAAATTTTTAATGTAATCGGTCATGTTCACATGCGGATCCATCTCCGGCAGAGAGGCTATGAGCTTGAAGCCCTCCGGCAGGTTTTCCTTGGGAACAACCAGGCTTGACGATGCCGCATCCTCGGCCAGGCATACCGCGCTGGACGCGAGCAGCAGGGATATGAATAATATGGAAATTATGCTCTTAGATCTCATAATGGACTCCTTGCTCTTGCATGTGGATAAGCTTTTTGAGCCGTTGGCGCAATTTTATCAAAGTATCGAAGCATCAATTCCATTTTCGGCATCATCAATTCCATTCTCGGCATCATCAATTCCATTCTCGGCATCATCAATTCCATTCTCGGCATCATCAATTCCATTCTCGGCATCATCAATTCCATTCTCGGCATCATCAATTCCATTCTCGGCATTATCAATTATCTCAATACTATCTCGGTACTTTCTGGTACTGCCATTCTATCTTTTGTTCAGGTGCAAAAATTCCATCACGGGCTGCGCGCCGTCATCGCATCCTGAACTTCCGGTTGGTCACCTTTTTGATTAATCCTTTTTGCCTTGGCGCTCGTCGGCTTAACTATCCTTAAATATGACATGCAATTTTAACATTGAACATGAGCAAGATGAAAATGATCCCGGCGCTGATCATTCTTTGCATTACAATCTTCTTTAGCATATCGTCCCTAGCAGCATCCCTGCAATCATCTCAAAAATCACAGGATAACGGACAAGAGATGCTTCAGGTAGCTGATTCAACAATCATGATTCTGCCCAATACAACTATTCAAATACTTAATTCAAGCTCCAATGTGAGCGGCGTTAATGTTAGCCAAGGAATTTTAGATCATATTGGCCAAAATGACAGCTATAAGACGGTGAGACTTCACAATGCCGATGCAAATCTTACCGGCATGATATTGGCGGCGGGCTCTGAAGCGGAAGTGTCGCTGATGCCCATCAGCGTATCAAGGGATTCGGGAGGCCTGAAGGTCAGTCCCAAAACGTCGATCGTGAGAAAATTTCCGGCTTCTGAGGCAGGCGGCAAGATCTTGTTCTCCTTAGGCAAAGTCGTTGCAGGCGGATACATCCTGGAAGCGAGGGAAGCCAACGGCTCAGTGCTTCTCGGCAGAGTTCCCATTCTGGTGCAGGAGAGTTTGAAGATCACACTGCCGGAAAAAATCTCGCCGGGAGATGTCCTGCCGGTAAAAGTCACGGCGAGCAGCAGCGGGAAAGGAAACCTCACCGTAGGTGCGATTATCATGCCGGCATCGGATTATAATCTTACAAATATCACGGTTTCAGATAAAATTGCGCTTGGAAGAGGAGACGTTACCGCAGAGATCAAGAAAATCGACGTGGAAGATGTCATGAACCTCTTGCCGATTCTGCCCGAAGACTGCACCCTCACCTATCAACTCCAGGAGGGAAATGAGTCAACGCTGAATCTCATCACTGATGCCGATTGGCAAAAGGGGCGTTATGTGCTGATCTGCGCGGCCTACGATCAATCGTCGGGCACGAGGGTTGCTCAAGGATTCCTGGATTTGGTGTAGCTAATGGCGAATAGGCTGAACTTCGCGATATGTCTTGCCGTCGCGATCATTTTTAGCATAAGTCCGGCTGCAGTTATGCCGACAGACGCACTTGAAGCCACAGTATCCGGCAGCACCGTGAGCGTGACCGGCACCGCCTCACCTGGAGCGCAGGTTTCCATGCGCTCCAGCTTCACCATGAACCTGCCCGTGAGCGGCGGGCAATACGAGTATGAGACGAGCGTGGTGATTCCTCAGGAACCCAATCGCTTCCAAGTCACGGCCCGAAATGTGGAGGACTTCAATGCCGGAGTGAAGATGGGCATCTGGATTACCAAGCGCTTCCAGGCCAGCAGCGGAACGGCGAGCATCTCCCATGCCAACGTTCCGTCGGGCAGGTATAACATCAAGCTGTTTGGAGAGGCTCAGCCCGGCTCCTCTCAAGTTCCCGTTGAGGTGGGAGCCGAGACTCGGGTTATGGCGGACGTCAACGGCAAGTACAGTCTTGATATCGACACCTCCGGCATACCGGCGGGCGAGTACAGAATCGAAGTTGCCGGTGAGACCAAGACCATTCAAGTAGGCATCCAGTCGCCCGATTCAAGCGCGGCCTCAAGCCCGACGAGCACTGCAACAGGTTTTTCAAGCACTGAAAGCACTGCAAGCGCTGCAAGCAAAAATGAAAATGACGGAACCGGCGAGGAGATGACGGATCAAAAGGAAAAGCCGGTGGAGATAACGTCGGAGGTTATCCACTGGTACGCAAACGAGACCGGCCAATCGATAGCGACGGCCGGCAAATACCAGGAGACGGAAAAGCAGCTTCGCCAGAGGCTTGCCGGAGGGTACTGGAAGATCATCAGGCAGGGCGACCCGCTCACCGAGCAGGCCGGAAATTGCGAAAACGAGTTCTGTCTGGTCAGGGATAAGGATGCCTGCACGGTCTGCAGGGACAAGGATATTATCCAAAAGTCGAACCAGTCAATAGATGCGGCAAATCCGGCTCAGGTTACGAATAATCCGAACCGGGTTTCGCAAAATTCGAACGATTCAAAAAATTTATATGATGTGAATGATCTGAACGAACCGCAAGACCTGAATAAATCCCAAGCACCCAAGCCGGTTCAAGAAAAGGGGTTGCTGGAACAGATCGGCTCCTGGGTCGACCGGCTATTTGGAACGAATATAGGAGGATGAGAGAATCGCCAAATCGCTCCCAATGCCTTCAGATCTGCTGGCGGCAATTCTGATGGCGCTGGCAACACTGGTCTTCACCCTGACGCCCCTGGCCGATCTGCCCGTGCGAATTCCCCTGGGGCTCCTCATGGTGCTCTTTGTGCCGGGCTATTCGCTCATCGCCGCTCTCTTTCCTAAAAAAGACGACCTGGACGGAATCGAGAGGCTCGCCCTGAGCTTCGGCCTGAGCATCGCCGTGGTCCCGCTCATCGGCCTTGGCCTGAACTACACGCCCTGGGGAATCCGGCTTACACCGGTGGTCATTTCCCTGGCCGTCTTTACCATCGCCATGAGCGCTGTGGCACACGTGCGGCGCAGATCGCTGGCAGAGGAGGACCGATTCTTCGTTCCCTTCCGCGAAGGGGTTGCATCGCTCAAAAAAGAGATCCAGGCAGACGATAAGAGCCGACTGGACCGGGCTCTGACGGTGATTTTAATAATAACGATATTAATGTCCGTCTTCGCCCTGATCTACGTGATCATCACTCCCAAGCAGGGCGAGAAGTTCACGGAATTTTACATCCTTGGGCCGGGCGGAAAAGCCTATGATTATCCTACCCAGGTTCAAGCCGGAAATAAGAGCACCGTCATCGTGGGCGTGGTCAACCATGAGTACGCTCTGGTGAATTACACCATGCACATGAATCTGGACAACTCCACCATCCTGAAGGAGAATATGACGCTGCAGCACAACCAGACCTGGGAGGAGCCGGTCAGGTACGCACTTAATAAAACGGGAGACGAGCAGAAGCTGGAGTTCTTGCTCTACAAGGATGGAAACTTTACCGGGCCTTATCGCGATCTTCATCTCTGGGTTAATGTGAGCGGACCTGGTTCAATGCGAAGTGTGATTGATTTGACGGGAAAATCCGACTGAGCATGAGGATTGCAGGGTTCAGGCCGATTCAATGGTCTGCCTCTGCCGATCAATTTTCTTCATCCGTCCGGGGATCATTCGCAGGTGATCGCTCCATTTTCTTTTGACGCCTCTCTTTGGCCTTCTCCACTTCCTCTCGGAATTCCATGAAGTCCTCAAAGCATCCCACAGTCTCTTCACCTGCGGACAGGGGGATGGGCGCTGCCGTTATATTCGTCTTGCCGCCAAAAATCCAAAATTAGCGAATAAACGGATTGGTATGATCACAGGAGTGCGGAAGATGAAGAGTACAAGCAGCAAGACCGCCGCGCAGGTCTCCCGCGAAGAGATCTTTCAGGCCATCGGCTACGCGGCCCTGAAGGCCAGGGCGGGCCATCTGGCACCGGGCACGGTCATCGTAATCGGAAGCTTCGATCTGGTGGTGGCAGAGGATGAGGCGGGCGACGGTATCATGGTGCAGGCCATTGTGCAAAAGAAGCAGATAGAGACGCTGGCCCTGGCAAAATTGGGGGAGCTTGACGCCGTCGTCTCGGGTTGGACGGATCAGGAAAAATCAGAGTGGATGGCATCGTTTTTTGTGGAACTGAGAGAAGTGCTTCGGAAGTGGCAGGGAATCGAGATGCGCCAGGGGCCGGGAGAGAACTTGACACTTCAGAAGTCGGTTAGTATGTAATGAGGAACAAGCAACGCATGGCTAAATCATTAACGCCGTTATTGTATTGCCGCTGATGGGCGGGATGGGATCGCCTAGCCTCAGCCTAAGGGCAATCCAGCCCTCGATAACGGATATAAGCTCTTTTCGGCAATCCTCGAAGCTCTTGCCCGTTGCCCATATTCCGGGAAGATCGGGTACATGTGCGTAATAGGGCTCGGGCTCTTCGTCTTCCATTATTTCATATTCAGCCCTTTCCAAAGCGGCGGAGATGTATTCGGCAAACATATCATGGTCTTATGGGATCTGTTAGGATTTAAAGCTTGATCTCCCAACGGGGGAGTCCATGCTGTTTAAACCTCTTTTGGCACTTTTTTTGAGGGGAAAACATACAATAATAGAAAAATGACTCTAAAACATTCGAATCGCAAATAAAATTTAGGGGCCGGGACCGGGATTCGAACCCAGCTCGAGGGATCCACAGTCCCTCAGGATAACCACTACCCTATCCCGGCGCGCCAGAACTGCCATTCACTTCGAAGAGATAAAACTTTCCCCGCCGTAGGCCCTCTTTGCAGTCTCCACCACCAGGGAGATGAGATCCTCCAGGCGGTTGATGTAGTAGACCTTGCCAAGGCTTGCCAGCGATTCCTCCACGTGCTTATCCCGGTAAGCCTGATCGATGCAAAATAGGACGAACTCGCCGAATTTGGATGCCGCGAGTAGATTGTCCCATTCCTGGTAGAGGTTCTGGATGTGGGTATCCGTGATGCAGAGGATCAGGCAGCCGGGCCTTTGCCCGGCAAGGTTTAAGATCGCCTCGCCGGGGAGGCTGGTGCGCATGCAGAAGAACTCCACCAGAACATCCTCGACGCTTCCCAGATCCCGCGTCCAGGAGACGGCACGGTATTTCTCGCTAAAGGAAATAGCTGCGACCTCGGCCCCTCTGGAGTGGGCAAACTGGCAGGCCTTGAAGGCGGCAAGAGTTGCTTTGTGGGTCTTTGTGCCCAGTGTATGGCCTTCCATGGAGCGGCTGGAGTCCAGCACCACCAGGAGATCGGGAACAATCCCCTGACCGGGGGCCATGAGGCTCGTCTCCTGCTCTCTCTTGTAGGTGGTCACACCGGGAATCAGCCGGGGGCTCAGGCTCAGAGAATAGGCCACATCCAGCTCGCTGCAGGGATCGGTCAGCCGCCACTTGGTCGGGCCGGAGGGATAGCTGCCGGTGCGCGTCTTTCTGGTGGGGCGAATCTCGATGGAGTAGCTCTGGTCGCGATACCAGCGAGCAAGATCCGGACGCAGGCCCAGGGCGGATAGGGTCTGCTGATAGGCGGCAGGCTCCAGGTCCGAGGCAAAGGTGAGGGGCGAGCCTTCCGCGTTACCGAAAAGGCTCTCCGCCGTTCTGATGCGGCCCCTGCCGAGCACGCCGGGCAGGAAGGGCTCCAGAATGCGCGCCGTCTGCTGGCATTGCCTGGGCCACAGGCTGCGGTCCCGGATGCCGAGCGAGAACACGCGGCCCAGCAACTCCACCTCGGGCCGCGAGCAGCGGGGAAGGTTTGTACCCCAAAATTCTCTCAGGAAGCCGAGGACGATCCGGTCCGTGCTTGAGACTTCGGGCCGGGCGGCCAGCCTCTTCCAGCCGAGCAGGACTTTCTCCTCATCCTCTGCGCTCCGCTCCAGCCGGAAGGAGTCAACCACGATGTCCGAGAAGATGTTGACCATGCAGCGCGCCTTTTCGGGGTTCCTGAGGCCTTTGGCCGCCGCCAGAGCCAGCGTTCCGGCAGTCTCCAGAGAGCGCGGGCAGAAGATGTAGTGGACGATGAGATGATCGAAGAGATTTTCCAGATAGAGCGGGCCCAGGGCCAGAGTATCCTGATCGATGGTGAGCGCGTAGTTTTCCAAGGGATACTGGCCGCCGGTAGAGTTGGCAGTCGATCCTGTCGAAGCCGATCCGGTCGGTCTTCCCAGGCGAGGCACGGGAAGCTGCGGCCAGTGCCAGTTCTCGCGAGACCTCTGCCAGACGCTAGTCCAGTCCGAGGACGCCATCCGCCGCCTCCGGGCCGTAGCCTGCCGCCCGGATGGTTCCGCCCTTCCTGCGCCATCCCGCCCTTTTGCCCGCCCGGCCACGCACCACGATCTTACCGCCGCTCATGAGAAGCCCCAGGTAGTCATCCGCATCTCCGGCAATGCGCAGGCTTCCGCCGCGCATCAGCCATCCGGCCCGCTCGCCGCAGCTCCCCCGCAAGACAATCCTGCCTCCATAATTTCCCACGCCGAGGCAGTTTCGGCCATCGCCTCGCAGGACGGCAAAGCCGCCGCGCATGTTTCGCAGAGCGTAATCCCTGCAGCCTTGCGCAATTATGCCGCCGCCGGACATCTCCTGGCCCAGGTAGTCGCCGGCTGAGCCCTGCACAACGATTTTGCCGCCGCTCATCCTCTCGCCCAGGTGGTGGCCGGTCCCATCCAGGATCAATGTACCGTGCCGCAGTTCCAGCCCGGCGTAGTCGCGGGCGGCAAGCTTCAGGGGCACGGGGCTCGCATCGGCTGCGATGCCGGAAAGATATCCCCAGAGCAGTTGGTGAGACTTCTTGGGCTCCTGGGCCAGGAGCTGCATGAGGAGCATCTGGTCGCCCGGCACCAGCGCCTCCACATCGGAGCGCGAGGGTTTTGTTCCCACCCGCTCGGCCAGGTCCTCCAGGCTAAAGACCATCTCGCCCCGGCGCGTCTCCAGGCGCTTGGCCCTCGTCCTGCCCTTGTAGGCATCATCCATGAAGCTTTTTAGCGACATCTTTTCTCCAGAATCATGGCCCGTTATCGTTTCCGATATCTCGTGCGCAGCCTAAATTCGCTATCTCATCCGCTCCAGAGCGGGAATGAAATCCATCCTGGCGATGGGATCATCAAATGCCGAAAGCTCCTGAACGGCCTTTCCTGCATCAATCTCGCCATCCACTGCTTGCGAGAAGAGGAGATTCATCTCAGAGCGCTCATTCAAGGTGCGATTGATGCTCTTTTCCACCAGCTCCGAGACGAAGGCCAATTTCCTGGCTCCGTAGTAGGGCGGCCTCTCCAGGGCGGAGCGAACAGGCGTCAGCCGATGCCAGATCACGTAAGGTGCCACTGCCCGCAAGACATCCACGTCTGCGTCCCGGTTCAAGAGAAACGCCAGTGCCCGGCAAAAGTCCCGCAGATCCTGCCGGACGCGGTCGGAGAGCCCTTCGTCAACCTGCCAGCAGAGCGATTCCGGGTTGTTGTAGTAGTGGCAGCCCGGGCAGAGGCCGAGGCTTGGCCGCGCTCCGGAAAGCTGCGTCTTGTCGTAGCCCGGGGCGCGCTCGCAGAGTGTGAAATCGCGCAGCAGGCAGAGGATAGCCAACTCCACCCGGCTGCTCAGACGGACAGCGGCCACCAGATCCGGCAGGGCATCGAACTCCTGGGGTGTGAAGCGAGGCAGCGACCTCGCCAACTCGCGAACGCTCTTCTCGCGCTCCGCCAGGGCCAGGCCCGCCAGGAAATCAGGCTGCTGAGCGGGCACGCAAACGGAGATGCGGTCGAGCAGCGCCTCATCCATGGGGTAGGTGGCGGAGAACTCCGGGTTCATGGTGGCGAAGTAGCAGGTGTCTCCCGGCTCAATGATCTGGCCGGCGTAACCGATCTTGCGCTTTTGCAGTATCTCCAGGAACAGGTTCTGTTTGCCGCTGGGAAAGCGGTTGATCTCGTTGATCAGCTTCCAGCGGGAGCGGGCCCAGGGCGTCCAGAGCACGGATGTCTCCGAGCCTTCCCGGCTCCACTGCCTCGGATCGAGAAATCCGATGATCTTCTCCTCCGTCTGCTCCGGGTGACCTGTCACCATCAGATTCTCCACCTCGTCCAGGTCCAGAGCCAGGAACGAGGAGCCGAGCAGGTTGACAAGCGTGGTCTTGTTCGCGCCCATGCCGCCGTAAAGCAGAACCGCCCGTCCGCGCAAACAGGCGTTGGCCAGCGGAAAGTAGAGCTGGGCGTTGACATTCTCCTCGCCGATGGAGAGATCCTTCCTGCCCACATGCAGCCGGAGGTCCTCCAGCGATCGGATCAGGGCTGCGATCTTTTTGCGGGGATCTGGCATAATGAATCGGCTAAGCTTTCCGGATTATTTAAAACAAGCGAATTGATGCTCGAACTATGAACTCTCTGAATCGGACTCGAAATAGCAAACTGCCATAGCCTACTGCCACAGCCAACTACCATAGCCAACTACCCACAAAGCGGCAAAGCAGCCGTATCTTTCCGCGTCTCGAAGAAATATTATGCCAAAAAAGCTAAAAAGTTTTGAAAGCTTTGAAAATTTTTATAAATCTTTGATAAATTATTTTGTGTTTATCCCCGCATGAACTTATCCCAGCCCTGGTAGTGGGTTTTCAGGACAGAGCAGATATCTTCCATCATCGCGAAAGGAATGCCGACCACAACGCTGTCGTCGTCCAGGCCGGAATTGCGCGCCGAGCCGTCGCAGCCCAGGGATATATTCACTTCCCCTTTCAGGTAAGGCGATGCCGTGGCGTCCACGCAGAAGGACTGAATGCCTGCTGTGTTGAAGTTTGCTCTTCCGCCTTTCTTGAACATGACTGCCTGAACAATTCTCCTGGCTTGCAGCGGATTGCCTACAAAGATCACCACATCCGGATTCATGACCATTTTATCCAGAGGGGCGACGTATGAGGCGACGATGCTGCCGGGGTCCAGGCGCGGCATGCTGGCGACTATCGTTGCGCCCACATCCTTCGTCTCGCATTTATGCAGCTTGTCGAAATAAAGGGAGCCTGTGGAGATATTTTCCGGGCACTCGATGATTCCAATGCCTGACGCGCCTCCCTTGCACTGGTGGTAGTCGGCCCGCGCCAGGAAGCTCTCGCCCTTCAGCCGGGCAGTCTGAATCATGGAACAGTAGTGGAAAGGCTTTTCGATGGGGTCAAGGTCTTTCGGGATCTCTCCTTCACTCTTGAACAGCCTTACACCTACGATATTGTCCCTGATTCCCAGGGACGATTTTAAAATATCCGACATCTCTTCAAGATTCATCGCAAAACACCAAGAATTCTTGGTTGAGATGGCATTTCTCATTTGCGCTCACTTTTGCGGCTTAATCGGCTAAATAAACGATCGTTAATGGATACTGCAGACCCTGGCGCAAAATTCCGGGACATGGGACGGATTACGAAAAAAAAGGGCTTTTAGGCCCCTTCCGTCTCGGGAAAAGTGGAGACCACATTCTCAGAGGCATCCTTGAGCGTGGCCGTGTCGCCGCTGTTGTTCCAGACGGGAGAATTCTTGTTCCAGTAGAGGTCTTCCGCAGAATCCGTTCCCTGTCCGGTATGCAGCTTCACCCTGGACCCGGCAGTCAGGGAAAAGTCCTTGAAGGAGTAGGTATGGTTCTGGGCATCTTCCAGCGTCCAGCCGGTCAGATCCTCGTCCACGCCGCCGTTATTGCTGATCTCCACCCATTCATCATTCAAGTTCTCTTTTTCCGGGCTTGTAGCTATGAAGTTGGCATTGCTGATGACAATTCCGGTTTCTGCGCTGCTGTCTTCTCCCTGGACCAATGCGGCCCCAAGAAATAGGGCAACAAGAGCAAAGGTCAGCGTTCCGACTAATCTTATGCTATTCATTTCTTTTTTCACCTATTGCCATAGTACTTTTGTATAGTACTTGCATTACTGACCTAGCTTCAGAAATATAAATTTTTCCCATAAGTTCGGCTTGCCGGGTGAAAATGAGAACAATAGGGAAGATAGAAAGAGGCAAAAGATAGAATGATACAAAAAAATAGAAACGATGGATGAGCGAGAAATATATAAAAATTATGAATGTAGAAAGTGCGAGCCCGGCAAGGATCGACATCGCATCGTCATTCTTCAAATTCAAAGTGCTTCGCTAAATGCCCGTCGCTAAAAGGCCCGTCGTTAGGGCTCTTTCATTACCGTCTCCGACTCCCATGACTTCGTTTTCGACGGCTTGAGGATCTTTTGCGCGTCGCCCCGCAGCAGCATATTGGTGAGCGCGGAGAGCGAGCAGAGCGTGCCGCGCCCTTCGATGGTCCGGCCCTCGCCTTCCGGCCCCGGAATCCTGGCCACGATGCCGCCTTCCGCCGTGATCTCGATCTCCGTGCCGATCTCGCTCAAGCGGTGCAAAATGACGTTTCCCGTGGCTCCCATGGATTTTTCCATCCAGCAGTGCTTGAAAGGGCAGAGGTTGCAGTAAGTCTTGAAGAGCTTCGCGCTCGCCTCCGGCACCAGGCCAGCCACGATCTCGGCCTTGGCCGTTCCGTAAGCCATGCAGCAGCCCTGCACGTTTTTCGCCAGGATCTCGCCGTCTCTCGCCAGTGTGACCTTGACGCCGCCCCCTTTGACCGTGTAGCGGTTCTCAATGCCCAGCTCGAACTTCTTCTGGCCGGTGTTCGGAGCGTTCGCCAGTGCCTCTCGTATCTTCTCCGCCAGCAGCGGCGTTCGGGCAGCGCCGATGGCCACGGCACAGGTGGGGCAGTAGGACGGCGGCGACTGTGCGATCACGCTTTCGTCTTTGTCCAGAAACGTGGCCACAACTCCCAGGCCCTTTCTCCGAATGAGCGTTCGACCGCCAAGATCCTTGACCGCCACCAGAGCCAGTGCCGCTGCGGTCAGGACGCGCCCGTAGCCCTGCAGCCTGGCGGTGAGGCGGATGTCCTCTTCGCTGTTGATGCCCTCTTTCTTTAGCGCCTCGGCCACGTCTTCCTGGATCAGCCCGGCATCCAATTCGGCAGCCAGGACGGCGGGCGACCAGACCACGCCGAAGCCTTCTCCGATCACGTTCCCCCGGTCGTCGAAGATGCGGGCCAGGATGCCTGCCGGGCGCTCGTAAGCCACGATTCGACCGCCGGCGCGGCAGATCTCCTCGGCCACGGCGTGGCAGATGCCGCAAGCGCCCTCTCTGGGACGGACGGCGGACTTGACTTGAAGAATGAGATTCTCTTTGAATTGGGTCATTGGTAGTAATATGGAAATTGCTCATGATTTATAATGTGGTGCTCGAGTGCAGAGACTGGACGACGAGGTTGTGTGTTCAGGCTGCCGAAACATTTCGAGGGGTTAAAAAGCTGTAGATAAGACAAGAGTCAGATGAGACGACTATTATTTCCATGAGCCGAATGAATCGAGATCGTCCCTCGCAGGAATAACGGCAACAAAAAGCGACGGTAGGAGTTGATGATAGAAAAATGGATTAGCTGATCGAAGGAAATGGGGCATCCATTGATATGAATCAGATCATTTATTTGACTATACACGTTTCCGTGATCTCTTTATTCCAGATCCACCACGCGGGGGAGATCCTTTCTTCCCTTCGGTGGGGCGATATGCGGGCGAGTCATCTACGTTTCTTATTTCTGCGAATAATTTTCGGAGCGAATTTCCATCGAAACGTGATGCCATTATTTCACCTCAATTGATTTATTTCTCTATTCATCGGATTTAAAGAATTCGATCGCGGAGATCTCATCTCCTAATATGAGTATGCCATCAGTACCTTCGACGGGATTCTCTCTGAACCTGCCGTTATCGTCAATTTCATACACTTCTTCTAGATATATTTGTTCATTTGATGGAAATGAGGAGCAATACGAATTTTTTCCGTACCATCCTCCGATGCTTGTTCCATCTTTGAGATACACAATTATCCAGCACGCTTTGTTCTCACTGAATTTGCAATCCCATGGTTGTGATGCTGGCCTGCCAGCAAGATTTTTTATTGGTTTTAACTCATCTTTGAAATAATTTTTTATAACTAAGTGCTTATAACGCAATAACCTCGTTATATAAATATGTCCACATGATTTATGCGAGGCTTAAG
>Ga0074199_1002161_pt1 | contig 13102 bp, 18 predicted proteins | sample EPASupsiteSAE347_FD_64528 | JGI IMG/M metagenome (GOLD analysis project Ga0074199, IMG submission 64528) | Bioremediated contaminated groundwater from EPA Superfund site, New Mexico - Sample SAE3-47 | ecosystem: Environmental > Aquatic > Deep subsurface > Groundwater > Contaminated ...
CAAAGTTTAAGGAAGAAATCCGAAAGAGACAATCTCAGGAAGATATTAATGAATTAAGCAAATTAGGGTGATTAACCATGGCGAGAGAGATAATAAAGTGGTATTGCGAACAATTGGACTGCAAAAAGCGCTATCCTGAATTTGTGAATTGGGAATATAAAGATGAGTTAGAAATTAAATTGAAGAGTGGGTATGGATTAATTTGCCAGATGTGTGGAAAGGGAACTAAACCAGATAATCCAACTGTATCACCAAATGGCTGGTTAGGCGGTTTGTGTGAATTTCCATATTCTGAGGTCCAATTACCCTTGGGGCAGCCTCAGATAGGATGGAAAGACGGAGCAGGTAATGGGCCAAAGGGAAGATTTGACAAGGATGACGTATATTCGCGGGATCAATATATCAGAAAATTTCAACTAGATCCTGAAAGATACTACTTTTTCAAACATCCTGAAGAAAAAAGGCCTTCACGTTTAGAACCAAAACCACTGCCATCTGGACCAGAACCTAACCCTTGCCCTGTATATCCCAACGAATTAAAGTCTGCTAATAAAAGAATTGATGATGAATTAAAAAAGGCTGAAGAGTTGAAGAAAAATGGCAAATTAAGTCTCAAGAAGTACCTTGGTATAACGGATTTTCTCTACAAATTAAGAGAACGAAGGAATGCAGGAATAATTACTGATGATGAGCTGAATGATGATTTAAAAAAGATGTGGAAAGCTGTTGGCATGGATAATTAAACTCTTGAACAATATTATTTAATTTTTTTACTAAGATTTCAAAGTAATCCGTTAACCTAATTAAAAAAGCCATGGAGACAAACGGCAAGGCGAATTGCAGCATTCTGTATCGGATTCAAGCAATAAAGCAAAGATTGATCAAAAAAATATTGGATCCGACTTGCTTTTTCTATCCAAACATCGCCCCCATGCCCGCCTCTGCCGCCTCAGCCTCGTCCCGGAAAGCCTTTAGGAGCACCTCTGCCTCCTCGCCCTTCAGCTCTTTGGCAGCCGTATCGGCGAGCAGCTTCTGGGCCTCTGCGGCCAGCTCGTCTTTGGCTTTGATGTAGAGGCACATGCCCTCTTTTTCCAGCCCCATGGCCTTGCACTCGCGCACAGTGGGCCCCAGCCGCTTCCAGAACTCCTCATCCAGCATCTTGTTCATCTCTTTGCTGCTCTCCATAGCATAAGTGTAAACCAATTCCATTGCCAAAACTCCTAAAGATCTTTCATCGCTTTCTTGAGCATCTCTGTGCACTGGTCCATGAGGGCCGCGGCCTGGCTTATGTCCTGGGCTGCCAGCTCGCTCACCTTAGCGACCTGCTCCGCCCTCTCCCGAAATGAGGCGCTGTGGCTCTCATTGTGCTCTATCCAGTGATGCAAGAGGTGCTCAGCCTCGTGTCTGGTTAAATCATGCCCTTTTGTATCATGACTATGCATAATATACGACCTCTAACCTCTAATTTAGCGCCCTCTAATAGTGCCTCTTAACCATGTAATCGGCCAGCTCCAGCAGCGTTGCTTTTGCCTTTGAGTCGGGCAGTACTTGCAGAGCTTTCTTGCCTCGGGCAACCATCTCCTCCGCCCGGGACCTGGCGTACTCTATCGATCCGCTCTTCTCCAGAATTGAGATGGCTTCTTGAATCTGCTCAGGTGTGGCATCCTTCTTGCCGAAGACCGTTACAGGAACATTATTGGCAAAGGCATGAATCATGATCAGCGTCTTCTTGGCCTCAATCAGATCTCCGCCCTGCCGCTTTCCGGATACCTTCTCGGGAGTGATGAGATCTATGACATCATCTTGCAGTTGAAAGCCCATGCCGGTCAGCCTGCCGAACTCATCCAGCGCGGCAACCTCCTCTGGCTTTGCCCCTGCCAGAAGCCCTCCCATGCCGGCTGAGGCGCCGTAGAGAACGCCCGTCTTCTTCTCAATCATCTCCAGGTACTGCTCTTCTGAGACTTGCTCTTTAGCCTCAAACTCCATGTCCAGCCACTGGCCTTCGCAAATGGCTGTACAGGTGCGAGAGAGCATATTCATGGCCCCCAAAATGAGATCCGGCCGGGCTTTCGTCATGCCCAGCACCTGAAAGGCCTTGGAGTAGAGTGTATCGCCGGCGAGGATGGCTCCCGATAGCCCCCAGATCTTATGCACGGCAGGACGCCCGCGCCGCACATCGGCATTGTCCATGATGTCGTCATGAATGAGCGTGAAATTATGGATCAGCTCAATGGATACGGCTGCCGCGACTATTGCGGCCGCGTCGCCGCCCGCTGCCTCACCGGCCAGCAGCAACATCGATGGACGCAGCCTCTTTCCTCCTGCATCCACCAGATGCCGGCCGGCTTCGTAGAGTGGACGCGGATGCACTATAGGCAAGAGCTCCTCGATAGCTCCCGTAACCAGATCGGCTCGCATCTGCAACTCCCGGTCCAGCTCTCTTGCAATCGTCTTCATCATTCTCGCTCTACCCCTTGATTTGCCTAATCGATTACAAGCTCCTGACCGTTTCTCACCAGATGGAAATTGGATCCCAGCGAGTATCCCGTCTCTTCTGCCATCATGAGATAGCTGCTGTGACTGACCAGATTTCCGTGGCTGGGTATGACATGCTCCGGCTGTATCATGCGCAGAAGCTCCCAGTGATCTTCTCGACATGCATGCCCGGAAACATGCACATTATCGTAAATCCTGCCCCCGCGCATCTTGAGCTTGGTGACAACTGTATGCCTATTGGATTCATTGAGTGGCTGGGGTATGATACCTGCGGAGAAGATGACCTTGTCTCCGGACTCCACATTATAATCGGTCTCGCCATTAGCCACCCGGCTCAAGATAGCTCCCGGCTCACCCTGGTGTCCTGTCATGATGGGCAGATACTTATCTTTGCCCTCAGCCATGATCCGCTTCAAGGCTTTGTCCACAGATTTGCGCCTGCCAAAGACGGTCACATCTCCCTGACCCGCGTATCCCGTTCTCACCGCCGTGCCCCAATACTTCTCCATGGAGCGACCCAGAAGCACGGGCTTTCGTCCCATCTTGTGAGCTGCCTCGATGATTGCCCTGATGCGAGCAATATGTGACGAGAATGTGGTGACCATAATACCTGACTTCGACTCCTCTGTGCCGAGGAGCACATCCCAAACCAGATCCTTGGCGATCTTCTCAGAGGGCGTCTTTCCTGAGATGGAGGCATTGGTGGTCTCGGTGATGAGTGCCAGCACGCCTTGCTTTCCCAAGGCTCTTAGCCGAGCGAAGTCTGGCGGCTCGCCCAAAGTCGGAGACCGGTCGATCTTGAAATCATTTGCGTAGATTATAATGCCCTTAGGTGTATGGATGGCCGCGAAGACGCAGTCCACAATGCTATGCTGCACACGGATGAACTCCAGCTCAATGTCCTGCGTAACCTGAAATCGCTCCCCCGCTTTCATCACATGCAGGGGATTTTTCACCCCGAAGATCTTCTCGGATTTAATCTCCTGATTGATGAGGTCCGCGGTGAACGGCGAAGCAATGATGGGGGCATGATACTTGTGGGCCAGCTTGGAGATGGCTCCAATATGGTCCAGGTGACCATGTGTGCAGGCGATAGCCCTTACCGTTCCGTCAACGTTTTCCATGATGCTGTCGTCGGGAATGGCCCCCATGTTGATCAGGTCGGCTGCGTGCAGCGATTCCACGTCTGTGTCCTCGTGAATCTGCACCCGATCCAGCCGGATTCCCATATCCATTACCACGATATCTTTTCCGATCCTTAACGCCGTCATATTGCGGCCAATTTCATTGTAGCCGCCCACAGCGATTATTGAAATATCCTTCATTTTGCCAACTCTCTATAAACAGAAAATGCTCTCAAATCGAAACCCCGTGCATCCAGCCACTCCCTGGTCCTTCCTAGAACCACGAGAGGAACTCTTGCAAGCTGCGTTACTTCTTTGCAGCCGGTGAGAAACATTGTGATTCTCAGCGCACGGATATAAGCATTCATGACCTTAACTACTGCTTCTTTGTCTTTTGTGGCCGGCCTTAACAAGGGAAGGGCAGTGCCCGCCAGGCTGGCACCTAGAGCCAGGCTTTTGGCAGCATCCAGTCCACTTCGCACCCCACCTGAGGAGATGACAGTCGCCCCTGCAGCTTTGCACTCGACAATGCTAACGGGTGTCGGAATTCCCCAATTTTCAAATAGCCGTCCCATCATCTCCAGCTCATCGTCCCCGACCTGTGCAGCCCGAAAAGACTCAACGCTGGCCCAGGAGAGACCTCCCACGCCCGATACATCGATCATCTTCACACCTGCAGAAACCAGATCCAAAGCCACTTCTCGCGATATACCGGCACCTGTCTCCTTGACCATGATCGGCACCGATCCGCGGGCCGCAGATTTCAAGATCTCCAGCACTCCACCGGCGTCTTTGTCTCCTTCCGGCTGAATGCTCTCCTGCAGGAAGTTGAGATGAACGGCAATGGCATCAGCATCTATCATCTCAGCCAGTTGCTCTAAGATCTCCGGTCCGCTTCTTTTCAGTTGTACGGCTCCGATGTTGCCGATGATAGGAATGTCTGGAGCGGCATCCCTGACTGCAGAGAAGGTGTCTGCCAGACTTTGGTCTTCATAAGCCGCTCTTTGTGAGCCCACCCCTAAAGCAATGCCGAGATGCGAAGCGGCCTCTCCCAGGCAAACATTAATCTGCTTGACATCAGGATGGCCACCTGTCATGGCACTGATCATAAAAGGTGCCTTCAACCCCTTCCCGAGGAATACACAGGAGGTATTGATATCCGCCTCGTCGATCTCCGGCAGAGCCTTATGTAGCAGCACCAGATCTTGGAAGGGTCTCTCTTTCGCATCTACCGGCTTTTCCATACAGATTCTGATGTGGTCGAGCTTGCGACTTGATGTGGTCATTTTTCCCTCTCGATCCTGGTTCCCACATATTCGCCTTTTAAGGCTCGGGCAATATTTCCTTTTATGCCGGCATTAAATATCATGGATTCTATTCCCAAATCGGCCAGATCCAAGAGTTCCAGCAGCTTTCCTCTCATGCCCCCGGTAACGTCCACTCCTTCGCTGCCTCCAATGGCGCTCTCTACCTGCGAAAGCTCTTTTCTGGAAATCCTAGAGAGAGGACTGCCGGAAAAGAGGACCCCATCAACATTGCTTCCTATGGCAACTACATCGGCTTGCAGAGACTTGGCGATATAGGCGACCAATTGATCGCCGGATACTATTGCCGCCTTTCCGGTGGCGTCCATTGCCACGTCACCATGTAGCACCGGCAATATGCCATTCTTTAGCATCTCTTCGATGGGCTGCATAAAGAAGCTGTCTATTCTGCCGCCCCGAAGGCGAAGGCAAGAGAGAGGATGAACCGGCAGGCAGTCTACACCAGCGTGGCTTAGTGCCTCAACGACCATCTCGCAGAGCCGGGCCACGCAGCTATGAGTTACTCTCAATCCCTGCCTATTAAAAACATGTGGCAGACCATATTTTTTTGCAGGAATATGTCCAAAAGAGCCTGCTCCATGCACGAGCACTAAATCATCCGGATGGATGGCGATCTCTTTTGCCACACGCGTGATCTCCTCCCCTCGCGGCGCAAACTCACGGTTCTTATCGGTCAAAATGCTTCCCCCGATCTTAAGAACACGGGTCATAAGTCGCCCTCCGGTCGCACACCCTCACAGCCCGTCTGAACCTCAAATGGAACACCTCTCGCCTGTCTTAAAGCCACCATGAGTGGCTCAACACCCTCGGCCCCGGGTAGGGCAATCATGCAGCCCCCGCCTCCGGCTCCGGTGAGTTTGGCACCCAGCGCCCCACCAGCGCCTCTCGCCGCATAAACCAGTTCCTCCAGCTCTCTGGAGCTGACGCCTATTGACGCCAGCAGGCCGTGGTTGATGTTCATCAGCCGGCCCAGTTCTGCCATATTTTGCTCTCTGATGAGTGGGACGGCCTTCTCCGAAAGGGCCCCAATGGCTTGAAATATAGGATCGACCAGATCAGAGTAGCGTTTTTTCAGGTCCTGCACCTTTTTGACCTCCGACTTTGTATCATGAGGTAATTTTGTGTATCCTACTACCATTTTCATCGGAGGAAGATCAAGTGGCCGAATATCCTGAGAAATCTGCAGGTAGCCACCATAGGTTGCCAGTGCGGTGTCCATGGGACTGCCCAGCCCCTGTTGAACCTTCTTTTCCAGTCGATAGGAGATTTCTGCGATCTCCTTTAAGGATAGGCATTGGCCTTGGTGACGGCTTACGGCGGCTACTGTTGCCACCACGATCGAGGCCGATGATCCAAGCCCTGCAGCCGGCGGCAGTCTCGATTCAATGCAGACCTGCATATCTCTGGCATCGAACTCTCTTAACACAGCGGATATATATCTGGTAGCATGTGCCGCCTGAGCGCAGGTAAGCCAACCGGTTGTCAGATCAAAGGAGAATCCCTGCAGCGTAAGATCCTCAGTCTTTATCAGAACGCTGCCTGGCAGGTCTCGCACGCTGATCTTTGCTCGCAGATCAATGGCACCACCAAGAGCTACAGCTCCAGAAACGACGGCATGCTCTCCGAAAAGAATTATCTTGCCGGGAGCCGAAGCCGTAGTCAATAAAGGGCCTCCTCAGGAAAAAGCAATTGCTGCGTACCCAACTACCTGACTGTAGTCGCCGCTAACATCTCCACTGGTGGCATAGGCAAGCAGCTGACCGGTTTTCGCACCCAGGATAGAGGTGGCTGTAATGGTTGCTGCTATCGGCCCATAGCCGCACGCTGTGGCATCGTAGCGATATACTCTGTCGTAAAACTCTGAAACATCCATATTTAAAATGGCTTCCAGTAGCTTTGCGTCCACCTTCCGGGCAGTCTCTTGGGGCTCATAATGGGTGAAGTCACTGCTGGCAATCACTATGCAGCTACGGTTGAGCTTTTGCGCGGCCCGCGAGAGCGCTTGCCCGACCTCTAGCGCTGTTTGTTCATCTTGCGAACCCATACAGATGGGAAGTATCTTGAATCCTTGAAATCGCTTCTGAAGAAAAGGGATCTGAACCTCAATAGAGTGCTCATGCCGATGAGCCGTCTCATCATAATCGATAATGCTGCCTGCAAGCAGATCTGCCAGCTCAAGATCAGGCTCGGCCACTCCCAGGGGCGTCATCCATGAATCACGCGATAGTGCCACTGGTAAGCCGAGGCCATGATGATTGGGTCCTATGATCACATAGGTCTCCGCTTTAGGCAGGCGAGAATATACGGCCGCAGCAACTTGCCCCGAATACATATATCCTGCATGCGGGACCACTGCACCCAGACACGAAATCTCTTTTTCAAGATGCAACATGCCGTCCAGCTGATGCCCTAGCTCCGCTCCGCTCACCGGATAGAACTGACCTGCAACAGCCGGAAACCGCATGGATCAAAACTCCATCTCGAAGTCCGAGATAGTGTATTTAAATCGATCCTCTTCGCCCCGCTCGCGCAGCACCTGACGGGCCAAGAGCCAGTAGATAAGCGTTAGAGCTTTCCTGCCTTTGTTGTTGGTGGGTATGACCAGGTCAACATTGGAAGTCATGTTGTTTGTATCGCAAAGAGCGATTACAGGTATGCCAATGTCCACAGCCTCGTTGACCGCCTGGGCATCGCCGCTGGGGTCTGTAGTTATGAGCACATCGGGCTCGATGAATCCCCGGAAGGCTGGATTGGTCAAGGTATTGGGCACGAATCGACCGACGTTGGCGTTGGCGCCGATGGCCTTGGCGAACATTGTGGCCGGCCTCTGGCCATACTGGCGAGCTGATACGACCAATATATTTGCTGGATCGTATTTTGCCAGGAACTTAGCCGCCAACCGGATGCGCTTGTCAGTGGACTGGACATCCAGAACATAAAGCCCATCGGTTCTCACCCTATAGATATAGGGCATCATGTTATTCGTCTTCTGCTGAGTACCAATATGCACGCCGGCAGCAAGGTACTCGTCTATTGGTATGAGAGTCTCATATTCTCCCGATACCGTCATCACCTCATCTTCTACCAACTAATTCACCTACCTATAGCGATCACGTTTTACTGTGATGGGAATTACGCCCAGTTTCATCTCTTCAAGCGCTATTTCGAGAGGGTCGGTATTACCGGTATCGATCAACACTGGAGCGCCCATGAAAACTTGCAAAGCCCGTGCTCCTACGATGCGCGCACGTTCATATCTTGTATATTTCTCGCCCTTCAAATAGCCACCTCAAAAGGAAGAGTATGATGGGGTTGCTGAGATTCGAACTCAGGTCACAGCGTCCCGAACGCTGTAGGATGGACCAGGCTACCCTACAACCCCGTCTACTGGTACCGCCTAAGCGTATCTACAATCTCCACATGAGAAAGAAGCATGCGCCTGCAGCAATATTTGTCTATTCCTAGGTCATCCATGACTTTGCCGGGAGGCTCGGTCTTGATGCGCTCCCGGTATTCCTCCCAGACATGGGAGATCACTTTGCCACAGGAATAGCACCTGACTGGAATCAAGCCGCTTCACCTGTAAGACTTCTGGTACTTAGATCTAGCACCAAGTCCGCCGAACTTTTTCCTCTCTTTGTGCCGATGATCGCTGACAAGGAGATTTCGATCATACTCGGAGAATGCTTCTTTCAGTCCGGTATCGCCGGTCCACTCCACAATACCCTTGGCGATAGCCGTCCTTACGGCATCTGTCTGCCCCATAGTACCGCCGCCGGCAACAACGACATCGATATTCATTGATTTAATCAGATCTCCTGCGATCTGAACGGGTTCTTGAATCTTGAGTCTGGCAAGGCGGGGCTCATAAATATCTAAGGGTACCTTGTTGATGCGTACAACGCCCTTTCCATCCTTTAGAGTGGCCCTTGCAGTTGCCGTCTTCTTCTTACCTGAGGTATTAATTATCTTCATAGGAAAACCTTCAGAAGTTTGCGCCGAGTCTTCGGCTCAAGGCCCCAAGCTCGATATATTTGTTATTGCTCTCGGTCCTCATCTTGGCAGCGGTAGGTTGCTCGAGCTGCATTCCCTTCAGCTCTCTGGGAATGCCTACAAATATCCGCAGCCGAGAGAATGCATCTCTTCCCCGCCCCATCTTGTAGGGAAGCATACCGCGTACCGTCCTCTTGAGTATCATTTCCGGTCGGCGTGGGAAATAGGGACCTCTCTCTTTATGGCCACGATCTCTTGTATGCCCATACTCAGCGAAAATGGATTCTCTTCCACCAGTAACCAGTGCCTTCTCGGCATTGACGATCCTGACCTCTTCGCCTGCCAGGAGTTTCTTGGCGGTTACGCTAGCCAGGCGTCCCAGGACCAATCCAGTTGCATCTACTACGATCATTGCTTCACCTCAAAATCTTTATGCCCGATCCCTTGGGATGCTCAAGCATCAGCTTTTCAATAGTCAGACATTTCCCGCCTGCAGCCTGGATCTTGGACAATGCCTGGCTGCTAAAATTGAATGCCGCCACGGTAACGCTGTGTTCCAGATCGCCGGTGGCCAGCACCTTTCCTGCCACAAGTACTGTATCGTTGGACTGGGTATGCCTATTGATCTTGCTGAGGTTTACAGCAGCGTAGTTGCGACTGGGCTTCTCCAGTCTCCGGGCGATGTCGCGCCAGAGGGGTGCGCCAGTTTCGCGAGAGGCCGCCTTAAGTTCACCGATAAGACGGACTATCCTTGGATTTGTCTTCTCAAATGCCATTTAATCCTCCGCACGGCCCCAATCGGGCCGACTCACGCGCAAAGCCGCGCGCGTTCGAACCTGTTTTTCGGTTCATGCGCCCAGGGCATCATTGTCCCTGTGCGGAATATCTAGATCGACAATGCGCCAGTATTTAAGGGTTTTCCAAAGCCCCCGGCAAGGCTACATTAGAATTTCCGGAAGGGAGGCAAGCAGCAACTTAGATAGATCAATTGCGGATCAATGATACGTACCAAAAATAAGATATTAAAGTACTATAAGAAAAATACCATGAAGTATAATGATCGACCTCTTCCTCCCTGCCTGCATAGTTTTTGGCTTTGCCTTGGGAATCATCAGCGGCCTTACCCCTGGCCTGCATCTGAACAACTTCGCAGCCATGCTCTTAGCCATCTCGCCGCAGCTCCTCATCCTCGGCCTCTCGCCGTTTCAAATCGCCTGCATCATCCTTTCGGCCAGCATCTCTCAGACGTTCTTTGATGCCATTCCTGCGGTCTTTTTAGGCGCGCCCGATTCAGAGACGGCCTTGACTGTTCTGCCCGGCCAGAGGCTCATGCTGGAGGGGCGGGGAATAGAGGCAGTGCGCCTCTCGGCATTGGGCAGTGCCGGATCGGTCCTCTTTGCCATTCTCCTCATCGTCCCCCTCTCCTGGATGGTCTCCAACTACTACGATTATCTCACCAAATACGTGGGCATTCTGCTCCTGGCCATCGCCCTTATGATGATCAAATCGGAGAGAGGTCCGTGGATTGAGGGGCAGGGCTCCTGGGTGCATTACAAGTTCAAAGCCGTTGCGACGCTGCTTTTTCTTACCAGCGGCCTTCTCGGCACATTCGCTTTTGATCATGAAGAGCTGGCCGTTTCGCCTCTGGGCCTGGAGCCGCAGGTGCTCCTACCTCTCCTCTCCGGCATCTTCGGCGCGTCTTCCCTGCTGCTCAGCTTTTCCACAGAGATGAAGATTCCTGAGCAGAAAGAGAGCGAGATCCGGCTGCCAGCCAGCGCTCTTGCCAGAGCACTCTTCTCCGGCGGCCTCGGAGGCTCCGTCGTTGCCTGGATTCCCGGCGTCTCGCCTTCCGTTGCCGCGATCACTGCGCGCCTGGGCGCGATCCCCGGCCCGGAGGAGTTTCTGATCTGCATTGCCGGGGTCAACACCGCCAATGCCCTCTTCTCTCTGGTGGCGCTCTACGTTATCGACAAACCGCGCAGTGGAGCTGCCGCTGCCATCCAGCAGCTGATGGCTCTCGATCAGAGCACGCTAACTCAGATGATAATAATAGTGGTAATAGTGGCGGCGGCGTCCTATTTAGCCTGCAATGCTGCGGCGCGCCTGGCCGGACGGGCCATCACCCGGCTCAACTACCGGTTGCTCTGCCTGGCGGTGCTGCTCTTCCTGGTGGCCATGACCTACGGCTTTACCGGACTCTTCGGTCTGTTCATCTTCTTCCTCTCTACCGTGGTGGGCCTGATTGCACCGGTGGCGGGAATCCACCGGACGCATGCCATGGGAGTGCTGATGCTGCCGCTGATTTTGAGGTACATCTAGAACACGGAGTGGTTCGCTTTTGATCATTAACATCATCTAGTTCTGCCATTCTCGCAGATTTCCACCCATCCCGATTTATCGAAGCCATGTCCTACCTAAGGTTACCAAGAATAGAGCCATGAAGAACCAGCCAAGAAATCCTTCTACCAAACCTAGGTATTTATAAATACCAATCCAGATTATCGATTTTGAGTTGGCAGTAAATGCTAGTGCGCTGAAATAAAAAGCATCGCTAATTGACTGGAGTCCGCTGATCCCTCCACCCTTCCAAAGAAGAAACGCAAAAATGGTAATTAAAAACGCACTAAAACATAGCGGGCGAAATGGACGGACACCATAACCGCATGATATACATGATAAAAAATCAAAACCCTTTTTTAATCCTAGACCTCTTTGTTCCTGAATTCGAGTTCTATATAAATAATAACAGTTATCCGAGTCATTAAATTGCCCTAAATTTCTAAAATTTGTGACTAACGCTAAAAGTACTGGATTATCGCAGCACAATTGATTCTTGATAGTGTTCCACTGAACATTAACACGAGTGAACGTCGCACCTGTTAGATAGATGTGATTTTCGAAATTGGATGCAGAGAAATCCGCAATATAAAAACTTACGTAAGAGAAATCAGAAGTATTATTAAACATATTATTTATAAAATCTGCAGTTCCCTTCACCTTTGAGCCAATGAAGGAAACTTCATCACAAAATTGAGTGTTTAATAGCCGGATAGATTCTCCAAAGAACCGACAAAAGGAAAAATCTGCCTTACCACGAAAAACTGCCTTTGAGAATTCTGCCAAGCCATGGAATACAGCGTAACGGAATGTGGATTCACCCCCGAAGAGGATATTCTTGCTATCCATGCCCCAAAAAAAGGCGTCCTTTTGGAATATAGCTTGGTCAAACCGAACAAGCGTACCTTCGGTGAATTGAGTATTTGCAAAGCTAACATCATCAACGAATCGAACATTGGCAAAAGAAGCATATCCTGTGAATATCGCGTCTCCGAATCCAGCAAATTTACTAAATACGGATCCCTGAAAATCAGCGTTGACAAACGTTGTACCAGAAAAATCAATATGCCCCATAAGATTCACGTTAAGAATTCTCGTTAATCCCTGAATATTGGAATGCGTTATCTTTATGGGCATTTTTATGATGCAACGACCATCATCACCCAGCGGCAATTTTAACATACATAGATCTAAATTGCCTGTAATTGTGATCCCATCATAATCTACCACCTCACTATTTTCGATTTGAGCGATAATAATTTCGGAGGGAATAATCATATTGAGTGAATCAATTTTTGCATCCATACTAAGGACTTTAGATTTAAACAAAGTATATACCGCTGGCGCTAAAGACTGCAACGATTAAGCTAACCGAGTTGCTCAGGAGCCAATGTGGCGATCAAGACTGTATTCTTATCATGGAAAGACTAAAATGTTATGATCGCATAAAACTATAGGCAAGGAGACATATGAACGAGCAGATGCGAGCAGCACGCGAGAAAGCGCTGGAGATCTTGCAGAGGAACGGAATCAAACGCGCCGCCTTCTTTGGCTCCATCGTGAGGGGAGAGATGACCGACGAGAGCGACATTGACATCCTTGTCGAGTGTCAACTACCCCACCCTAAAGGATGGGGCTTGTGACTGCACAAAAAATCGCGTCACAATAGGCTGGCTGACTTCAGCCCTAAAAGCTATGTTCATCGCAGCGATGTGGTCGGCAGCACCAGCGAAGCCGCAAGACACACATCTAAATTCATCTCTGGTTGGCCGGTTGGCTTTAGCTACATGGCCGCAAGATGGGCAGGTTCGGGAAGTGTTCCGCGGA
>Ga0074199_1002163_pt1 | contig 13092 bp, 13 predicted proteins | sample EPASupsiteSAE347_FD_64528 | JGI IMG/M metagenome (GOLD analysis project Ga0074199, IMG submission 64528) | Bioremediated contaminated groundwater from EPA Superfund site, New Mexico - Sample SAE3-47 | ecosystem: Environmental > Aquatic > Deep subsurface > Groundwater > Contaminated ...
TCGCACGTTGCGCGATGTCCGGAGAAATTCCCCTGGGTATCCTGACATCGCTGGTAGGTGCCGGGGGGTTCATGGTATTGATGACGTCCGGCATGTTGCGGCGTACGCGCTGATGTCCGGTGAGAATGCGGCGATGAGCGGTTCATCATTGACCTTTAAAGCGGTGTCGTTCACCTACCCCGGTGGCGAGCGCGAAGTTTCCCGCGGAATTGACCTTGCGATTGAACCGGGGACCGTCACCGCGGTTCTCGGTCCGAACGGTGCGGGCAAAACGACGTTGCTCCATCTTGCACTGGGTTGGCTACGACCACAGACCGGTCGGATCGAGCTCGACGGTCGGTCTGTCCATCAGTGGGGCCGTCGCGAACTCGGGCGTCAGATGGCGCTTGTACCCCAGCGCGAGAACGCAGCATTCGAACATTCCGTGCTTGATTATGTATTGCTTGGTCGCGTTCCGCACTTGGCGCCGTTGGCGATGCCTGGAGATCCCGACCTCACGGTAGCCTTCACGTCAATGGCGCGATGCGGACTGGCATCGTATGTGACTCGATCGGTCAACTGCCTCAGCGGTGGGGAACAGCAACTGGTCTTGCTTGCCCGAGCGCTGACTCAGGAACCGCGATTGTTGCTGCTGGACGAGCCTTTCTCGCATCTCGATCTCGCCAACAAGAGTCGACTGCTGCGGGTAATGCACGTTCTCGTCGAAAGAGGCGTCACTATAATATTGACTACCCACGAACCCGAGATCGCCGCAGCCATTGCCACGCATCTGGTGTTGATGCGAGATGGAGCGGTGCAGCGAGTCGGTCCTTTGACCGATGTATTTACCGGCTCGGCTCTGAGCGACACATACGGCATACCAGTTGAGGTCCGCGAAGTCGAGGGACGACGCGTCGTATTCTGGTGTTGAAAGAATGCTTATTATCTCAGGATGGTGCCCATTGATCCGGGTAATCTATTGCCCCCGAAAGATAAGGCCTTGTTAATAAATAACTGTAACAAATTTCGTTCATCGACAGGCCATAAGAGCCTGTAAGAAAACAACTATTTGTAATGGTTATTTTCTAACAGGCTCTAAGAATATTGATTACATATCGTCCACGGATGGCGTAGATACCCGAAATGCGCCCGGATGGCGCGGGTTTTCGGGTATGTGCAATGAGATTGAGTGCTGAGAAGGAAAAGATATATGAAATTGCTTACAGTAGCAGGTCCGCCTTCATCGGGAAAGACCTCGGTAATTTTAAGGCTGGTTGATGCGATGAACATAGGGGTGGAAGAAATAGGCGTAGTGAAATTCGACTGCTTAACTTCCTTTGACAATTTGCGCTACGAGGAAAAGGGAATACGCGTAGAGACAGGCTTTTCGGGAAGACTTTGCCCTGATCACTTTTTTGTCAGTAATATCGAGTCTGCCGTCGAATGGGGCATTAAATCAGGGTTTAAGATCCTGGTAACGGAAAGCGCCGGACTTTGCAACCGCTGCTCGCCCTATATCAAAGGGATACTTTCCGTGTGTGTTATAGATAATCTTTCCGGTGTCAATACTCCCCGTAAAATCGGACCCATGATGAAGATGGCTGATGTGGTGGTAGTAACGAAGGGTGACATCGTTTCCCAGGCGGAGAGAGAGGTTTTTGCCTTCAACATCAGACAGGTAAACACTTCCGCTAAAATTCTTTTTCTGAACGGTATTACCGGCCAAGGCGCTTCCATGCTTGCAAGACACCTGCAGGGTGCCGGAGAAATAACCGGATTGCGTGATATGAAGCTGCGCTTTACCACTCCGGCAGCCGTATGTTCCTATTGTACGGGAGAAATGAGAATCGGTGAGGAATATCAGATGGGAACGATGAGGAAAATGGAGTTTAAAGAAAATTGACCGCAGAAAATATTTCGGAAATGATTATAGCTGTGCCTCTAAGAAAGATCCTTGAGAAATATCCTGTCGGTAAGGACTTTTTCTTGAATCTTCGGATTCCGGATATTGACTGGGAATTGCCCCTTGCGGAGGCTTTAGCCAAATCGGATGAAGAGACAATTGCTGAATTTGGCTTCGACAAGGGAATGATCCTGCGTGATTTCCGCCAATTTCTGGAGATCTTCGGGAAAGATTCCGGACCGAATGTTGACATAAGTTCTATGACGATAATAGGTGGTTACGACAAATCGGGAGCAACCGAAATCTCGGAGTGGTCCGCCTCAGTCGGAGAGATTATCAGTATCGTGGGGTCCACGGGAGCAGGTAAGAGCAGACTGTTGGCGGATATTGAATGCCTTGCGGATGGCGACACGCCGACCGGTAGAAGGGTTCGTGTCGACGGAAAAATGTTGACGGAAAAAGAACGCTTCGACATGGAAGGCAAGCTTGTGGCGCAACTGTCGCAGAATATGAATTTTGTTATGGATGTGACGGTGAAGGAATTCCTTGAAATGCATGCCGGAAGCAGGTTGTCAAAGGATGTTGAGAAGACGATCGATCGTTGTTTTGCATGCGCCAATGAACTTGCCGGGGAAAAATTTACACGGGACTCAAAGGTGACCCAGCTCAGTGGAGGACAGTCACGAGCCCTTATGATCGCGGATACCGCATATATGAGTAATTCCCCCATCGTTTTAATTGATGAGATCGAGAATGCCGGCATTGACCGCCGCCGGGCCGTTGAAATTCTGGCGCAGAAAAAAAAGATCGTTTTTATTTCCACCCATGACCCCCTTCTAGCTTTGAGTGCGGATAAGCGCATCGTTGTAAAAAACGGAGGCATCAGGAAGATAATAGAAACTTCCAAAGAAGAAAAAGATTGTCTGGAGGCTATCGAAAAATTGGACGCAACTTTGTATAGGCTGAGAAATTGCCTTAGACAAGGGGAAGAAATCAAAATGGAAACAGTGAAAGGTTAGGAAATGCGGAATGTGGGAAATATTTGATAAACTCATCGTTGGGATTCCTGAAGAATGGAAGGTAGAGGAAATAGTAAGAGGAAGCGACTATTCCTATGTGAAGAGTGGGAACAGCATCGGCATCGGCGGCCTTTTATACTATGACTACCGTAAACCCATATTTACGAAGAATTTGGAAGGTGCATCATTAAGGGAGGTGGCGGAATGCATCAAATCGTGGAATTTCTTCGAGGCTTCCGTAGGTCTCGCCGCAATAAATGCCTACTACAACAACCTTGAGGTGGTAAAAAAGGCTGGCGTGGCCATCGGAGATTCCATGCACGTAGAAGACAGAATTTACGACCCGTTCATCATGTCGCAGAACGAGATTCGAGGGAAAAAAGTGACTGTTTTAGGCCATTTTCCGCACATCGAAACATTGTTTGAACCAATTTGCGAAATGAAGATCATAGCAGGCACAGTCCCGCAAGAAGGCGATTATCCTTTCGCGGCGGTGGAATATCTATTGCCGGAGAGTGATTTCGTATTCATTGGAAGTGCATGCTTTATTGATAAGACGCTTCCAAGACTCCTTGAGCTTTCAAAAAATGCGCAAAAAGTTACCATCGTGGGCCCTTCAACGACACTTGCTCCTATACTCTTTGATTACGGAGTTAACGACCTTTCGGGATTCGTCGTCAAAGATTTTAAAAAGGCCATTCGCATAATCAGGGGGGCGGAAAATGGAAAGATTTTCTCTACGGGGCAAAAGGTGGCTTTCAAGAAAAACAGGACGGAATAAGGCCTTGTCAGCAAATAAGTGTAACGAATTTCTGGGATTTCCGATCATAAGAGCCTGTAAGAAAACAACTATTTGTAATGGTTATTTTCTTACAGGCTCTAAGTGATCCTCCTTGATGCGAATATGTTTTGGCCAAAAATAAAATCAGGCTGAAAATTTTGGTAGTGTCCTAAATTAACTGAAAAATTCAACGCAGAGCCGCAGAGATGCAGAGAAAGCTCATGAAATTCATAATGATTTTCTTCCGTGTCTGCCGTAAAAAAAGTTAAAATATGACACCACCAAAATTTTCATGTTCATGGGGTTTTCTCTTTCCTGACATAGTATGACGCACCCCGACACATTTTGCAGGTTGTCTGAATGGTTCCGAGAAATGATTCGCCGCAGGATTCGCAAATACGAGCAGGAGGAATGGGGTCTTTCCCGGTTTTCAGAACTTTTACCGGTTCGGCGGTTAAGATCTCCCGCTTCATGGTCATGAATTCTTCAATCACTTTCCTATTACTGGCCTTTCTTGCCGGGCCGCCATTCTCGACTTCAGAACCACGCGTGCGGTGGAAAAATTTGAACAATTCAGGTGTCTTTTGTGAATCGATCTTTTCTACATCGACGAAAACCCGTATTCCATCACCGGAGTCCCGATCGTAAAGGGTTAGCGCGTAGCGTCCCAGATCGTCTTCAATACGCAAATAGCGATTGCCGAACGTGCAGCCGGTCATAACCTGAATGGGGTCACACAAACACCAATCGGTTTCGCAAACGGCGTTCAGCGTTCCATTAATAGAACCGAGCAGTTCCAGAGCATAATCGACCATACAGGCTCCGATAGGGATTCCGGGCGCCCGCTTTGTATGAAATGCAAAAATATCTTCGACCCAATCCTGCCACGCTTTTTTAGTCATTCTTTGTGCTCCTTGCGATCAATTATAAAAACGCATACCTGCAAATTCCCTGTGTTGCTACACTATCCCGAACCAGCAATTCCATGCCCTGCTGAAAATGCTGTTACACTCAGGAGTGCTTCGGAAATCGGCTGTTTCAATTTTAAAATATCAGACGCGAGGAAGAAAGACAATACCGCAATAACCCATGCTATTACCCACAAGGTTCAGTCAAAAACCATCATGGACGGAAGCGGGATATGCGGCATTATTTCCGGAGGCTTCTTTGAAAGCTGATGGAAAAAATCTTGCGGTTGTATGGGTGGTAAATTGTCTAACGAGACCCACCGCAGTTCGCGGATACGCAACGGCATGTCGGAAGGAAGATCAGGATCTGAGCCAAGTTTCGCTTGTCCCTCGCAGTCGGTAAAACGGATAACGATCTCCACCATGGAACTTCGTGGGAACTCCTGAATCAGCACGATTCCCCTTGGGGTGCCGGAAAGAAACGTTTCTTCCCTAAGTTCACGAACGGCGGCTTCCCGTATGCTCTCCTTATTGTCCACGACTCCACCCGGCAAGGCCCAAAATTCTTTTTTGGTTCGCTGGGAAAAGTGTTTGAGGAGCAAAATCTTGCGATCTTCCACGCAAAGACAGCGGACAATCAATCGAAATGCGGGGAGAGATTCAGACGGTTTGGACTGGATTGAATTCATCATAGTTTAAAATAGTAGATAGTAGGTTATTATGCCTACTTGCAATTGTCAATAATAGTAGCTGATTGTATGTATTTCTCGGACGCGACAATGGATTGGATGCCGCTCAATGGATTATCGTCACCCGCTGGTTTACAGCACCGGAGCGCGTCACAGGATGGGAAATCATACAGTGGATAAGAGCCGCGTTCAATGGCTTAAAAGTCGCTCGAAGTTTTTTTTAAAATAAGGCCAATCGGCCCAGAAACCGAACCATCAGAATTTTTAAGGAATGCGGATAGCGATCGCGAGGAAAAGCGTGTATTATAGGGCGGAACATTGTTTAAACAACCTGCCCGGGATTTTGGAAATCATAATAAATGACCGGCAAGAAAGGCGCCCGATTTTGGCTCCGGAATACTTAGGGTTGGGAATTCTTGTGCAGCCAAACAGTGCCTTTTGGCTTCAAAAAAACGAGCTTGAGGTGAAATAATGAGCGCAAAAAAAACTTTTACAGGAAGCCCTAAAACTCAAACCCGAAGAGCGCTTTATGCTTGTAGATGGCCTGATAAAGAGTCTTGATGAGCCTGACAAGAAACTTGATGCGATCTGGGCTGAGGAGGCGGAAAAAAGGCTCAAAGCATATAGAGATGGCAGATTGCCCGGTGTCCCAATGGAGGAAATATTCGAGAAAGAATGATGCGCGTAGTATTCACGCAATTCGCAAAGCAAGAACTGGGAGATGCGGTCTGTTTTTTTGAACTTGAGTATTCCGGGCTTGGGAAAAAATATAAGTTTCCATATAAACTGCTTTACTCCGTTGAAAAGGACCATGTTCTTGTCATTGCCATAGCTCATCAACATCGAAAACCGGATTATTGGATTATTGAAAGAAACCGATAATTCCACAAAGGGGAATGATCCCTAAATAATGTCTCAGGAATCGAATGCCCGAGAGTGTATCGATCGTTTGCTCAAAGGGGCCGGGTGGCATGTCTGTGATGCTTCGCAAGCCAATATTAACGCCGCCCGAGGAGTTGCCATTCGCGAATTCCCTCTTCCGGGTTTCGGATTTGCCGACTACCTTCTTTACGTCGATGGAAAAGCCGCGGGAGTCATTGAGGCAAAAAAAGAGGGAGTTACTCTTTCCGGAGTGGAAACCCAATCTGAAAAGTACACCAAAGGCTTGCCCGACGGCCTTCCGCGTTGGGGGAACCCGTTGCCGTTTTCTTATCAATCCACTGGTGCGGAGACTCGCTTTACCAACGGTCTCGATCCGGAACCACGATCAAGAGCCGTTTTTGCTTTCCATCGGCCGGAAACCCTCTACGATTGGTTAAACGACTTTGAGATCGGGTCTTCAGACGTGCCCCTCCCAAAGGCCGCTGAACCCCCGCCCCCAGGCTTTGGCTGCGAGCCTCAAACCTTTCTTAAACGACTTCGTCGGATGCCTGTTCTCATTGAAGAAGGGCTTTGGAAAGTCCAGGTCAAAGCCATTCATAACCTCGAAAAATCGCTCCGGGAAAATCGTCCCCGCGCCCTCATTCAAATGGCGACCGGCTCTGGGAAAACCTTTACCGCCATCAATTTCATTTATCGTCTCATTAAATTCGGCGGAGCCCGGCGAGTGTTGTTTCTCGTCGATCGCGGAAACCTCGGAGACCAGACTCTCAAGGAGTTCCAGCAGTATGTTTCTCCCTACAACAATTTCAAATTCACCGAGGAATACATTGCCCAGCGTTTGAGTTCCAACACTCTCGATACGACCGCCCGGGTCTGCATTTGCACTATTCAACGGTTATACTCCATGCTCAAAGGAAAAGAGTTGCCTGAAGATCTTGAGGAGGAAACCGCTGGCCGCTTGAGCTCTATTTTTAAGGAGCCTGAGCCGATCGATTATAACCCTTCCATTCCGATAGAAACATTCGATATCATCATTACCGATGAGTGTCACCGGTCCATTTACAACCTCTGGGCTCAGGTTTTGGAGTATTTCGATGCCTATATCATCGGCCTCACCGCAACACCGAGCAAACAGACTTTCGGCTTTTTCCATCAAAATCTGGTCATGGAATACAATCATGAAATGGCGGTTACGGATGGGGTTAACGTGAACTACGATGTTTACCGTATCAGAACGGCTATCACCGAGGCAGGATCGACGGTCGAGGCGGGGAACTTCGTGGAGAAGCTGGAACGGGATACTCGCAAGAAGCGCTGGGAAGAGCTTGACGACGATTTTGCCTACGATCCCAACCTTTTGGATCGCGAAGTGGTCGCCCCCGATCAAATCAGGAAAATCATTCGTACGTTTCGCGACAAGCTTTTCACCGACATTTTTCCCGGTCGAACGGAGGTCCCCAAAACCCTGATCTTTGCCAAGGATGACAACCACGCGGAAAATATCGTCGGAATCATTCGCGAAGAATTCGGAAAAGGGAACGAGTTCGCCCTGAAGATCACCTACCGGACAACCGGTGCCTCCCCCAAAGAGCTGATAAAAGCCTTTCGAAACAGTTACCACCCGCGCATCGCCGTTACTGTTGACATGATTGCCACCGGAACCGACATCAAGCCGGTGGAAATCGTTTTCTTCATGCGGGCGGTAAAATCCCGTTCGTTCTTTGAACAGATGAAGGGTCGCGGAGTGCGGGTCATCAAATCGGACGACCTGAAAGCCGTAACCCCTGATGCCAAGGCGAAAGACCACTTTGTTGTCATTGATGCCGTCGGAGTATGTGAACTTGACAAGATCGACGCCCGGCCAATGGAGAAAAAGCCGGGCGTCAGTTTCGAGAAACTCCTGCAGGCCATTGCTTTCGGGAATATTGAAGACGATGTCATAACGAGCGTTGCCGGCCGCCTCGCCCGCATGGAACATCTCATGAGTGAGGGAGATGAAGAGCAGATCCGAACTGTAAGCGGAGGGCTTTCCGTGAGAGACCTGAGCCGCCGTTTGATAGAAGCTCTTGACCCTGATTCCCATATTTTGAAGGCGAAAACCCTTCAGGGAATTCCGCCTGAAAGCGATCAACCAGTCAGCGATGAAGCCATAAAAAACGCGAGAGATTCCATTGTACAAGATGCCGTGAAACCGTTTCATGACCCCAAATTGCGGGAGCTGTTGGTCATGGTGAAGAAAAAAAATGAACTGACCATCGATCATGTCAGTCAGGATCAAGTCATCGAAGCCGGTTTCAGCCAAGCCGCTCTCGATCGCGCCAAGGGAATCGTAACATCGTTTGAAAAATTCATACAGGACAACAAAGACGAGATAACCGCGCTTCAGATATTATTCAGCAGACCGTATAAACAACGCCTCAGTTTTGCGGAAATCAAGGAACTTGCGGATGCAATTGAGAAGCCGCCGTTTCTGTGGAATGAAACCCAGCTTTGGCAAGCGTATGCCGCCCTTGAAAAGTCCAAGGTAAAGGGAGCAAGCGGAAAGCGGATTCTCACCGACCTCGTTTCCTTAGTTCGTTTCGCGACTCATCAGGAAAACGAATTGATTCCCTTCCCAGAGCGTGTTAATCTCAACTTCCATTCCTGGCTGGAAGACCAGGAAAGAACCGGGAAAAAATTCACTGCCGACCAGAAACACTGGCTCGAAATGATTCGCGATCACATCGCCGCGAATCTGAGTATCGATAAAGATGACTTCGAATATGCCCCCTTCACCCAGGAAGGTGGCCTCGGAAAGGTGTTTCAGGTGTTCGGAAATGAACTGCCAAAAATCCTCGAAGACCTGAATGAGAAATTAGCTGCATGAAGAGCGCAAAGTTATTTTTCTTTGGAAAGAAATGAAACTCAAATTTAACGATCTTCAAAAAATTGAAATTGTTCCTGAAGGTTGGACCCAGACAACCCTTGGGGAGATTCTCCCAATAAAATATGGGAAGGGTTTAACAAAAGAAAAGAGAGATGAAACTGGAAGTTTTCCCGTGTTGGGTTCAAGCGGGATAGTTGGAAATCATGGTCTTGGTATGACAACAGAACCTTCACTTATAATTGGTAGAAAGGGGTCTGTTGGTGAAGTTTATTACTCAAAGCTTCCTTGTTGGCCTATCGATACCGTTTATTTTGCCGAAGGTTCTGATGCCATTGAATTGAAGTATTTTTTTTATTTTCTTAAGGGTTTAAACCTTTCGAAACTTGATAAATCAACAACCATTCCCGGGTTGAGTCGCGATGATTATAATGCCGTAGAAGTATTGGTTGCCCCTTTGGGACAACAAAAGCGAATCGTGGGGGAGATTGAAAAGCAGTTCTCCCGGCTTGATGAAGCGGTGACCAACCTCAAAAGAGTTCAAGCCAACCTCAAACGATATAAGGAAGCAGTCCTCAAAGCCGCCGTCGAAGGCAAACTCACCGAAGACTGGCGCAAAACCCACCCCGACGTAGAACCCGCTCGCCAACTCCTCAAACGCCTCCTCGCCGACCGCCGAAAAAATTGGAAAGGTCGAGGAACTTACAAGGAACCCGTTTCACCAAATATCGAAGGTTTTTTGGCCCTTCCGAATGGTTGGATTTGGGCAAGTCTTGACCAGCTTTTTCTCAATATTACTGATGGAGACCATCAGCCACCACCGCAAACTGAAAGTGGGGTTCCATTTTTGGTAATAGGGAATGTTCGATCCGGGAAAATTGATTTCAAGGATACAAGGTTTGTTTCAAGAGATTATGCCGACAAAGTTGACTTATTCCGGAAACCGAAAATGGGAGACATTTTATATACAGTTACTGGAAGTTTCGGAATCGCTGTGCCTGTTACAAACAATAGGGAATTTTGTATTCAGCGACATATTGGCATTCTCCGACCTTTTGAAAGTACCCCAACGGATTTTCTTGTTTTGGTCTTAAATTCCCCCTTCGTTTTCCATCAGGCTGCAACTGTAGCGACAGGAACCGCTCAATTAACCGTACCAATTTCAGGATTAAGGCGTTTTGCGATTCCTCTTCCCCCACTTGCTGAGCAAACAAAAATAGTAACGGAAATTAGCCACCGACTAGGCATGGCGGAGAAATTGGACGAAATCGTTTCCACAAACATTCAACGCGCCAACAACCTCCGACAAACAATTCTTCACCAAGCCTTTTCAGGAAAACTTGTCCCTCAAGATCCAGATGATGAACCTGTAAAATGGGCACTGGATAAAGCAATGAAAACGGCTGAGGGGTTGCCAAAACCGCCAAAACCCAGAAAGAAAAAGGAGATCACCGCAATGCCAAAGGAAATGGTTGGAGATTTGGAAGAGCTTTTGGGTTGCCTCAAGAAACTTGGCGGATCTTCCTCCCCAGAAAGGCTGTTAGGGGAAACCGGATTGGGAGACGATGTTGAAAAGTTTTTTGACCTTCTACGGGAAGGGAAGAAAAATGGCTCTTTAATTGTTCCGGTTGGTGAATCCGGGCAAATTCGGAGAGGCAAAAGTGCGAATTGACCGACTTGAAATAAAAAGCCCATGGAAGAACCTCGGCGGTTTTCAAATCGATTTTAATGAAGAACGCGATGTTACGGTTCTCATTGGGAAAAATGGTTCCGCGAAAAGCAATTTGCTTGAGGCCATAATAAAGATTTTTCGCAACGTGGACCTTCGTGAACCCGCGCCGTTTTCCTATGAAATTTACTATTTGATCAATGGAAAGAAAGTAACTATTTCTGCGGAAGTTGAAAAGCAACCCAAGGCAAAGGTTGATGAAACCACAGCTGGCGGGAAATGGGATTTTTTTCCAGTAAGAGGCCCCCGAACCCCAGAAGGAACACGTTGGGATTTAATTGAGGAGGACGTTCTTCCCCTTGACCCTTGTTCATCTTCTGATGTTCGGCTTCTTTGGTTTGACCCAGATGGAAAGCCGTGTCCGGCAACTGGGAAACACACACCAATTGGAAAGGAAGATATCGACCGTGTAAATGCGACCATCTGGCTTTATCACCTTGACAAAGGTGACCTCCATGCTTCTCGTAGTGCCTTTGTTCAAGGAATTCAAAATGATTTAGAAAAAGCGAATGCCGATTACCTTCTTTGGAACCCAGCCGGGAGGAGTCCTGATTTGCATGCCCGCCGCGCTTTTGACCGGAAAATTGCAGAAATAAAAGAGAAAATCTCTGATAAGGCAGAATTCGCTGGTGCAAAACGTTGTGTAATTCGGGCGGCCATTGCCGATTTCCCATGGATCGAGGATTTTGTTTTATGAGTACAAATAATGGATTGGTACAAAAACTCTGGAATTACTGTAATGTTTTGCGGGATGATGGAATGAGTTATGGGGACTACGTGGAGCAGTTGACGTATCTGCTGTTTCTCAAAATGGCTGACGAACGCACTAAGGCTCCGTATAACCAGAAAAGCGCAGTGCCCGAAAAGTTCAATTGGCGGAGCCTTTTCAAAAAGGATGGGGACGAGTTATTCGATCATTACCGACATCTTCTTGAGGGCTTGGGAAAAGAAAAAGGACTATTGGGGCTTATATTCAGCAAATCCAAAAACGCCTTTCAAGACCCTTCCAAACTCCGACGGTTGATTGTCGACCTTATCGACAAGGAAGAATGGTCCTCAATGAGCGCTGATGTGAAGGGCGATGCCTACGAAGGTCTGCTTGAAAAAAATGCTCAGGACACCAAATCAGGTGCCGGTCAGTATTTCACACCGAGGCCCTTAATACACGCCATTGTCGAAGTAATGGCCCCCCAGCCTGACGAAACGGTTTGCGACCCGGCTTGCGGGACCGGGGGTTTTCTTCTGGCGGCTCAGGATTACATCGTTAAACACAACCTCCACCTCACCAAGACGCAGTTGAAAAAACTCAAAGGAGAAATCTTTAAAGGTTGGGAACTCGTTCAAAGCACCGCAAGACTCTGTGCCATGAACTTGATGCTCCACGGAATCGGCGGAGATGAGCTTCCCCTTGTTGTCGCTGATGCTCTGGCCGCCGACCCTGGAGACCGTTTCGATTTGGTACTTACGAATCCCCCATTCGGGAAAAAAAGCAGTACAACCATTGTCAATGGGAAGGGAAAATCCAATAAAGAGCGAGATACTATAGAACGGGATGATTTCTGGGCGACCACTTCCAACAAACAACTTAATTTTGTACAACATGTTAAAACTATCCTCAAGCAAAACGGCCGGGCGGCAGTGGTCGTGCCTGACAATGTCCTATTTGAGGGCGGTGCCGGGGAGACGATTCGTCGCAAGCTATTGCATGAATGTGATGTTCACACCCTGCTTCGCCTTCCCACCGGTTTATTCTATGCTCAAGGTGTTAAAGCGAATGTCCTCTTTTTCGACAAGAAACCGGCGAGCGAAACCCCCTGGACAAAAAAGCTCTGGATCTACGATCTTCGGACAAATAAGCACTGCACCTTAAAGACAGATCCATTAAATCGGGAAGATCTCAACGAATTTGTAACTTGCTACAATCCCAAGAACCGGCAAAGCCGAAAAAACAGTTGGTCTGAAAAATGTCCTGAAGGCCGCTGGCGGGCTTATGAGTTCGGCGAAATCATAAATCGTGACAAAGCAAGTCTCGATATTTTCTGGTTGAAAGATGACAGCCTCGAAGATTCGGCCAATCTACCCGACCCTGATGTAATCGCCCAAGAGATCGTAGAAGACCTCGAAGCCGCCCTTGATCAGTTCAAGACGATATTAGCGGATTTCACTTCCCAGGAAAATGGAATTGAAAAATAGAAAGGGGATGGAGAAAGAGTCATTCGCTCAATTTATGTGGGCGAACTTCTGTAAACCAGTCGAACGTGTCCTTTCGGCAAAATTGCTTGAAAGGAAAGGTTTTCCAGGGTAGGAAGGGAAATCGCGGAAATTTGGCCGATAATGTC
>Ga0074199_1002166_pt1 | contig 13082 bp, 11 predicted proteins | sample EPASupsiteSAE347_FD_64528 | JGI IMG/M metagenome (GOLD analysis project Ga0074199, IMG submission 64528) | Bioremediated contaminated groundwater from EPA Superfund site, New Mexico - Sample SAE3-47 | ecosystem: Environmental > Aquatic > Deep subsurface > Groundwater > Contaminated ...
CACATATCCCTTGATGGTCCATTCCCGTTTGCCCGCCGTATCCTGGAAAAATTTCCTCAAGACGTCCTGGCGCCGCCGTAACGGTTCCACCGCCGCAGCCAGGGAAGAAAATACCGTGCCGAAACGGACGGGCAGGACGGGGCCGTGATCCATTGCGGCCATGACGACCTCTTCGTGACGGAGCGCCCGGGGGGCCACCCACGTCAGATCCTCCATTTTTCCCCGGGACGTGGGACCAGAGAAGTCATCGAGATCAACCTCGGCCATGACGGCGGCGATCTCTCCGACAACCTCGACAAAAAGGGGATGTTCCCCGTCAATTCCCATCCCGGTTATTTCCGGAAGGGGGGAGGACGGGGTCAGACAAAAAAGATAGATTCCCGGATTCATCATCTCATTCCCCGGAGCACTTCTTCGATGGCCGCTTCGATATCCTGTCCCCGGATGAGGATGACCGGTTCTCCCGTCCCTCCCTTTTCCAGGATCGCCACGGCGCGGCGCACTGCGGTCATGGCCGCCTTGCGTACGACGGCGGCGATGTCGGCGCCGCTGAATCCTTCTGTTTTTCCGGCCATGACGGAGGTTTGTATCTCCTTGTCTACAGGCTTCTGCCGGAGATGGACGGCAAAGATCGCCTCCCGATCCTGTTCGTCCGGCATCATCATTTCCACGATGTCGTCGAAGCGTCCCGGCCTGAGAACCGCCGCATCCAGCATATCCAGACGGTTGGTCGCCCCCAGGACGAGGACCCCCCGGAGTTCGTCGATCCCGTCGAATTCGGCCAGGAACTGGCTCAAGATCCGTTCCGAGACATGAGAATCCGCCGACCCGGCGCTCCGGGTCGGGACGAGGGCGTCGATCTCGTCGAAGAAGATGATGCAGGGGGCCGCCTGTCTCGCTTTGTGAAAGATTTCCCGGACCCCCTTTTCCGACTCCCCGACCCATTTCGACATCAGGGCCGGTCCCTTGACGGAGATGAAATTGACGTGGCTCTCCGTGGCGATCGTCTTGGCCATCATCGTCTTTCCGCACCCCGGCGGGCCGACGAGGAGGATCCCCTTGGGCGGTGTCACCCCTCCCCTTTCAAAAAGGTGGGGATACTTCAGGGGCCACTCCACGGCCTCGATGAGGCGCTCCTTCAGGGAGGCGAGGCCGCCCACGTCTTCCCAGCGGATGTTTGGTGATTCGACGAAGACCTCCCGGATGGCCGAGGGTTCGATCTCTCGCAGGGCCGTCAGGAAATCATCCATTCCCACCTCGAGTTTCGCGAGGGTTTCATAGGGTATCCCGGACTGACCGAAGTCGATTTCCCCCATAATCTGGCGCAGGCAACTCATGGCCGCTTCCCGGCAGAGGGCTTCTAAATCAGCTCCGACGAAGCCATGGGTGATCTCGGCCAGGTGTTCCATATCTACGTCCACGGCCAGGGGCATTCCCCGGCTGTGGATCTCGAGGATCTCGAGTCGGCCACGCCGATCCGGGATCGGAATGACGATCTCCCGGTCAAAACGGCCCGGACGCCGCAGGGCAGGATCGAGGGCGTTGGGGATATTGGTGGCGGCGATGACGATAAGATTCTGTCTTTTGTTAAGGCCGTCCATGAGGGCGAGGAGTTGGGCCACGACCCGCTTTTCCACGTCCCCGACGACGTTTTCCCGGCGGGGGGCGATGGCGTCGATCTCGTCGAGAAACAGGATGCTCGGTCCCTTCCGGGAAGCCTCTTCGAAGATCTTACGGAGGTGGGCCTCGCTTTCACCGTAGAACTTATGGATAATCTCCGGCCCGCTGACGGAAAAGAAACTGGCCTCCGTTTCGTGGGCGATAGCCCGGGCGATGAGAGTCTTCCCGCACCCCGGGGGGCCATAGAGGAGAACGCCCTTGGGTGCGTCGATTCCGAGTCGTTCAAAAACCTCGGGATAGCGCAGGGGCAGTTCGATCATCTCCCTGATCCGCAGGAGCTGGGATTTCAGGCCGCCGATGTCCTCATAGGCGAGGGTCCGTCCGCCCCCTGCTTCTTCTCCCTGAGACTTGCCGATAACGAGGACGGTGGCCGGGTTGATGATGACCGGCCCCTTGGGCGCCACGGATTCGACCTTAAAGAAGGCGGCGCGACTGCCGAAGAGGGCCGCCTGTATTTTAGCTCCCTCCAGAACCGGCAAGCCGTCGAGCAGGCTCCCGATGTATTGCAGATCCCGCTCCGACGGGGTGACATTGGTCGGCGTCAGGACGATCCGTTCCGCCGGACGGCACTTCATCTTGCTGATTTTAACCGTTTCGTCGAGGCCGACGCCGGCGTTCTCCCGGGTCAGTCCGTCCAACTGGACCCGGGACTGGCCGCGGATTTCTTTATAGGCGGGCATGACCTTGCAGAGGGCCTTGCGCTTTCCCTCGACTTCCACCGTATCGCCGATCGCTGCCTGGAGCCGTTCGAGATCTTCCGGCCCCATCCGGGCCAGGGCGCGTCCGACATCCTTGGTCAATGCTTCCGTTACTTTCAGTTTGATAAGCGGCTTTTCAGTCTCTTTCATAGTTTCTCACCTGTCCTTATCTCCCCTTCTCGCAGCGAATGGTTACGATGCCGTTATTGCAGGTGACACTGGTTTTTTCCTTTACAAGCATATGACTCAGGAGGATCTCCTTCCGGTACTTTTTCTCGCCCTTTTCGGCAAAAACCGTCAGAACGTCGTCCCGGATCTCGATCCTGATATCCTCCGGTCCCACGCCGGGCATTTCCGCAATCAGGGTGGTGCCGTCGGCGTCTTCAAAGACATCGACGAGGGGTTCATGGATCTCCTGGACGACTGCCGCGCCGGTTTTCTTGTCCTTGCGGATATTGCCGAAGGGTTCCACTTTGATCGCGTCCTCCTTCCCGCCGAGGCCCGTTTTCAGACTGAAACCATAGACCCCTTTGATGCCCCCTTCTTTGGAGGGAAAGGTAAATTCACCCTTTTTAGAAATGGCTTCCCCTTTTTCCGAGATCTCGTTGAGCTTTTCGGCGATGTCGGTCAAGCCGCTGATGATACGGCTGAAACTACTCTCGCCCCCCGCCTTTTCTCCGGCGGCAGCTTTGTCCCCCCGTTCCTGTTTTGAGGCCCGGCGTTTGGAAAGGCGTTCCCCTGCCTCGGCCAAATCGCCAAGATTATTTATGAATCCGGACAAACTGCTGAAAATTCCGCCTCCGATGTCGCCTCGACCGGCGTCCGTTTCCTTGCTATCTGATTTGCGTTTCGTCGTCATTGTTCCCTCCGTTTTGCTGAATGCCGAATTTTTTTGCCTTCGTGTGCATGGTCTTGTAATCGACGTGCAACAATCTGGCGGCCTTGGCCTTATTGCCGCCGGTAAATTTTAGCACTTCCGTGAGCACCTCTTTTTCAACCGCCAGGACGCTCTGCTGGACAATCTCGCTCAAGGAGACATTTCCCCAGGGCGATTTCCCCGTAATTTTCCTGGGAAAGGCCATTCCCGGCACCGAGACCCGCTTGATGCTGATATCCTTTTCGGTGATAGTATCCGTGGCCACCAGGACCGCCCGCCGGATCACCGACCGGAGCTGGCGCACATTTCCCGGCCAATTGTAAGACATCAATGTCTCCACCGCCTCGTCCGTGAAGCCGGCTACCAATTTTTTCAGCTCTATATTGGCCAGATCCAGAAACCGCTTGGCCAGATAGGGGATATCTTCCTTTCTTTCCCGGAGGGCGGGGATACGGATCGTAAACTCACTCAGACGATAATAAAGGTCCTTGCGAAACGCACCATCGTCTGCCATTTCATGGAGGTCCTGGTTGGTGGCCACAATGAGCCGGATATCAACGTTTACAGGTTTGACGCCGCCGACCCGGTAGAGCTTCCGGTCCTGGAGCACCCGGAGAAACTTCGCCTGGGAACCGGCGGGCATGTTTCCGATCTCGTCCATAAAGAGGGAGCCGCCGTGGGCCAGCTCGAATTTGCCTAATTTCTGGTGGTCCGCCCCGGTGAACGATCCCTTTTCATGGCCAAACAGTTCGCTCTCCAGCAGGTTCTCGGGAATGGCGCCGCAATCGACGGCCACGAAAGGCCTCTCCGCTCGGGTGCTGTCTCCGTGAATGGCCCTGGCAACAAGTTCCTTTCCCGTACCCGTTTCGCCGATAATGACCACGGAGAATCCCGACTTCGCCACCCGATGGATATCGGCTACCAGGCGGGCGATCTTGTCGCTCGGCCCCATGTTTTCGATTAGACCGAAATTGCTGTGATAACGATTAACTGTGGATTTGAGGTTCCTTTTTAATTGACCTTCCACAAGGGCTCGGCGGGTAATCCAGATCACCTCGTCATTGTCGAAGGGCTTGGCAAGATAATCGTAGGCCCCTTCCTTGATGGCCGTGACGGCCTGGTGAATATCGGCGTACGCCGTGACGAGGACCACCGGCAGATCGTCGTCGATTTTCTTGATTTTTTTCAGGATTTCCATGCCGCTAAGACCCGGCATGCGTACATCGAGCAGGACGGCATTGGGGGCGTCAAAACAGATCTTGTGCATCGCCTGCTGCCCATCCGAAGCGGTGATAACCTTGAACCCTTCCTTCTCAAGAATACGGCTCATGATCTTCCGTATTTCTTCTTCGTCATCGACAACGAGGATAGTTGGAATATGCTCAACCATATTGTTTCCTCCTTTTATTCAAAGGACGGTTCATGGGGTAGGATACCTCCATATCTGTCGGCAGGAGTGAGGAAATGTTGTGCAGCATGCCCAGGAAAAGGATGCCCGTCTCTCCCGTTGACAGGGTCTGAGCGATTCTTGCGGCAATGAAGGCATCCCGTTTCGCGAGGAGGAGGTCCCCTGCCGCCTTTTGCCGGGCCTCGATCGCCATGGCGTCATGGACATTCCCGGCTTCGAGAATCCTTTTGATGAGGTGATATTCCTCGATCAGCAGTTCCGCCGATTCCGTGCCCATAACCGTCGCCCCTTTTTCCATCAACCGGACCAGGAGCCGGTGATTCGGGCTGCCCTTCCTTGCCAATTCAGCTACGATATCCTGTTCTTTGCCACATACGGGCAGGCCGTCCTGATACAAACGGGTTTGGGTGTAGACAAGAGAAAGTTTGTCAAGAATGCTTTCCACGTCAGTCCAGAATTGCGCGACAAGATTGATCTTTCGCCGCCAAACCCGTTCTCCCAGCTTCTGAAGAGTCACTTTTCTGACCGATTCGCTGAGGGCTCCCATGTCCGTTTGGGTGTGGATAATAGGAAAATATACAAGGTTGCGTGGGCTCATTGAGATTCCGATCCAGGTCAGGAATATGGGTGAATCCTCAGGAGGCAGGAACTATGACTCAGTAAGTCGCTGGAGGCCGTCACTGTTCTATTCCGATTCCTAAGCGGTTACGAATATGGGTTCATCTCTATGGAAACGCTTCCATATTTATATGGTATAGGTTCCACTATGCCAAGAGTTTCCGGAAACGTTCGGCGTGGTTCAGTGCTGGATGGGGCGATTCTTATCGACGGTTTGCATCTCCGTCCCGTATAACTGTTTCGCTGATGTTTTGCATGAACCATACCCAAGGTATCAAAAATAGAGCTTTGCCACCGGCAATACAATACTGAATGAATTGCTGTTTTGTACGGGGCGAAAACTGTGGTTTTGGGGGATGAGGACCCTGATGGACTAAGTGGAGTCGTCATTCTTCCTTTTTACCGGTCAAGGAAAGGATTCATCTCTTAAACCTTATCGATAATCCCCCGTCAGGGAAAATGCCGCCCAGTAATATGGGGCCTCGTACTTTTTGTCTTGCCGAAGGTACATCTGGGCCCTTCGGAGGGATTCCGCCTTCTCCAGTGTCTTCAGGCCCTCATAAAACCGTCCCATCATCAGGGCCGTCGCCTCATCGTTCACATTCCACAGACTCGCCACGACCGTGGGAGTGCCCGCATACATAAACGCCCTTGGTATCCCCATCATCTCGTCGCCCGCCCGGACCCGGCTCATCCCGCTCTGACAGGCGCTCAGGGTTACCAGCGAGGCGTTCAGCTCCAAGTCGAAGATGTCGCCGGCCGTCAGCCTTCCATTGTCGAGGCCCTCGGGGCTCAACAACAGGGCGGAGTTCAACGGGCGATTCGGATCAAAGACACCGTGGCTGGCAAGATGGATCGCATTGTAGGCCCCGCATCTGGATGTGAAAGTCCTCTTTGTCGCCTCTTTCCCGATCAGGGCGGTGGATCCGGGATAAAGGCTTTTGATCGCCTTCACTTCCGCCACGGCAAAGGGGATCTCCAGGTCCTTATCCCTCAGATCGGGATCGCCCATCGCCAGGATGCCGCCGGTAAAGGCCTTCCATTTATCCCGGCAGAACTTCAGCACCGTGGCGGAAGGAAGATAGAAAAGCGTGTAATCTTCCATCAGGTACCGCCTGCCGTCCGTCAGAGCGGCAAAAGGCACGTAATGAAGAACACCGTGAGGGATAATGCCTACCCTTCTCTTCCCCTTCAGAGAGGAAACGATCGGCTTAATCAGGATATCATGGAGTGATAACCGGGAATATTGTTCGACCTGCTCCGCTATCCGGGACGCATCTCCCGTATCCCCTCTGTCCACTACGGTCGCCATGTTATGCCCGTCCACCAGAACCTCCACCGTGTTGCTTACCAGATCGCCCTGATCCGTCCTCACGAGAACCCGGTGGATGCCGGGGGGGATCTTCCACTTCACTGAGTAGCCGTAAACCGTTTTTTCTTCCCCGCCCGGAATCTCCTTTTCAAGCAGGTCTCTCGTAACATGGGTCCGGTTGCCGGAGGTCGTTTCCACCTCGTCAATGGAAAGGAACAGCGGCAGATTGTTCTTTACGTACACCCGGTAGGCGATCTCTTCGCCATGCCGGAATCGCTTGGGTGCGATCTCAAGCCGGACCCTGGAGACGGCCCGGACATTTTTCCGCCCTTCGAGGCGGCCGCCGGGATCTTCAACGTGCCCGCGAAGCTGGATGATCTTTTGGGCCAGGACAGAGATGGGGATCTCTATCCTATGCACGGATACCGTATCGGATGCAACGACCCATACCGCCATCCCCTCCCGCGTGACATGATATTCAATCAACGCGGTGTCCTGATCCAGCATGGCCTGTATCTCTTTTACGGAGAGCGTTTTCACCGCCGTCAGCGAGGCCAGTTCGGTGTCCCGCTGTTCAATCTCATGGGAGATACCATCCATCTTCTTGACAATCAGAACGCTTCGCTCCCGGGAGGGGCCAACGGTCTTTTCATCGAGTCTTGTGAACTCGGCTTCCGCGGCCTTTCTCTCCGCCAGCAATCCCTGGGTGCGCGGATCTTTCGCCTTCAGTTCCTTGCCGGCCAGAAGATCAAGAAAGGCCCTTGACCTTGCCCTTTCGGCATAGGCCAGGGCCTCGCCGGCGCGCCCCTCCTTCAGCAACAGATGGATCATCCGGTCGTAGATCTCGCGCTGCTTGCCCATAAAACTGACCTTGTGGGTTTCCCTGGTCAGCCGGGCCCTGACGCCCTCAAAATAGCCGATCATCTCTCCGCAGGCCTTGACGGCCTCGGCGTTCATCCCGGCCTGTTCGTAAGCCCGGGTCAGTTCGTACAGAGCCTCCATCTTGGGAAGTTCCTCTTGAGTGCTGAGAGGGGCGCTGACGCCCCAAAGTACGCCCGCCCCGGCTTCCCGGCGCTCATAGGCCTCCCGCAGGCGGGGGATGGCCTCCCCGTAGCGGCCGAGCCTGCTGAGAGAGCTCCCCGCAATGAGCTGGCACCTGATATAACCCACGCTGACGCCTCCCTCCCTCTGTTCCATGATCCGCCGGGCGTCGCTCTCGAATAGTGCCTGCTTCGCTATCTGACGGCCTTGCTCAAGAAAGGCTTTCATAGCGGCGATCCCATTTAAACTGTATTCAAGGGCGTCCTGATAGAGACCATACCGATAGGAAATATCCGCTGCCATGGGAAACTTGATGACTCCTATGGCGGCCCACTGGGCCGTCCCTTCGGGGGCGTCATAATACTCCGCAAATGAGGTTCTGATATAGACACTGATGGATTCTCTGAGCCCTGACTGGTCGTTCCTGGCGGCCTGCTCCTCCATGCGCGCCAGAAGATCGTTGATTGATTTTGTTCTTTCCGCGGCCTTCTGCTTTTCCATCACCTCTTTCTGAACCTCTTCCGCGGGCTTGATCTCCTTCATTGCCTTTCGCCGGTACATCTCCGCCGTCCCGGCATCTCCGATCGACTTGTATTGCGCCCACAGGTAGCCGTAAACCGTCGATTTCTGCCGCTGATACCAATCTGACTTGATTTTCCGCGCCCACTCGTCTCCTCCGAAGATCTCCTTGGCGTCTTCGTTGATTTCCGGGTAGAAATATTCGTCGGGATACTTTTCCGGTCCCAGCCGCTCCCCCTCTTCTATCCAGTTCAGGGCGCGCTCCGCATATTCGATGGCTTGGGAGTAGTTTTTAAGATTCTGGTTATAAATATTGCTGACACGAAGGGATTTTTCTATCTGTTGGGGGACGTTCCCATCCTTTTCGGCTTTCTGAATGGCCCCCTTGTACTCCTCAATCAGCTCGGAGTATTTTCCTCTGTTCATCATATCCTGATAATGGAGTTCCTGATCGGACCAGGACTTCATCTTCAGCGACCGCCCCATGCCGGTGATCTGCGTGGGCGTCACACAGCCCACGATCAGGGAAGTAACAAAAAGAAGGGCGATCCCCCGGTTCTTCATCAAGGCATGCATTGGTGTCCCCTCCCCCAAAAGCGGGGCCCCGCTCTTTTTTGAGAACTGGGTCTCGATAATGCCCCCATGACCGTCCGCGATCAAATCTAAAGTGAAGCGAGAGAGAAAGTTGCTTCTACGTAGATCAAGAATAGGGAAAACAATCTTATATGTCAAGGAGATATTGGCGCAAGCCCTTTTTTAGAATCACCTTTTAGAAAACAAATATAAATATCTCATCTGATACTTGACAAAACTCTTGCCGTTAATTATATTCTGATTCAACTGACGATTCTGACTACATGGAATGCATTTGAATAATCAACGCGAGGCGAAGGAAATGGTTAAAGCAGATATGAAGAAGGAAGCCTGCTGTGTATCCGCAAGCGGGGTTACGAGTTGCTGCCGCGTCGAAGCGCTGATCGGCGTCGATGAGCGGGGGCAGATGGTCCTTCCCAAGGAATTGCGGGACAAGGCCAATATCAAGGCCGGCGACAAGCTGGCCCTCGTGAGCTGGGAAAAGGATGGGGAGGTCTGTTGCCTGTCCCTGATCAAAGCCGACAACCTTGCCGAGCGGGTGAGGGAATTTCTCGGCCCCGTCATGAGAGATGTGATGTGAGGTAAGCCAATGATGAAAGTATGCGCAAATGATTCGCCAAAAAAACAGGTCCTGCTGCCCATGGCGCCCCTTGCAGCCGGCGCGGCTTCGGACAGCCAGACCGAGATGAGCCCGCCCCGTCTGGAGCAGGCGTTTGTAACCGGTTCGGTGGCAGGTCCTTCGGGAAGGATTCCCCGGGTTTCGTCAGCACTGACATGGTGCGACCGCTGGGGTGCGATCAAGGCGCGCTGGGGAGTCGGCAGGATGCATTATGCCGTCGATCCGGGCCTCTACGCCCTCGGATCTCCCGATGACGGTTCCCCTGTCCTCGCTACGGCCAATTACAAGATGAGCTTCGACTGCCTCCGGGAGGCCCTGCCGGGACGGGATGCCTGGGTCCTCGTTCTCGACACGGAGGGGATCAACGTCTGGTGTGCCGCCGGCAAGGGATCCTTCGGAACGGAGGAACTTGTCCGCCGTATCACGGCCAGCGGTCTGAAGGATATAGTGAAGCACCGCAATCTGATCCTGCCGCAGCTCGGGGCTCCCGGCGTAGCCGCCCATCTGGTCAGAAAGCAATCGGGATTCAAGATTCATTACGGGCCGGTCCTGGCCCGGGACGTCGCCGCCTATCTCGACGCCGGCCTCCGGGCGACAGGGGAAATGCGGCGGAAAACCTTCCCCGTACGGGAGCGCGCCGTCCTCATCCCCATTGAGCTTGTCGCCACTCTAAAGCCCGCCATGATAATTATTCCCATCCTGCTGCTCATCAGCGGTTTTGGCGGGGAAAGGGGATTCCTTCAGAACATGGCCCAGGACGGCATTTTTTCGGTCCTTGCCTTTTTATGCGCAATTTTGTCCGGCGCGGTCTTGACTCCCCTGCTGCTCCCCTATCTGCCGGGACGCGCCTTTACAACAAAGGGTATCGTTATCGGACTGCCGATAGCCGTCGCCCTGATCTATGCCTGGGGAGGCGATCTCCATGGCTGGCGGGACATCCTGTTCGGAGGGTCATGGCTGCTTTTGATTCCGGCCTTTTCCGCCTATCTGGCCATGAACTTTACCGGTGCCTCCACGTATACATCGCTTTCCGGAGTGAAGCGGGAAATGCGCTGGGCTTTGCCTCTGGAAATCGGTGCCGGTCTTTCCGGTTTTGCCGCCCTGTTGGTCTCTCGTTTTATTTAAGGAGGATGAAATGAAAAATTTGATCTATCTAAGGGATGTGGTCACTTTAAGGCTTGACAGAGATAAATGTTCCGGTTGCGGTATGTGCCTGGAGGTCTGCCCCCATGGGGTGCTGGCGATCGATGAAAAACGCGTCCGGTTCCGGAATCGCGATGCCTGCATGGAATGCGGGGCCTGTAGTCGCAATTGTCCCGTCGGCGCCGTATCCGTTGAGGCCGGGGTCGGATGCGCTGCGGCGGTGATCAACGGGATGCTGAACCGGCAAAGCGCTACCTGCGGTTGTTTCGTCGATCCGAAAAATCCGTCTGGGGGCAGGGCAGGGGGAACGTGTTGTTCTTGATCGGGACGGCATTTAATCTTTCCGATCATTAACCAATGAAAAATTACTTTCGTCTTGGTTCGTGATCGAGAAGGTGTGCAAGAATCATCGGTTTGTTGAATCGCTCCGCGATTTCGCCCAGGTATTTTTCCTGCTGCTTTCTTTCAGAAAAATCAGTCAGAATTGATTAAATGTAAAATATCTGAATATTCAACAAGAGGTGAAAAATGGTTAAAACAGATCAGAACAAGGCATCCTGTTGTGTGACCGGAAGCGGGGTTACGAGTTGCTGCCGCGTCGAAGCGCTGGTCAGCGTCGATGAGCGGGGGCAAATGGTGTTGCCCAAGGAATTGCGGGAGCGAGGGAATATCAAGGCCGGAGATAAACTGGCCCTGATCAGTTGGGAAAAAGACGGCGAGGTCTGCTGCCTGACCCTGATCAAGGCCGACAATCTTGCCGAACGGGTCAGGGAATTTCTTGGCCCCATCATGAGCAATTTAGGAGGAATAGGAAAATGAAGGCAGAAGAAATCAGGAAGGCCGTGCGGGATCGTTATGGCGACATCGCCGTTAAAGCGGGGACATGTTGTCTGCCGTCGGCTGGGTGTTGCGGGGGTGAACGCCTTGTGGAAAATATCAGTTTGGGCGTCGGCTATCGCCCTGAAGACCTCCAGGCCGTTCCCGAGGGGGCAAATCTCGGTCTGGGCTGCGGCAATCCCGTGGCCTTGGCCTCGCTGCGGACGGGGGAAACGGTCGTTGATCTGGGGGCGGGGGCAGGTTTCGATTGCTTCCTCGCCGCCCGGGAGGTAGGGGCGACGGGACGGGTCATCGGCGTGGATATGACTCCCGAAATGCTCGACAAGGCGCGGGCGAATGCCCGGAAAGGGGGGTATCGGAACGTGGAATTCCGTCTGGGAGAAATCGAGAATCTCCCCATTGCCGACAACACGGCGGACATTATCATTTCCAATTGCGTCATCAACCTTTCCCCGGACAAGGGACGGGTCTTCCGGGAGGCCTTCCGGGTCCTCAAGCCGGGGGGCCGCCTGATGGTGTCCGATATCGTCCTGCTGAAGGAACTGCCGGCGGCATTGCACGAGTCTGTCGCCGCTTATACCGGCTGCGTTGCCGGGGCGCTCATGAAAGGCGACTACTTGCAGAAGATTGCGGCGGCGGGCTTTGGGGATGTGCAAATCATCGCCGAGACCCTGTTCCCCATGCAGGAAATTGTCGATTATCCGGCAGCGCGGGAAGCCGGCGGCGATGGCGATACCCGGAAGGCAATGGCGGAGCAACTGGCAACTTCCATCGCCAGCATAAAAGTCGCCGCCATCAAGGCATAGGCAGACAAAAGAGCGACATTATGAGGTGGATATATGACAAGCGACGATCTTAAGAAATATTGCGAAAAAGGCGTGGCGATAGGCTTCACCCATGCCCTACCGATTCTCCCGTCCAGCGTGGTCACCGCGCCCTGGGTCCGGCTGAAATGCCAGTTCGGTTGCGACGGTTACGGTATGAGCCACTGCTGCCCTCCGAACACGCCAACGCCCGAAGAGACGCGCAAGGTCCTTGACGCTTACGGGCAGGCCATCCTCTTTCATCTCGAAGCGCCGAAGACTCCCGACCGCGGAAAACATACTCATCAATTGCTGACATCGCTGGTCGAACTGGAAGGGGAGATTTTTAAAGAAGGGTATTACAAGGCCTTTGTCTATATCGCCGGCCCCTGCGGTTTATGCAAGGAATGCGCAAAACTGAAAGGAACCCCCTGCAATTTGGGGCACAAGGCGCGGCCCTCCATGGAATCGTGCGGAATCGACGTTTACCAGACGGCGCGGAATAACGGTTTTCCCATCCAGGCGCTGAAAGAAAAGACGGAAACGCAAAACATATACTGCCTGATGTTGGTGGAGTGATCAAGCTTTCGAAAGCAGTGCTACAAGGCTAACCGGTCGTCTATATGTGCCCCATTCCCTTTTGCCAACAAAAGGGGATGGGGCATCTGGGAAGGAGATGAAAAAGATGACAGCGACAGCCGGACGGCCGGTTTGACACTCGTTGCCTGGGGGTTGTGGGTTCTCGCGGGGGTTGTACGCTAACTCAGCTTTACAGAAAAACCATGATCAAACAATTTTTTCTTTCGGCGTATCTTTTTTCGCACCCCTCTCGTCTAAGCTAATAAAAGATATAGAAGGAGGTTTAAAATGGAAAGGATGTTTAGCTCAATGATGCAAGGGTTCCTTACCGGCATGTCGGAGGAGAATAAGGAG
>Ga0074199_1002170_pt1 | contig 13048 bp, 12 predicted proteins | sample EPASupsiteSAE347_FD_64528 | JGI IMG/M metagenome (GOLD analysis project Ga0074199, IMG submission 64528) | Bioremediated contaminated groundwater from EPA Superfund site, New Mexico - Sample SAE3-47 | ecosystem: Environmental > Aquatic > Deep subsurface > Groundwater > Contaminated ...
TGCAGGCTGTGAGTGGAGCAGGTTCCGCAGTATGATAGCAATTCGGGAGTATTATTACAGCAACAAGCAAAAACAAAAAAGCGAGACCTAAGCCGATTTGTGCTTGTTCTTTACCCCTTAATTGCTGCTTTTTAATTCGGGTTAGTGAGATAATGCCGAAAAAGACGGAAACAATACAGAGAAAAGCTAAAACAATTACAATCTGTGCTTCTAGCGAACTTCTTGATATGCCGTAATCAATGGTACCCTTCGCGCATATTGAAAGTAAAGCTATGTTTATTAATAGACTTGAAGTAAAACATGCGACGGCCCATCCGTCAATTTTTGTCTTTTTATTGCTCTTTATTTATGGAGGTTTTTATGATCGGCGAATATGCTTCAAAGAGCCTGCCTGCCAAAAGTTTGGCATTGATCAGGCCGTCCAGGATGCCGAAAAACAACCCGCTGGCAATACTGATACCTGCAAATTTTGATGCTTTTATTTCCATTTATTCCTACGCAATCAGGCCAGCCACAACAGCGGCTTGTCCGGGTTCCACTTATAGGTTACCTTTTTGAGCTTGGTCCAGAACCTGACAGCGCTTTCCCCAGTTATGTCCCCTGTTCCTACAATTGAGGCCTTCCAACCGCCGAAAGAGAACGGTTCCCGCGGCACCGGTACGCCGACATTGACCCCGACCATCCCGGCCTCTATTTTACTGCAGAATATCTCGGCTGACCGGCCGCTCTGTGTGAAAATGGAACCGCCGTTGCCGTAAGGTGACGAGTTTGCTATTTCAAGCGCCTCGGAAAGGTTTTTCGCTCGCACAATTGTAAGAACGGGTCCGAAATTTTCTTCAACGGCGATTTCAGAACCGACCTTTGCCTCTATCACAGTCGGCCCTAAATAACAGCCCTTTTCAAGGCCTTTGGGAGCTTTCGCTCTGCGGCCGTCCAGGAGTATCTTGGCGCCGTCTTTCTCCGCACGATCAATATATCCCGTTATTGATATTTTAGCCTCCTGATTAGCAATCGCGCTCATATTTTCGCCCGGGATATATGTTTTTGATTCTTCTATGATCTTGTTTATCGTGTCTTCGCAGTCGCCGACCGCGACAAGGACACATGCGGACATGCATCTCTGGCCTGCGCAGCCGAGGTATGAGGCGGCGATATTGGCCGCGGAGTTGGCCGGATGCGCATCCGGCATGAGTATCAGGTGATTATTGGCCGACCCGAGCGCCAGGCAGCGTTTATGAGTTGCAGAGGATTTTTCATAGACCATTTTCATGACCTTGGTCGAGCCCACAAAGGAAACGGCCTTGATGTCGGGATGCTCCGTGATGGCGGTCACGATCTCCCGTCCGCCGCAGACTATGTTCAGTACGCCGTCCGGCAGCCCGGCCTCCTTCATCATCTCGGCAATCTTCAGTACCGAGTACGGAGCCTCTCTGGAAGGCTTGATGACCATTGTATTGCCGAGCACGATCGCGTTCGGAAATGTCCAGTGCGGCACCATGTGCGGGAAATTGAAAGGTGTGATAGAAGCCACAACTCCTAAAGGGAGGTGTTTTTCATGACTTTCAATGCCTCGGCTGACCTCCTCATGATCGCCTGTCGCAACCTGTGGCATTGAACAGGCGAACTCGGTCAGCTCCAGGCTTTTTGCGGTTTCCTGCATGGCTTCGCTGAGGTTCTTGCCCATCTCATCATGCATAATCTGAGCGCATTCCTTTAGATTTTTCGACAGCAGTTCGTAATATTTGAAGAAAACCTGAGTGCGTTCCTTTATGGTCCTGGAGGACCATTCCGGCCAAGCTTTTTTCGCAGCGGCAACAGCCTTGTCAAGCTCGTCGGTGCCAGACTGGGGGAAGGTGGATATTACGCTGCCGTCCACCGGGCTTACTCTCTCGGTTCTTTTTGCGTTTGCAGGAATTGATATTTTGCCGTCAATAAAATTGTTCAGTTTGCCGTATTTCATTTTTTTTCTCCTTTTTTAGAATCGTTTGTTTTAATAATTGAGGGTTCCCCTGGAACTAGACAGTTTGCAATTGGAGCGATCTGCCATAAAGAGCTATATTTTCATACCTCTGCGCATATTGAATCGGACTCAAATTTCCGATAGAACTATGCGGCCTTCTCGCGTTAATCTATACGCCAAGCCTCAAGATTTTTCCTGGTTTACTCGATGGAATAGAAAACCCCGGTATTTAAACACTCTTCGCGCAATCATCCGTTAAAACTTTCGACAAATGCGTTTTCTATCGGCTTCTCAGGCCGGATGAAATTCAACTGCACCTTGTTTTGATAAGCCCAGAACTTTGGGGTCAGGTGACCCCAGTTTTCTTCAGAGAGAGATTTTTTTTCGGACATAGGGCGTGATGTAGGGGATGGAAAAAGTCTCCCCCTGGAAGGTCCGGTAGGCGTAGTAGAGGATTATCAGAATATCGGCCAGGATTAGAATCAGGTAAGCAGAGAAGAGCACGAAGAAAAGAATCCCTCCCACTGCGATGTTGGCCACGAAGAATTTCAGGGAGATCAGCCTGAACAGCAGGGCCATCACGAAGAAGGAAACGAGGAGACCGGCCGCCGACAGCGCGCCGAAGATCAGGGCCTGGAAGGCATGGAAATGCACGAAGGGTTCCTTTTTTTTGTCCGAGAAAAGCACCATTGGGGAAACGACGAACCAGAAAGGATAGGCCAGCGCAGCCACCATCTTTTCATCTTCGGTGAGAGGCGGAAGGATATCCGGCTTCCCTACTGAAGATGCGTCAGGAGCTGCAGCTTTTTCCTCTGGTAGTCGAGGGTCGTATCCGGATTTATATTCTGGCCATAGTGACATACTTCGTAATGGACGTGGGGACCCGTGGAGTAACCGGTGCTTCCCACGTAGGCGATGAGTTCTCCCTTTTTGACCCTCTGGCCCGGGACGGCAACCAGGCGCGAACAATGCCCGTACAGGGTGGTCCAGCCGTCCTGGTGCTCGATGCGGACGGCATAGCCGTACCCGCCGTAATATTCGCTCAGAGTCACGACCCCGGTGGCCGTGGCCACGACAGGCGCCCCATAGTCGTTGACGACGTCAACGCCGCGGTGAAATTCATAGCCCCGCCAGCCATACCCCGAAGAGATATAGCCGCTGGTGGGCCAGATGGAGGGAACAGCTTCGATCTGCGCCAGTATCTTTTCCCTCTCTTTTTGCACCAGGTACTTCCTGGCCTCAGTCCTTAAAGTTCCCATGTCTTTCTGGGTGTTCTGGAGCTCCGTCTGCAGCTTGTAGTAAGAAAGGCGCAGACGGCTCAGGGGAACGGCCCGGGCGCCTTCAATCTTCGCCGGGCGGAAAACCTTCTTCGGTTTAAGGCCGATGATCTTGCAGACTTCCTCGTTCTGGGTCTGGATCTGCCGCAGTTTGACGGTCAGCTCCCGGTTCTGCTTCTGAAGAAGGACGGCCACCTGGTCTTTTTCCTTCGCAAGCGTTTTTACCTGGGAACTCTGGACCACCACCGCCTGTTTTAGGGACTTTATGATGCTCTGCTGGACGAGGGCCTTCTGGGCCGTGCCCACAACCATGAAGAAGAGAAGGTTGAGAATAAAGAGCGCCCCCAGGAGTATATGGCGGGAGGTGAGGTGCAGGGAAAAGCCGGAGCGGAAACGCCTCGTGAAAAGACCCGCATCCGAGAGGGCCTGCTTTGTTTTTACGGCAAGATTTTTCATGTTTTGAATAATTCAATGGGAACAAAGAATGTTCCTGCTAAGCTTTTTTCTTGACCGTGCACCCGCCGTCGATACGATCTTTCCCAGCGGAACCGGGACAGCCGGCTCAGACCAGGTTATTCTACGGCACACAAAAGGGCTTGCTTACCGTTGCTCCCTTCCGGGCCTGGCGGGGTTCACAAGTTTTTGTTGCGTAGAGCCCAATCCTCAACGCCGCTTTCCCCGGTCGGACCCGGAAAAGCTGAACCTCGGGCGGGAATTCAACCCTGCTGGAGCGGATTGCAGGTACAGGGCACCGCTAACTCCCCGTCTAGCACGATCAAGCTTGAAATTCCCTGGCGGAGAGAGAGGGATTCGAACCCTCGAGGCCGGTTTGAGCCAGCCTACACGATTTCCAGTCGTGCGCCTTCAACCAACTCAGCCATCTCTCCATAGAGTGGCGGAGAGAGAGGGATTTGAACCCCCGAAGAGGAGTGTTAGTCCCCTTACTCGATTTCGAGTCGAGCGCTTTCAGCCACTCAGCCATCTCTCCTTCGCCTTTCCCTGAAAAAATCCTTTAGAATCCGGCGGCACTCTTCTTCCAGAATACCCCCCACCACCTCTATCCGGTGGTTCAAGCCCGGAAGGGCCGCCGCAGGAAGGAGGCTCCGGACGGCCCCGACCTTCGGGTCGGATGCGCCGTACACCAGCCTTCTTACCCTGGCGGCAACAAGCGCTCCCACGCACATGAGACAGGGCTCCAGTGTTACATAGAGCGTCGTCTCTTCCAACCTCCAGCCCCCGAGGCGCCTTGCGGCCTTTTCGAGGACCAGGATTTCGGCGTGAGCCAGGGGATTTCCCCTGCTTTCCCTGAGGTTGTGCCCTCTGGCCACAATGCGTCCTTCCCGAACCAGAACGGCCCCTACCGGAACCTCCTGCTTCAGGCGGGCTTTCTCAGCCTCCCTGAGGGCCTCCCTCATGAAATATATGTCCATTTCCATATAACATGGCGCGTCCGAAAGGACTCGAACCTTCAACCAACGGCTTCGGAGGCCGCTACTCTATCCAATTGAGCTACGGACGCATCAGTATGGCGCGCCCGAAAGGATTCGAACCTTCGACCTGCAGATTCGTAGTCTGTCGCTCTATCCAGCTGAGCTACGGGCGCCCTGGCGGAGAGACTGGGATTTGAACCCAGGGTAGAGGTTTAAGCCCCTACAAACGCTTAGCAGGCGTTCGCCATCGACCACTCGGCCATCTCTCCAAGATGGCGTTATTTTACCATACTTGTTTCAAAAGATCAACAACATTTCGCGGGGGGTACCGAGCGATTTCAGCTTTCCGCCCGCAGTCCCAAGCCGCCAGCCGAATGAAAGAGGAAGAGAGAGCGGAGCGACGAACTAATTAGGACTTAAACGGCAGCGCACCGGGAATCGCCCTATCTCCCGCTCCTGCCGATCTGTGGAAAGGGGACATTCGATGGCTAAGCAAGCGACCAAAGAGGTGGATGCAGGACAGGAAAAAATGGAGAAGATTGTCTCCCTGTGCAAGAGGAGAGGCTTTATATTTCCCAGTTCGGAGATCTACGGCGGCCTGGGAAGCTGTTGGGACTACGGCCCGCTCGGGGTGCTCTTCAAGAACAACGTGAAGCAGGCCTGGTGGCGGAGCGCCGTCCAGATGCGCGACGACATGGTGGGGCTGGACGCCAGCATACTCATGCACCCCATGGTCTGGAAGGCCTCCGGGCACGTGGACTGTTTCTCCGACCCGATGTCGGACTGCAAAGCCTGCAAGGGGCGCTTCCGCGCCGATACCCTCGAAGGCGACGTCTGCCCGGATTGCGGGGGAGAGCTCACCGAGGCCCGGATGTTCAACCTGATGTTCAAGACTTTCCTGGGACCGGTGGAGGAGGATGCGGCGATGGCCTACCTCCGCCCCGAGACGGCCCAGGGCATCTTCGCCAACTTCAAGAACGTGGCCACGACCTCGCGCAAGAAAATTCCTTTCGGGATCGCCCAGATCGGAAAATCCTTTCGCAACGAGATCACGCCCGGTAAGTTCACCTTCCGGACGAGGGAATTCGAGCAGATGGAAATAGAGTTTTTCTGTCACAAATCCGAGGCCGTTAAGTGGTATGAATACTGGCTTAAGGAGCGTTTCGACTGGTACAAAAGCCTGGGCCTCCGGGAGGAGAACATCCGCCTTAGGCCCCACGATGCTAAAGAACTGGCCCACTACGCCGAGGCCTGCCAGGACGTGGAGTACAATTTCCCCTGGGGCTGGTCGGAACTGGAGGGCATTGCGAACCGCCGCGATTTCGACCTCAGCCGCCATCAGGAATTCAGCGGCAAGGACCTCACCTACTTCGACGAGGAAAAAAACGAGCACTATCTGCCTTATGTCATCGAACCATCCGCCGGAGCCGATCGCGGGGCGCTGGCCTTCCTGGTGGACGCCTACGACGAGGACGAGGCCCCCACGGAATCCGGCAAGCTGGAAAGCCGGGTGGTACTCCGCTTCCATCGCCACCTGGCGCCGATCAAGACCGCCATCCTTCCCCTCTCACGGAAAGCCGAGCTGATGGAAAAGGCCGGAAAGCTTAACCAGGAACTGCGCCGCCACTGGATGTGCGAGTATGACGACCGGGGAAGCATCGGCAAGCGCTACCGGCGGCAGGACGAGCTGGGGACGCCGTTCTGCATCACTGTTGATTTTCAGACTCTGGAGGATCAGGCCGTCACCATCCGCGACCGGGATACGATGAAGCAGGAGCGGATTTCGCTGGACCAGCTTTACGGAAGGCTGGCCGAGAGGCTGGCTTAAGAGATGCCGGCCACCTGGGCTCTCCTACTTCTGAACGCCGTTATCTTTTTTCTCGATAAGAACGGGTGGCTGGGCGCTCAGGACCTTTTCATAAAATATAATGAGGGCATCTGGGCCGGGCAATTCTGGCGTCTTCTTAGCGCCGTCTTTGTCCACCGTTCTCTCCCGCATTTTCTTATCAACAGTTTCGCCCTCTATTGCTTCGGAACGATTCTGGAGGCTTTCATCGGATCAAAGAGGCTCCTCCTTCTTTACCTCTTCTCCGGGATCATCGGCAATCTTTTCAGCGTTCTTCTTAATCCTAACCCCTCGGTCGGCGCTTCAGGGGCCGTCTTCGGGCTCGTCGGGGGGCTTTGTCTCTTCGCCTGGCAGAACCGGATGCACCTGCCCCGGAAACACCTCTTCATGCTGCTACTGGCGCTGGTCCCTTTTCTTCTTGTCAACCAGGTGTTCGGCGCACCCCAGGCGGGCATCGACAGCGCCGCCCACCTGGGCGGGTTCGTGGGCGGCGCCTTTGTAGCCTGGATTCTGAATGTCCAGGTGAGCCGACGCCCCACTCTCCTCTCCATGCCCCTTCGGCTGGCCTTTTTCACCGGGTTTCTAGTCGTCCTCTGTTACTGCGCCCTCCAGCCGAATCCTTCCTCGTGGAAGTGGCACCTTACGGAGGGAGATCGCCTGCTCAAGGCCGGGAAGGCCCATTCGGCCCTTAATGAATATCTTAAAGCCCGGGAAATTCTGCCTCTGAAAAAGGAAATTCACATCCGACTGGCGGCAATTTACACCGAGCTCGGCAATATGGAAAAGGCCTGCGAAACATGGCGGGTTGTTCTTGAATTGGATCCGCGCAACCAGACGGCCCGGGAAGAACTAAGAAAGCTGGATGTCCTCCTGGACGGGGGCGGGCACGATTACTGATGGAGAAGTCCGCCTGAAACTCAGTTCGCCTGCGCGGATTTTTTCTCTTCGATGAGTTCCATGTAAACTTCGGCCAGGCGGCGGCTGGTCTCCTCGATGGAATATTTCCTTGAGGCCGCCTGGGCGTTCCGGGCCATTTTCAGTCTTTCTTCTTTGTCCTGGATTAGCTTAAGGCAGGCGGACGTAAAGTTGTCCAGCGAAAGATCCGTCAGAATCCCGTCGTGTCCGGAAGTCACCGTATCGGAGGAACCGGAGGCGGCCACGGCCACCACCGGAAGTCCGCTGGCCATGGCCTCAAGGAGGGCCAGCGGTTTTACCTCGGTCACGGAGGACATGACGAAGAAATCAGCGGCGGCGTAGAAAGCCGGAATTTTCGAATATTCGATGCGTCCGGTGAAAATGGCGGTATCTTCCAAACCCATCCGACGCGCCTGCTCCCGGAGGGCCCCTTCCTCGGGGCCTTCCCCCACTATGAGAAGGCGGACATTCTGCTCCGCCTCCAGCATCTTCCGGAGAGACTGAAGCATGAAACCCAGGTTCTTTTCCAGCCCCATCCTGCCCACGTAAAGGAGGAGAACCGCATCCTCCGGGATGGAGTACTCCCGGCGCACGACGGCGGGATCGCCCTTTTTGAAGGACTGAAGGTCGATGGCGTTGGGGAGGAGTTCCAGCCGCCGGGTCACTCCGTAGCTTATGAGAAGATCGCGGATGGAGGGAGCCGGAGTGATGATGCAGTCGCACTTCTGGGTGTAGTTGATGACCGAGAGGCGGGCCAGCATTTTTACCAGGTCCTGGTTGAAGGGTATGTAGTGGGCGTACTGCTCAAACTGGGTATGAAAGGTGTAAACCAGGGGGATTTTTAATTTTTTGGAAAAATGGGCTCCCACCTCACCCAGTATGAATGGGTGATGCGTGTGGATTATATCCAGCTTCAATTCAGGGATGAGTTTGAAGAGGCGATGGGAGTACGGGAGGGCCAGGGGAAACTTGACCTTCGAGGTCAGGCTGACTGAGCGGAAGCGGTGAATGTTCTCCTCGCCGTCCTTAAAACCCGGAAAGGCGGGGGCAAAGACATGGACGTTGTGCCCCAGGTCCAGGAGGCCCCGGCGGAAGAGAGCGATGGCGTTGACCACGCCGCTGATGATTGGGTGGTAGGCGTTGGTGAAAATGCCGATGTTCATGCGGGGACGCTCGCCTCCTCTACCAGTTTGCAGAGGATGTGAGCGATGAGGACGTGCCCCTCCTGAATGCGGGCGGTGCGATCCGAGGGGACGGTGAGGCAGATGTCCACCAGATCTTTAAGGGGTCCGCCGTCCTTTCCGGAGAGGCCGATCGTCGCCATTCCAAGCCGCCTGGCCGTTCGGACGGCCTCAAGGACGTTGGGAGATCGGCCCGAGGTGCTGATGGCGATGGCCGCGTCTCCCTCCCTCCCGAAAGCCTCGACCTGCTTGGAAAAAATTACATTGAAATCAAAATCATTGCCGATGGAGGTGAGGACGGAGGTGTTGGTGGTGAGGGCCAGGGCCGGGAGGGGGTGGTGGTCTTTCTCGAAGCGTCCCACCAGCTCGGCGGCGATGTGCTGGGCGTCGGCGGCGCTGCCCCCGTTTCCGAAGATGAGAATCTTTTTTCCCCGCTCAATGGCGGAGATGAGAATAGAGGCCGCCGAGGCAATTTCCCCGGAGAGGGCCAGCATCTTCTCCTTGGTTTTCACGCTTTCCCGGATGTATTCCTCAATTTTCTCTATCAATCAGGCACCTCGCAGGCACAGGTATAAGCTTAACTTCTGTTCGAAGCCTTAATTTCCTGCCTGCAATCGTCCTAATGCCCGCCGCCGCGGAGCATCTCGGCGCCGTGTTCCATAACCGGAAGCAGGAGGCTGGTGCAGAGCGTCACGGCTTTTACGGAGCCGGGAAAATTGACCAGGATCGTATTTCCCCTGACACCGCTGAAACCGCGGGAGAAGACGGCGTTGGGCGTCTCTTCCACTGACTTGATACGGATATATTCGCTGATTCCCGGCAGTTCCCGCTCGCAGATTTGGGCGGTGACCTCCGGGGTTATGTCACGGGGAGAGAGGCCGGTGCCCCCGGTGGTGAAGATATAATCGGCCCCGAGACGGCTCTCGATGGCTTTTCGGAGGACTTCTTTCTCATCGGGAACGACTTCGAGCGAGACCTCGGCGTCCGGAAAGCCTTTAAGCAGAATCTCCCTGATGCGGGGGCCGGAGAGGTCCTCGTATTCACCCCGGAAAGCCCGATCAGATACCGTAATGACCGCAATCCTGAGCACGGATCATGCCTCCCTTCAATACCCGGGCGAAGATTCCGTGGCGGGGCATGATGCAGTCGCCGGCGGCCTCGTAGATGGCGCAATGCGAGTGGCATTCCTTTCCTATCTGGGTGACCTCAAATTCCGTTTGCCCTATGCTGATGCGCTCTCCTATTTCAGAGAGCGCCCAGTCAATGCCGCGCGTCACGATGTTCTCGCCGAAGGCGCCGGGAAAAAGCGAAAGACCCAGGGCTTTCATTTTATCCACGGCCTCCCCGGCCAGAAAAGAGACCTGGCGGTGGCCCGCCCCGGCGTGGGCGTCCCCGGCGATCCCATGGTTTTCCACCAGTGAGATCTCGGGCACCTCGTGCTTGGGCACGCCTTTTTTCTCCGAGATATTTACCGATTCAACTGTAAAGTCCGTTCTCTTCATACGGCCATGATTTCTTCCCGCGAACGCTTTATCCTTCACGCCTTTTTTGTTTTAGAGCGAAAGCGGCCAGGAACGCCAATGAGGCGGAATGCGTTCCGGATATCAGTGGCTGAAATCCAGGTTGAAGCTGAGCCCCTGGGCCAGCGGCAGGTCGTCTCCGTAGTTTATGGTCACCGTCTGCCGCCGCATGTAGGCCTTCCAGGCGTCGCTGCCCGACTCCCGCCCGCCGCCGGTTTCTTTTTCGCCTCCGAAGGCGCCGCCTATTTCCGCTCCGGAAGTGCTGGTGTTGACATTCGCCAGGCCGCAGTCGCTGCCGGAGGCGGCCAGAAATTTCTCGGCCTCCTTAAGATTATTGGTGAAAATGGACGACGAGAGGCCCTGCGGAACGCCGTTGTTGATGGCGATGGCCTCCTCGATGCTCCGCACTTTCATGACGTGGAGAATGGGGGCAAAGGTCTCTTTTTGAACGATCTTCATGTCCGGGTGTGTTTCGGCGATTGTCGGCTCGACATAGAAGCCGTCCCCCGGGATGGTCCGGCCGCCGGTCAGGATGCGTCCGCCTTCCGCCCTGATGGCTAAAATGGCGCTTTCATAGTCACGCACCGCATCCGCATCGACGAGGGGGCCGCAGAGAATACCCGGCTCAAGGGGGTTGCCCACCTGAATTTGACGATAGAGTTTAACCAGTTCCGAAACAAAGCTGTCGTAGATTTTTTCGTGGACCAGCAGACGGCGGGTGGAAGTGCACCGCTGGCCGGCGGTTCCCACCGCACCGAAAAGGACCGCTTTCTTGGCGATTCTGAAATCGGCATCGGCCATCACGACGGCGGCGTTGTTGCCGCCCAGTTCCAGGATGGTCCGGCCGAAACGCGCGTGAACCATCTCCGAGACGTGGCTTCCCATACTGGTGGAGCCGGTAAAGGAGACCAGGGGTACCCGGCTGTCCGAGAGAAGAGATTCGCCGACCACGCTTCCCCGGCCGATCAGAAGATTGAAAACTCCCCTGGGGACGGAGAATTTTTCCAGAGCCTTCTCGACGATTTTTTGCACGGCCACCGCACATAACGGAGCCGATGACGAGGGCTTCCAGATGCTGACGTCTCCGCAGACGCCGGCGATGAAGGCGTTCCAGGAATAGACGGCGGCAGGAAAATTAAAAGAGGTTATAATCCCGACAGCTCCCAGCGGAAGCCATTGCTCGTAGAGGCGGTGGTGTTCGCGCTCGGACTGAATGGTCAGGCCGTAGAGCTGCCTCGAAAGCCCCAGGGCGAAGTCGGCGATGTCTATCATCTCCTGAATTTCTCCCTCCCCTTCGGAGATGATTTTGCCGACTTCAAGAGAAATGAGGCGCCCCAGATCCTCCTTGTGGAATCTCAGCTGGTTGCCGATCTCGCGGACGATTTCGCCGCGGCGGGGGCCGGGTATCGCTCGCCAGGCGGTAAAACCGCTCCGGGATTCATCGAGTATTCTCTCATAGTCCCCGGGGTTGCAGAGCGCCACTTTCGCAATCACTTTCCCGTTAACGGGGGAGACCGACTCGAGCATTTCGCGGCCCTCAACTCCCGACCAGCCTCCCGGGCCGGAGCTGGCGCCGGAGTTGAGCACCTCCAATCCAAGCCGGTTCAACAATTCTTCCACCTGATTTTTTTCTTTTACCCGCATTAGACACACCTCCAAAAAAAATCCTCTCCCCTGTGCGGGAAAGGATAAGAAAAGCGAAGTAATCTCCTTTCCAAAAACAGGGAGGCGCAGCAGTTTTCCGCTGGACCCTCGCCGACCATCCGGGTCGGAACCGGCCTTCAGCCATGATCCCTCAGGGATTTTAGGCGTCAGGCTCGGAGATATCAAAAGCCAGTTTACATGAATTCTTAAGAGCAGTCAACGGCACTTCAGCCCGGAGAAGGAAGAAGGAGTTTCTCCGCCGAAAAAAAGTTAGACAGCATTGGACTGTCCGTTATTTTTAAAAGGAGGGAGGCGGTTTCGTGATACACAGAAATAAAATGCGGCCCTTCATCTGAGCGGGCTGTGCCGGGCCGGTTCGGTCCGATTCGCATCCAATTTTCGCCGCTCTCCCGCTTCCTCTCGGCTGAAACCTTCAGTTGCCTGAGTCGCGGGAAAGCCGCGGCATCAGCAAAAGGAGGTTTTATGTCGGAAAATTATCGCCAAATGTGGTCGGAACTCGGTCTTGATCTGGCGGCCCATGATGTCCTGCTGGGGGTTTTGGGCCAGGCCTACCAGGGAGTCTATCTCGCCCAGAAAAATCGTCCCGAAGGAATGAAATACTTCGACTTCGTCATGAGCGAAGTCCACGGCCTGCGTATCCGGGAATTGCTTGATGCCCAGGCCGCCGGACGGAAAGTCATCGGTTCCTACTGTGTCTTTGTCCCCGAGGAGCTGATCCTGGCCGTCAACGGTGTTTCGGTAGGCCTCTGCGCCGGTGCGGAATTCGGATTCACCGAGGCCGAAAAGGTCCTGCCGCGCAACACCTGCTCCCTCATCAAGTCCGCCTTCGGTTTCAAGCTCGGAAAAGTCTGCCCCTACCTGGAGGCCAGCGACCTCATCGTCGGAGAAAACACCTGCGACGGCAAAAAAAAGTCCTACGAAATTCTGAACACCCTGGTCAGAAAGCTCCATGTCATGGATCTCCCGCAGATAAAGAGCGAAGAAGGGAGGGCCCTCTTCAAGGCTGAGTATCGCAAGTTCATGCGGGTGCTGGAAGAAATCTCCGGCAAGAAAATCGAAGCGGAAAACTTAAGAGCGGCCATCAAAACCGTCAACGAGAAGAGAAAGGCCGTCCATCGGATCGCGGCTCTTCGGGACGCCTCGCCCGCGCCGATATCCGGCCTGGACGCTCTTCTCATCAACCAGGTCTTCTTCTATGACGATACGCCCCGTTTCACCCAATCGGTCAATGCAATCGCCGACGAACTTGAGGAG
>Ga0074199_1002173_pt1 | contig 13036 bp, 13 predicted proteins | sample EPASupsiteSAE347_FD_64528 | JGI IMG/M metagenome (GOLD analysis project Ga0074199, IMG submission 64528) | Bioremediated contaminated groundwater from EPA Superfund site, New Mexico - Sample SAE3-47 | ecosystem: Environmental > Aquatic > Deep subsurface > Groundwater > Contaminated ...
AAAAGAATGCCAATAATCGGTGTCGAGGCAAAGCCGAACCCGGAGCCGAAACTCAGGAAAATGATTGCGCTTGCCGCGATGAAACCAAAAAATAAACTATTCATGAGGTTGAGATTTGCAGGTTTTTCAACCGTTGTCTCGCTGTCGTCCGGAAGGTTCCGAAGGGAAAATACAATCAGGGCAAGCATCAAGGGAACCGTTGCCAGAAAGATGAACCGCCAGGGCAGAAACTGGGACAGTATTCCGCCGACCGGATTGCCGGCGATCATTCCCAGGCCAGCAGCCATACTCAATCGCCCGTAACCATATCCGGTAAGCGAGGAAGGAAGACAAGCCGGGATAATCACATAGCCCAAAGCAGTCATGCCGCCGGCTCCAATCCCTTGTATAAACCTTCCGCCTAACAGAACGGGAAGGCATGCGGCCATTCCACAGGTGACGGTGCCCAAGGTCATCAAGGCGATGCTCATAATGAAGATTCGCTTCAGTCCGAAATGTCCACCCAGTTTGCCTGCGGCAATCAATACCGTGACCGTGCCAATAATGTAGACAATAGGAATGAGGGAAGCATCATACGTGGTAAGATGCAACTGTGCGCTGATGGTCGGCAGGGCCACATTTACAAGATTGGCCTCAAACTGATATACGAATCCGGCCATTGCCGTGCATCCGACGATGGAACGCTGTTTCAAATTAGGAGTTGTTTCCTTAAGACTCAACATATGCTTCTCGATTCGTGATTTCCGCCGGTGAGGACTCCCAAAATTTGTACCAGTTGCATGGTTTGTTTTCCAGCTTTTTGATTATTTCCAATTGAAAATTTGTGAATTGAAAAACAATTAGGAAGTTCCGGACATGCTGATAGAAAAGCTCGTCTGCGGTGGAGACCTTTGATTTCCGGATTCCGGCTTTCGCCGGAATGACGGACTCGCGGCAAGCCGCAGGGAATGTACCCGCAGCGATTCAATATAAAAAATCCCACCATCTCTCTTTTAAAAAGGGGAATGGTGGGATTTTTATTCTGTATTGAGCCCACTGCGGGCACGTTGGTTAGTAGCGGTATTGCTCCGGCTTGAAGGGCCCCTTGGCGGAGACGCCGAGGTAATTCGCCTGCTCCTTCGTCAACTTGGTTAGTTTGGCCCCCAGGCGGCCCAGGTGGAGTCTCGCCACCTCTTCGTCCAGGATCTTGGGCAGAATGTAAACCCCCGGCTTATAACTGTTTTTCACCAATTCCATCTGGGCCATGCACTGGTTCGTGAAGCTGTTGCTCATGACGAAACTCGGATGGCCGGTGGCGCAACCAAGATTGACGAGCCGCCCTTCCGCCAGCACAATGATCGACCGGCCCGAGGCCAGGGTCCACTTATCAACCTGTGGTTTAATCGTCTGTTTCTTGCACTGCTTGCTGTTTTCCAGGTAGTGCATGGCGATCTCACTGTCGAAATGTCCGATATTGCAGATGATTGCTTCGTCTTTCATCTTTTCCATGTGGGCGCCGGAAATGACCTCGCAGCAGCCCGTTGCCGTCACAAAAATGTCCGCGCTGGAAACGACATCTTCGAGGGTTACCACTTCATAACCTTCCATGGCCGCCTGAAGGGCGCAGATGGGATCGATTTCCGTGACGACCACCCGGGCGCCGAATCCTCTCATCGACTGGGCCGATCCCTTGCCGACATCGCCGTAGCCGCAGATCACCACGAGCTTGCCGGCCACCATGACGTCCGTCGCCCTCTTGATACCGTCAACAAGAGATTCACGGCAGCCGTAGAGGTTGTCGAATTTGGATTTTGTCACCGAATCATTGACATTTATGGCGGGAAAGAGGAGCTCCCCGTTTTTTTGCATCTGATATAAGCGGTGAACCCCCGTCGTCGTTTCCTCGGAAACGCCGATCACTTTGGCCGCAACCTTTTGCCAGCGTTGCTTATCCTTTTCATATCCCTGGGCGAGGCGATCCATGATGATGCGAAATTCCTTGTTTTCGGGGATGTCCTTCAGGAGATCCGGATTTTTTTCTATCTTAACGCCCTGATGGATCAAGAGCGTGGCGTCGCCGCCGTCATCGACAAGCAATTCGGGACCCGTCCCGTCCGGCCAGGTGATCGCCTGTTCCGTGCACCACCAGTATTCCTCCAGAGTCTCCCCCTTCCAGGCGAATACGGCCGCCGATCCCGCTCTGGCGATAGCCGCGGCGGCATGATCCTGGGTCGAGAAGATATTGCAGGAGGCCCAGCGGAGATCCGCCCCCAGTTCCTTGAGGGTCTCGATGAGCATCGCCGTCTGAATGGTCATGTGCAGGCTGCCCATGATCTTTTTCCCCTGCAGGGGTTTCTTGGGACCGTATTTTTTGCGGACCGCCATCAGGCCGGGCATTTCATTTTCCGCCAACTCCATTTCCTTGCGCCCCCAGTCGGCCAGGCCGATATCGGCGACTTTGTATGGTACTGCTAGATCAACCTTTTTGTAAGCCACAAATCCTCCTTGTTAATTAAATTCCGGCCGCAGTCTTCAGGGCCTCCACCTTATCCGTTTTCTCCCAGGGATAATCATCCATGAAAAGGGTCCGGGAGATCTTTTTATAGGTTCTGCTGTTGAGTAAATCGAAATTTTCAATCATCCCCCGGGGGGTAAGGTCGAAGACCTCGGCGATCATTTTTCCCAATTCATCATCCCCGAGCCGCCCCGATCCGAAAGTGTTGACATAAATCGAAATGGGTTTGGCGATCCCGATGGCGTAGGCGACCTGGACGGAACACTTCTTTGCCAGCCCGGCGGCAACGATATTTTTCGCTACATAACGAGTCCCAAAAGTCGCCGAACAGTCGACTTTTTCCGGAGTCTTGTTTACAACCGCCCCGCCGCCGATCTGGGCTCCCGGATAACCTCCATAGAGTTGCACCACCAGTTTCCTCCCCGTCACACCCGAATCGGCGGCGCTGCAGGAATTGATTGCCTGCCATTCACCGGTTGGGTTGAAGAGAAAAACAGTTTTATCATCCACATGATCCTGCAGGGCCTCCATAGCAATATCGCGGGCAACGTGCTCGATGGTGCTGCGAAACGTATCGGGAACCTGACGATAATCGACGGCATTGGACATGAGAATCGTCGCTACGCGGACCGGAACCATCTTTTCGTCGTATTCCACGGTCACCTGACCTTTTCCGTCGGGAGCGAAAACGGGATTGCCGCAATATTCAAAAGCCCGCATGAGGCGGTTTCCAAGCACATAGGGGAGGGGCAACAACTCCGGCGTCTCATCACAGGCAAAGCCGTAAATAATGCCCTGATCACCGGCACCGATTTCATGATGTTTTCCCAGTCCGGCCCTGGTCCCCATATTGATGTCCGGGGACTGGGGAATCATGGCATTGAGAATCCCCATCGAACTGCCGTTGAGACCGACGGCGGAGTCTCTGTAACCCAGAGAAAGGACCGTTTTCCGTATGACCTTCTCGATATCCACATAACTTCGCGTGGCAACCTCCCCGCCGATGACACAGAGGCCCTTGCCGAGAAAGACCTCCAGCCCGCAGTGCGGCATATCATCGATGGTCATGCCTATCTTCTTTTCTTCAGACAGAATGTCGGCAATAATATTGGCTGCGATGGCATCACAGACCATATCCGGGTGTCCGACCTTGACGCTCTCCGACGTGATGTACATGGGCGCATCTCCTTTTATGACATTATCAGCCCGGCTAATAACACAACCCTCTGAATGACTTCAATAACTTTTTAAATCAAATTACATTTTGAGAACTTGTGGTTGAACGATCCCGCAGGAAATGACATAGGTAAGGGCCTCTTCTACGGTCATGTTGACTTCGAGGAGATCCCGATCAGGAATAACCAGCAGATACCCCGAGGTGGGGTTGGGGGTGGTGGGAACAAAAACATTGGCGCAGGGCTGCCCGACATGGCGCCAGATCCGATCGTTGGCCGGACCGGTAACAAAACCTACGGTATAAGCACCGGGGCGGGGAAACTCCACGAGGACGACCTTCTTGAAACTTCGGCTTTTGTTGACAAACATCCTGTCCACAACCTGTTTGGCTCCGTCATACACACTCCGTATTACGGGTATCTTGTGAAGGACGGTCTCTCCAAGGTTGACAATCTTGTTCCCGACATAGCTCTTCATGAGCAGGCCGGCGACAAAAATCAGCCCAATGACGAAAATGAAGCCGAGTCCGGGGATGTGAAACTGCAACAGGGTATCGGGATGAAAACGGGTGGGGATGATCTGAAGGAGGTTATCCATGAGGGCAATGAGAAAAAAGAGGACATATAAACTCAGACCGATGGGAATCGTCGCCGCCAGTCCGGCAATAAATATCTGCCTGATTTTCTTTCTCATTTGCAGCTGTTTGTCAGCTTGTTTTCTTGATCTTGTTTTTGCCGTCAAGGAGGACGCATTTAGGCGACCAGTCCTTGAGTTCCGACGCCTCGGCGGTAACGTAGGTCGCGATAATGATCACGTCTCCCTTTGAGGCCTTATGAGCCGCGGCGCCGTTCAGACAGAATGTCCCCGACCCTCGGGCGGCCTTAATCGCATAGGTGGTAAAACGTTCGCCATTAGTCACATTATAGATGGCAACCTTTTCGTAGGGAATGATGTCCGCCGCTTCCAGCAGGCCTTCGTCAATGGAAATGCTCCCCTCGTAATGGAGATCCGCATCCGTTACGACGGCTCGATGTAGTTTTGATTTCAGCATGAACCTCTGCATAGACTTCTACCCCTTTTTCATATCTCCAGAGGAGCTCCGAAGACGTAATTGTCAATCAAACGGGCCGTCCCCACCCGCACGGCCAGGGCGATGACTGCCTCGCTGTCCAACCTTTCGACATCTTTCATGGTCTTGGTATCACAGATTTGTACGTAATCGATACGGGCATGAGGATGCGCCTCGATAAAGGCCCGAACCTTCTTAATAATAACGCCGGCATCCTTTTCACCCCGGTCATACATCTCTTTCGCCATCTTCAGGGAACGGCTTAGACTCAAGGCCGATTCCCTTTCCTCAGGTTTGAGATAAATATTCCGGGAACTCATGGCCAGACCGTCCGTCTCCCGCGTCGTTTCCATGGCAACGACCTCCAGATCCATATTGAGATCGATGACCATCCTCTTGATGGCGGTAAGTTGTTGAAAGTCTTTCTTGCCGAAAATGGTGACATGGGGCTTGACCATATTAAAAAGCTTGCAGCATACCGTGGTAACACCCCGGAAATGCCCGGGCCGGGACAGTCCGCAGAGGTTGTCCGTAACCCCTTCCACATTTACATAGGTCTGGTAGTTATCAGGATACATCTCCTCGTTGGGGGGATAGAAGATGACATCGACGCCCACGCTTGCCGCCATTTTCCGGTCTCTTTCAAAATCGCGGGGATACTTGGCCAGATCCTCGTTGGGACCAAACTGGGTCGGATTCACATAGATACTGATGACCAGGCAATCCCCCCGTTTCCGGCCGACCCTCATCAGATCGAGATGGCCTTCATGAAAGTAACCCATAGTCGGCACAAAGGCGATTTTCTTCCCCGCAATTCTCAGGGACTCGGCATAATCCTGCATTTCCTTGACCGTCTCGATAATCTTCACAGGCGCACCTCTCATCAAACCAAAAAAAAAGCCTCGCCGTCGCTGACGGGAGGCCTGGAATTTCGTCCCTGTTACATTTCCTTCACCTTCCGTCCCAGTCCCCCACGGGATCCAAGCGGCGTTTCTCCCCTAACAGAACTTCAAAATATCGTCAAGATTTTTTTACATGATTTTCTCAACAGCAAATAACATACTTATTGCCACCGAGATTTTTTGCCTGATACATGGCCATGTCGGCTTTTTTGACCAAGGTATCGAAGTCTTGACCGTCCCGGGGATAAAGGGCGATACCGAGACTCGTTCTGATCACAAAAGACCGCTCGCCCACTTCTACCGGCGCTCTAAAGGCCTCGATGATCTTTTGCCCCAGTTTTTCCAAATCCTCTACCTGCCTGATGCCGGGCAGAAGAATCATGAATTCGTCGCCCCCCATGCGGGCGACGGTGTCCCCTTCCCGAAGCTGGCGTTTGACATTCTCGACAAAGGCGCAAAGGATGCAGTCGCCCATGTAGTGGCCATAAGAATCATTGATTTCTTTGAATTTATCAAGATCCAGGATCATCACCGCCAGTTGTTCCCGATTTCGCTTCGCCTGGGTCAGCGCCACGGCGAGGCGGTCATGAAAGAGGATCCGGTTCGGCAAACCGGTCAGGGCGTCATGATAGGCCATCCACTGAATCGTCTCCTCCGCCTTTCTCCGCTCCGTTACGTCATGCAGAATTCCCATAAAACCGGTCGGTTTTCCCTTGCTGTCCTTTTTCAGAGAGACGGAAATCTCCACATATTGCTCTTTCCCGTCCGGACGGTTGATGCGGCTGACCAGTCCTTTTTCGGGTTTACCGGTCATGAAGACGCGATGGAAGATACTGTAAAGCTCCCTTTCATCTTCTTTGAGGGCAAACTCCCTGAAATGCTCACCGATGAGCTTATGATGGGGAACGCCGGTAATCTGTGCAAAGGCATCGTTCACAAACAGGATATTCCCTTTCAGGTCGACTTCGTAATAGCCGTCCCCGATGTTTTCGATGATGGTCCGGTATCGTTCTTCGCTGGATTTCAGGGCATCCTGCGCCAGTTTCCGATCAGTAATATCCACATGGTTTCCCTCATAATAGAGAAAATGCCCAAGATCGTCTCTTACTTCTCTGGCACTTACGGATACCCAGAACACGCTTCCGTCTTTTCTATGAGTGGCATGTTCGAAATCTTCTATGAAGCCCTGCCTTTTCATCGTCTCTTTAAAATATTCACGATCCTCCGGATATACATAGTGTTGAATAGCTATGTCCGTGATTAATTCGACCATCTCCGCCGGCGAGGTGAAGCCGCACATCTTCGCCAGGGCGGGATTTACCCGGACAAACCGTCCTTCAGAAGTGCTCTGGAACATGCCCACCACGGCGTTGTCAAAGATTTTTCGGTATTTTAATTCGCTTTCTATCAGATCCTGCTCCGCCCGTTTGATATTCGTTACATCCCGGATAGATTCGATAGCGCCGACGATATCCCCCTGAGTGTCAAAAAGGGGAGACGCCTTGGCCCAGAGATAGAGTTTTTTCCCGGCAATGATCGTCGGGGCGGCAGGTTCGGCGATAAGATTATTGCCGGTGCGGTGAAGGAACGAGTAGCCGTCATCGGCATCACCATCGGGATGCAAGACAAGATCAACCAGAATAGGCCGGCGTAATCCATAAAAAGGAAGGGCATATTCATAATCGCCCTTGCCGATCATCTCCTCCTTGGAGATCCCCGTCATGTCCTCGATAGCCCGGTTCCAGGCGATAACCCTGCCCTCCCGATCAATCGCCAAAGTGGCATCGGGAAGGAAGTCAATCATGTCCGCCAGGCGTTTATCCGCTTCTCTGCGCAAGTCCTCCGTGCGCTTTCTCTCCATGATATCACGGCCGATGCCAAACAGGCCTACGGATTGACCTGTGCGCCCATTCAACAAAATGCTGGTAAGAAACTCTACGGCGAGGAGGTTCCCGTTTTTGTCAATCAGGTGAACTTCGTAAGGGGAAACAGTTTCCCCTTCCATACCCCTTTGAAAGCTATCGCTTACCACGGGGATGCTTTCCGGCGCCGTAATAAAAGTGAAGGGTTTGCCGATCAAGTCATCGGGGGCATATCCCAACGCGTCTTCGAAGCTCTTATTGATATAGGTAAATAACCCCTTTCTATCAACGCTGAAGATCAGATCCCGGGTTGTTTCAATCAGAATCCGAAACCTGTTCTCACTGTCTTTTAGGGCGTCTTCGGCCCATTTACGGAGGCTGATATCCATAAGGGTGCCGATAACGGCCACCGTCTTCCCATCTTCGCGGACCGGGCTCTCGTGAACCTCCACCCAGATGATATCGCCATTTTTCTTTCGCAATTCAAGTTCGTAGGGGGGTTGGCGCTCACCCGTATCGATTGCCCGCCGGGTCGCTTCAATCCCGATCCGATTGACGGGGTGATCGGTGAGAAACTCTTTCCATGAGATCATGGCCTCTTTAGAACTGCACCCGAAAAAATATTCCGCATTCTCACTCACAAACGTGAGGACATGGTCCGGAGTTTGGGTATAAAAAAGAACGCTGCTATGTTCAATAATGTTTCGGAATCGTTCCTCACTCTCCAGCAGGGCCTTTTCCATCTCCATCTTTTCCGTCACATCCATGGAATTCCCGAGGATTGCCGGTTGATCTTTGTAGCGGATGGCGGTCACAGTCTCCATTATCCAGCGCACCTGTCCCGTCTTTGTTATGATCCTGAATTCATAGGGTTCAGAGCGAATCCCCTTCAGCATAGCCCGGGCCATTTTCATGACCCTTTCTCTGTCTTCAGGATGAACGATGGTGCTGGAGATACAGCCCGTCAATTCCTGTGGCGCATATCCGGCATAGGAGGCGGCATTCGGGTTGAGGTAGCTGAAACGGCCTTCCTGAACCACATAGATGCCTGCAAAGGAGGACTCGGCGATGGTCCGGTAAAAATCGCTCTGTTTTGCTCGGTCTTCCAAACTATGTGTTTCTTTCATAAATATTCGGGCGGAAAAAGTTTTGCATATTAATTAACATAATTGTCACAAATATTCCATAATGTCTTTCAAATAACCGTCAATGCTCAATTGTTTCTGCAGCAACTATACCATGAATGGATCAATATCAAATGCAATTATTTTACCCGTTGGGACAATTTTATTGACATCCCACCTTTCCTTGTGGTAAGCGAATGCGGGCTTCAAGGAACGATTAGGGTCTTGATTTTTAACATATTTTCTTTCAAAGGAGAGCAAGGTGACGCTTCGAGAGATAAAAGAGCTACTGGATGCAGAAGTGCTCGTCGGCCACGATCAGTTGGACAAAGAGATCAAGACCGCCTTCGGCGCCGATCTCATGAGTGATGTCCTGGCCTTTGCCAAGGCGGGGAGTCTGTTGCTTACCGGCCTGACGAACCCTCAGGTCATCCGGACGTCCGATGTTCTCGATATCGCCGCTATTATCATGGTGCGAGGGAAACGACCATCACCGGAAACGCTCCGCCTTGCGGAAGAGCTGCTGATTCCGGTGCTGACCACAAAATATATCCTTTTCGAAACCGCCGGGAAGTTGTACGCAAAAGGTATCGTTGGCTGTATGGAAAGGGTTGACGACGAACGTGCTTTCTCATGAAACCGCCATCTATGAGAATTCCTTTCCCGTAGAGGGTGGAACTTACGAAAACGCCGGGCATGTCTCCAGCCAGATAAAAGCCCTGCTAAAAAGAATGAACATTTCCAAGGAGGTCGTCAGAAGGGCTGCCTTAGTCACTTACGAATCTGAGATCAATATCTGTTCCTATGCGCGAAGCGGTAAGATCGTCCTCCGGGTAACGCCGGAGCACGTCACGATCGAAGCGATTGATGAGGGGCAGGGCATCGTGGATATCGAGCTGGCCATGCAGGAAGGTTATTCGACGGCGACGGACAGGATAAGGGAAATGGGTTTCGGGGCCGGGATGGGGTTATGTAACATCAAGAATTTTTCCGATTTCTTTCGCATCACCTCGGAGATCGGAAAAGGCACCCACCTCAAAATGGTTATTCGCATCGATAAAGATTTTGATGGCATTTAATTAAATTTACCGTGTATTTAGCAGATATTGTCAAAGCACTGAATTTAAGGGTTGTCTCCGGTGAGGAAAAACTCACTGCCGAGGTTCTGGGGGGATATGTCGGTGACCTGCTGAGCGATGTCATGGCCAACAGCAAAGAAGGCGATCTCTGGATCACCCGGCAGATTCATCAGAACATCGTTGCCGTGGCCAGCCTGAAGGACCATGCCGGAATCATCCTGATTCAGGGTTGCAACCCGGCTGCCGATACCCTGGATAAGGCCAGAAAGGAAGGCATTCCGATCATGGTTACGGATATGCCGGGTTTTGAAGTAATCGGCAGGGTATACAACATGATCGCAACAAAGAAGGGCCCAGACCCTTCCACATGAAAAGACCATGACATCATGGTCTTTTTTTAGGTCCAGCCCCTAATGAAGGCGTTTCGTTGTGACCTTCACATTCATACCTGCCTTTCGCCATGCGCGGAGCTGGATATGTACCCGCGGGCCATTGTACGGAAGGCCCGTGAGGAAAAACTTGATATTATCGGCATATGTGACCATAATTCCTCAGAGAATGTCGTCTCCGTTCAGATGGCGGCATCCGGCCATCCCCTGACGGTGCTTCCGGGGATGGAGGTCTCCAGCAGGGAGGAAGTCCACACGTTGGCGCTCTTTGATAATATATCTCTTTTGCGGCACTTCCAGAAAGTTATCTACGCTCACCTGCCGGGTGAAAACGACGAAAATATCTTCGGGTGTCAGGCCATCGTTAATGAAAGCGACGAGGTTGAAGGATTCAATCAGCACCTCCTCATCGGTGCGACAGTTTTATCTCTCCAGGAAATCATTGACCATATTCACCGGCTGGGGGGCCTCGCCATTGCCTCCCACATTGACAGGGAAAGTTTCAGCGTTGTCGGGCAGTTGGGATTCATTGACCCCTCTTTCGCCTTTGACGCCCTGGAGGTTACTCCCCGCCTGGGGCTGGCCAGGGCCAGAGAAAACTTTCCCGAACTTAGCGGCTATCCCTTCGTTACGTCCTCCGATGCCCATTTCCTTCGTGATATCGGCAGGGGTTATATCGAATTATGGATGGAGGCGGGAAATGTTCAGGAAATCGGCAGAGCCCTCCGCGGCGAGACGGGCAGACATGTAATCGGCGGGACTTGACATGCTGGAGTTGGCCTTGCATATTCTTGATATCGCAGAAAATTCCACCCGGGCCGGGGCCAAGAATGTGGATATTCACCTAAATGAAGACCCGGACCATGATCTCCTCACCCTGGAGATCGCCGACGACGGCGCCGGCATGGACAAGGAAACCTTGACCAAGGCCCTCGACCCATTTTATACGACCAAGAAGGTCCGCCGGGTGGGGCTGGGGCTGCCGATGCTCGCTCAAGCGGCGGAAAACGCGGGCGGCCGATTGATCCTGAGCTCGGAACCGGGCAAAGGGACTAGAATAGAGGTGACCTTTGGACTCCGGCATCTTGACCGCCAACCCCTTGGCGACGCCGCCGGGGTTATGGTAACCCTGATTGCCGGCAATCCGGACGTTGATTTTACGTACCGTCATGAGCATGGAAATGAAATCTATATCCTCAGCACGGAAGAGATAAAGAAAGAAATCGAAGACGTACCCATCAATCACGTGGAAGTACTTAAATACATAAGAAGCCACATAGCGGAAGGCATGAAAGAAATTGGATCGGAAGCGTAAGCATCGCTTTACATATGAAGGAGGAAGCAATTCATGAAAGCGGATAATGACGAATTAATCAAAGAATTTTCAGCGGAAAAAATAGTTGAATTGGACGAAATCATCGCCAAGTACAAGGGGAAGCCTGGCGGTCTGATTCCTGTCCTCGAGGAGGCCCAGGTGGCCCTGGAATATCTGCCTGTTTCCGTCCAGAAAAAGATCGCCAAAGGCTTGAACCTTCCCTTAAGCCGTGTTTACGGCGTCGTCACCTTTTATTCCTTTTTCACGATGACCCCCCGGGGAAGACATACCGTCCGCGTCTGTCTCGGCACCGCCTGTTACGTCCGGGGGGGCAAGGCCCTCGCGGAAACCATTGAAAAAAATTACGGCGTCAAGGAGGGAGAAACTACTTCCGACCGCAAGTTTACCTATGAATCGGTCCGTTGCCTGGGGGCCTGCGGCCTCGGACCGGTCGTTGTTGTGGACAATGACGTTCACGGACGGGTTAAACCGGGGAAAGTCAAAGATATCTTAAATGCATATAACTGACAAAAAGTGAGGATACCCTATGGCAAAGATCACGATTGAAGATTTAAAGAAGATCAAGGAGCGGGTCCATGCGGAAACGGCCCTGCGGGATGGTCACCTCCGTGTCAAGGTTACCGTTCATATGGGGACCTGCGGTATTGCTTCGGGGGCGAAGGAAGTAATGGACGCCCTATTGAGGGAAGTTGAAGAAGCCGGGGTGACGGATGTGGCCGTTACCACCTCGGGCTGCATGGGTCTCTGCAGCAGGGAACCCCTGGTTACCGTCGAAATACTCAACCAGGAGCCGATCAAGTACGAGTACATGAATTCAAACAAAATGCGTCAGGTTTTCAAACGGCACATCCTGGAAGGAGAAATTCAGAATCCCTTCGTACTGGCCCGGGGCGCGGAAACACAAAAATAAAAGGAGGATATTAACCTAATGAAGGTATTCCGATCGCACTTATTGATATGTGGCGGCACCGGCTGCCATGCCTCCGGAAGTCTTAATGTCAAAAAGGCATTAATCGCAGAACTGGTCAAAAGAAAGCTCTCCGAAGAGATCAAGATCGTAGAAACGGGGTGTAACGGCTTCTGCGCCATGGGTCCGATCATGGTTGTCTATCCCGAAGGCGTCATCTATATGCTGATCAAAGCCGAAGACATCCCTGAACTTGTGGAAGAACACCTGATCAAGGGCCGGATTCTCGAACGGCTCCTCTACCGGGAACCCACCACGGAAGCGATTATTCCGACGATGCAGGAAATCCCCTTTTTCGCCCTTCAAGAGCTGCGGGTTCTCAGGAACCGTGGGCTCATTGATCCGGAGAAAATCGAAGAATATATCGCCCGGGACGGTTACCAGGGAATGGCCAAGGCCCTGACCGAAATGACCTCCGCCGACATCGTCCAGGAAATCCTCGCTTCGGGACTCCGCGGCAGGGGCGGCGCGGGCTTCCCCACGGGTCTGAAATGGAAATTTGCCGCCGCCTCCCCCGGGGACATAAAATACGTTTTGTGCAATGCCGACGAAGGGGACCCCGGAGCCTTCATGGACCGGAGCGTTCTGGAAGCTGATCCCCATGCCGTCATCGAGGGCATGGTCATCGCCGCCAAGGC
>Ga0074199_1002175_pt1 | contig 13019 bp, 12 predicted proteins | sample EPASupsiteSAE347_FD_64528 | JGI IMG/M metagenome (GOLD analysis project Ga0074199, IMG submission 64528) | Bioremediated contaminated groundwater from EPA Superfund site, New Mexico - Sample SAE3-47 | ecosystem: Environmental > Aquatic > Deep subsurface > Groundwater > Contaminated ...
CCGGGCAGGGAGATGACGCCGGGCCCCCTTGGCCAGGGAATCAGCCACGCCGTAGGCATGGCCCTGGCGGAAGCCCACCTGGCGGCCTGCTACAACCGCCCGGGCCACACCATCGTTGACCACTACACCTATACCCTGGCCAGCGACGGCGATCTCATGGAAGGGGTGACTTTCGAGGCCTGCGCCTTGGCCGGGCATCTGGGGTTGGGGAAACTCATCGTCCTCTACGACGATAACGGCATTTCCCTTGCCGGGTCGACGGCCCTCTCCTTCACGGAGGATGTGGACCAGCGCTTTGCCGCCTGCGGGTGGCAGGTCCTTACCGTTTCCGAAGGAAACAGCATCGAGGCCATTGACGAGGCTCTCGCATCCGCCCGGAGAGAAACGCAGCGGCCCACGCTGATCAAGGTGACGACCTGTATCGGCTTCGGAGCCCCGACCAAGGAAGGAACCGCCGCCTGTCATGGCTCTCCCCTGGGCCGGGAGGAACTAAACGCCGCCAAAGAACGACTCGGCTGGCCCCTTGAGCCGTCATTTTACATTCCTGAAGACGTCCTTTCCCATTACCGGCAGTCCCTGGAGACGGGCAAGGCCCGGGAAGAGGCGTGGCAATCCGTCTTCGACCTTTATAATCAGGCATTTCCGGAACCGGCCCGGGAATTTCAGCGGATAATGGCGGGAGAACTTCCTGGGGATTGGGAAACGGGACTCCCCGATTTTGGACCGGACACGCAGGAAGTGTCAACCCGCAAGGCCTCAGAGACGGTTCTGCAATCTCTGGCGTCGGCAATTCCGGAACTCATGGGGGGGTCGGCGGATCTTAATCCTTCCTGCCTGACCTGGTTGAAGGGCAAAGGGGATTTCCAGAACCCGAATCGTCACGATGACGGAACGCCGGGCGCTGTGGGCGGCGAATGGAGCTACGGCGGGCGGAACATCCACTACGGCGTCCGGGAACATGCCATGGGCGCCATTGCCGGCGGTATGGCCCTTCACGGAGGCCTGATTCCTTATACGGCCACCTTCTTCACCTTTGCCGATTATATGCGGCCGCCGATCCGGCTGGCCGCCCTGATGGGTCTTCGGGTCATCTACGTTTTTACCCACGACAGTATCGCCGTCGGTGAAGACGGTCCCACCCATCAGCCCATCGAACAGCTTATGAATCTCCGCTCCGTTCCGAATCTCAGCGTCATCCGTCCCTGCGACGCCGCAGAAACGGCCCAGGCGTGGCAAGCGGCCCTTGCCAACCGTCAAGGCCCGACGGCCCTCGTTCTGACCCGTCAGAATGTCCCGAACCCGAATCGTCGGGACCTGGCGGCCGCCGCAGGACTTCAAAAGGGCGGGTACATTCTTTGGGACTCCTCCCAGGTCAGACCGGATGTAATTTTCATCGCCACGGGATCGGAGGTTCATCTCGCCCTCGCCGCGGCAAGGAAACTCACCGGGGAAGCCATCCGGGTCCGCGTCGTTTCCATTCCCTCCTGGGACATGTTCGATGCCCAGCCGGCGGAATATAGAGACCGCGTCCTCCCGCCGGCGGTAAAGGCGAGGGTCGCCGTGGAGGCGGGGGCAAAGCTGGGCTGGGAGCATTATGTGGGCCTCGAAGGAGCAATCGTGGGCATGGATCGCTTTGGCGCCAGCGCCCCCGCGACCATGTTGTACGAAAAGTTCGGCCTTACGGTGGATCATATTGTCGACACGGCAAGATCACTCTTCAGGAAATAATATACATGACGGCAAGCCGTTAGCAAGGGGACTGAAAATGCTTAGCAGACCCATCCCCACCCTAACCCTCCCCTTGAAGGGGAGGGTGAAAATAAAGCAATGGATTTAAGAACATACACGGGCATTTTCAGATGAAAAAGATTAAATACTTTTGTTTTTTAACGGTTTTTTTTGTTGTCCTGATGACCATGACGGTGCTTGGCGGTTGTTCCGGGGGAAACCGGGACGTCCCCCCGGCGAAGGAGATCAAGTTCGGGGTGCTGCCCCTGATCCATGCTCTGCCCCTCTTTGCCGCCCAGGAGCAAGGATTTTTCGCCGCCGCCGGGCTGAAAGTGGAACTGATCTCCTTCAATTCCGCCATGGAGAAGGACGTAGCCATGTCGGCCCGCCAACTGGCCGGGTATTTCGGGGACATCATGACCCCCATGGTCCTTAGGTCCAACGATGTCCCGGTGAAGATGGTCGCCACGGTTTTCAATACGACGGCTTCCCGGCGCATGTTCGCCCTCCTGGCGGCCCCGAACCGGCCGGCGGCATCCCTCAGTGAAGTGGCGAAGGAAGGCATTGCCATCGGTTCCAACACCATCGTCGAGTACCTCGCGGTAAAAATGCTTGAAAAGCAAGGCATTTCACTGCAGGAGACCCGCTTTATCGAAGCGAAGAACATCCCTATCCGTCTGCAGATGCTCATGGAAGGCCAGGTCCCCGCCGCCGCCCTTCCCGAACCCCTAGTCACCTTCGCCGAAAAGAAAGGGGCCCGTATCCTCGTTGACGACGCCGGCATGGGCATCTCGGATACGGTGCTTGTTTTTACCGACGACTTTATCAAGCAGTATCCCGAAGAGGTGCGCGCCTTTCTCAGGGCCGTCGGCAAAGGGGCCGATTACCTGAACAATCACCCCGAAGAGGCCAGACTCATTGCCAACAAACACTGTCGCATCCCGGAGGCCCTCGCCAAGACCCTCGCCTTGCCCTCCTATCCCACCCTCAGTTTGCCGAACCGCTCGCAACTCGCTGACATCTATGGATGGCTAAGAAAAAAGGGGATCATCTCCCGGGATATGGCCATTAACGAGATGGTTGCCGATGGCTTCCTCCCCTGACTTGCTGGCCGTTACCGGATTGGGTAAAACCTTCGGCGGCGGCGCTCATCCGAAAATGGTCCTCCGGGACGTCCATTTTCAGGTCGGATACAACGATTCCCTGGCCATTGTCGGGCCTTCGGGATGCGGCAAGACGACCCTGCTCCTCATGATCGCGGGGCTGCTGCCGCCCACGGCCGGGGAAATCCGTCTGGAAGGCGAGGCAATCCAGGGGCCTTCCCGAAAAATGGCGGTGGTTTTCCAGGCCTATGGTCTCTTCCCGTGGAAGGGGGTTGCCGAAAATATCCTCTTGGGCGCCCAGTTCCAAAAAATCCACGTTTCCGAGGAAGCGCTGACGGCCATAAAAAGAGAACTTGATATTGAGAATCTCGACCATCTCTATCCCCATCAACTCAGCGGCGGTCAGCGCCAACGGGTGGCCCTGGCCCGGGCCATGCTGCTCCGGCCCAGCCTGCTCCTTCTCGATGAGCCCTTCGCCGCCCTGGATCTGATCACCCGGGAGCACCTCCAGGAGCACCTGCTCATCCTCTTCAGAAAGCGTAAATTCAGTTTTGTTATTGTCACTCACAATATCGAGGAGGCGGTCTTTCTCGGGCGGCGCATCGTGATCATGGATCCCGAGACCCACGGCATCGGCGAGATCATCGACAATCCCAATGGGGGAACGGCGGGCTTCCGTACCGCGCCTGATTATTTCGCCAAAAACATGACCCTGAGACACCTGATCGAGCATCCCCATGAAAAACAGCCGCTGGCTTGACTACGCCCTGACAATCATTGTTCTTAGCATCCTCTGGTATGGGGCGTCCCTGCTTTTGGGCTCCCAACTCCTGCCGGACCCCCCGAGTGTTCTCCGGCGGCTCCTCCATGCCGTCCGGGAGGAGGTATTCTGGGAGCATACCGCCGTCAGCGCCTGGCGCCTCATCGCCGCCCTGGCCCTGGCCTTTATGACCGCCGTCCCCTTCGGTCTTGTTTTAGGGAGCAACGAACGCCTCGACCGGATCTTTGCCCCCCTTATCTATCTCAGCTATCCCATTCCGAAGATCGTCCTCCTGCCCATTATCCTCCTGCTCTTCGGCCTCGGAGATCTGGGCAAGATCATCCTGATTTCCCTGATCATCTTCTTCCAGCTCCTCATCACCACCCGGGACGCCGTCCGCTCCCTGGATCGGGAGGTGGTTTACGCCCTTCAGTCCTTGGGGGGAAACCGCTGGCATTTTTACCGTCATGTCGTCTGGCCCGTGGCCCTGCCCGGCATCTTCACGTCCCTGCGCATCAGCACCGGCACCGCCGTGGCCGTATTGTTCTTTGTTGAGTCCATCAGCACCAGCCGCGGTCTGGGATTATATCTCATCGATGCCTGGGGAAGGGCCGACTACGCCACCATGTTCGTCGGCATCATTGCCCTGTCCGCCATCGGCATCGTTCTTTACGAGGCCTTCGATGTGCTGGAACGGAGGCTTTGTGCGTGGAAGAACCTCTAATGAGCAGAGAAATAGCTAAAGCCTGGATACAGGCCAGCCGTCCTCCCTTCTATATCGCCACCCTTATCCCCCTGACCCTCGGCTGGGTCGTTGCCGCCGGTCAAGGGAGGGCTTGGCATCCCTGGCGGTTTGCCCTGATCAATCTCGCCGCCTTTATGGTTCACCTGGCCACCAACCTGGCCAATGACTACTTCGATCACCTCCAGGGGACCGACGCCGGCGCCTCGATCGGCGGCTCCCGGGTCATCCAGGAGCATAAGATCACCCCGGAAACCCTTAAAAGGGTGATTATCCTCCTTTACGCCGGGGCCTTCCTCGTCGCCTGCTATATGATGAGCGCCTATCGGGTATGGGGGCTTGCGCCGATCCTGCTTTTTTCCTTCCTCAGCAGCCTGTTTTATGTTGCTCCGCCCGTCCGTTACGGCTATCGCGGCCTGGGGGAGGTCTTCGTCGGCATTAATATGGGGCCCGTCATGGTCGTGGGAACCTATTGGGTCATCGCCGGCCGGCCCGAATGGAGCCCCTTTTATCTCTCCCTGCCCATCGGGCTGATGGTCGCCTCCATCCTTTATTATCAGAGCATCCCCGACATCGATACGGACAGCTCCGTCGGCAAGCGGACCCTTGCCGTCCGCCTCGGAAAGGAGAAGGCAATTGCCGGCCTCTTTTTCCTCTGGCTGGCCGTTTATATAAGCATCGTCACCCTAACTCTCATGGGCTACCTTCACAAACTCGCCTTTTTGAGTCTCCTCTCCCTTCCCATCCTCTTCAAGGTGATCCGCCTCGCCCGCCAAACCAGCGACATCGTAGAGCTTGACCTTCACGGGAAATACGTCCGCATCCTCTACTTTATGAACGGCGCCGTCATCATCGCCGCCCGGGCGCCCTTTTTCTTTCTCCCTTGACAGCATAGGAAAGATTCAATAAAGGAATTCCCCGTGGCAACAAATCGAAAAAAGGTTTATCCCCCCATAACCAAGGCATCAAAAAAGCAGCACACCGAAATGGTCCGGGATATCTTCGCAACCATCCCGGAAGGGTATGACCTCCTCAACCGTATTCTGAGCCTGAGACGGGATGTGGCCTGGCGGCGGTTTGCCGTCCGCAGAATGAAATTCTTCAAGACCAATCGATTGCTTGACCTCGCCACCGGGACGGCGGACCTGGCCATGGAGGCCGCCCTGTCCTATCCGAAAATCAATGTTCTTGCTCTTGATTTTGTTAAGGAAATGATCGTGCGGGGGCAGCGGAAAATAGAAAAGCAGGGCCTGTCGAAAAGAATCCAGCTCCTTCAGGCGGACGCCCTGGCCCTGCCGGTTGACGACGGCGTCTTTGACGTCGCCTCCATCGCCTTTGGCATTCGGAACATCCCGGAACGGCTCAAAACCCTCGAGGAAATGGTCAGGGTTATCGCACCGGGCGGCCAGGTCATGGTTCTCGAGATGCACCTACCAGGGAATAAATATGTCAGAAAGGTTTACCGCTCCTATCTGAATCATTTTCTTCCCCGTATTGCCGGCTACTTTACAAAAAACCAGGCTGCCTACAGCTACCTGTCGGATTCCATTACCCACTTCCCCCGGCCCGCCGTTTTCGCAGGTATGATGGGCGAAGCAGGTCTTCATAAAATCGAGCAATACCCCCTCACCCTCGGAACCACCTATCTGCACATCGGATACAAGGCATAATTAATCTATTCCGCTTTCTTCCAGGTCTGATCGGGATTATATGTCTTCATGCCCTGAACAATCTTTGCCGTGTTCCTGCCCAGGTCCCGCTGATAAACCAGACCGTCTTTATTGACGATGAAGGTCATGACGCCGGAATTGCCGTATTGGGCGGGATATGCCGCCAGGGCGAACCCGCCGATCATCTTGCCTTTGGCCACATAACCGTATGCCCCTCCCGGAGCGTCTTTCCCCTGTTCTTTGAGGATCTTGTAGTAGTAGCCGTGAAAAGGAACAGCCTTGTTTTTACCTTCTTTCGCCAAATATCCTTCCCGTGCGGCGGTGGCAATCAAGGCCCCGAGCGGGCTTTTGGGTTCCCCTTCCTTTGTTTCCCAGTAGAGGCCGTCTTTTTTCCCGGGGGCGCTCACAAACTTCTGGGCATATTCAAATAGTCCGTCGCCATCGTAATCCCCGGCTGCATACTCCAGTTGGGCATCCACATATGCCTGGCAAGTCTTGATGGCGCTTAGCTCATTCTTGCCGATCCGCCGCTGGAGAATCTCTTCTTTGCCGGCCTTGGTATCGAAACGCCAGACATTACCATTTTTTATTAGCGGAATGGGCAGGGGCCAGTCATTGTTACCTACATGGAGGATGATTCTATTGTCATCGATGTTCTCGATCCTGTTCTTTTCTTCATATGCCTTGACAAAATTATCCCGTACGGCCTTATCGGCGAGAGCATCACCGGAAAAAACAAGCTTTTTACCGCCGGGACCAAAGATTACGGCCAATTCTCTCGCATCCTGTCCTTTCATTGCCTTGACCATGGCCGTGAATGCCTCCTCGGGAGAACCGAAGGTCTTTTGGTTTGGACCCCTGGCAAAGGCGGGGCAACTGAGGATCAAGGTGAACACGATAACGGCAAAGGCGATGGCAAGACCAAAGGGGCATCCTGAAATATATTTTGTATTCGCGGCTCCATGCGTCATAATCCTTTTCCTCCTCAAGTGGTTTTTGATGGGCAAGCAAACATCGTTCTTCATCGCCGACCACCTCCCCCCCGGCTCATACCGCCGCTCCTTGCCGCTCCTCCCCCGGACCATGCTGAGCTCATGCTCTGAGAGCTTGCCCGGCCACGGTCGCTCTGCATCTTTGCCTCGCCGCTGCCGTGCTCCATGCCGTCGAAAGCGCCGGCGGATCTTTGCCTGCCGTCCATCTGTTCCCGACTCTGCGCAGGAGTGCCTTTCCGATCCTGCAAACCTTGCCTGTCCCGTCCCTGACCATCTTTCCGCTCCTGCATCCCCGAACGGTCCGCAGTCTTAGCGTCCCGCCCCTTGCCATCGGGAGTGTATCCTCGATAATCACGCCGGGCATCCGGGTTGCCCCGGCCGCGCTGTCCGTATTTCTGTTGGGTAGCGTTGTCCCGATAGGCGACACCCTTCCGATGGCTCGGGTCATGCTGCCATTCGCCTTGGCCGCCGCCACCTACCTTGGCGGCGTAATTATTCCGGTTAATATTGTTATTGATCGTGTTGTTCTGGTTGACATTAACATTTACGGTCCCGTGGTTCCAGTTACATCCTCCCCAGGCATAACCCCAGGCGGCGCCGACAGCGACGCCAACGCCAAAAGACACGACGCTGGCCCCGATGACTGCGCCGGGTGGGTAATAAGGATAAGGCGGATAGGCGGGATACATCCAAGGGCCATATACTACGGCAGGGTTATAGGCAGGGACGTAAACCACTTGCGGACTGGCGGGTTCGATAACAATTGTCTGCGCCTGGGTGGTAATCTTCTGCTGATCCGTACTTTTCAATGAACCCTGTGCCTGCGCCTTTGCCCGGAGTTTCTGCACGGTATCCATAACGCCTTTTTCCTGGGACAGAAAGGCGTCTCCCAGCTTTTGCGTCCAATCGAGCTTGTCATTCATCATTGCCAGCACGGAGGGAAAATTTATCAGCGATTTGACGCTGGGATCCCAGTTCTGTTTCTCAAGGGCCGCCGTTAACGGATCTCCCTTGAGGCTTGGGTTTGCTTTGGCCCACCGCGCCGCCTCGACAATCTCCAGAGGATAGGTAGAGGCCATCAGGATCTGCACGAGCAGTGAATCAGGGTAAAGGGCTATGGGCGCGAGCATCTGGTCCAACTCTTCCTGCTTGAACTGAGGGGATGACGCCGCCGTATTCTGGGCGAAGGCCCCCCAAGGTAGGGCGAGGAGTAAAACAAGGCCCCATAACAATGCCTGAACAGACACCTTTTTTATCATGACTTTCCTCTCTTTCCGTGCATCCCGGTAAATAACAGCCCGTCAGGACCACGGTTTGCACTATCATGTCCGATAATTCCGGCCCCGGTTTGCGAAGGGGGGGCAGGTAAGACTATCTATGTTGCCATTCGTCGCGAATGTCAAGGATATTCATGCTGTCCGGCTATTCTCCTTATATGACCTTGATGATTACCGGGTCATGCCGTTCCGAGGCGGCCGGGATATCCGTCGGGTAGCCGACGATGATGGGTGCGACGATTGCGCAGTCCTCGGGCATCCCCATTTCCTTCAGGATTTCGGGGGTGCGGATCGGGGTTCCCATCCCGATCCAGCAGGTTCCCAGGCCCCTTGCCGCGGCGGCGAACATAAAATACGCCGCCGTCAACGCCGTATCGACATCCAGTGAGAAGACGGATTTGGGACCGACGAAATAAACCACACAGGGGGCGTTATAGAAAATATTGAATTGCTCATCCCTCAGCACGGCCTCATATTTTTTCAGCGGCGACGCGGGATTCCCGGCAACATCGATGAGAAAGTTGTGCTTGCTTTCCGTGGAGAGCCTTTTCATGAAATCCCGATTCCGGATGATGATAAACCGGCAGGGCTGGCCGTTGCTCGCCGTCGGGGCCAGACAGGTCTCCTGAAGCATCTCTTTCAGAATGGACAGCGGAACTTCCCGGTCCTGAAAATCACGAATGGCGCGTCTGTTCTTCAAAAGGGCTTGATAATCCATGTTCTTCCTCCTTTTCCAGTCATTACCTGCCTTCCTTGGGGTTGGCCAGTTCTCGCTTCCGGGCCTCCACTTCCGTTATTTTTCCCGCCAGGTGGGCGTCTCCCCCTTCACCCTTTTCCTCCAGGTTCTTTCTTGCGGCGGCGATGTATTCATCCAGCGCCTGTATAGCCTCACTGATCTTCCCGGCCATCTCCAATACCCGGGCTTTATCAAGCAACACTTGAAAATCGCCCTGGAAATCGCCATGCCGACGAGCGGCCTGGTCATAATCCCCGGCTGCCAGTTCATACTCCTTCTCCGTTTCAAATATCCGGCCGCGCTGAACCAGTGCGTTACTGCTGTAACTATTGCCCGCCAGTTGGATTACTGCTGAAAAGTCTTTTTGGGCCAGGAGCCTTTCCCGCTTTGCCCCTTGTTCATCACGATGCCACTGCATATCCTTGGAGCGCACCCAGTAGGCAAGCCCCCGTTCGTATAAAGCCCGGGCATTTTTCGGATCAAGTTTTATTACCGCCGTGAAGTCGGCGATCGCCTTTTCGAAAGACGGAGGCGTACTGTGTTCATAAGAGAAGGCCCGCAAAATATAGGCCTGGATCAGTTGGGAATCCATTTCCAGGGCGCGGCTGAATGCCGCGATCGCCTCGGCGTATTTCTGGCGGGCCTGAAGTCTCTCGCCGCGCATGTACGACTGGTAGGCCTGAAGCTTTTTTGGCGATCCAAATGGCCGATAGGCGCCTCTCGCGCTGCAGATATGGGCATCCGCTATGATTCCGGAGGCAAAAACAAGAGAACCGTCATGGCTGAGCGTCAGTTCACAGAGGGCCGATCTGTCCTTTTCCGCTGCTTTTACGTCGCCTGCCTCATAAAGGACCTGAGACCTTTTCCAGTAAACAAGGGCGGCGTTATTCAACACTTGCTGTACGTTTACGTTGCGGGCTTGGAAATCTTTAAAGAAATTTTTTTTCTCGGCCTCACTCATCTGCGATAGGTCCACCCCGAAGTTGTCCTTAAGGAGGCGGAAAGCTTCCTGTTCGCTTTTAGGGTCTTGTTTCAAAAAGCGGGCAAACTTTTTTACATCCTCCGTCATATAGGCAGGACTGCCGATAATGGAGACGGCCCGATTCAAATCTGCGAGGGCTTCTTGCAGATAATTCCCTTCGGCGGCATTGAGCCTGAAATCGGCACGCTTGATATAAGTGTTGACGGCGGCAATGGGGAGGGTAGCCGACGGGAGCATCTGCACTGCCGTATCGTACTCCTTTGCCGCCAGGTCATATTGGTCAAGGGCATTATAAACGGCGCCGAGGAGAGTAAAATAGTCGGGATTGGCCGGATCGAGAGACTTTGCCTTCCCGATGTCGGCAATGACCTCCTGACAACCATTTTGGTTTTGTTCCGAACAGCTTTTAAAAGCCTTGATGCGCGCACGGACGGCGTAATATCCGGCGTTATCCGGCTCCAGCGCTATGGCCCGATTCACGTCTTCCATAAGCGCGGCTGTGTCTGCAAACCAGAGGCGCGCCTCGGCCCTCGCTGCGTATGCCGGGGCGAGATTCGGATTCAGGGCAATGGCCTTGGTCAGCGCCGTATCGGCGCCGGAGTTATCAAGGGCGGATATTCTGCGCAGTCCCTCATCCAGGAAAAGGGCCGCCCGGAATTGATTTTCATTCTCGCCGATCTTGTTCATCACCTCTTGGCGCTGTCCGACAGGAACAGTGGCAAGCTGTTTTTTCAGGGTCGTAAGCGTTTGGCTTTGGCGCTCGAACTCTTCCTTTAACTTGCGATAGTCCGCGATGGCCTGGCGTTCGCCGGCGGCCCGCCTCAAGTTGGCGTCAATATCGGCGTTTGATATCTCCGCTTTTATTTTAACGGTGAAACGAACGGCATCGCCCGTCAGCGCCCTGTTTTTGGAAAGGACGGTTATCTTCATCGCGTGATTGGCGATAACCTCCACCACGTCCTCCTGGAGAGTCATATTCTGCACCCGGGAGTAGCTCTTGACAAGCGTTCCCGCCTCTTCCGCCGCCTGCCGCACCGCGTTTAGCCGGGCCCGCTCCTCGGAGACGGCCATGGTTTCTCCATCGCCCATAACATATTCGCCGGTAGCGATGATTTCACGGGTCTGTGCGGTCACGATGGCGGGGGGAAACAATCCGCCCAGAACAAGCGCAAAGGAGATTAAAAATTTAACTCTTTTGGTAATAGCCATATCAAGTCGCAAAAAACCGACGGTTAGCATCCACCCTCAACCAATTATGCCTTCCTTTGCCCCAACACCATCCTGATCGCAATATAGGGGACGAGGAAAAAAAGAAAATTGCATCCCTTAACAAAAGCCATGCCGTAATAATTCAGCAAATCATATTCGTGCCTTGATATTTGAAATAGATTATTATGAATCATGTAGCCGGCATCCCTGCCGAGGAGAAAGAAGATAAACCAGAGCGTGACGAAGACAACGCCTATTACAAAGCACCTGATCAAAATTCTGGCAATGATTTCCAACTCGCTTATAAAACTTAGAGATTCATGCATGTGTTCACCTCGTCTTTAAAATTTAAGCCTTTTGGCCGCAAATTCATGCTGCGGAAGCCCGTTTTTCAGTAACCCCAGGAATCCTCCCCAGGCATTTTCATGGGCGGCAAAGAGTATTTTCATTTTCCCTCTCCCCTGTGGAAACCGATGCCGTAATGAGGATCATCGGATTTTAATAACGCGGCATCAAAGATTCAAAATCTGCCTGATCTATGGATTCCCGGCCTTATAGCACCCGGTCATCTTCACATCCGCCGCAACGACAGGCCTCGCCCCGGGCCTTTTCCCAGGACTCCCGCCCCTCGCGCAGGGAGAGCAGGGCAATCAGAATGGCCCCTCCGGCATCGATGCCTCCGATGCCGGTAAGTTCATATCCGGCACTGGCAAGGAGAAGGACGCAGGATAACCACAGGCAGACGCGACTGCAATTCGCATCGGCGAGAATCGCCTCGGAACGAAGTTGCCGCCCCACCTTTACCTTGTAGCGGATCAGTATCCACATGGCGGAGATTGAGATCGCGGCGATGACAATCCCCCAAACGGTCGTCTCCGGCTTATGGCCGTGATACAGATTTAGCAGGGCTCCCATCGTCAAACCGGCAGCCAAAAGATAAAAGGCCGCTCCCGTAATGCCCAGGGCGGTCTTTTCAAATCGGTCCGGGTCTCTTTCCGGCTGACCCTGAATGCGTTTAATCATATGCCAAATTCCGACCCCGGAAATGACCTCGACAAAGGAGTCCAGCCCGAACCCGAAGAGGGAGAGGGTGTCGTCGTTCAAGCCGAAGTAAATGGAGACCGTTCCTTCCAGGACATTATAGACAATCGTCACCGTGGCGAGGATGGAGGCTATTCCATATAACGACGCATTATCGGTTACGGGCTTATCCATTTTAAAATAAATTTATCATTTTATCCCGGTAGTGTCCACTTAATTGAAGATGCAAATCCCTAACTGGACATTGCTTAATTTTAGGAGAGATGGTATATGTTAAGTAAGGAATAGAAGTACCAAACTTTGGCCCTCATAAGTTGCTACACCATCATCCATGATCACAGCGGAGATCTGAGCAGAGAATAGTTGAAGTTGGAGGGGGGCTATATCGGACTCCCCTCAGAGCAGATATTGAATGATCCGAAACTCCGTCAATACGGGGAATGCTGTCACCATGAGCACAGACAGTAGCATGATCAGATTCCAGTCCGGCACATGGCATCTCCTGGCGGTGATCGTCACCACATTTTTTGCGATTGCCGCCAGTGTCTATTATCTTAGCTCCGGGCGGTTTATTGTTTTTCAGGATCTCTTTTATTTTCCCATTATCATCGCCTGTATTTATTATCATAGAAAGGGGTTTGTTTTTTCCGTTCTCCTGGCATTTTTTTATCTATTTCTTGTTTTCGCCTATACGTCAAATTCTACGGTCATCCATCAAGCCTTCATCAGAGTTTCAATATTTATTCTTATTGCCGGAGTGGTAACGTTCATATCCCTGC